>Ga0206968_10149_pt1 | contig 19955 bp, 12 predicted proteins | sample Alteio_BWOrgHeat_22_FD_153254 | JGI IMG/M metagenome (GOLD analysis project Ga0206968, IMG submission 153254) | Enriched cells from forest soil in Barre Woods Harvard Forest LTER site, Petersham, Massachusetts, United States -... | ecosystem: Environmental > Terrestrial > Soil > Temperate forest >... | reverse complement strand
AAAAGCATTTTCATTATTTAAAAAAGAAAAACAATCAAAAATAAAATTAGTGCTCGCTGGTCCAAATTATTGGGGCATGTCAGACACTTACAAACTCATTAAAGATTCTGGAATTGAAGGCGAAGTAATATTTACAAATAGATTAAGTAATAACGATTTGGCCGATGTTTTAGGAAGTGCTCTCGCATTAACTTTTATTCCTTATTATGAAGGTTTCGGTATTCCATTAATAGAAGCAATGCAAGCCGAAGTGCCAATTATAACAAGTAATGTAACCAGTTTACCAGAAATAGCAGGGGATGCAGCTCTTTTAATAAACCCCTTAGATGCTAATGAAATTAAAAATGCAATGATAAAAATCTGGCAGGATGAGATTTTACGAAACGATTTAATTGCAAAAGGAAAAATTCAAAAGGAAAAATTTAGTTGGGAAAAAAGTGCTGATCTTCTTTGGCAATCTATTGAAAAGACAATTGCTTAATACAATTTCTTAATCAGATTTGGTAATTGTTTTAACGCAAAAATTTCTTTCATCTTTTCTTTTGCTTCACCTGCCGGTGATCCAAAATAAGTTTTACCTTCTTCTAAATTTCCTGTTACACCGCTTTGTGCAAAAACAGTAACATTATCAGGTATGTTTGCATTACTTGTAATACCAACTTGTCCCCACACTTTCACATTATTACCAATGGTTGTACAGCCTGCTATACCTACTTGTGCGGCAAATAAACACATCTCACCAATGTGTACATCGTGCCCAACATGAATCAAATTATCTAATACTGTATGTTTTCCAATAATTGTATTTTGAGTTACACCCCTGTCGATTGTGCAATTAGCACCAATTACAACATGATCATGAATAACAACATTACCACAAGAATTTAAAGGTTCAAAATGATCTGTTCTATTTTTGAAATAAAAAGCATCGGAACCCACAACAGCACCGGCATGTATCAATACGTTATTACCAATAATGCAATGGTCGTAAATAATAACGTTAGGGTGGATGGTGCAATTATTACCAATAACAACATTGTTACCAATAAAAACACCTGGCATAATAGTTACGTTTGTTCCTATTTTTGCAGAAGCACTAATATTAGTGCTAGAATAATTCTTTGGTTGAAAATGAAGCGTTAAAGTATTAAAAGCAGTAAAAGGTTCATCATGAATTATTAACGCTTTTCCTTTAGGACATTCAACTTCTTTATTAATAATAATAGTTGTTGCATCACTGTTTAAAGCTACATCGTAATATTTAGGATGATCAACAAAAACAACATCTCCATTTTCAACCCGGTGAATCTCATTAAAACCAGTGATTATATGGTTATCAGATCCAATGAATTTGGATTGAATAAGTTCTGCTATTTCTTTAAGAGAAGTTGGTTTAATACGCATAAAAACTACAAATTAACATCATCTTCAAAAGATGATTCATCAGAACCGTGACCAATATAACCCAAGCGTTTTCCTGTTTTTAAAACAGAACTACTTGCTTTTTCTTGTATTTCTAAAAGACTTACCTGTTTTACATTATCGTATGGAGGGATATAAAGATCAAAGGAAACGGCAAATATCATGAGTTCGTTTACTATATCAATTATGTTTCCTTCGGTAATAGGCGATTCACTATAATTACCATATCTATAATTCAAACTAGTTTTGGTTTCAATAAAGAATCTCATTTCACGATTAACGAAAATTCTTGCAATGAGCGATCCCACATCATTTACACGATTATACTTAAAGGAATCAGAAAGAAAATTGTAAACACTAATAATACCACAGAATGAATTTGATTCATTTTGTTTTACATATCCCGATTTAAAAATCGGATGCGATCTGTCGAATTCAAACACATTAGTATGCATATCAAATTGAAGCATATCGCCGGCAACTTTTACCTGAAAAGATTGTTGATTGAACTCTTTAAAGCCAAGTGTAACCCTTGAATCTACTTGCTTTACATCTTTTGCTAATTCCTCAGCAATCCGTCTGGATGTATCTCTAAGTTGTTCAAAAACCTTTAATGTATTTGCATATACATTTTGTTTCATTACTGATTTCTCTGACAGTAATTTAATAATAGTTTCGCGTTGTTTATTTAAATCTTCACTCATTTTTTAATATGCTCTTGCAAAAACAACTTTTTGAGAACTTGGTTTTCCACTATAAATACAGGTACCTTGTTCTTGTTTGTTGTTTAAAGGAATACATCTAATAGTTGCTTTTGTTTCTTCTTTTATCTTTTCTTCAGTCTCACTTGTTCCATCCCAATGTGCATAAATAAAACCACCTTTTTCATCGAGCAATTTCTTAAATTCTTCATAATTATTTGCATAACTTGTCATTTTAGTTCTTCTTTCAATTGCTTTATCGTACAAGTTTTTTTGAATTGCGTGTAAAAGATCGGCTATATAATTATCTGCTTCTGTAACTTTTATAACTTCTTTTGTAAGCAAATCCCTTCGTGCAATTTCAATTGTACCATTTTCTATGTCTCGCTCTCCAATGGCAATACGAACTGGTATGCCTTTTAATTCGTGTTCGGCAAATTTAAAACCAGGTCTTTGTGTATCTCTATCATCGTATTTTACACTTATCCCTTTTGATTGCAAATCAGCTTTTAATTTCAAAGCATGTTCGCTTACCTTTTTCAATCCTTCTTCACCCTTATAAATCGGTACTATAACTACTTGTACAGGTGCTAATTTTGGTGGAATTACTAATCCATTATTATCACTATGACTCATAATTAATGCGCCCATTAAACGTGTACTTACACCCCAACTGGTTGCCCAAACGTATTCTAATTTACCGTTTTTATCAGCAAATTTTACATCAAAAGCTTTGGCAAAATTCTGACCAAGAAAATGAGATGTACCGGCTTGTAGTGCTTTTCCATCTTGCATCAATGCTTCAATACAATAAGTATCTTCTGCACCGGCAAATCTTTCGTTAATAGACTTTACACCTTTTAAAACAGGTACTGCCATATAATTTTCTACAAAATCTGCGTATACATTCAGCATTTTTTCTGTCTCAATAACGGCCTCTTCCTTTGTTGAATGAGCAGTATGTCCTTCCTGCCACAAAAATTCTGTTGTTCTTAAAAATAAACGGGTTCGCATTTCCCAACGTACAACATTTGCCCATTGATTTATAAGAATAGGCAAATCTCTATAGCTTTGAATCCAAGTTTTATATGTACTCCAAATAATGGCCTCGCTTGTTGGTCGCACAATTAATTCTTCCTCCAATTTAGCATCAGGATCAACAATTAATTTTGTTTTATCATTAGGATTTGTTTTTAAACGGTAATGGGTTACAACTGCACATTCTTTAGCAAAACCTTCAGCATTTTTTTCTTCTGCTTCAAACAGGCTTTTTGGAATAAATAAAGGAAAATAGGCATTTACATGTCCGGTTTCTTTAAACATTTTATCTAAAGTATGTTGCATAATTTCCCATATTGCATATCCATGGGGCTTAATAACCATACAACCTCTCACCGCGCTATGATCAGCAAGATCGGCCTCTACCACAATATCATTGTACCATTTACTATAATCTTTTTCTTGTGGGGTAATAGACTTACTCATACTTTCTTTTTGCAAAAACTGTTTGAATATAACGGCTTAACTTTTTTAAACTTAACTCTTGTTAAAACGTATTAAATTTAAGACAGATTATTGACTGTTTTTTTGTAAATTTACATATAATATCGTGGTTATTCTCCAATATAAAAACTAAATATATGAAAAATTTAATCTTAGTAATATTTTCTCTTTTGTTGATTTTATCTTCATGTAAAACAACACAGATGAATAGCGTTAATGATGACGTATATGCTGATCCGGTTGATCAGAGAAAAATGGCGTTAGCACAAGCTGCCGCGATAAAGAAAAAACAAGCAGATCAAGCTGCAGCTGCAGAAGCAAGTAGGGTGGCACAAAAAGCAAAAGATGATGCAAATCCTTATTACAAAGATCCACAATATAATAATGATGATTATTATGATTACGCATATGCTTCACGTGCCCGTAGATTTCAAACACCTGTTTCAGGAGCCGGTTATTATGATAATTATTATACCAATTCTTATATGTATAATCAAAACCCAAGTTCTTATGGATCGAGTATTTACAGTTCATATAATTGGTGGGATACGCCAGGTATGAATACTGGTTACGGCAATTCAAGCTACATGAATAATGGAATGGGATATAATAATGGTTTCGGTATGAGCTACGGCTCTGGTTATGGAATGGGATATAACAATGGGTTTGGTATGAGCTATGGCTCTGGTTATGGAATGGGATATAATAATGGTTTTGGTATGAGTTATGGGGCGGGATACGGTGGTTATAATCCTTACGGATATAGTAGTTTTGGATATAATCCTTATGGTTACAATACTTATTATCAGCCTTGGGGTATGTATGGTAATTCATACATGAATAATCCATGGGGATATAATCCTTACGGTTATGGTAACAGTTATGGCAATTCTTCCTGGGGTTATTACAATAGCTACGATGTAAATAGTAATTATACTTATGCACCAAGAGAAAGTAGTACAGGTGGTAATAGTACACGGGCAAGCTATGCGGGTATGGCCATACCAAAAGACTTGGATAATAATGATCGTGTTCAATTTATAAACTCAATGGTTGCTAAACAAGATAATACACCAAGATTTACAAATGTTGTTAGAACCAATCCAAACCCAAGTATGACTAACCCAAACGCGGTTGGTGGTAATGGTAATAATTCATTTAATTCAGCAAATGTTTCTAATCCTAATCTAACAAGCGGATCTCAAACAAATTCTAATGGTAATATGGGGGGCAATACAGGCAGACATAATACTACTTTTACTAATTCAAGTCCTGTAGAAACTAACCCTGTTGGTACTAACCCTACTTCTAATACAGGTGTAACTAATACTACAGGTAGACATAGTGGGTTTTGGAGTAATTGGGTTAATAATAATACAACGCAAGTAGATCCTACTACAGAAACAACTACAAACCCACGTTCAAATCAAAATCCAGGAACTGGAACTAGATTTCAAGAGCAAAGCTATAAACCTCAAGAAAATACAAATTCGTTCTACAATCGTTCGTCAGGTAGCAGTAGTTTTGGTACGGGCGGTTTTGGAGGAGGAGGATCAATGGCTGCTCCAAGAGGTGGTGGCGGAGGCGGTGGTAGACCAAGATAAACGTTACTACATTTATGATTAAAAGAATTTTATCTTTAGGCATTTGCTTATTTAGTTTTGTGGTTATTTTATCTCAAAATGATCTCGATGCAATAAGATATTCAAGAACAGGAGTTGGTGGTAGTCCACGCTTTGTTGCAATGGGCGGAGCCTTTGGAGCTTTAGGTGCAGATGTAAGTTGTGCTTCTTATAATCCTGCAGGGTTAGGTGTATTTCGGAAAGGAGAGATGATTTATTCCGGTGGATTAAAATTCACAAACAGTACAAGTAATTTTGAAGGGAAATCAGCCTCAGCGCTCGCAACTAATTTTATTTATTCAAATTTTGGTTTAGCTTATACTACTCCAAGCAATAACGATCCGTCAAAACGAAATACATTTTGTTTTACAAATACGCAATTACAAAACTTTGATAATACAATACAAATTGCTAATGGATCAACACGAAGTAGCATTTCGGGCGACATGGTTAGTCAGGCAAATAAGGCACAATCCTTAAATCAATTAGATCCTTCTTATGAATTAATGGGTTACAATTCTTATTTGTTGGATTATGATTCTGCCGCAGGCAAATTTTTCTCATTCGTTGATCCTAAAAGAAATGTAAACTTGAATAGAACAATTGCAACGACAGGCAGAATGAACGAACTTAATTTTTCATTTGCACAATCAGTAAATGATAAATTTTATTTCGGAATAAGTTTAGGGATTCCAAGAATTAAATATGAATCAACAACTACGCATTCAGAAGCTGATTCAAATGATAGTATGAGAATTACGGTTAATCCCGATAATACGTATTCATCAACATATGTAGATGGGTTACCATTTTTTTATACCGACAAACTGGGCTTTAATTCTTTAACTTATACTGAGCATTTTATTACGCAGGGTTATGGTTTAAACTTGAAATTTGGTGGAATTGTTAGGGTTAATTCTAATTTAAGATTAGGCGGTTATATTCACACTCCAACTATTTTCTATTTAACAGATACATACAATAATAGTATGAGTGTAAGTTTTGATGCTAATCCAACCGTGCCTGTTCAAGTTCAATACCCGGACAATGTAGGGAAATATGATTATAAAATAATAACACCCATGAAATATGGAATTAATGGCGCTTATATTATTAATAAATCGGGTACTGTTTCAATGGATATAGAGAATATAAATTATAGTAAAGCAAGCCTTACGAGTACTACCCCTACCGATTTTGCCGGAGTGGATGCTGTTATTAAAAGTAAATACAAAAGTGCAGTAAACCTCAGATTAGGAGGGGAAGTTGTAAAAGGAAGGGCTATGTTCCGCGCAGGTTATGCACTATACGGTAGCCCATTTGGTGGGTTTTTATCAGGTATGTTTGATAGGCAAACTGTAAGTTTAGGGTTAGGCTTAAGAACTAAGGGTAGTTTTTTCTTTGATTTAGCATGGACAAAAACATTTACATCCGAAAAATATTATATGTACAGTCCATCAACTCCGGTTAAAACCGATTTAAACCTTATGAGTACTTCTTTCATTGCATCAATTGGTTTAAAGTTTCAATAATTTTCGTTTAATTTTTTTATTTACAATATTGCTCGTAGAGCTGGGGTGCCATATTGTTTCCCAAGCTATCAGCTTTTTGAAGATCATCACATGCGCCTTTTTTATCTTTAGCAGCCATTTTTAAAGCAGCTCTATTTACGTAGGCAATTGAATAATCAAATTTTAATTTTATTGAAAAATCAAGATCTTTAATACCTTCAACTATTTGTTTATTTCCACCTTTCGCTAATCCTCTGTAACAATAACTTACGTGGTTCTTTGGATTGAGTTTAATAGCTTCATCTAAATCAACTATAGCATTTGTATAATCGTTAATATTAATTCTTGCAGCTGCTCTTGAAATGTAAGATTCTTCATCACCTGGTTGCCCCTCTATATAAACATTCCAATCTGAAACAGCGCCTTTATAATCTTTTAATTCAAATTTTGTTTGTGCTCTAAGTTTATAAAGCGAATAATCTTTTTTAGCTTCTGGCAAAGCTTTAATAGTTTCATTCAATTCTCTCAAAGCATAAGGATATTCTTTCGCAGCAAAACGAATCTCACATTTCAACTTCATCACTTCATAATATTTCGGATTTATTTCAAGCGCAATTTCGCAAGGTTCTAATGCCTTTTTATAACTTTTACCTACATACATTAGTTTGGCCCTATAATAAAAAAACTCTGCATCATCTATTCTTTCTACTTCTAATGCACCAACAGCGGAATCTAAACATGCTTTACTATCCTGATATTTTTCTAACATAAAATAAGTGATCCCTTTTAGTTTGAGCGTTTCAAAATCATTTGGACCATATTCCTGAGCCTTTGTTAATTCCTTTTCTGCCCCTTTCCAATCTTTCAACTGCATTTTACAATATCCCATTTTTAAGTAGGCTTCAAAATAATCTTTTTTATGTTTTATCGACCTTTTAAAGGCATCAATTGCCGAACGAAAATCTGAAGAATCAATTAGCTTTAATCCCTCCTTATAATAGCTAACATATTTTTCTTCTTTTGCTGCATTAGCCGCGGCAGAATCACCATTTACAAGCATCATGTCATTCTTTGTCTGCGCATGAGTATAAAGGCATAAAATACCACAAAAAAGCACTAAAAATTTCTTATGAAATGCGACCTTCAAATATGTGTTAAATTGGTTTTTAAGTTAGTATTTTTTTCTTATCTTTAACAAAATTAATACAATATGGGTGGAGCAGGTTTTATAATTATTGCAGTATTTATTGTTTTAACATTATTTCTATCCTATGTTACAATTCAACAAGGCTATATTGGTGTAACAACCATCTTCGGAAAATTCAGTAGAATTTTACGTCCCGGACTTAATTTTAAAGTGCCTTTTATTGAAAAAGTTCATAAACGAATCTCTATTCAAAACAGAAGTTCTGAACTTGGATTTCAGGCTGTTACTATTGATCAGGCTACTGTTAACTTTACAGCTATGTTATTATATGCCGTCGTAAATTCTGAAGAAGAGACTATTAAAAATGTTGCCTTTAAATTTGTTGACGATAGAAACTTTATGCAGGCACTTGTTAGATCTATTGAAGGATCGGTAAGAGCTTTTGTTGCTACAAAAAAACAATCAGAAGTATTGTCGTTAAGAAGAGACATTGTTGAAGCTGTGAAAGAACAACTAGATAAATCTCTGGAAGGTTGGGGTTATCATTTAATAGATCTTCAGTTAAACGATATTAATTTCGATGAAGAAGTAATGCGCTCAATGGCTAAAGTTGTGGCGAGTAATAACTTGAAAGCTGCTGCAGAAAACGAGGGCCAAGCTTTATTAATTACCAGAACAAAAGCTGCTGAAGCGGAAGGTAATTTTATTAAAATCAGTGCTTTGGCAGAAAAAGAAGCGTCTAAATTAAAAGGAGAGGGTATTGCTTTATTTCGTCAAGAAGTTGCGAGAGGTATGGCTGGTGCAGCTAAGGAGATGGAAAGCGCTAAACTAGATTCATCATTGATTTTATTTAGCATGTGGACTGAGGCTGTTAAGAATTTTGCACAAGAAGGAAAGGGAAATGTTATTTTTCTTGATGGAAGTGTAGACGGCATGCAAAAAACAATGAAAGATATGATGGCCATGAATTTATTAAACTCTAACAAAAAATAATCATCTAATAAATAACATCAAACACAAAGTTACCATGAAAATTAAAAATTTACTTAATCATTCAATTTTAAGTCTGGCAGTATTGTCAAGCTTAACTGTGATGGCACAGGAAACCAGAAAAATCCAGCCATGTAACACGTATGCAGCTATGGAAGACGTTTTTGCAAAAGACCCTTCTGCTAAGGCCAGATACGAAGCATCTCAAGCTAAAATGTATCAAGAGTATCTTGATTATAATGCAAGTAAACTAGCTAATAAAACTGCTTCTGGTCCTGTTTATACAGTTCCTGTTGTATTTCATATTTTGCATCAAGGTGGCCCTGAAAACATAAGCGACCAAGTTATTATTAACGCTTTATCATATATTAATAAAGATTATGCGCGTGCAAATACTGACGCTAATTCAACTTCACCTCCTTTTGATGCAAGTTATATTGATTCTCAAATACAAATAATGCTTGCTCACAAAGACCCTAATGGAAATTGTACAAATGGTATTGTACATCATCAAACTCCATTAACAAATTGGAATCAAGCAAATAATGCAACTAATTATATTTATACATGGGATCCTACTAAATATATGAATGTATATATAGTTGCGGATATAATTCCAACAGGTACTGTTACAGGTAATGGCATTATTGTAGGTTATACATTTAAACCAGGCACTTGGCCAACAGGTGCTTCTCAAGATGCTATTGTTTATCGTTACGATTTTTTACAAAACGGAACAGATCCAAGATCTTTAACTCATGAAATGGGTCATTGGTTTAATTTATCACATACTTGGGGTAACACAAACAATCCTGGTGTAGCTTGTGGTGATGATGGAATTACTGATACACCGGTAACTTTAGGTGAGTTTGGTAATTGTCCTGCAAGTAACGTAGCAACATGTACTCAAACTAATGCGGCTATGAATGGTTTAAATAACGTTGAAAATATAATGAACTATTCTGGTTGCCCTAAGAACTTTACTACCTTACAAACAAATACAATGCGAGCAGCTTTAGCATCATCAACAAGTGGAAGAAGCAATGTGGTTTCGGCTGCAAACTTGATAGCTGCTGATGTAAATGGAACAGGTATTTGTGCTCCGGTATCTGATTTTATGTCAACTGCTGCAGGTGATTATACTGTATGTTCTGGACAAACAATAGTTACATTTAAAGATTATTCTTATAATGCAGCAGTTACATCTTGGAGTTGGGCTGCTTCAAGTAGTGCTACTATTACAACCCCTACAGCATCAACAACAAATATTTATTTTCCAACTGTTGGTACAACTACTGTATCATTAACTGTTACAAACGGTCAGGGTAGCAATACTTCATCAAGAAACGTAACTGTTATTGATGGTTTAGCTACTGAAACTGTAGGATTTGTTGAAAGTTTTGAAGCTTCTAGTTTACCCCCAAATTGGTCAATTCAAAATTGGAGTGGTGGAACTACTTGGGCACAAACATCTAGTGCTGCATCAGATGGCGCTTTTTCAATGATAATTAACGGTAACTTAAATACGAGCTTAGCAGAAGACGTTTTAGTTTCGCCTGTAATGGATTTCGAAAATAATGCGAATTGTGTTTTAACTTTTGATTATGCTTATAAAAGAAAAACTACATCATGGAACGATATTTTTAAAGTTCAATTGAGTAATGATTGTGGTGGAAGCTGGAAAGATGTTTATGCCCCAAGTGCAGCAGTTATGGCTACTAATTCGGGTGGAGTTGGTACAGGAAACTTTATTCCGACAGCGTCTCAATGGTTTACACAAGACGTTTCAAGTCATCCTAACTATTTCTCTTTCTCAAGTAGCCCATCTGTATTATGCAGATTCTATTTCCAGGAAGCAAATGGTGGGTTTGGAAACAATATTTATGTTGATAAAGTTAATTTGATTACACCTAGTGGTATCAATGAAATAACAAAACATATTAAATTAAATTTATATCCAAATCCTACAAACGGTAGCTCAAGTTTAAACTTTGTTTTAAGTGATGCTGCTAACGTAAAAGTAACTGTAATGGACATTGCGGGTAAAATTGTTTCTCCTGAAAAAGTTTATGACTTTGGTAGTGGAAATCATTCAGTTACTATAAATGAAAATGCTCAATTAAACAAAGGTATTTACATTGTAAATCTTGAATATAATGGAACTAAATTAGCTAAGAAATTAGTTGTAGAATAATAATTATAAAATCAATTAAAGCCCCGACATATTATTGTCGGGGCTTTTTTTATTAGTAAATTTGACGATCATATTTAATAAATGTTTCATTTTATTTTAAGAACAGTTCCCAGGCCAATCCTAATTAAGTTAAGCTTAATTTTTAGTAAAGTTGCACCTATACTTTATTATGGAAATAAATATGAAGATCCAATAAGTGGCAAAACATATCGCAAATTTTTACCATATGGTTACGGTGGAAGGGCTAAACGAACAAATGTTCTTTGTCCCGGAAGTTTGTCGTTAGAAAGACATCGTCTACTTTGGTTATATCTCAAACAAAAAACCGATTTTTTTACTAAGCCACATAAGATGTTACATATTGCGCCTGAGCAATGTTTTTATAAATTATTTAAGGCTCAAAAGAATTTAGAATATACTACCGGTGATTATAATAGTCCGATTGCCGATATACACTTTGATTTACACAAAGCTCCTTTTAAAGACAACGAGTTTGATGTGATATTTTGCAATCATGTATTAGAACATGTAGAAGATGCAACCCAATGTATGAAAGAGCTTTACCGAATTATGAAACCGGGTGGTTGGGGTATTTTTCAAGTGCCATTAGATACAACAAGGGCAATAACTTTAGAAGATAAAAATATTGTAACTGAGGAAGATCGTGAAAAACATTATTGGCAAAAAGATCATTTACGTTTATTTGGTTTAGATTATAAGGATAAATTAATTGCAGCTGGTTTTAATGTAACAGTAGATGATTTTGTAAATACTATATCTCCAGAATTGCAAGAAAGATATCGTTTACCTAAAGGCGAAATGATTTATTTGTGTAGAAAGTAATTCTTTAGCCATGGTTGGCTAGAGCGAACACCAAGCCAGTTTTTTACCACAAAGGCACGAAGACACAATTTTAATTATCAGCAAACCCATTCAAAATTTAAAATTAAACATTCATAATTTTACTCAGCATCCTCACGCTGAGTAACAATATAAACTCCATCCACTTCAAGTTTAACTTTACGTTGACGATATAAAACACCAATTGATTTTTTGAATGTTGCCTTGCTCATATTAAACTTGTGAGCAATTTCTTCAGGCGAACTTTTATCGGTTAAATTTAAAAAGCCGTTATGTTTATTGAGATATTCTAAAATAATATCTGTTGAAGATAATACATTTTTAAAACCGATTGGTTGTAGACTTAAATCAATCAGCTTGTCTGGCCTGATTAGTTTCACAAAACCTTTTAGTTTATCACCAATTTGAATATCCTTGTATACATCATTTTCATAAAGCAAACCTTTATAAGCATCATTAATAATACAACTATACCCTAAAGGCGATTCATCATAAACCATAAGGTTAACTTCCTGCCCTTGCTCAATGTTTAAACTCGTGTTATCTAAAAAGCGATTTAATTTGCTGGAAGCAACAATACGTTGACTTACTTTATCTAAATAAATATAAACAACGTAAGAAAAACCTTCAAACATTTTATGACGCTGTTCTTTAAAAGGTACAAGAAGATCTTTTTCTAAACCCCAATTTAAAAATGCACCAATTTGACTTGCGTTTACCGCTTTCAAAAAAGCAAATTGACCAACTTCGGCAAAAGGTTTTTTTGTAGTTGCAATAGTACGATCTTCTGAATCTTTATAAATGAAAACACTTATTTCATCCCCAATTTTAAAATCTGACTTAACTGAATTGTTTGGTAAAAGCACTTCACTGTTTTCATTATCATCTAAATACATACCAACACTTGTACTGCGTAAAATAGTTAGTGTATTTGTTTTACCTATTTGTAACATGATTTATTTTTGCGTGAAGGTAAGCTTTATATGGAGATAGATTTAAATTCTTCTATCTCATAATAACCATTTTGCCAAAATCTTTCACAAAAAATTTATCGGCATCAGTAGTTGATTTTTCGATACTGTTGTGATTGAGGCGAGTTATGACTTTATATAAATAAACACCGTTACCGAGTTTATCTCCAAACTCATCTTTACCATCCCAACTATAATCGGTTATATTTCGGCCAATTCGTATGGTACCCAATTCATCTTTGGTAATATTTCTTACAACCTTTCCACTTATAGTTATTATTTGAATAGTGAACACCTCAGGTATTTCACTACCGGTTAATGTGAATACGAATTTAGTATTGGTACTAAATGGGTTAGGGTAGTTTAATACATTTGTAATAGATGGTTTATTTTTCACTTCAAATTGTATTTTGTATTCTGTTGTTCCCGATCTGTTTGCGCTTCTATCTTTTCCTTGCACTGTTAATTGGTAATTACCATCGGTAACTAAAACCGGATTGTAATTAATTTTACAACTATTGTTGGGCAAACTTGCAGGTGTAAAAGCTAAACCTTGTCCAAAATACACACGTTGTGGTACTGATTGACTAGGGTAGGTTAAGAACACCGAAAAAGCACCTGTATCGTTTAAAGCTAAAAACTTATTTTCATCTTTCAACGAAACTAATATGTTTGGCTTGGCAGAAACAAGATCTCCATTCATAATTCTGGCACCATCAAAAGTTACATCAAGTAGTGGATTCGTTATATCCTTATTTACTTTAAATGCTAAGCGGCCAATATTATTAAAATGTTCTTGTTCTTTTTGATATTTTAAATTTGCGGGTGGGTTCACATCTATCCATAATCCATTGTTTCCAACATATTGTAAACTATTTACAGAGATGGTATCAAAAATAATATCGGCAGGTGCAAAATTATTTTTCTTCATTTTTTGCGGTAGTTGATGTATTACTTTATTGTTGTCTTCTATCCAATAAGTAAAAACCAAACTATCAATAAAAGTTACTTTACCAATGTTTTCAATTGGTACTCTAAACTTTACGTTATCACCTTCTGACAAGGTATCGTTTATTGCTTTAAATCCCTTCAACGGATTAATAGCCAACTCTGGTGCTTGATCATATAATACCTGCCACTTACGTAATTGAGGCGATGTACGGTTAATATTATCTTTCATAAAAGCTATCAACTGTAAATAGGGGTAAGTGGTTGCATTTACATAATTTGCTAACGACACGTTTACACTATCTTTTGGAAAAGTAGCGAGCGTATCTTTTTGTCCGTTTAATTTAATACCAACTAATTTCAAAATAGTTGTATCCCCGAGTGTTGCATCAAAAGGTTTCAATTGCCAATGTAAGTTATTCCATTTATAAGACGGACCAATTATTTCTGAAGCAATATAACCTGTATTCCATTTTGTTTTAATGCTATCATTCAAAACAATTATGTCTTCTTTTTTAGTTCCCATTAATTCGTGTGCCTGACCGGGTAACATTCCTTTTTTTCCGAAAATAATATATGGCACTGTATCACCAATAGTTCTGATATGCCCGGCACCAAAGCTTTCAAAAGCGGTATAAAGCGAATTACTATAAGAACTTATTTGAGCGTACTGCGGACTAAATCCTCCTACGGTATAACCCAAAACATAATTATTAGGTGCTATTGAATTTAAAAAATTTTCCATCGCTGGTTGCCAATTTGTGAAACTGCAATAATTGTTTTGACCAAAAGAATACACCCATAAAATCTGATTGTCAACACATACACAGTTACTATAAGTGCCAGGACCAAGTAGTGGATAATTGAGAGATACCACTTGTTGCGGTTGACCACTTATGGAATCGAAAACAGCAAAATTCCAACCATCGGGAGCACAGCCCCAGGCAGAAAGATTAAGATTATTATAAAAGAAATTTATGGCAACAGATGAAATATATGGATAAATACCATCTCTAACCATTACCGAATTAATTGTATTATTAAAATCAAATCGCCTTAATGCTTTATTATAGGATACAAATTGATAGCCATCGTTTTTAAATTGATTAAAGTGAGCTTGGCTCCAACCAACCTGTGTTCCTATGGTTTGAAAAGAACTCTCTTTCCAATTAAAATGATCTTTTATTGTGGTGGAATCCTTTGAAACTCTCCAAAAATAAACGGTACTATCTCCAAAAGGAATATTTACAGTCCATTCAACTACACCTCCAGAACTTGTTATGTATGTTTGCTGAATGGGATTAATAAATTTATCATTTGTATCTAACTGCAATTTATAAGTTGTGGATGTTGCAAACGGATCTGTTGTACTTGCTTTTAAAGTAATACTTGAAGTCAATGGTACAATGGCATATTTGTATGGGTAAACAGGAACAATATCACCACCCTCTATAAATAAATCTACAGCACCAATAGTTGCATTGTTAGATTTTGTGACTTCAGTGATCTCATTATATTGATCTAAACGAACTTTGAATTGATTTAAGCCAATGCCTTTTACAAAATCGAGGGGTATAAAAAACTTTAAACTGTCTTCATAATAAGGTGCTTTTACTCGTTTGAAATATGTTATAGAATCGTTAGTAGGAAAGTATCGTTCTATTTTTACGAAGAAAGAATCGCTTAAGGCACGCCCTAAATTTTTATAGTTGATATTAAGACCAATAGAATCGGTGTATTTTTTTGTGTCAAATTTCACATCACTATTTTGAATAACATAATCAGGCAAGTCGCCAACAGTAATTTTTACAGAGGGGTCGCCATGAAGCGTCATTGCTAAAGCATCATATCTTGTGGCCTTATCAGTGCTTAACGATGTTATGGAAGCCGCTTCTTTTGTAATATCTCCAATCCCTTTTCCATATTGAGAAACTGAAATAGCTTTATAAAAATAAGTTGCATAATAACTTAAAGCAGATACATAACCGATATCGGTGGTTGCTAAAAAACCAAGCGAACCTTTTTGATCGGCAAAGACAAAACGTTCGCTAACCGATTGTGAACCTGGAACAAAAATATCACCTGAATAGCATGAGTTGGCATATACAAAAGAATACTTTCCTTGATTATTGTATGATTCAGGGTCATCAATTGCCTGATCAAATCCATCGGTGGAGCCATGACCAAAAAATGTAATCAGTGATGCACCATTATTAATCGCATCTTTAATGCTATCACTTATGTTTGTTTGAATAGGTGCACTTGTGTTTTTCTTATATGTAGAAACATTTGCGCCAAATAAAGTATCTTTTATTATTTGTTCATATGAAGACATGTAGTTTGTTAATTGCGTAATTAATGGTGGCGTATCCCCGCCAACAAAATGGAGAACGTTTTTTTTCCATTCTACCTCACCGGTTGATTCGTGTTGCTGAATCTTTGTTAAATAACTAGTAACATCACTATTTGTCATGGCTGCAAGTCGGCCCACCGGAATTTCCTGAAAGTAATCCTGGTTGTTGGTTATACCCGTAGTCAATAAATTATCGCTGCTTGGTATTCCCATTGTTGGAATAAGATTAGCATATTGCGTGGCGTTATTGAGATCATTTAAGTGAACTCCTTTGCCAATAAGTAATAGGTATGAAGGTGGTGATGGTAAACTATCATGCAGATATTTTATAAAATTTCTGATTGATTGAGGATGTTTATTCACACCATAACCAAATTGTTCATACAACTCATTTATACTTGCCATTACTACAGTATGATTTCCACCCAAGGAAGACTGACGATAGCTTTTATAGCTTTGTGCTGAAGATAAAAGTGAAGGGTGATAAATAATAACAAAAGCATTTGAAGCATTTGTGTTTTTAAAATTGGTAAAGGGTTGACCCTGATTGACAATCGATAAGCTGGTTACACTAATAATGTTGGACTCCGCACAAGTAACAATTTGTTTTTGACCCCCTGAATTTGGAACTACTATTCTTGCCTGACTATTTAAAACATAAATCGGAATTTTTTTCCCATTGGTAATATCGTAAGCAACAATGGTATTTGTAGAACCGACATTTGGATTATTTAATACAAAACTTTGTTTTGGAAATGAGAGGTCATCATCAACAAATAATTTATTAAATAAATTATTATTTAGGGTTAATGATTTGGGATATTTAAATACCAATGAGTTTAGTAATGATCGGTTCACATTTGTGCCAAACGAAAAGTTATTTACTGAAACAAGAGAAAAATTTGTTGAAGAACCAATTGTAGAATTACTTAATGTAAAAGTTTGTCTGATAGGTGCATAACCATAAAACAAAGTGTCAGCTAACTGAACTGTATTATTAAGATTATCATTATAAGCAGTTATCATTTCGTGATCAATATTTGTGTTTATATCCATTGTAGAGCCCGTGAAATTTATTTGTAAATAACATGGTAAAACGGAACCGGTGAATACAGAAAGATTAAAGTTACTCGAAACACTATTTCCTTTTATAAAATCTAGTCCCCATCCATCTGCTTGCGTATAGCGAGGATCGCTTGCAGTGTTTTGAACATCGGCAACTGTGTTATAGTTACTGATAGGGTTATAAATGAGTTCTGAGTAATAATGACTACTTAAAGGATAATTTGCAATTGTTGTGTCTGTTTCAATCTGATATCTTTTATTGGAAAGTGAATTATTTACAGTTAGAAAACCGAAAATAGTATCGTTGAATAAGGGCAAATAGGGACTTGGAACATAATTTATATTGGTATACAAAAGCGAATCAAAATCACGTCGGAAATGAATAGCATAAAATTCAACATAATCGTTTGTATTTATTTGATTATCGCCATCACCATTAATATATAAATACTGTTCTTTTCCTTTAATGAACAATTGTAAATTATTAGGATTGAGAGTTTGTAGATTAAATACAGTAGCTAAAGTTGTTGAGTCAATTCTGTAAACACCTTCTTTTGTGATTGGAAATTTAAAATAGGTTTGAGAGTGATCTACCCATTCATTGCCATATTTTTGGGCTAACACGTTTAATGAAAGTAAAGCTAGAAGTACGAATGAATATAGCTTTCGGCAATTCAATTATTTATTTTGTTTCTTATTAGAGTCAATTTTTAAAGAGAAAATATTTGAGTAAAGTGCTAAAGACCTATCGCCAATATCAGTTAAAGCATAATCTAATGTAAAGATTCTGTATTTAATCCCAACTCCAAAATTAGGTTGTACTGTAGTGATTTGTTTTGTTCCGATAGCATCAAATTGTTTTTGAATATTACCTAAGCCACCTCTTAAATAAACAAAACCTTTGTAACCAACTTCAACGCCAAAAGCGGGTTCCAAACTCCAATAATTACTTTTGATAACAGTATTTCTTAACCCATCGAATGTATTAATAAAATTTACTTCGCCTAAAACAGAAATCCGGTTTTTCCAAACCATATATGTTTTTGCAACTCCCAATATAATTTTTGGCATGGTTACTTCTAATGAATTAGTTGGAATTTGATTTCCTGTTTGAGCAAAAACAGCTTTCTGATCGTCAGTTAAATTATAACTCCAGGCATTAAATGTCCCGGTAAGATCTCTTCCTAAAACGCCAAATTGCCAGCCTTTGTATTTATAACGTGCACCAACGTCAACTCCGAAACCCCAGGCACTTCCAAAATCTCCTAAACGACGATGAATAATTTTGAAATTACCACCCAATTCAATCCCTTTTAATTTAGGCAATCTACGGGCATAACTTAAAAGAGCTGCAAAGTCAATTGCGTTAAAACTTGATATGCGACTATAATCCACATTGCCATTTGCATCAACAAGATCTATTGTATTTGGAATATTATCTACCCCAAATCGCAACATGCTTATTCCTGCCACGCTATTGCTATCTATCCTTTTTGAAATTCCAATGAAATCATATTTGGCAATACCAGCAAAGTATTCAGCGTGCATTAAAGCCGTTTCTACTTCGTTTTTTTGAGCTAATAAACCGGCTGGATTCCAATAACCTGCATAAGCACCTGTAGTTGAAGCCACGCCCGTGTTACCCATGCCTAAAGCCCTGGCACCCACGCCAATATTCAAGAATTCGTCACTATACTTTACGATTTGACCCTCAAACAACAGTGTTGAGAAAAGAAGAATTGTTAAAATGGAGTATCTCATCAGTTTTATAAAGTTAAACTATTTTTCAATAAAATTACTACTGTTTTAACGCCTTTTTTTGAAGAATATTGCAGTAATAACTGCCAAATTTATGGGTAAATAAATTGGCCCCTTTATAGTTTAAATGAAAATGGTCAACGAACAACTGACGTTGATTGCAGAAGGATAAGGAGGACATATCCAGATATCGTAAACCATTTATTAAAGCAATATTTTTGATCTGTTTATTAATCTGATCTTTATTTAAAAGATCAACCTTTCCGCCGGCAAACATAGGCGAACTAATTACTACTAATTCTATATTTTGCTTTTTGCAGAGCGAGATAATGGAATCTAAATAATTCCGATTTCGTTTTTCAAAATAAGCAAAGTAGGGTTTAACACGCTTAAAATTTAAAGGTTGATGAAAATTATCCTTGATATATCCCTTATAAATTAAACTATCATAAGCATTTGGAATATTTAACCAACCGTGTATACTCGTGCTAATATTTTTTAAACCTGTGTAAGGCCAAGAATAATAAGGGTTAGAATAAAACATGTTCATACGATTATCAATTTTATTAAATTCATTCAACAAAACTTTATTAGAAAAGAAAGGGAAATAGTTATTGAATTCTTTTATGTCGTTCGTATTGAATTTCACATAATGTAAATCAATTTCATAAAAAATATATTTTGGACTTTTATTGTTTTGTAAATAGGCTTTTAAGGCTGCATAAGATACCTGTGAAGTAGCGCCAATTAAGCTTAAATTAAAAGAGTTAGACTGGGTTACCGAATCAAAGAGCTTTGTGTTAAAGTGCATTGCAACTCTAGAGGAACCTAAAAAAATAACATTAAAATTATGGCTTTCAATAAAAGCTGTTTTATACTTTTGATAGTAACCCGAATTCTGTTTTAATA
>Ga0206968_10148_pt1 | contig 19974 bp, 5 predicted proteins | sample Alteio_BWOrgHeat_22_FD_153254 | JGI IMG/M metagenome (GOLD analysis project Ga0206968, IMG submission 153254) | Enriched cells from forest soil in Barre Woods Harvard Forest LTER site, Petersham, Massachusetts, United States -... | ecosystem: Environmental > Terrestrial > Soil > Temperate forest >... | reverse complement strand
GAAGAATAGCTGCATAAAATAAAGCCTTTCGCGGATCAAACCGCGCAGCATAGGATTCAATAGAGACAACATTTTTCCCAGATTTCATGGTAATGCTATCAGTTAAAAGAGAACTGGTGTCTTTTTTAGCGATGGTATCTTTGTTTTTTTTAACCTCTTGAGCCAAACCTGCAAGGCTGTGCAAGATCAGGATTAGTAGGAGGCCGGAATAGCGCATGTCAGAGTTTTAAAATATCCAGTATACGGTTGAGATCTTCTATGGACAAAAAAGGAATACGGATATCGCCCTTTTTGCCATCACTCTTTACAGTAACTTTCGTGCCAAAGTGTGAAGATAACCTCGACTGTAGCTGATGCACCTCTTTTGGAGCTGAGGTAGGTTGGCTTTCAGGCTTTTCTTTGGCACTGATGGTTAATTCACGCGCCAATGATTCCACCGCCCGTACGGAGAGATCGTCTGAAATTATTTTCTTTAGAATGAAGATCTGATTGGAAGGGTCTTCAATGTTGATTATCGCCCGAGCGTGGCCCATCGAGATTTTATTATCGCGCAAAGCAATTTGAATATCGGGAGGTAATTTTAAAAGTCGCAGGTAGTTGGTTACAGTAGTTCTGTTTTTTCCAACGCGGTCACCCAGCTCTTCTTGTTTCAAGTTGCATTCAGAGATCAATCGCTGATAACTCAGGGATATTTCAATAGGGTTTAGGTTTTCCCGTTGAATATTTTCGATCAGTGCCATCTCCAGCATTTGCTGGTCGTTGGCAGTGCGTACATAGGCTGGTAAGGCTTTCAGGCCGGCAATTTTAGACGCCTGAAAGCGCCGCTCACCGGAGATCAGCTGATATTGATGCTGTGAAAGTTTTCGAACTGTAATTGGCTGAATGATGCCGTGTACTTTGATTGAGTCAGCGAGTTCGTTCAGGGCTTCCTTATCGAAATGCTGTCGAGGCTGAAACGGGTTAGTCTCTATTTCTTCAACCGGTATTTCATTGAGATTGCTGGTTTGAATGACAGCAACAGGTGTGGTTACATCCATTTCGGACTTTTCACCATCTGAATCGCTGAGTAATGCACTCAATCCACGGCCTAAGGCTTTCTTCTTACTCATTTGTGCATTCCGTTTTTATTCAATACTTCATGGGCCAGGTTCAGGTAGCTGATAGCACCTTTGCTTTCTGCGTCATGGACAATCACTGGCAAGCCAAAACTTGGTGATTCACTCAACTTCACATTACGTGGAATGATGGTTTTAAAGGCAATGCTTTTGAAATGTGTGCGTACCTCTTCGACTACCTGATTGCCGAGTGATGTGCGTGAGTCATATAGTGTCAGTAAGATTCCTTCAATCTCCAGCTTAGGATTGAGGCGAGTCTGAATAATTTTGATCGTATTGAGCAGTTTTCCCAAACCCTCCAAGGCGAAATACTCGCATTGAACCGGAATAATTACCGAGTCTGCAGCTGTAAGTGAATTGATAGTGATAAGGCCGAGAGACGGTGAGCAGTCGATCAGAATGAAATCATACTGATCTTTAATTTTTGCCAATGCATTGCGCATTTTTTCTTCGCGATGCTCAATGTTTACCATCTCTACTTCTGCGCCTACAAGGTCAATATGTGACGGAAGGACGTCCAAAAATTTCAATTCGTTTTTAACAATTGCATCTGCTGCGTTTACACCATCAACCATGCATTCATAAATGCTCTTTTTGATATCTTTTGGGTTCATGCCCAGGCCCGAAGTGGAGTTGGCTTGCGGGTCGGCGTCTACCAGCAAGGTTTTGTACTCCAATACCGCTAAGCTGGCGGCCAGATTAATAGCCGATGTGGTCTTGCCAACACCGCCTTTTTGATTTGCAATTGCAATGATTTTTCCCATGGATCAGCCCTTCAATATTTTTCGAGGACAGCAAAGATAGGGTTATTGACCTATCGTGGAACACCGTGGAACGTTATGTTATCCACTGACTTTCAACAATGGTGTGTTGATGAATTGGTTCATTGATGAGCTAATCCAATGATTTGCAGTGGACTTACATTAACGAATCAACCCCATTACTGAACCCGCCAAATTATTTCTTAGTCTTTTTCCTGGCTTCCTCACTGGCTTTCATTGCGTCTGCCAGCTTTGCCATAAAAGGCGATTTTTTGCTAGTGCCGCTCGCAGCCTTTTTTCTGTTTTCATCCATAATCGCTTTGATTTTGTCTTCATCTACAAACCTCTTGATGACAGCTTGCTGTGCGAAGGTGATGAGGTTGGAAACAAAGTAGTAGAAACTTAAGCCGGCCGAGAAAGAGTTGAAAAAGAACAAGAAGATTAAAGGCATGATGTACTGCATCGATTTCATCGGGCCTTGCACAGAAGTAAGCTGGTTGTTTTGCCAGGTATACACCAATTGAGAAGCAGTCATCAAAAGCACAAACAAGCTCACGTGATTACCGTACCCGAAGGGAACAGAAAAGGGTAATGTCGCTATTGAATCCCATGTGGATAAATCTTCTGCCCACAAGAAAGGCTGCTGCCGCAAGTCGATCGAGTTGGGGAATAAGTAAAACATGGAAAACAAAATCGGCATTTGAAGAATTAATGGAATACACCCGCTAAAAGGATTTACACCTGCTTGCTGATATAATTTCATCTGGTCTTGCTGCGCCTGCGTCATGTTGTCGCCATTCTTTTCCTTGATGGCGTCCAGTTCGGGTTTGAGCAATCGCATTTTGGCCATGCCCATGTACGAGCTGTAGGTGAGTGGCATAAGCAACAGCTTCATGAACAACACAAGCAAGAGGATAATGACTCCGTAGTTGCCGATGAATGATTGTAAGAATTCAAACACAGGCATCAGCAAAAACTTGTTGACCCAGATGACTGGTGGCCAGCCGAGGTACACGTTGCGTGAAAATCCTTCTGCAACGTCTTTGGTAATTCTGTAATCGTTCGGGCCAAAATAATAGGAGAAGTTGGCCTTTTTTGATGCGACAGCTTCCGCAGGAATAGAAATATTTACTTCAGCTTTCTTTACATGAGAAGAGTCTTTGACATCGAATGCAGTGGTGAATGAACCGGAAGTAAATTTGTCTTTTGTAAAAATCGCGCTTAAGAAAAATTTTTGCTTGATGGCCACCCACTTCAAACCATCGCTTACGGATTTTGCATCGGGCGATGTGTCAGAGAGGCCATCAAATGAGCCATTGGCTAAATAATAATTGACCGTGGTCTTATTTCTACTGTCGGTAAGATCTTTTTCCTGCAAGGGAACAAAATCTACCCACGAAAAATCTATACTTTTTCCAGTTAAGGAAACTCCTTGTGTTTCTATGCGATATGTAAAATGATATCCCTTTGTTGGAATTGAATAAATATGTTTTAGAAAAGAATTGTCAGAAAGCCTGGCGACAAAACTGATCTGGGTTGTGTCTCCGTTTTTTGAAACCTCAGGACGATAATGTAGTTGATACAGGTCGATGGCGCGCCCATTGTAAGAGGCTACCATCGAAAATTTGTTATTGTCGTCTTTGGCGAGGAGCAGTGGCTGCTGGCTGTATGTTTTGAATTTTTTGAGGTTTACTTCGCTTAGTGTGCCCCGATTACTGAAGGTCAATTTCAGTTCGTCGTTCTCTACAATGGTAAACTCTTCCTTTCCGGTAAGGAAGGTAGCCAGGTCGCCATATTGTTTTGCAATGGTGCTGTCGACAACATCAACTAACTTTTGTGATGTCGTGTCTTTTTTGGCTGTAAAGATTTCAGTCGAAACCGGCTTGCTTTTGGGCGGCTCAGGTGATGGTGAAAAAAAATAAAAGTAAGCTCCCAGCAATACTGCAATCAAAGTAAGACCTATGGCCGAATTCCTATCCATGTTAATTTGAGAATTTGAAGATTAGATAATTTTAAAAATTAGTTTCTATTGAATAGCTAAAAGCCAATTAGGCAATTAACGATTTAGGTTTTTTTTATATTCCATTGCCGCTTCAACAAACTTTACAAACAGTGGGTGAGGATTTAATGCAGTGCTACGCAGCTCCGGATGATATTGTACACCAATAAACCACGGATGGTCTTTTAGTTCAACCACTTCGACCAATCCAGAATCGGGGTTAATGCCCACCGCTTTCATTCCTGCCTCTTCAAATTGTTCAAGGTATTTGTTGTTGAACTCATAGCGATGGCGGTGTCTTTCATGAATGACGGTGTCACCGTAGATGTGATTGGCCTTCGATCCTTTCTTTAGCTTACAAGTATATGAGCCGAGTCGCATGGTGCCACCCTTGTTGGTAATTTTTTTCTGTTCTTCCATCAAGTCAATTACCGGATGTTTAGTTTTAGGGTTGAGTTCAGTAGTGCTGGCATCCATCTTCAATTCATGGCGGGCAAATTCTACAACAGCCATCTGCATACCTAAACAGATTCCCAGGAAGGGGATTTTATTTTCACGTACATATCGGATGCCTGCGATCTTGCCCTCTAGGCCACGCTCACCAAAACCAGGTGCAACGAGGACTGCGTCAAGGCTTTCGAAGATTGACTGAACGGTTTCCTTGCTGATGTCTTCTGATGAAATCCATCTCACATTTACTTTACAGTCATTTTGCGAACCGGCATGAATGAAAGCTTCTGCGATAGACTTATAGGCATCGGGTAAGGAAACATACTTTCCTACTAATCCAATATTAACTTCATTTACAGGATTTTTGAGCTTGCCCAGAAACGTTTTCCATTGCTCCAACTCCGGCTCATGTTTTGTAGCGAGTTTTAATTTAGCCAGAACCCGTTCATCCAACTTTTCTTTCTTCATCAGCAACGGCACGTCATAAATGGTGTCGGCATCAATAGCTTCGATTACAGAATTCACGTTGACGTTGCAAAAGAGCGCCAGCTTTTTCCTGATCTCCATAGACAATGGCAACTCGGTGCGGCATACTAAAATATCAGGCTGTATTCCGTACGACAAAAGTTCTTTTACAGAGTGTTGAGTAGGTTTGGTTTTGAGTTCTTTTGCAGCTTTGAGGTAGGGGATGAGCGTCAAATGGATTACCATGGAATGGTTGGCACCTAAGTCCCAACGCACCTGGCGGACAGCTTCCACAAAGGGAAGAGATTCGATATCACCAACAGAGCCACCTATTTCGGTGATGATGAAATCGTACTGCCCGCTTTCGCCTAACAAAAATATGTTGCGCTTGATCTCATCAGTAATATGAGGCACCACTTGCACGGTTTTGCCGAGGTATTCGCCTTGCCGTTCTTTGGTGATCACATTGTTGTAAATACGACCGGTGGTGACGTTGTTGGCCTGTGTTGTACGCACATCCAGGAAACGCTCGTAGTGACCAAGGTCAAGGTCGGTTTCTGCTCCGTCGTCGGTTACATAACATTCGCCGTGTTCATAGGGATTGAGGGTACCCGGGTCGATATTGATATAAGGGTCAAATTTCTGGATAGTCACCGAAAATCCTCGCGCCTGAAGCAGTTTTCCGAGGGAGGCAGAGATGATGCCTTTACCCAAAGAAGAGGTAACGCCACCGGTGACGAAGATATACTTTACAGAAGACATAGTATGGCAAAAAAATACGGGCGCAAAGGTAGGCTATTTGTGAAATTGACCGCCCGCTTGTCCTAAATTATTTCAATTTTGAAGAATTATGGGTAAGTTTGGATGATTGTATAGTGCCTTTTACTGATTGTATAATTATTTCGAATGATTAAACAGATAAATGAAAGGTTACACTTATTGGTATGCCAGAATATAAACCATTAGATATAGCCTAAACCTAATGAACCTTCATTTTCTACGACTTCATTATTTAACATTCCTTTTTCTCTCAATTTTCTTCTTTTCTGGTAAACTAGCGTTTTCCCAAGCAGTTTATTCAGGGTCTTCCACGGGTGTAACTCTTACCCAGCAGGAAGTAGATGTTGCGTTTACGTTATCCAGCGGAAGCATTGGTTTTTCTGATACTGCACCTCACTCCTTAGTAGGCTGGGCTGTGACTGTAGGCGTTACTCCAGTCACTATCATCAGTGTAAACACGTTTGGAGCCTCAGCAATCAGGGTAAAATTTGATGCATCAACTGCTCCCGGACATGCTCCAACCGAGCCTTATTTAAAACCCGGTGATGTTGTGACTGTAACTTACCTTGGTGGGGGCACAGTCACTGCTGCTGGTGGCGTGACTCCTTTTTCCGGAAAGACTGCAGTCAACAATGCAGTATTTGATTGCGCTACGGACGTAGTCTATACCTCCGAACAAGATTATGGCACCGTTAACCAGTGTGCACAAGTGAACATGAATTTTCACTGGTGGATATTCACGTATAGTCTTAGATATAGGAACAGTAGTACATGGAACGCACCCGGTTTACGAGTTGAGGTTGTGTGGGGCGATGGTGCATCAAACAACTGGCTCCCGACTCAATGCGATAATACCGGAGCAGCAAGCAGCACATACATTGGTGCTACCAGTTTAGCGGGAAATCCAGGAGTATTGTTTGTAGTTAAGCCAACGCATCTTTACCCCCTGGCTGTTGCAGGTGCGGCCCCCAACGAATGTCATTTCAATGCATCAGTTACCCCCTATATTAATACGTCTTCGTTTTGTAATTCGGCGGGAACTTCCCACAGTTTTACGTCTTACAGTACCGATAATAAATTGAGTGGCAATTTAGGAAATACTCAACTTCCGGTTCCCTTTGTGGCAAATACCGATAAGGTTTGTCGGGGAAATAACGTCAATATGATGTTTAATGACATCACCACGATGAATTGTTCAATAGCTGCAGACGCGAATTTCCCGAATACTTCTACCCGGTGGGTCAGGATTCTTTACGGCAGCCAAAATGGTGCATCGGGTAATATTCCAAATGTGAATATCACATTACCGGCAAGTATGGGCGGGACGACTATACCTGTTACCGATGCAAGCGGGACCTTGATATATCCTTCAGGGTACTACCCAACGACTGGCAATGCGCCACTTTCTGTCAACAATGTTCCTGACAATTTTGGGGTTATTCAAGTGCCCTATACTGGAAGCGCTCCTCCAACAGGAACAGCCTTTATGGGTACCATTACTACAACCTCGCCTGTAGGCCAAGCTGTTAATCAGACTTTTTGGATTCAACTTCAATATTGGAATGTTTGCAATGCATACACCGGTGACCCAACCAACCCGGCTCCTGTAACCGCCTCTGCTGCGGTCACTATTATTGCCAGCGACAATGCGCCTGTGGTTAGCCCACTGACGTTTTGCGCAAATCAGGGTAATGCCACTTATTCCATGACGGCTACAGCCACACCTGATGGTACTGGAACTTTTAAATGGTACAGTGATGCAGCGTTGTCAGTACTGAGGCAAACTGGCGCTAGTTATAACCCCGTGACGACAGCGCCAAATCTTAGCAAAAATCCGGCTAATGCGACCTCCACTACTTTTTATGTTACTGAAACTGTTGGCAATGGTTGCGTAAGCCCTACAGCAACGGTTTCTTTTACAATTGATCCTACTGTCGTGCCAGGGTCCATTGTTTACTCGGGGTTAACTCCGCAGTGCAATGGGTATGACCCACCGTCTATTTTTGGTGACGGTATCGGGGGTGTGGCGGTCCATGGTGCCGTAGCAACCAAGGGTGACGGAGTAACATATACTTATCAATGGCAAGATTCTCCAGATAATATAACCTTTACGAACATAGCGGGTCAGACGGGACTAAACTTTGACCCTCCTGTGCTCACCGCAACTCGTTATTATAAGAGAGTTGCTAGTTCGGGTGTCTGTGCGAGTGTGGCCTCAAATGTTATTACCATTCAAATTGACCAGCTGGTAAATGGCGGCACTATTGGCGGGGGAACGGCTACAATTTGTACTGGATCTGCACCAGCAGGATTTACGAGTGCGACTCTGCCAACGGGTGGTAATGGCACATTTACTTATCAGTGGCAATTTTCTACAGTAAGTTCTACTGGTCCTTGGTCGAATGCGCCTGGTGTATCAACAAATTCTACATACACCTCAGGGGCTCTAACTCAGACTACTTATTTTCAACGGGTAGCTACTTCTGGGTCTTGTACTCCACCCACGGGAGCATCCAATCCAATGACCGTTGTTGTTAATCAGGCAGTAAGCCCTGGAACAGTAAGCGGCAATCAAAGTATTTGTTCAGGTCAAACACCAACCCCACTTACATCAGTTTTAGGAGCAAGCGGTGGAGATGGCTCTATATATACTTATTTGTGGCAGCAGTCCACCACGTCCTCAACCGGGCCGTGGAGCAGTGCCGGTGGCGCAAATACGGGTGTGAATTACTCACCGCCGGCTTTAACCGTTACTACTTTTTATCAACGAGTTGCAACTTCTGGCCTTTGTGCAGCTCAGGCCGCTGGTCCGATTACTGTTACTGTTAATCCATTGCCTACGGCAGCTACGCCAACTGGTGGCGGGGCAGTTTGTTCAGGTAACCCAGCGCCTGATATTAACTGGACCTTAACTGGTACGGCACCATTTAATATAACCTATACTATGACACCTGGTGGCCCCGTGGTCGTAAGCGGCTGGCCCACAAATACATTTACCATAACTGCCCCAAACCCAGGGGTCAACACAACCTATCAGATTACAGCGCTTAGTGATGCGAATACTTGTATTGGGACAGCCTTTGGAGGAACGGCTTCAGTAACCATTGGTGGGAATGCTCCTGCTTTTGCAACCGCTCCTTCAGTCACTCCAACCAGTACTTGCGATAATGGTGTATCTACAACCGATCCTCAGTTGAACTTTAATCTCACAGGGGCCTCCTCAGTAGCAGGTACCTACACTTTAACTTACAAAATTGACGGTGGCTCAAGTTCAACGAAGAATTTTACAGTAAACCTGGGTACCGGAGCTCCCGCGGCACCAATTACCTTTTCGGAAGTAGCATTGAATGCGACTGCGCCCAGTCCGCATGTAATCACAGTTGTTTCGATACTTACTCCTTTTGGATGCCAAACGGTATTTAACACTACTGTAAATTTTACCGTAAATCCCCTGCCGGCTGCGCCTGTTGGAGCAACCGGTGCGGTATCTTGTTCAACGGCAGGTACCGGTTCACAACTTTCTGTAACTGACCCTGGTGCCGGTTTTACCGTTTTATGGTCAACCACAGCCGCACCAACATACACACCCGCTACCGGTGTTTTGGCTGGATCGAATAATCATTTATTTACGCCGTCGAGCAATGCAACAGTTACCTATTTCACTTTTGTTCAAAACAACACTACGTCTTGTTCGAGTAGCACAAGCACAGCCGTAACCAACACACAGGACCTGCCTCCGGCAGCAGCTACGATAACTGCACCAACATCCTCGCCATTTGGCGTGTGTGCTCTTGTCACGGGGAATGGAGCAGCGACTCCGCTAACAGCCACTGCCATCAATGGTGTGGATAAAGGAACATGGTCAATAGTATCTGGCGCAGTAGGAGGTACTGCGATCACAAGCCCTAATAGTACTTCAACAGCGATCACAGGGTTGCCAGGAGACACTCCGGCAGGAGGAACTGTTAAAACTGTTGTAGTTAAATGGAACGTTCAGAGCAAATTCGGTCAATTGGGAACGGCCAATGCTTGTCCGGATAATTCGGCCCAAACAACAATTAATATTAATCCCTTACCGACCTCGATAGACCCCACTCCGCAATTGTGCGAAGATGTATTGAATGGACACTCTCACGCTCATGTGGATTTGACTTCATACAATGCATCGGTTACTAATGCGCCTACCGTGACGTGGTGGACAAACCCAGCACACACTTCTGCGGCAAGCCCGGCAACCGATGTGACGGTTAATACAACTACAGCTAAGACTTTTTATTTCATTGCAACGTCGGCCACCAATTGCGTGAATACGGGCACCCTTACATTCACAGTGAATTCTTTGCCTACGGTTGTCAATCAAAATCTTTCTTTCTGTGAGGACCATGTGGGTGTTACCCCAATTCCACCACACAGCAATACTCATGGCCCATTTGATTTGACGACTTACAATACGGCCATTGCCAATGGCTCTCTGGTGAACAGAACAGTGACGTGGTACTCTGATGTAGCTCTCACTACGCTTGTGCCAACGCCTGCCAGCTATACTTTAACGGGGTCGGTGACTTTGTATGCAAAGGTTGTTGATACTTCAAATCCAACAAACTGTTTTAATACAGCTACTGTCAATTTAACAACTTTGCCGCGGCCTAAGGATAATCCCATTCAGGGGAATACGTCGGTCTGCACCGGAAATAATATTCTACTATATCAGTTAGACCCGACTTTTAATGCTGGTTCTAATTACACATGGACAGTTACGGGAACGCCTGCTGCAGATGTTAACGTGTTTGGTGGTGGCGGGACCAACTCTTCTAACTTCTTTGTGTTGTTGAAATTTCCGGCTGCCACAGGTACAGTGAACATTGATGTGGTTGAAACATTGAATGGCTGCACGGGTAATCATAACACAATGACTGTGAATGTTAACTCGGCTCCGGCTGCCAATACCATTACCAGCACTCCGCTTCTTAACCTTACAGAGGTTTGCTCAGGCCAAACTTTGGTTCCATACAGTGTTGCCACACCCAATGTTACTTCGTCTTATACATGGCTTGTAACAGGTGCAACACCAAGCGGATCGGGAAGCACTATAAATGTGGATTATGGTACAATTCCGTCGGTATCTATTCAGGTAACAGAAACCAGTTCCTCGGGTTGTGTTGGTGCACCGGCTTCCATTGGCGTGACTGTGAACCCACGGCCTGCTATGAGCTCGGCTACGAACCCCTCGGTGTGTAGCGGAGTTGCGCCTACCTTAGCTTTTCAAGCTGGGGCTATACCTAGTACGTTCTCGTGGGTGGTAACTAATATTTCGGGAAGTGTAACCGGAGCGACGATTGCGCAAACAGGAAGTGGCAATCTCTCAGCAACATTTACGGGAGTAACGGCTTTAAAAAACGTTTCTGGTGCAGCAGGGTTCGTAACTTTCAATGTAACACCAACAGCAATAGCATCACCTAATTGCGCAGGCGATCCGCAGACGGTTGTGCTTACCGTAAATCCGGAACCGGTAATGTCGAGCCCCGCGGTATACACAATATGCAGCGGCGGAACTCCGGCTACCTTTACTGCTAACGTACCAGCAACAATTTTCTCATGGACAGTTACCAATATCACCGGTAGCACTGTATCGGGTGCTAGTATCAGTGATACCGGCAGTGGGAATATCACGCAGACATTAACGAATACAACCAACACCAGCGCTGTTGTTACATACAACGTAATACCGGTAAGCTCATCACCAGCTCTTTGTACCGGAACGAATCAAACGCTCATTGTTACTGTGCTGCCCACACCTCAAATGACAAGTGCTGCTGCGACAACAGTCTGCAGTGAGAATACCCCTGGTATAACCTTTACCTCCAATACCGGCGGAACATTTGCGTGGAGCGTAACCAACGTAACCGCTGGGATTTCTGGTACAGCTGTTGGAAACACCGGTACAGGTAACATAACTCAAACTTTGGTTAATAAATCCGGAGCTAGCGGAACTGTTACTTATCAGGTTACACCTACCGGTCCCACTCCATCAAACTGCCCTGGTATTCCACAAATATTAACCGTTACGGTTTTGCCCGAGCCGGTGATGACGAGCTTGAATACAGCACTTACTTGTAGCCAGGTAGCACCAACACTTGTGTTCACAAGCAATGTGCCGGGCGCAACCTACGCATGGACTGTTATCAATATTTCAGGGGCTGTTACAGGAACAACAGTAGCTAGTAATGGGTCAGGTAATTTAAATCAGGTAATTAAAAATAATTCAGGAGCGAATGCCACGGTGACCTATCGCGTTACGCCAACCGGACCTGGTGCTCCGGCTTGTTCAGGAGCGTTTCAGGATGTTGTGCTTACAATAAATCCTGAGCCCAACATGACAAGCTTAAATAGTAATACTATATGCGGAGGTGCAATGCCTACCTTGGTATTTACAGCCGATATAGCTGCCAGTACATTTGCTTGGAAAGTAGTTGCAAAAACCGGAACAATCGGAGGTGCAAATATCAATGACACGGGATCGGGGAATATTAATCAAACATTAACCAATACTTCAGGTGTTGCAGGATCAGTAAGCTATCAGGTGACTCCTACAAGTCCCAATAATTGTACAGGCCAATTTCAAACCGTTACTATCAATGTAATACCTCAGCCTAACATGACCAGTGCCAATGCAACTTCAATTTGTAGCGGAACAACGCCGGCCAGTAAGATTACATTCACAGCAGATGTGGCACTGAGTACTTTCGCATGGACAGTTACCAGCATTACAGGAGCTGTCAGCGGTACTGCAGTAGGTAACGTTGGTACAGGCAATATTGGGCAGGTGCTTACCAATACTTCGGGATCAAATGCAGTTGTCACCTATCAGGTAACTCCTACAAGCCCGGCTCCCAATAGCTGTACGGGATTTCCTCAAACAGTGAATGTAACGGTGAATCCTGAACCTGTTATAACCAATACGCTTACCGACTTAAATTGCTCTGGAACCCTGCCCGCATTTGTACTTACGTCAAATGTTGCAGGGTCAACATTTGCATGGCAAGTGACAGCAATCTCCGGTACGGTAGGAGGTACTACTATTGGAAACATCGGTAGTGGAAATATTAATGAACCACTTACCAATACATCAGGAACTAATGGGACTGTTACGTATTTGGTAACTCCCACTGGTCCGGCTACTGGTAACTGCGTAGGACAAGCCAAGAGTGTTATTCGCACGGTATTCCCAGCACCTGTTATCACGAGTTCTGCCACCGACAAGATTTGCAGCGGTCATATTCCTGGGTTGACATTTGCCTCGAATTTGACCGGAACAACTTTCGCATGGAAGGTTACAGGCATTACCGGAACAGTGACGGGAACAGCTATAAACAATACCGGCACCGGAAACCTGAGCGAAACCTTAACTAATAAATCGGGTGCTATTGCAACCGTTACTTATCATGTTACTCCAACCGGTCCTGCAACAAATTTTTGCGCGGGGGTACCGCAAGATGTAGTCGTTACAGTTGTGCCTGAGCCGGTAATTACCAGTGCTCCGTCAGATCAGTTTTGTAGTGAAAACATGCCATCCGTTGTCTTCGCCAGCAATGTTGCAGGAACTTCTTTTGCGTGGGTAGTAACCAATATAACAGGAACACTCACAGGGACTGTCAATGGAAGTAACGGCACAGGAAATATCAATCAGGTCCTTGTCAACACGAGCGGATCAAGTGCTACAGTTACCTATCAGGTTACTCCAACAGGCCCAGGCCCGGATAATTGCACAGGTCAGGCTCAAACCTTTGTCGTTACGGTTTTACCTGAACCTGTAATTACAATAAATAATAATAACCCGATATGCAGTGGCAATGTGCCATCGCTGTCTATCACTTCTAATGTTGCAGGTTCCACTTTTGGGTGGCAAGTGCTGGCAGTAAGCGGAGTAACCGGAACAATTGTTGGTAATGCAGGTACAGGAAATACCATCAGTGACATTTTAAAGAATACGACGGGATCAAGCGGTTCAGTTACTTATCGTATTACACCTGCTGGTCCAAATCCATCGGCTTGCCCAGGCAGCCATCAGGATGTAGTTGTAACGGTAATTCCTGAACCCGTAATTACAAATTCTCTCCTTCCGCCTGCTATTTGTAGCGGAGCGACTCCGGCGTCTACAGTTTCTTTTACATCCAATGTAGCGGGGTCAACTTTTAACTGGACAGTTCAGTCAATCACTGGTTCTGTAACTGGTACATCGATTGGTTTTTCAGGATCTGGAAATATCACTACTGTCTTGAAGAACATTTCAGGTTCGGTCGGTTCTGTCTTTTATCAGGTAACACCAATTGGTCCTGCTGCATCACTTTGCGCGGGGCAGTCTCAGATTGTGGAAATAGATGTTAATCCTGAGCCTGTAGGAGCACCAACGACAACTATTACGAAGTGCAGCGGAGATCCTATCAACTTTGACCTTCAATCTATTGTGAATAATACGGGAGGAGGCGGGAACAGTGTGTTGAGCAATTTCACTTACACAGTTGTGGCAGACTTGCCTAATAATCTTTCACCTGCGGTGTTCCCCGGCGTGTTCGATCGTACTGCTGCATCCAATGCACAGATTACAAATGCGTTTTCAAACTACAGTACGGGCGATGTAACGTTGACATTTACAGTTACACCAATTAGCACGCCTCAAAATTGTACGGGAGGGACCTTTGTATTGAAAGTGATAATTCATCCCGAGCCTGTAGGTTCGAATTTTAACGACCCGCTCTGCGCCACTGTGTTGAATCACAACATGCAGACTCAAATCACCAATGGAATCACCAGTTTGTTTACGTATACAGTTAGCTCCGACAATGGAGGAGTAGCACCTGCGGCAAACAGAACAATCGCTTCAAATGCTTTCATCACCGATGTGTACACCAACAACACGGGCGTTGTAGCGAACCTGACGTATACTATTACTGCAAAAAGTTCGTCTTATAGCTGCGTTTCAAGTGCTCCGTTCACGTATGTTGCTCAAATATTCCCAACGCCTGTTGGTGGTGCAGGATCAGCAGGTCAGGTTTGTTCTAATGCTACGTTTAGCATCAATCCACAAACCTTTATTACCAACGGAGTAACCATTACAAAATACGACTGGACTGCAACGTACAATGGACTCACCGTCAACGGGGCGGCACCATCAACGGGGCTAACAGGAACTACAGGATCGATATCCATGGCGTTGACCAATCTTACTGCCGGTCCACTCTCTGCAGTATTTCATGTTACACCCTATTCGGGAAATTGCCCAGGTACTACGTTTGATATTACTCAACCGGTCAATCCGCAACCGTTCATGAATCCGCCGCTGGCAAACCCGGCCGCTATTTGCAGCACTAATAGTGCATCGACAAATGGAACCGGAGTAGTGCTGGCAACGGGAGTTGGGTCTGTCACTGCTGCATCTTACAATGTTACACTGAAAAGCCAGGATGCCGGACTTGTCGGGACACCAACTGTAGGTGCGGCACTCGGCCCCAATGCGATAAAAAATGATACGTATCAAAACACAACCGCGGCGCAACTAAAAGTAGTTTATACAGTCGTGCCTGTTGGCTCTATTGGAGGTTGCCTTGGTGCTTCATTTGATATTACGATCTTGGTGAATCCGGAATCAGTATTGTTTGCGCCGGTTGTTCCCGCCGTGTGCAGTACTAATATTTCGAATCCTGTCAACCCGATTGGTGTTATTCTGGGTACTAACGGAACCTCCGCTGCAGCAGCCAGCTATAAACTGATACAAGCAATTCAGTATAGTAATGGCGGGCCTTTCAGCACTACTCTACCAACGAATTTTTCAATTGTTTCGGCCACTGTACTGAATGCCACGGGCGATCAGAACATGATTAAGAGTGACACCTATAGAAACACATCAGCTGTATCGGTTACAGTTCGCTATGGAATTCAGGCTACGAGCTCTTCGGGTTGCTTAAGTGTGCCGTTGAATTACGATATCGTTATTAACCCTGAGCCGACACTTTCTCCGGGTACAGTAACAGTTTGTAGTGGCGCAGCCCCTGGTGCACTATTCAACTTAGGCCCTGCTGGTGGCTCTGTCGCAATTAGTCAGTACAATTTGAAACAGATTCTTATTCAGACAGGATTAACGCCTGCCGGAACTAACGCCGGATTGGGAGTTTATAGCACTAATAATTTTCTCGACAACGATCAGTTTGTAAATACTACCTCTGGTCAGTTAACGGTGACTTATACGATCGATGCGGTTTCCGGTTCAGGATGTATAGGACTTGATCAGACCGTAATCCTCAAAGTAAATCCTGCGCCAGCGCTAACCGCTGGTTTGAATACAACAGTTTGTTCTAATTCTATTTCAGGAATCATATTGCAATCTGCGACAACCAGTGTTTTGGCAACCAGTTTTAACATTACGATTGTGGCAGTTTCAGCAGGACTTATTCAGACAGCGGGGAATTCGGGTGCACGAGTTGGCGTTGCCAGCGGCGAGATCAAGAATGACAAGTTTACAAACCCAACGAATAATCCGCTTACTGTAACTTACACTATCGTTCCGGTGTCAGCCGCGCCTTGCCTTGGGCCCCCTACAGACATAATACTTACTATTGAGCCCGCAGTCACAGCTGTGCCGGTGGCACCAAGCAGTATCTGCAGCAATACACCAACTAATTTTACTTTAAGCTCGCTTACTGTACCTACAACCGGCCCGATTACTTTTAGTTATACAGCGGTTTCATCCGTTGGCGGATTGATTACAGGATTTCAACCGTCAGTAAGCAACTTGCCGAACAATACCACCATCAATGATGTTCTGGTAAACAATTCGACTAGTCATGCAACTGTAACATATACTGTAACTCCTGTAGCCAATGGTGCTGCCGGCGGTAGCGGATGTATGGGAACACCTCCAACTGTCGTTGTGGTAACTGTTGATCCGTTGCCCAAACTTATTGTTTCCCCATCGATTCAAACCGTGTGCGAAGGAACTGCCAGCAATGTGGTACTCACCACCACAACAATCCCGTCGGCCGGAACAATTCAATTCAATGTATTGAGCGCCACACCAACAGGTGGAATGACCTTGACTTCTCCCGCTGTACCTGTAACTACATATACAAATAGTCAATCGATTGCCGACGCATGGAGCAATCCAACCATTGTGCAGCAAACCGTTGCTTATGTTTTGCAGCCCGTAGTAAGTGGAGGTCTTGGCTGCGTTGGAAGTAATGTAAACGTTACACTTAATGTTAACCCGCGACCTGTTGTTACAAATTCATCGCAGGCACCGATTTGTACCAACGACTTTGTGAATATCGTACTTACACCAGATGTGTCAGGTACAATAGATACATGGACTGCATCGGTTACGGCAGGTACTACTACCGGCCAGGCAGGGGGATCGGGTGACTTGATTTTCCAAACGTTAAAAAATACAGGCAGCATTCCAGCCAATGTTCGCTACACGGTTACACCAAAAGCTGCGGGCTGTACCGGTAATCCTTTAAATATCGATGTTGAAGTAGACCCGATACCTAATGTAGTGTTCACTCAGCCAATCCCTGTGTGCTATGGAAGTACTCTTACCGTACCATTGACAAGTGCGGTAGCGGGAACCAACTTTAACTGGGTTGTTGACCCTAACAATTCGGGCGTGCCAACAGCATCGGCTTCAGGCACCACCATAAGTCAGGTTGTTGCCGACACGTTGACTTCCTCCGAAGACTTTATCAGCTACACGATCACAGCTGTAGGTCCCGGAGTGACAGCTTGCGCGAGTGCTCCTAAAATAATGAATGTAATTGCATCTCCCGTAATGGCCGGTGTATTCGCCAACGACTCAACGTGGTTATGTACAATCACTTCCAGCAGTAACAAAGACCTGCTGAATATCGATTTGAAAGGTCAGGCTCCGTTTACGATGCAGTACACAGACGGAACAACTACATTCACATTGAATGGCGTTGGCAATGCCAAGTTCATTCCAATCCAGCCAGCTGTTTCTACTACTTATAAACTCCTCACATTGAAAGATGCGTTGGGATGTTCTATTCCGTTGACAAGTCAGGTGGCGTATACGGTTGGGAAAACAAATGCTGAGTTCAATATCATTTCATCCTTAGCCGCATGTACCCCTGATGTGACGCTTCTTCAATACAACCAGGTAGCGAATAATACTTACAAGTGGATATGGGGAGATGGTACACCTGATTCAACATATACAGCAACGACAGATGTGTCTGGAAAAACTATTTCACACCGGTTTATCAACTCCAGCCTTACCTCTACACTGAAAACCAATGTTTTCTTATATGATTCCTTAGGCAGCCGTTTCCCTGATGAAGGTTGCCAGGTACATGTAAGCAGGCCGCTCAGTGTTTATGCACAGCTTAAAACGAGCGTGTCTATTGATAAATCCTTGATTTGTAGTGGTGACGTAGTAAAAATAAATAACCAAACTATCGGTGCCTTAAGTACGGGCCATAACTGGTTCTATCGCGAACTGGGAAATACCGGGCAGCAACTGGAGGTAAGGACCACTGCGAATGTTAACTATACGCTCTCGGTAAATACAACTCAGCCCAATCCGCAGGTTTATGAAATAGTGTATAATGTGACTAATGGACATTGCCCAGCAGACACCACCATTCAGGTTACGGTATATAAATCAATGACAGCAAATTTCACAGATGTGGTCCCTTTCTTTGTAGGAGGAAATGCAGCAGTGACTTTCAATAACACGTCGGTAGCCACAGCGGATTGGCCTTCATTCCAGTTCGACTGGGATTTTGGTATAGACGCCACTCCACCTACGTTGACCAGTTCGACTACGCCACTGGTTGTAAACTATTCATCTCCCGGTCCGCGTGACGTTACACTCACAGCTACTAATGTTGCCGCGCTGGCATCGGGATTAACTTGTTCAAACTCCATCACTAAAACGATAAGCATTTTGCTGGCTCCACTTATAGCCGAGTTTAAGTTAGATCCGAAAAAAGTTTGTTATCCTGCTAATATTAAAGTCACAGAGAACCTGTCTACCGGTAATCGCTACACCTGGACCGTGACCGACGACACAGGTATTGATACGGTGGCCACTTCAAATGCTGCATTGCCGGTATTTAGTATTTCGAGCGATGGTAATTATATTGTAAATCTCCTTACAAGCAATTCATTCACTGGTCAGACAGCCACCGATACGGCGCACGTAATTTTATATCCTAAGCCTACGCCTATATTCGATGCTTTCCCTACGACCGTTTATATACCTGACCAGGCCGTGTCAGTCAGAAATGGAAGCGGGGCAACGGCCAATGAATATTTGTGGGAGTTTGGCGATGGCAACACCTCTACGGATTTTCAACCTGATCCGTACAAGTACAAATTTGAAGGTGTAGACAGCCTTAAGTTCACAGCCAAATATGATCACGGCGGCGGAATAGTTTGTAGTGAAACATCATTCATCATAGTTATAGCCAAGCAGGGTGGGGTAGCAAAGGTTCCTAATGCGTTTACACCAAATACGGCTGGCCCGAATGGCGGTGTTGGTGGTATAGACTTATATAATTATGTGTTCTTGCCACAGGTAAAAGGCGTAGAAGAATTCAATATGCAGATCTATGACCGGTGGGGAAATCTGATTTTCGAAAGTACAAGTCAGTCGGTAGGGTGGGATGGCTATGATCAGCATGGAAAATTGTTGCCTGCCGGCGTTTATGTTTATAAATTGACGCTGCGATTATCAGACCAGCAACGAACTACCCAGATAGGAGATGTGACGCTGATCCGATAAAATGGAAAAAAGATGAAGCGAAGTGGGCTAATAATTTTTTTAACGTTGGTAGCGGGGAGTGTCCTTGCCCAAGACCCACAGCTGTCTCAGTACTATCAGGCTCCATTATATCTCAATCCCGGCTTTACAGGAATTACACCTCAGCAGCGATTGGTTGTGAACAACCGTATTCAGTGGCCCAACCTGCCACAGGCATTCAATACGTTCATGGCGAGTTATGACATATGGGTGGATGAATTGCGAAGCGGCTTTGGCATTTTAGCAACTACCGATAAAATGGGTTCGGCCGGATGGCGCACAACAACAGTAGGTCTTAATTATAGCTACAAAGTCAGAATTACTGAGAAAGTAGTCTTTTCGCCGGGTCTGTATTTCGGCTACGGCATAAATGGGTTAGATCGCTCAAAACTAATCTTAGGTGATGGCTTACAATACGGCGGGCAATCACTTGATCCGGCACTCAATCGTCTTGGCAACCAACAATATTTTGATTTCGGATCGGGGTTTGTCTTGTATAGCAAATCGCTTTGGCTCGGAGGCGCATTCAGCCACATGAACACGCCGAACTTATCCATACTTAATGAAGTGAACCGGCTGCCGATGAAAACG
>Ga0206968_10146_pt1 | contig 20089 bp, 15 predicted proteins | sample Alteio_BWOrgHeat_22_FD_153254 | JGI IMG/M metagenome (GOLD analysis project Ga0206968, IMG submission 153254) | Enriched cells from forest soil in Barre Woods Harvard Forest LTER site, Petersham, Massachusetts, United States -... | ecosystem: Environmental > Terrestrial > Soil > Temperate forest >... | reverse complement strand
TGATCAAACGCCAACAAACGATAAATACCGTGATTTAAAAATGCCAGACGGCAATCGCTTTTTATTCGGTTTAGGAGCAAATTATAAATACAGTAAGACTCTTAGCTTGGAATTTGGCGGAATGTATGTATTAATACCTAAAGTTAAAATAGATAATACTTCAACTATACCACCAACCGAAGTCGATCCTGGCATTTTTAATCCTGGTGAGAAAAATACCATTCATGGTAAAGCTAAAGGCAGTGCATATTTGCTCGGTATGCAATTTACTATGAATACTGAAGATATGTATGGCTACGCGGCTAAGAAGTTAGGCCGAGTAGTTGAACTTTAATCCCCTCACATGGTGTCGGACTAGCTAGCTGACACCATTTGTCCAGTGTTCAATTAAAACATCGCGATGATCGCAGCAATTCCTGATAAACACATAATTCCTATTACACCATATCCAATCCATTTGGTAAAAGAACTATTTACCCTATCTCTCATTACTTTAGGATTGCTGCTAAGCGATACAATGAGTATAAGAACTACAGGAGCTGAAAGTCCATTTAATATCGCTGACCATATAAGGGCTTTAATAGGATTTATATTAAAAAAGTTCATTGCTAAACCTCCTAACATCGAAATCATTATAACGCCATAAAAACCAGGTGCAGTTTTAAGTTTCCGATAAAGCCCTATATTTTTCCAACCAAAACTTTCAGCCAAAGCATAGGCACTAGAGCCAGCAAGTACCGGTAAAGCTAACAGACCAGTACCAATAATTCCAATTACGAAAAGTAAATAAGAGGCCTCGCCAGCTAAGGGCCGTAATGCTTCTGCAGCCTGAGCTGGTGTTTCGATATTAGTAATACCGTTTTTAAAAAGATTTCCTGCACATACAGCAATAATAAAAAACATTACACAATTTGAAAAAAACATCCCCGACCAGATATCAATTCGCATGTGCTTAATATCTCTATTAGTTGTGGGTTGGCGTTGTTTAATAGTTTTTTTTCCAAGAAGAATTTCTTCTTCCATTTCTTGTGAGGTTTGCCAGAAAAAAAGGTATGGAGAAATTGTAGTACCTAAAATAGCACAAATTAGTAAGATTTGTTCTTTATCGAAATTAATTGTCGGTAACAACGAATGGATTGCTACGGCTTTCCAATCTAAATTTGATAATAATGCAGATAATATATATGCAAATAAAATTAAAGATAAATATTTTAAATAACTAGCATATACAGCATAAGATAAAAAAATCTGTACCCCTAAACTAAGGGCTGTTATGCCTAGTATTAATATGACAAAGGATGCCTTTGGAAATATTAATTTCATAGCCTCGGCCATGGCAGCGAGATCCGCGCCAATGTTAAAGGTATTAGCTATTAAAAGCAGCACAGTGCATGCATACATTACTGGTTTAGGAAAATGTAGACGTATATTTGCAGCTAAGCCTCTACCTGTTACTAGTCCAATCCGAGCACACATCTCCTGAATTATTGCCATCAATGGAAAAGTGAAAGCTGCAAGCCACAGAAGTTGGAAACCAAATCTGGCACCAGTTTGAGAATAAGTTATAATACCAGAGGGATCATCATCAGCGGCCCCTGTAGTAAGCCCAGGACCAAGCATATACCAATATCTTTTAACCTTTTTTATCCTCGGTGAGACACGCATTTTTTTAGTAATTATTGCAACACCTTTTTGCAATATTCTGGCAGGGATAGCTATTATTTTTTCTATATTACTTTCGTCGCGTCTCATATATATAAATCTAGACTATTTTTATAGGTCTGCATAATTTTTAGTCAAGTAACCTTATGGCTAACAAACTGAAATTAATTTTTTTATCACAGTACAAAATTTCGAATATGTAACTATATATAACAGGCAACTATTTACCTACATTACTAAGTATGTTATGGTTAGCTTTGTTATTTAGATTATATTTGTTAGAGTTTATATGCCTGGACTACCTACTGAAAAAGAAAGCATGGAATATGCAACAATAATTTTAAAGCACCTAAAAGTTTATGATAATAATACTATTATATTATTAAATAGATTGGAATTGGCTAACGATCAACTAATTTGTGAAGCGATTAGTAAGCATTTTCTTAATACTTATACTTATGTTTTTGATTCATCAGAGGCTTTACAATATTATCTGCACTACATAGAAAAAATCACAGATCAAGCAAGATTTATTATTGATTCATTAAGAGATACCCCCAATATATTTAATCTAGGGCATTTAAAATTAGTGTCAGGAATTACAGATGAAGATTCTCTATTCTTAACTATATTTGGATATTTGTTTAAAAAACGTGTGCCATTTGAAACTGCGAAAGCGGCAAAAGCTGACTATTTAAATTCTATAGCTGTAAATATCAATCTTGAAATTGATACAATATTTCAAATTCAAATTATCAATGCTTTTAGTGCAGATCCTGAATTTAACGATTATTTATTATATTTAAACTTTGTATTAAACAAAGAGGGATTTCGTAAACAATCAGGATCTTTGATGGCTAGATCCTTTCCAGTACATAAAGATATTATTGATTTTTTAATTCATATTAGCAGAAAATTCTTTCCTGCCAATATGTCATTTTCAAAATTTGCAACGTATGATGTAGTAATTCTACAGGATTGTCTTAAAGTATATTTGCGCAGCAAAGCAGTTAAACAATTTCCAACTTTCCCTCAAATGGCTCCATCGGAAAATATATCACCAACTGGAATAACAGCATTGCCTAGAGAGAAAAAAACAACTCTCACACCGCTTTTAGATACCAGGCAAACTGCAAGCCGTACTAAATCTCCTAAATCGGTACGATTTACATTGGCAAAAGAAAGTCTAAAACCACCTGGACCTACATAATAATATCTTTAAAATTCTCTAATTAGCAGCAAATCAATTTACCTACATTACAATAGTATGTTATGGTTAAATATGTTTAGATTAAATTTTATGGAATTTATATGCCAAGACTATCTATTGAAAAAAGCTTCGAGTGGGCAGTAATAATTTTACGCTATCTTTATGATAATGATATTAATACTATTACACTATTAAAAAAGCTTGGGTTGACAACAAATCAACTTATTTGTGAATCAATTAGTAATCATTTGCTTAATACCTGTACAAATGCTAACAATTCCACACAAGCTTTAGACTATTATTTACGATATATTTCGCAATTCCAAAACCATGCTAGATTTATAATTGACTCCTTAAGAAATACTACAAGTATATTTAATCTTGATCATTTAAAATCCGTGTTACGTGTCCCAAATGAGGATGATTTGTTATTAGCTATTGTTCGGCATTTATTTAAAAAACGTGTACCATTTGCAACTGCAGATGAGGCGAAAATTGATTACTTAAAAAATCTTGCATCTCTTATTAAGATTGATATGCAAATTAATAAAATACTCAATTCACAAATTATCAATGCTTTTACTGAGGATCCTGAATTTTATGATTATTTGTTATACTTTAATTTTATATTGAACAAAAATTCAACTGATCAACGAGTACTTGAAAAATTTGGTCTTAGTTTCGAAGAGTCATGTCGTGTCAATGATGGTTTATCTTCAATAGCTCGCCTTACTGGAAGAAATCCATTATATAATTATGATGATTTTATTAATTTTTTAACGCAAATTAGCCAAAAATATTTTTCTACAAAAGGTTTTTTTGTATTTATGAAATTTGATGTGTTAACATTAAAAAATCTTTTTAAAGATTATTTACGCGAGCAAGCAAAAAAACAAATCCCAACTTTTCCGCATATACCTTTGCCGGGAAATACATCACCAGGCGGCAGATTATCATCGCAATGGCTAAAAACACAAATGGACAGAGGGGTTATCATAAAGCCACTTTTAGAAACTCGACAAGTTGCAAGCCGAACAGAATCTATACAATTTACATCAGCAAAAGAAAGGCCCAGACCACCTAGATCACCTAGACCAATTTGATTATTAGTGATTAACAATAAGCCAGATAATGGCAGCAAGCACTGCAGCTGCTGGTATCGTTAATACCCAGGCCCATACTATCTGCTTAGCAACTCCCCAGCGAACAGCAGCAGAGCTTTGTAATGATCCTACCCCTATAATAGCCCCTGTAATAGTGTGAGTAGTTGAAACTGGAATACCAAAATAAGTTGCTAAAAATAATGTTACAGCACTACCCGCTTCTGCACAAAAGCCGCTAACTGGTTTTAATTTAGTAATTCTCATACCCATGGTTTTGACAATTCGCCAGCCGCCAAAAATTGTCCCTAAAGATATCACTAAGTAACAACAAAATACTACCCACATTGGTACATAAAAAGAATCACCTAAGTTTCCACTTGAATATAATAATATTGCAATTATACCCATGGTTTTTTGCGCATCATTGCCACCATGACCTAAACTGATTAATGCTGACGATAATAGCTGCCCTTTTCGAAATATTACATCAATTCTACTAGGCGTATAATTGAAAAAGCAGCGAACAGTAAATAACATTAAGATTTGACCAACAATAAACCCTAATAATGGTGAAAAAACTATGGCTAATAAAACTTTTAAGATCCCTAAAATGTTTAATGCCGCAAAACCTGATTTAGCTATCGCTGTGCCCATTAAGCCACCAATCAAAGCATGAGATGAACTAGATGGTATACCAAAATACCAGGTAAAAACATTCCATATAATTGCACTTATAAGTGAGATTAGAATAACCTCAATAGTAACTATATTCGGATCTATCAGGCCCGTACCAATAGTTTGAGCAACATGGACACCAAAAAAGAAAAAAGCAGAAAAATTAAACACGGCTGCCCACACTACTGCCCAATGGGGTTTTAATACCCTTGTGGAAACAACAGTAGCTATAGAGTTTGCAGCGTCATGAAAACCATTTAAAAAATCAAATATTAAGGCTAGAACTATTGTGAGTATTAAGAGTGAGTTTGTTTCAAGCATTATGAATACTCTAAAACTATCCCTTTGATCATATTTGCGACGTCCTGACAGCGATTTATTACAGCTTTAGTTTTAGTGTAAGTTTCTTTTAATTTAATAAAACTCTTAAAATCATCTTCATCTAAAAATAAATTACTTTCACCAGTAATGATGACTTTGTGTGCTTCGCTTTCTATTTTATCAATATTATTACAATATAATAAGATATTATCTGTTTTTTTAAGTGAATTAAGTAAATAAACTGCTTGTTTTAAAAATTTGCAAGCCTGTAAATTTAAATCAGCTAATTGTAAAAGTTCATTTGGTAAACTTTTAAAATGATAAAATGGAAAACGTTGCGCACAACGATTAATTAAATCTAAAATATCATCAAGACCGCTGGCTAAATTATGAATATCATGTCTATCAAAGGGCGTTATAAAAGTTTTATGTAATAAATGAAAAGTACTGTGAGTCAATAAATCAGCCTGTTCTTCATAATGTGCTATTAAATCAACATATTTTTGTTCTGATGATAAGTCATTGAACATTTGATGAAAGTTAGTAGCAGAATCAACAAGACAATCAGACGTTTCTTGGAATAATTTAAAAAAACCTTCTTGATCGGGTATAAACCTTTTAAGCATAATCAATAATCAGCAAATATATTTATTAACAATACTAGCATGCTTTTTAAGCTTATAGCAATTGTCTATAAAATTCTTCTAATAAATTATGATAAGTGGGATTAATATGAGGGGCGCGCTTTTCAACAAAACTAATTGCTTGATTAGTAGTCCAATTATTTTTGCGCATAAGATAAGCAATTACCACAGTTGGAGAACGACTATAACCAGCTTTACAATGCACTAAAACATTGTGATTTTGTTTGATTTCTTTTTCGATAAAATCAACTGCTTTTTTAAGCTTATCAATAGTGAAAGAACTTTCTGACAGATCTTCACTGATATTATTAATATGTAATAATTTTATTTTATTAGCAGTATCAATATAGTCTTTATAGTCTTGACTAAATTCAGTTAAGCAAACTACAGATGTTATTTTATCTGCTAATAAATTGCTATAAACTGCTGCATTAAAATTCCCCAGAAATACATGATCACAAATTTCAATTGGTTTATCTGCTGGGGTATTCATAAGACTTTATGCAACCTGAATGTTTGCCAACTCTATTTGACTACCATCAAAGCCACGAATAAAATAATTTTCCTTTTCATCTTTAAAACCTTTAATATAATCATCACCAGATTGCCAATTAACCGGTGTAGAAGAATAGTCTTGCGATGTTATGAACAAAGAATCAAGTACACGAAGTACTTCATCAAAGTTACGGCCAGTAGTCACAGGATAGGTATACATAGAGCTTATTTTTTTATCCGGTGTGATAATATAACTAGATCTTGCCGTACTATTTACGATATTACCTAAACTGTCTGACACGTTATGAATCATGCTGTATAATTTTGCGATGCGCATGTTTTTATCAGAAATAAGTGGCGTGTTAATTTTTATATTATAATTTGCTTTAATATCATCAATCCATTTACTATGCTGAATTAATTTATCGACACTAAGGCTTATTACTTTTACATTACGCGTGGTAAATTTACTAAGATTTTCTGATAACCAAATTAATTCTGAAGTACAAACTTGCGTAAAATCCTTAGGATGAGATAGCAACACTGTCCAACAATTGTCAGTCCATTCATAAAAATTGATCATTCCATGGGTCGTATCAGCAGTAAAATTTGGTGCTGTATCCCCTAATTTTAAGGACATCAAAAAACTCCTTTTATAAAAAAATTTATTAAAATTATTTTAAATTCATTATGTTACAAACATTACGATTCCGAATTATAAAGTTATATTATTTTTTATGCAAACAATTTAAATAATTATTTATAACTTGTAATTTTAGAAACATTCGAAAATTCCTGCAGCACCCATCCCAGTACCAATACACATAGTAACCATGCCATATTTTAATTTTAAACGTTGCATATAATGAATCATACTACAAGCTTTAATCGAACCCGTCGCACCAAGTGGATGGCCTAACGCAATTGCCCCGCCTTGTGGATTAACCTTTTCGGTATTAAGTTTCAGCTCTTTAATCACTGCTAACGATTGTGCAGCAAAAGCTTCATTTAACTCTATAGCATCAATATCAGATAGTTGTAAATTAGCTTGTTTTAATACTTTTGGAATTGCCATAACAGGGCCTATACCCATAAACTCAGGTGCAACCCCAGCGACACTAAAACCTAAAAACCTAGCAATTGGATTTAAGTTATATTTTTTTACTGCCTTTTCACTCATAACTAATAAACAAGCTGCGCCATCACTCATTTGCGAACTATTTCCTGCAGTAATAGTGCCATTATTTTTAAATACAGCAGGTAATTTGGCAAGTTTTTCTAAGCTAGTATCTGCTCTTGGACCGTCGTCTTGTGAAACAAGAATTTTGGTTTCACACAATTTATTATCAGCCACTGTTCGTAATTTTACTTCATAAGGCAAAATTTCATTAACAAATAAATTATCATTTATAGCATGTAAAGCCTTTTGATGACTATTATACGCAAATTGATCCTGTTCTTGCCTGGTTACATTATACTTTTGGGCAACAATCTCAGCAGTTAATCCCATGCCATAGGCAATGCCTATATTCTCATCATTAAAAATATTTGGATTAGCACGATAATTATAACCCCCAAGCGGTATCATACTCATACTTTCAACTCCACCTGCGATTATAATATCACTATGACCACAAGCTATCTTATCAGCAGCCATGGCGATAGTCTGTAAACCAGATGTACAAAAACGATTTACTGTAACTGCAGGAACAGAATTACTATATCCTGCTAATAAAGTCGATATTCTAGCGACATTCATACCCTGCTCTGCCTCAGGCATAGCACAGCCTATAATTACATCATCTATTAATTCAGAGGAAAGATTTATATCAGCAAGTAAACCATTTAATACATGCGCTAATAAATCATCAGGACGAACTTTTGCTAATCCACCTCTATATGCCTTACAAACTGGGCTACGTTTTGCTTTAACTATATAAACTTCTTGCAATTGTTTACTCATATTAAAAAATCTCTTATTAATTACGTAGTGGCTTACCTGTTTTGAGCAGGCTATCAATTCTTGCTTGAGTAGCTGATGTTTTTAATAGATTAATAAATACTTGCCTTTCAAGATCTAATAACCATTGTTCTGATACTTCAAAATCGCTTTCAATATCACCACCGCTAAAAACATATGCTAATTGCCGGCTGATATTATGATCATGCTCTGATATAAATTTGCCCTCTAGGTAATTAGCCAGTAACGCATAAATATTTGCATTCAAACGCAAACCACCTACTCGAATCTTAGTTGGGCAAGGTGGTATATAATTACTGTAATTTAAATTGTTAACAGCACTAATAGCAGTTGTGAGTAATTCTTGTGGATTGGTTATTATCGTATCAGTTTGTCGCAAATAACCAAGCATTATGGCATCACGTGCACTTGTTGATACCAACGCTGTAGCAATGTTTTTATAATATCGTTCGGTAATTTTATCTTGATCAGCAAAGCTAGTGCCATTATTACCATTAGGAAATAAATATCTATAGTTTTTATCGGCCCTTAATAACATCTCTTTACAACCACCACCAGCTGGGATAACACCTACCCCAACCTCAACTAGACCAATATAACTTTCAAGACTAGCGACTACATGATCACAATGCATCATTAACTCAGTACCGCCACCCAATATCATACCCTTAACGGCAGCTACCACAGGAAAACTTGTATATCTTAATCTTTGACAAACATTTTGAAATGCAATCAAAGTATTATCCATGGTTATATAGTCATCCTGATAGACACAACCCATAAAGCCATTTAGATCAGCACCAGCACAAAAATTATCGCCATTATCTTGCCAAATAATTAGACTTTTTTCTAATTGTGCAGAATTTATATGATCCAAGCTACTATTTAATAAGCTTATAACATTTGAAGTTATTACATTAGCCTTTGTCTTAAAACTAAACACATAATTATTATTATATAACCATAATTTAGCGTCATTATTTTCTAATAAAATTTTAAAACCTTGATCAAATTTATTTGCTACATATTGTCTAGTATATACATCTAAACTAGATGCTTTAGTAAATTCATCAAGGCGACTGTTATATGCTAGATCAGCTTTATAAACTCCTTTAGAACATTTTTCTGAAATGACCCATTGCGGTAGCTCAGTAGTTACTAAAGCTTTATTTGCATGTATGTCATCATTAATTAATTTCGTTATCTCTTGCCATCCGCAAGCTTGCCATAATTCAAATGGACCTTGCTGCCAACCAAAACCCCATTTTAGCGCACAATCGACATCTCGAACGCTGCCTGATATGTCATTAAGGTGATAGGCAGTATAATGCCAAAGATCACGAAAACAAGCCCATAGAAATTGTGCTTGGTCGTTATTATAATTTTTTAAAGCATTAAATTTTTCGAAATTGTTTTTTATTTTTAATATTTCTAAAAGTTTTTGATCAATGTTTTTTACACTCAACTCTGATAATAAATAACTATCAGTTGCTTTATCGTAAACCTCAATATTTTTATTATTTTTAAAATAAAAACCTTTGCCAGTCTTTTGGCCTAAATGCTTTTTATTAATTAAATCTGATAAATACTTAGGTACTTTTAAATATTCATGCCAAGGATCGTCAGTACATTGCTTATCCATAGTGTTAATTACGCTAGCAAGCGTATCAAGCCCGACAACATCAGCTGTTCTAAAAGTAGCACTTTTAGGCCGACCAATTAATTCTCCCGTTAACAGATCCACCAAATCAAATCTTAAATTGAATTTATCAGCATTGTACATCGCCGCAAGCATTGAAAATACCCCAATGCGGTTTGCAATAAAATTAGGGGTATCATTGGCTCTAATTACGCCCTTACCTAAATATCTTGTTAAAAAAGTTTCAAGATTATCTAAAACATCAGGATCAGTTGCCTTATGCGGTATTAGCTCAACTAATTTTTGATACCGCGGGGGATTAAAAAAATGTACACCACAGAATCTTGGGTTATTATTTAAAATATTTGCTAAATTATTTATACTAAGACCAGATGTATTAGAACAGAATAAAGCATGATCATTCCAGTAGGGTTTTATTTTACTATATAAATTATTTTTAATTTCAATATTTTCAGCAACAGCCTCAATAATCAAATCAGCTTTTTTTATCTTATTCAGATCCTCTAAATTATCAAAATCTGCAACTGTGATTTTATTCAATACATTATTATCAACCATAGGACTTGGTTTGAGTTTTTTTAAAACATCAAGTGCCATGGCTGCTCTACCAGGCAAATCAAATAATACAACATTGAAATTACAATTAGAAAAATGCGCGGCGATTTGTGCGCCCATAACGCCTGCGCCAAGAATGACAATATTATTAATTTGAAACTGCTGCATAACCACCTCGTTCATCTTGAAAATCTAAATCTAAACTAAAACGCTTCCCGTATTTACGTTCTAAAGTCCGTACCTTTGCTTTATAACTTTCTTCTCCAATAGTATCTAAATAATGCATTGGCCCACCACGAAATGGTGCAAAGCCTGCCCCAAAAATTAAACCTGCGTCGATAAGATCAGGGTTGGTTACAACATTTTCTTTTAAACATTGAATACAGATATTTATTATGCGCATAACTAATCTATCTTGCACTAAACTTGGTTCAGTATGATTAGCTAGCTGCGGGGATTTATTAACATTATTTCTAACAATTTTACCATTTTTGTAATTATAAAAACCTTTGTTATTTTTTTTACCAAGATGTTTTTGATTTACTTTAGTTTGTAAAATTTCTGGAATATCTTCACCATAATGTTTGGATATGTTTTTTGCTACAGACAAACAAATATCTAGGCCAACGATATCAGCCATCTCTACTGGCCCCATGGCCATACCAAAGTCCTTCATTACAGAATCAATGTATTCTGGCGAATAACCTTCAGATAATAATATAAATGTTTCATGTAAATAGGCTGATAAAACTCTATTCACTAAAAATCCTGGGCTACTTGCTACAGGCAATGGCAATTTACTTATTTGATTTACAAATGCATACGCTCTTTGCGCAACATCACTACTTGTTTTCTCGCCACTTACAACCTCTATCAACATCATTTTTGCTACTGGATTAAAAAAGTGAATGCCAACTAAGCGTGATTTATTATTAAATACTTGATTAATTTCATCTAATAATATACTAGAGGTATTAGTTGCTAAAATAGCATCAGGTCTTGCTTGTTCTTCAATTTGTTTAAATAATTCTTGTTTTACTTTAAGATCTTCAAATACTGCTTCGATTATAACATCCGCATGTTTAATGCCTTCACCATTTATATCAGGAATTATTCTATCGAGCATTAGATTCGCCAGATCATCTTTTTTAACTTTGCTTTTGAATAATTTAAATGCTCTACCTAGGGCTGGAGCAAGTGCCTCGTATGACTGATCTTGCAACGTAACTTTTAAACCCTTAAAAGCACACCAAGCAGCAATATCACCACCCATTGTTCCAGCACCAATAACATGCACATGTTTTGGTTTATTTTCAGATTTTAATTCGTCTTTATTAGATTTCGCAAATTCTTTTAATTTTTCTTGGAGAAAAAACACTCGAATAAGATTTTTAGCAGTACTATGCTCAATCAATTGCAAATCTGACATAATCTCTGCATGAAAAGATGTTGCTAAATTGTCTACACCAAATTTTTCAAAATTCTCTAAAATAGCATATGGTGCTGGATAATGGTCTTTTGAAACTTTACTTATCAATTGTTTTTTTGCAAAATAAGCAAATATTCCCCTAAATGGAGTTTGATTAGATAAGCTTGCCAAAAAGCCTAATTTATTATTACTTTTATAGCTTTTATTAACATATGAACTTTTTACGGTAGTTTTATGTAAAATTAAATATCTTGCTGCACGCTTTAATTGTCTAAGAGGTACACAAGAATCTACAATGCCAAATTTTGCTGCTTGGTTACCACTAACGGTTCGACCTTCTAATAATAATGGAATAGCATTCATACCACCGATTAGTTTAGTTAATCTAACTGTGCCACCCCAGGCTGGAATTATACCAAGCATAACTTCTGGTAGGCCAATTTTAGTGCTTAGATTATCAGATGCAACTCGATAATCGCATGCTAATGCTAACTCACAACCACCACCTAAGCAAAAACCATCAATCATAGCAACTGTTGGAATTTTCAAATCTTCTAATTGTTGCATGGTCTTTTGACCATTTTCTAAAATTTTTTTTGCTTCATCGGCAGATTCAATTTTAGTAAATTCAGTAACATCCGCTCCGGCTATAAAGCCAGTCTTTTTAGCTGAATATATAATAACACCAACAATAGATTTTTCATTAATATCAAGCTTATTGGTATTTATTCTATTTATTATTTCATTTAATTCTAAAATGGCATCTTGTGATAAGCTATTGACTGATTTATTCGCACGATCAAATGCTAGCCATAAAATGTTGTCAGCATCTACAGAATAGTGCCAGTTATTATAATTGTTGAGCATAAAATTCCTATTTAGACTTATTCTGATTTTAGTATGTCAATCGGCGCTCCATGTGAAATTATGCAGCCTCAAGCAAAATCGCACCACCTTGACCACCACCAATACATAAAGTTGCAATTGCATACTTTTTATTATTCTCTTTTAATAAATTTGCAGCTCTTAATGCCACCCGCGCACCGCTGGCACCAATTGGGTGTCCTATAGAAATTGCGCCGCCAGTAGTATTCAATTTATTCATATCTAAGTTGCCGACAGCGTGATCCAATCCTAATTCGTTTTTACAGAAATCAGGATCTTTCCAAGCAGCAATACATCCTAGAACTTGCGCAGCAAACGCTTCGTTAATTTCCCAATAATCAATATCATTCATTGTAATATTATTTTTTGTTAAAAGAGGAGTACTAGCATAAACTGGACCTAATCCCATAACCTTAGGATCAAGTGCGGCCCAATTTATATCTTTTATTTTTGCAAGTGGTGATAAATTATATTTTCGAACCGCATCCCCACTTGCTAATAACAATAATGCCGCACCGTCAGTTATCTGTGAACTATTCGCAGGAGTAACATCACCATATTTTTTATCAAAATATGGTTTTAGACCACTTAATTTTTCAACATTACTATCACGACGCAAACCATCATCAGTTTTAAAAACCTCACCATTCATGTCGTAAATTGGTGTTATCTCTGGAAGTTTATTATTATCAATTGCATTTGCTAAACGAGTATGGCTTTGCACTGCAAATTCATCCATTTGTTTACGAGTTATATTGAATCGAAATGCTACCTCTTCAGCAGTTTGACCCATATTCATAGCCGCCATTGGATCATGCAATCCTCGTTCAATAGAAATTATTGGAGTTAAAAAACCAGGTCTGAAACGAAATAAAGTCATTAATTTATCAATGAGACTTTTTTTGCTATTCATTTTTGCAAAAAAATTGACCATATCATTATTATACAATAATGGCGCTCGACTCATTGATTCACAGCCACCAGCCAGAACTAATTCATGACGGCCTAAAAGAATATCTTTATATCCACTATCAATAGCCTGAAGACCAGATGCGCAATTACGCATAACCGTGTAACCCATGGTTTTTTTAGATAGGCCTAACCGCAATGCAATAACACGAGCAATATTAGCTTCATCGGGGGATGGCATAGCACAGCCTACTATTACCTCGTTGATTATTTCAGTATTTAAATCTAATTTAAGAAGTAATTGTTTACCCGTTTGTACTGCTAAATCAGATGCTAAAAAATCTCCAGGTTTACCTTTAGCTTTTAGAAAAGGAGTTCTTGTTCCATCAACAATATAAACATCACGCATAATTAGCCCTTAAATTATAATTCTTCAAATTCATTTACAGAAATAATTTTTTTCAAGTGTTCGTTAAATCTTTTTATTTTATTATACTCTTCATCTTCTATATATTTTTGATCATGAGCATCTTGAAGCATTTTAGATAAATCATTTGAGTAATTTATTTTCTTTTGAATAGCTAAATCATATAAACTATTTAGACCTATTTTATTTTCAATCTGCTCGTCATGCGTATTTTTTAATACCCCAACAGGTGATTGTTTGTCTAAATATACTAAATTTGCTAATTTCTCTAAAATTTTACTATCAGGGGTGGCATTTAAAGCTATGAGCTTAGCATCAAGAGCATCACTAGGCTTTTTGTAACTCAAACCCCATGGGAAAATAATAAATTTTAATAAATACTTAATATATTTTTTAGGAAAGTTATCTGCAAAATCAACTAATGCAGTTTGAGCATTAAATAAACAATACTCAATAGACCACTGACAAACACTACTCATATCTAAAGGTCCTTGTGCATCATGTTCCTCATATTGCTTGATTACACATATTGCCATATAAATATAACTTAAAACATCTCCTAACCGAGCTGATAAACGTTCTTTTATTTTTAATTTTCCACCGACGAATAATAAAGCTAAATCTGTAGAAAAAGCTAAAGCACATGATAATCTTGTTAAATCTTTTTTATATGCATTTAACCAGTTTTGTTTTTTAGATGAATTATAATAAGCTCTTTGTAAGTTATAAGTAAATAATCTGATCACTGTGCTTAAAACAAATTTTATATGTTGAAAAAACACTTTGTCGAATTGTCTTAGAGCATAATTTTTATTACGTTCATTTAATGCTGTTATTTCATCTAATACAAATGGATGGGCGCGAAACGCACCTTGGCCAAATATGATTAAATTTCTTGTTAGAATATTAGCACCCTCGACCGTGATAGCTACAGGATTAGCCATATAATGATTAATCAAATAATTATCAGGACCATTCATAACTGCTTTACCAGCATGTATGTCCATTGCCGAATTAATTGCTTTACGGGCAAGTTCAGTTAAATGATACTTTGTAATTGCGCTAACAACAGCAGGTTTTAAACCATGATCAATAGCACTGACTGTTGTGGCTCGTACTGCATTTGCTAAGTAACAATAACCCGTTAACATTGCTAATTGTTCTTGAATACCTTCAAGGTTGCCAATTGGAGATTTGAATTGCGTTCTTAATTGGCTGTAAATTACGCTCGATAAATAGCTTGTTTGAATAGTAGCCGTACTAAGTGCTGGTAATGAAATACCTCGTCCACCTGATAAGCATTCCATTAGCATAAACCAGCCTTTGCCAATATAATCAACGCCACCAATTATATAATCCATAGGAATAAAGACGTTTTTGCCAGATATTGGACCATTTTGAAATGGCACCATCATTGGCAGATGTCTTTTTCCAATTATGATGCCTTCACAATTAGTTGGTATTAATGCTAGTGTTACCCCTAAATCAATTACATCTGGATTTTTAGTATATAATCTATCTGGATCGTATAACTTAAATGCTAAGCCCATAACGGTTGCAACTGGGGCCAAAGTTATATATCTTTTCGAAAAATTTAATTGAATCCCTAAAATTTCTTTGCCATTTATAACCTGTTTACAAACAACACCATAATCGAGCATACCACCGGCATCACTACCAGCAAATTCAGAAGTTAAAGCAAAACAAGGGATATCATCACCATTTGCAAGTCTAGGTAAATAGTACATCTTTTGTTCAGGTGTACCATAGTGCATTAATAGTTCACCAGGTCCTAGAGAATTTGGGACCATTATTGTTACCGCCGCTGTAATACTTTTGGTCGCAATTTTAGTTACTATTTCAGATGCTGCAGCTGCTGAAAATTCTAAGCCACCATATTCTTTTGGAATGTGTATAGCCATAAATTTATTTTTCTTTATATAATCCCAAGCTGCTGCACTTAAATCTTTATCTTTAGTTATAATTTGCCAATCATTTAATAATTCGCATAAAGCAGTTACTTTAGTATCTATAAATTCTTGCTCTTGTGTGTTTAAACGCGTTAATTTATGTTCACTAAATTTGTCCCAATCAAGATCTGCTGCAAAAATATCCCCTTCCCACCAAACATCTCCTGCTTCAATTGCTTGGGCTTCAGTGACAGAGATTTTAGGTAATTGTTTTTTTAATGTTTCTATATAAAACTTGGTTATAAGTTGTCTGCGTATTGGCCTAAATGATAAAAGAACATAAGCACAGCAAAATAATATATATACACTTGTTAATATATATAAATTGAGATTACTTAGATGGAGAAAGTTTGCAAAATAATGTGTTGCTACAAAAACTAAAGTAATGGAAGAAAACCAAACTAAAGAATGTAGATTATAAAATAATAATAACCATGCTAATAAAAATAACCCTATAAGGTATGCAAATAGCATCCTGCCTCCTAATATTTATAGCAATATATGACTCAGTGCTAAATACTAGCAGAATTAGACATTTTTTTAAAATAAATTTTTAAAAAATATCTAGTATTAAGTTATAAATTAATTAAGCATTAAAAGGTAGAACTAAATTATCAATAAGATTAAATTTAGCATCATATTTTACATCAACTAGATATAAACCATGAGGCGCTGCAGTTTTAGCAGCCTTTTTACGGTCTTTAGATTTTATTAAATCACAAAGCCAATTAACAGATCTTTTATTTAAACCAATTTCAATTAAACAACTTATTATATTGCGGATCATATGATGTAAAAAAGCGTTAGCAGTAATATCAAAAACAATGAAATTATTTATTTTGATCATATCCGCTTTAATAACATTTCGCATAGGACTTGCGGATTGACATTCGCTGCTTTTAAAACAGCTAAAGTCTTGCTCGCCCAATAAATCCTGACATGCTAATTGCATTTTAGCTATATCAAGCTCACGATAAACCCAAAGTGCACGATTATTTAATAAAGCACGATTGTGTTTATTAATATAAATATAATATTGATATCGTCGACTAGTAGCACTAAAACGCGCATGAAAATCTAAAGGCACAATTTTGGCCCATTTTACGGATATATCATTAGGTAAAAAGCAATTAACACCCATTGTCCAAGCGTTAAGATCACGAGTTTGGATATTAGTATAATCAAAATGAACTACTTGACCAGTTGCATGCACACCACTGTCTGTGCGCCCTGCGCAAAAGATATTTATTTCTTGATCAGCAACAATACTTATTGCTTTTTCTAAGGTCGATTGAACTGACGGCAGCTCAGGTTGGCGCTGCCAGCCATGATAATTGGTACCTTCATATTCGATACCTAGGGCAATTCTAATCACTAAATAACGGGCTCAGGCTCTTTGGATTTTGATTGCTCTACAGTATCAGGATCCACAGCTAAATCAAGATCTATGTCTAAATCTGACATTAAATCAGCCATTAAGACATCATCTTTTATATGAATAAGATCAGGCTCTAAAGTTAAGTTATCATTTTTATCTTTAAATTGTCTTATAGAATAATAGTAAATAAATCCTAGGGCAGCTATTACAAAACCTAAAACTCCCAACCAGAGATAAAAAATATTCTTGGTATTATTATAAGTTAATTTCTTCCCTGTTTTAGATAATGAGTTAGCCATAACACCCAAGTAGCCAGTGAGACTGTTTCTTGCAGCAACTTTTTCTGTGATATTTGAATTATCACTATGGCCATTTATATTTTCTTCGCCATTAGAATTTGGAACTGCATGAGCTCCAATTGGCATTGGTGATAGTGGTATTGATTGAACAACTTTATCAGCTTTATTATAGCTCCCTTGTAACTGCGCTGATTTTGGACTTGTATTATTATTAGTTATAGCTGTACTATTTAACCCAGCAAGTTTTTGCATATCTCTTAACTGCGCTTGTAACAGTAATAGCTGTTCTTTTAGCTCAGCATTTTCTTTTTGCTTAGCTACTAATTTTTCGGCGTTTAATAATAAATTATTAGTAGGCGTATTTTCAGCTTGCTCTGAAACTATTTCTAAACGTTTATTACGTATAATACGTTTAGTTTTAGCTATATCTTCTTTAGTACTTGCAAATTTTGATAAATCTTTAAGATCTAACGAAGTATCTTTATTCTTATCAAATTGCCCAATAGTTGGGATTTCAGTTGGTGTGCTTGGCTGTGATGGCTGTACCGGTGGAGGAATTTCTATTGGTTGACTTGGCACTGGCACTTCTATGGGTTGTTTTTGTGGTGGCACTTCCGTAGGCTTAGGAGCTGGTGGTTCCTTAGGAGTATTTAATTTTGTCGTTTTTAATTTATTAGTTAATTTAGCAAGTTTATTCTGATCCTTTTTAAGATTTTTTATTTTATTAGATCGATCATTTTTAGCTAAGCTTACACCAACTTTGCTTGCTATACTTTTTGCTTCTATTGCATCAGGTATCACTAATTTAAAGTTTTGTTTTAATTTATTCATATTATTGTGAATAAATGCTTTTTTATTACTTTCATATATCGCTACGACCATTTGCCGGCGTGATATTCCGTGAGCTATGGCGTATTTTTCGGCAATTTGCGATAACGTATCACCTTTTTGGGTGATTTTATTGGCGGTAGTATTTAGATTTGTTTTAGCCATTAATTTTGGATCTAAAGTAATGTCAGCATCAGCGTTTTCAATAATTCTGGAAAGCTTTTGAATTTCTTTAGGATCTGGACTTTCGATAGGACTATCAATATTAGGTTTAGAAGATTTATAAACTACAAGTTTACTTGCGTCTGGTTCAGGGTTATTATTATTTTTACTAGCAGAACTGTCTATTATATTATTTATAACTTTATTGTCTTCAAAGTTTTTATACAAATCGCTATTAGGAGCTGCCCTTACTATTTTCTGCAGGGGGCAGTGTTTCAAAACAATACGCTCCGAAAGCTGCTCAAAATGGTGCTATTGTCATCGATAATACATCATGTTTTCGTTACGATGATGAAATACCCTTGATAGTACCAGAAGTGAACGGTGATGATTTAAGAGATTATAAAAACCATGGCATAATAGCTAATCCTAATTGTTCAACTATTCAAATGGTTGTTGCTTTAAAACCAATCTATGATTTAGTTGGAATAACTAGAATTAATGTTGCAACTTACCAATCGGTATCTGGTGCTGGCCAAAAAAGGTATAGAAGAGTTATCAAATCAGACTGTAGAATTGTTAAACGCTCGAAATTACCCTCCGAAGATATTTAAACATCAAATTGCATTTAATGTTATTCCGCAAATTGATGAATTTTTGGATAATCATTATACGCGTGAAGAGATGAAAATGGTTTGGGAAACTAGAAAAATTTTAAATGATCAAACTATAATGGTTAATCCAACTACTGTTCGTGTGCCAGTGTTTATTGGACATAGTGAAGCTGTGCATATTGAAACAGAAAATAAAATCACCAGACAAGAGGTTATAGATCTCTTAGAAAAAGCTCCGGGTATAACTGTTATATCAGATGATATAGATGGAGATTTCCCAACCGCAATAAGTCATGGAGCTAATAACGATAATGTCTATGTTGGCCGAATTAGAGAAGATATCTCACACCCAAATGGTATTAATTTGTGGATTGTGGCGGATAATGTTCGCAAAGGCGCGGCACTAAATAGTGTGCAAATCCTTGAAAAACTTGTCCTTGAATATTATTAATCTATAATAACAATTACGGAATTAATTAAACTAATTAATTAGATAGGGAAATGTTATGCATTCAAGTAACTTAAGGTTTAAGTTATTTAGCAATTTATTTATATCTTTAATTTTAATCTTATTATCTAATTTAGCCTGCGCATTGAACTTAGGTAGAATAATTACAAATTCAATTTACGGCGAGCCACTTGATGCTGATATCGTAATTGAAAATATTGATTTTCCAATTAAACAAAATCAAATTACAGCAAAGCTTGCCAATAATGATGAATTTAGACAAGTTGGTTTAACAAAAGAAAGTTATCTTAACGATCTAACATTTAAACCGTATCAAGATAGTACTGATCATTGGTTTATAAAAGTCAGATCAACCCGCCCAATTACTAATCAATTTGTAAATTTTTTAATATCAGTCAACTGGCCGCAAGGAC
>Ga0206968_10141_pt1 | contig 20352 bp, 19 predicted proteins | sample Alteio_BWOrgHeat_22_FD_153254 | JGI IMG/M metagenome (GOLD analysis project Ga0206968, IMG submission 153254) | Enriched cells from forest soil in Barre Woods Harvard Forest LTER site, Petersham, Massachusetts, United States -... | ecosystem: Environmental > Terrestrial > Soil > Temperate forest >... | reverse complement strand
CATGATTGTTTCCTTCTGGAAAGTAGCCGACGAATCTACTTCTCAATTAATGATTAATTTCTACAAACACATCCTTGAAAACAAAAGTGATGGTTTTAGTCCGGCATTGCGTCAAGCCAAATTGGATCTGATCAATAATGGCGTCTATGCTTCTCCCTATTATTGGGCTCCCTTTGTCTTGATTGGAAAATAGTTCTCTTTCTTCTGACGGCAAGCTCTTTCATGCCAGCATAATATTTTGAATATATTTGACTTATGTGGTTTAATTATCATACACATAGTAACTACTGCGATGGGAAAGCCTCACTGCAAGAAATTCTTATGCATGCAGAATCAATGAATTTAGTAAGTCTTGGTTTTTCATCTCATGCTCCTCTTCCATTTGAATGCAAATGGAGTATGAAAAAAGAAAAGCTAGATGAATATTTATTGGGGATTAAGTCACTAAAAAAATCAAAAAACCATTTGCAAGTTTATGCAGGGCTGGAAGTGGATTATATTCCAGATGTAATCGGTCCGAATGATTATTCAAGTGTACTAGACTATACCATAGGCTCTATTCACTTTGTCGATAACTATGGTCGCACTCGTTGGGAAATTGACGGAGTTCATCATCTTTTTCTTGAGGGTCTTGAAAAGATTTTCAATAATAATATTCAAAATGCAATTAGTCGCTACTTTGAACTAACCCGCGAAATGATTGCCAACTCCTGCCCCACTATAATCGGGCATTTAGATAAAATCAAGATGCAGAATATTGATCAAAAGTTATTTAAAGAAACTGATTCATGGTATCAGCATGAAGTAAAAAAAATGATCGATGCTATTGCAAAATCCGATTCAATAGTAGAGGTGAATACCCGTGGCATTTATCAGAAAAAATCTTCGACAACCTATCCTAGTCCGTGGATACTTGAGATATTATCAAAAAGGAAGATTCCGGTTACAATCAGTTCAGATGCACATCACCCTGATGATTTGGTCAATCATTTTGAAGATACTGCACATCTTTTAAAAGAGATAGGTTTTAGAAAGATTTCAGCATTGATAGATGGTCGTTGGGCATCATTCGAATTTAATGAATATGGAATTAAAGTTAAATGAACACCCGATAACGAGCTGGCTTAGAAGAACCAGCTCAGTCAATTTTACCATTTACGCATCAATAGTTTCGTTTAGTTTGTACACGTGCATTTACTCCTTGCGCAAGTCGTTTGGTGTAGCCACTTACGATGGAATTGCGTATTGGGGTGTTGATTATAAAGGCTGGATGGTGATCTCGCAGGTAATTGGATACCTGATTTCCAAAATCATCGGGATTAAGGTTGCCTCAGAATTGAAGTCAGCCTATCGTGCTAAGGGTATACTTCTTATGGTGAGCATCGCGACAGTCTCCTGGCTATTTTTTGCTATTACACCCAAGCCTTATAATCTGGTATTCCTATTTACGAACGGTCTGCCTCTCGGAATGGTGTGGAGTTTGGTGTTCAGTTACCTTGAAGGAAGGAAAACGACGGAAGTACTAGGAGCAAGTTTGTCTGTAAGCTTCATATTTTCTGCGGGGCTCGGGAAAACAATTGGCGGGCTGGTAATGCGCGATTGGGGAATCACCGAGTTCTGGATGCCTTTGGTCACTTCAGGTCTTTTCTTTATTCCATTGCTTGTTTTCTTATGGCTTATAAACAAACTTCCTCCGCCATCTTTAGAAGATGAACTACTCCGAACCAAGCGTCGACCGATGACAAGTCAGGAGCGTCTTGTGTTCATAAAAATGTTTGGACCAGGTCTTGTCTTGCTTATTTTGTCATATTCGTTACTAACAGCCTTTCGGGATTTTAGGGATAATTTCTCAGCAGAAATCTGGAGGTCGCTCGATTACTATGACAAGCCATCTGTATTTACGCAAACAGAGACACCTATATCAATTATTGTTCTTCTCATTATCTCAACATTAATCCTTGTAAAGAAAAATCAAAAGGCACTACTGATTAATCATCTGATGATATTGATCGGAATGTTGATGGTAGGAGCAAGTACCTTTGCCTTTGAGCGTCACTTGATTTCTCCGCTGGCATGGATGACACTGGTGGGTATGGGGCTTTACTTTGGATACATTCAATTCAATAGTATTTTCTTTGATCGCCTTCTCGCCTCCTTTAGATATTCCGGCACGGTAGCCTTCCTAATTAATCTTGCTGATTCGTTTGGCTACCTGGGCAGTGTTGGTGTTATACTCTATAAGTATTTTGGGCAATCTCAGATAAGCTGGTTGAGTTTTTTTATTTCTGGTGGGTACATTGTCTCCTTTTCAGGCATAATCCTCATCACGATTTCAATGATTTATTTTCAGCGTAAGCATAGAATCTTAATATCAGAATAGTCAAAAAAAATCCAGAGCTATAGTTGCCCTGGATTCATCATAAAATAAGGAATAATTACTTATTGTCAGGTTCTACACCAACCGGGTTAAACCTCCAGCAATCATCAAGTTTTGTGTTTCCACTGCCACCAGTAGCTAAGATTCCGTAAGGAATACTATTGACGGTCACTGCAAAGCCAACTGCTCCGCTTCGCGCCGCTCCGGCGATAGGTGTATTAGTTGTCAGCGAATAATATTGTAACCATGTGTCAGTTGAAGGAGTGTATTGCCACGTGTCTCCGGCTCCGGCAGTTCCCATAGTGAGATACCCCAAACCGTTGATGACGAAGGTCGAGGCTTGCTGGCGTGGCCGAGGCTGAACAATAGCATTACCATTAACATCTTTGCCTGTCAATCCATTTTGAGCCGACCAGGGGCTGCCTGTACCATCAGCGTTAAGCTTTGTTACATCAAATTTATTAAAGTCGACAGGATAGGTTAAACTTCCGGGATCATAACCACCACCCACGTAGGCAATGTCATCAATTACAAAAACGAATGGGTTTAATCTTTTTGAACCTGTATCTGGTCGTTGAATCCAAACATTGTTTACATCATCATATTCCCATAGATCTTTGTAGCCAAACTGAGATATATTTTCTCCCCAGCCTACGAAGGCTCGGTTTTTTACAGTAAAAGATGCACAGCCATATCGCGCACTAACTGATGCCGCTCCCTGATCGCTGGTAAATCCAAAGTCAGCAACTTGTGTCCAAGTGCCAGTGGGGCCAGCTGCTGGGTCAAACTGCCAGAAATCACTGAGCGGGTTCGTGCTCCCATTAAGTATGTTATATCCTGTTCCTACGTAACCCTTACCATTGAGCGTAAATGCAACTGCATTAGTACGAGGCTGTGCCTGTGCAGGGAAAGGCGCAACTGGATACCACGAATCACTGCTAGGGTCGTATTTCCAAAAATCGTTAAGATAGGTAAGGCTAGCATAGTTGAAGCCCGATCCGACGTATGTATAATTACCGATGGTAAAGCTAACAGCCCCATCGCGAGGAATGCCGGCGTAGTCCCCTAGTTTGTCCCAACTTCCTGGAAGCGTATTTGTACTTGGGGAGCTGCATGACGACAAACTAACAATGAAGCCTATCAGCACAGCCGCTGTAAGAGCTGGTAAAGAGAACTGTTTCATTTTCAATTTAGTTAGGTACATAGGAATAATATATTTGCAATTGGATTTTTGAGTACGGATGAAAACGATCGGTAATGTAAACTCTTTGCACACTGTTCCCTGGCACTCCTGTAGTTAGGAACATGGGTGTAATAGTACTCGCACTGGATTTAATCTGGCCAAAGAAATAAGAAAAGAGCTGGAAGGTGTATCGTGTATTTATACCATAAACATAGTCATAGTTAATAGCCGCCGCACCCCCAGCCACTGACGACAGTGGAATATTAGTCATATCCGTTGTATAAAGCAGAAGCTGGCTTGGTGGTAACAGGTTTTTAGGAAAAGTTCCTGGTTCTGGGTACACAATAAGATTGGCAGCGTTTAATATGAGTCTCGGATTATTTGCGAAAAAAGTCTTCAACGAAGGAAAAGCTAGTCGTGTGACCAATCCAGTTCCTGGCTGCACATACGAGATGTTACCAGTTTGGTAAGAGGTAATTCCTTTGCTTGTCTGAAGTGAAGCCAGTGCTGTGCCGGATCGATCAAATTGAATATTATTGAATTGATAATAGCTACCAATTTTAAAATCATGAAAGGTTTGCCTCAGATAATTGCCATAATACTTTTTATAATAAATCCTCAATTTAAGTTTTTGAGGATCAAATCCTGCAACACTTCCCACCGTAGAGGGGTCAACATTGAGATACATGCCAAAAAAGAAAGTGTTCACAAAGTTAGTTTCAATGGAGAACATGTGCGCAGAGTCCTGTTGCGCCAATCTAAACCAATTGGCTCCAAATTTATCTGAAACCCTGATGGACACTGTATCTGTATGTGGGAAAAACGTTACCGTACCAGAAGCAAATGGCGTAGGGTTATACCTAAAAGAGCTCGAACTGAAAAAACCGTTGCCAGCACTAAAGGGAGAAAGCCGAATACCTGATACTGCGGGTTGCTTCCGTATCATCATCTGCTCTGTAACCTGATAGGCGTTAATTTTTACCTGTTTTGTAGTATCGCCTGTTACTGTATGATTGTATGGTAACACGAGTACCATAGAATCGTATACCGATGAGTAGTCTGGCAGAAAAGACCCTCCATAGCTCACTTGAAAATAAGAAGAAGCCGAAACCACGCCTAATTTATCGTCCTGGTATCTACCTAAAAGAACGGTACCTGTATTGCTAGTAAGAAACGTATCAAGTTGTACAGTGGAAGTAACCACTGAAAAAGTGTCGATCAAAATGGTTTGCAAATTATTACCACTAAATGCCTTGCCCACAGACAAGGTATTAGGGTCTTCGCACGACCATGTGAAAGCAACAAACACCATTAGAATTAAAATCCTTCCTCGCATTTCCGGTATCAATAACTGTCCTAATGATGATTTATTGCCTGCAAAAGTTTCATGCACATCTGACTTTTCTTAAATGTGGGCTCGGAGGGATTCAAACCCCCAACCTTCTGATCCGTAGTCAGATGCTCTATTCAGTTAAGCTACGAGCCCGGCTTATTTTACAAAGCGGCAAATTTAAGAGAATAAATCCGATAGCCAAACGTTCTTTTTGGCCGCTCCCTTTAAAGGTGTATTTTTGCGACTTTAAAAAAATACCATGCTTAATCGTACTCTAGTTTCCCTCACTTTTCTTTTAACTATAATTTCTGTTAGCGGGCAAGCTCAGGAAAAGCAGCGCAAAGTCTACCGGCCTGATATCCCAGGTTCATTTTTAATTGATTTTGGTTTAAATAACGGCCTGAATAAACCTGTTAACTTCAACCAGGGTTTTTGGGGATCCCGCACTTTGAATTTGTACTATCATTATCCGGTAAGAATCAACAATACTAAGTTTACCTATAATCCAGGCGGAGGCTTCTCTTTTGAACGATTTAAGCTTGTAAATGACTACACTTTATCACACCAGCCAAATACTGACGGCACCTACCAATTGGTTCAATCGTCTACCTCCATACTACCTACCGCAGGCTTTCGAAAAAGCATGATCGTATCCAACTATTTTGATATAATGCCATTAGAGTTCCGATTTGATACTAATCCAAAAGATGTAACCAGAAGCTTTAGTGTTACAGTAGGTGGTCGTGTTGGCGTTTTGATGGAAAGCCATACAAAAGTAAAGTATACCGACAATGGTGTAAGTGGTATTTATAAGGATAAGCAGCCACACGGACTTAACCCATTTCGTTACGGCGTTTATACCCGAATTGGCATCGGTAATTTCAACTGGTTCTGGTTTTATAACATCTCCCACTATTTTGCAAATGGTAAAGGGCCATATACTTCGGCGATCGATCCTACACCTAGCGCAATGAACACAATGACAATCGGGATTTCTTTAAACGGATTCTAGTTCCCGGTAAAAGAGGGTTTCCTTTTTTCCAGAAACGCGGTGACGCCTTCTTGATGATCATGCGTACTGCCAGCGATCTCCTGGCAATAAGCTTCGTATTCGAGCATTTCTTCCAGCGTGGAAGTGGCCGACTTGTTGAGCATTTTCTTAATTAAACCTATTGCACGCGTTGGGGCTTGGGCAAAATAATCAGTGTACTGTTTTACAGCCGCATCAAGTTCTTCTGGTTTCACTACTTTATTTACTAAGCCCAGATCAAACGCTTCCTTTCCTTTAATTTTATTCCCCATGCTGCAGAGTTCAAAAGCTTTTGCCATGCCAGTGAGTCGCGGAAGAAAAAAAGATGAACCCGAATCGGGCACGAGTCCTATATTAATAAACACTTCAATCAAAGCAGCTTCTTCGCTGGCAACAATGATATCACTTGCCAGCGCTAGAGAGCAACCGGCACCCGCTGCAACTCCATTCAGTTTGCAGACAATGGGCTTTGGTAAATTGCGCATCCCAAGAATCAGGGGATTATAGCGTTTGTGTAAAGAATCGAGAAAGGATCGCTTGCCTTGCTTTGCGCCTGCCTTTAAATCCTGACCCGAACAAAAAGCTTTGCCCTCGCCCGTCAGTACAACCACGCGAACCGCAGCGTTCTTAGCCACAGCCTTAAACGCGTCTTGAAGTTCAAAGGTGATTTCATCATTCAAAGCATTATATACATCCGGCCTGTTAAGTGTGATAGTAGCGACTCCTTCGGTCGTTTCGTATTTCAAAAATTGAAAGGTCATTGCAATGAATTAGTTCGGCTCCAATATAAAAGAATTTAGTCGACTAAGGGTGCATTAATGCTTTGTGTCTTCATCGATTCGCAAGTGCTTGATCATCTCTGTGCTCAATGAATCGGAATAGGCACCGTAGGCATCTATTAAGATTCCCTTTAGATCATTTGTAGACCGGATTGCAAAAAGCACAGCACTATCATCAGGGTTGGTAGCCCCTTCAAAGCGATGTACCTCGTCTACATGAAATTCAGCTGGCTTAAGTTTCAAATTCATTTGCGGACACTCAATCCATTCGGGGTGAAGGTTAAAGTCGCTAGTGTATCCCCTGCTTTTCAAATCAAGGATTGCTTCACTGAGGGTTTCAAAGTTCTTCATATGCTGTACTTAACCCAATTTAGAGATTGCATGTTGAAATAAAAAGCTATTTTAGAGCGTTGGTAAAACCGCCATGCGCCTGTTAATGCTTTTATTTTTAACTCTCATGGCATGTTCGTGCCACTCCTCCAGGGGCACTAAAGTAGTTCGGCCAAAGACACATAAAATCTGGCGGAAAGGAAATAAATATCTCATAGACATTCCTGTTGGGACACGTCACATCCACTTATTTGAGCGAAGGCGAACCAAAACGGTAAAGATGAGTTGACCTGATCGTGCCAAGAATTACTGCAATCCCTTTAGGGTAAGTTCAAGGTTCTTCCTAAAAAAATTCTTCAAAGGCGATAGTTGATTGATGTGCGCTGTCACTACCGAACCATAAAATACTGATAGCAACAGATTTGTAATATCCCGGGTAGAAGTGATTTTGGTGATCTCCTTTTTAAAAATAGCTTCCAACGAAAATTTCTCGAACATTTGATCGACCGATTGAATTTCAATTGAATGTATATTATCAATCGCAGGGTATAATAATTTTTTCTCCTCCACTTTTACAGGAAATGGCCTCAAGGTTCGCCTCAGGTCTGCGAGGTATGCAATGAGACTCAAGATGATCCCGGGATGAGTTTCTGCATCTTCACTTAGCTTATCAAAAAGAAAGGTGACTCCAGTCAGGCCTTCTTTTGGTTTGTCGCGCAGCTCTACGGCTCGCCTCAAACACCATAATCTGAAATAATACAACAATATATCCTCCTTCTGTGGAAAATACTTAAACAATGTAACCTTCGAAATTTTAACTTTAGCACAAATCTCCTCGACATAGAGGTCATCAAATGATTTCTTGCCAATTAACTTTAAGGTGCTATCCAGAACTGCCAGTTTCAACCGTGCAGCTTTTTCTTTTCTCAATCCCATGTGCTCGTTGCCTGATTTATATTTGACTCTAAAACTACTTTTGTTGGATCGGAAATAATACTTTTAGCCTAGAAATCGAAACATAAATTCCATGAAGCGTCTTTACATTCTTTCATTGGCGTCGTTTGCCTTTGCGTGCCATTCAAAAGAGAGCCAAAAAGTTACAGGCTTACTTGCCGACTCAGCTATGGTCGTGTCTGCCCATCCGCTTGCCTCTCAAGTAGGTGTCAGTATTTTAAAAAAAGGAGGCAATGCAGTTGACGCTGCAATAGCGGTTCAGTTTGCTCTGGCTGTAGTTTTTCCGGCAGCAGGAAATATTGGAGGCGGCGGGTATATGGTTACCCGAATGCACGATGGCTCTGTCGCTGCGCTGGACTATCGTGAAAAAGCTCCTGCCAAAGCTACCACTAATATGTATCTGGATAAAAATGAAAATGTAATTGCAGGCCTGAGCACTGAAGGGCATCTAGCATCTGGTGTACCTGGATCCGTTGACGGGATGACTGAAGCGCACAAAAAATTTGGAACACTGCCCTGGAAAGATCTTATCCAACCTTCAATTGACCTGGCGTTGAGAGGCTTTATACTAACCTCACGCGAAGCTAAATGGTTTAATGAAATGAAGCCGGACTTAATAAAGTACAATACAACCAAACCCGATTTTTTATTACGCGATAATTGGAAGGAAGGTGACTCGGTCAAATTCACTGACCTTGGTCACACGCTTGAACTGATTCGGGATAATGGGCGCGCAGGATTTTATGAAGGCAAAACAGCTAAAGATTTGATTGCGGAGATCGAGCGTGGCAAGGGGCTAATAACCATGGAAGATTTAAAAAATTACAAATCTTCTTGGCGTGAACCACTGACGGCATCCTATAAGGAATATAAAGTGATTTCAATGCCGCCCTCTTCAAGCGGTGGGATTTGTCTTATTCAACTTCTGAAATGTGTAGAACCCTATCCTGTCAAAAATTGGAAATTCAACTCATCTAAAAATATTCACCTTATGGTGGAAGCCGAGCGGAGAGTCTTTGCTGACCGGACCAAATACTTAGGCGACCCCGATTTTTATAAAGTGCCTGCAAAAGAATTAATGGATGATCAGTACAATGACGAACGCATGAGCACCTTCAACCCTGAAAAGGCAACGCCAAGCAGCGAAATAAAGGAAGGTAAAATTTCGGGTTACGAGTCAGAAGAAACAACGCATTTTTCAATTGTGGATGCTAAGGGAAATGCCGTTTCTATTACAACAACTCTCAACGGCTGGTTCGGTTCTCATGTGGTTGTTGCGGGCTCGGGCTTTTTTCTCAACAATGAAATGGATGACTTCAGTGCCAAGCCAGGTGTGCCCAACATGTTTGGTGTTTTAGGAGCCGAGGCAAATAAAATAGAGCCTGGAAAACGTATGCTTAGCGCGATGACCCCAACGATACTTGAAAAAAACGGAGATCTCTTTATGGTCGTGGGAACTCCCGGCGGTTCAACTATTATAACTTCAGTCTTCCAAACTATTTTAAATGTAATTGAACATGGAATGGGTATGCAGGAAGCAGTAGATGCAAGGCGTATTCATAGCCAATGGATGCCCGATGTTATCATTCCTGAAGAAGGTGCCATCACTAAAAAAGATAGTTTGAAACTCACACAGTTGGGGCATCAGATCACGCCGCGTAAGAATATTGGGCGGGTAGATGCTATCTTAGTATTACCAAACAAAAAATTAGAAGGTGGAGCCGACCATACCAGAGGAGATGATACCGCTGAAGGTTATTGAGTTTAAAATCGCCAACCAAAAACTATCTCAGAGTATTTTTCATTAGTGGTTCCTCGAGCATTGTGTGCGCTGATATATTGCGAATAGACCGCCGGAACATTCCAAACTTTTTCGATTCCCTTGAAATACATATCCTGTGTTGAAACGGTGAACCGATAGCATATTTGTACGTGTTTGAATTTCATTCCAAATTCGAATCGTTCAAAAATAGAACTCTTAACAGCATACGAGGTTACATCACGACTGTCTTGCGCTTGCGTAATGGTGGGCGGCGGAAAATCTGACGGAGTAAAACGCGGGTCGCGTATGGTCTTCTGAACATGTGTCCACTGTTCGGCGAGATGCGCCTGCGTTAAATTATTGCTGACTATTCCGAATCCTAGGAACAACCGCCAATCTTCAAGCAAAGGAAACGGCCGCACATTTATTCTTAACAGCAAAGGCACCTGCCAATACTTCATTTGAATTTGAGTGGACTTTGCGTCATAATAATTTATCGTTGTGCCATTGTCAGTATAATTGAAGGATGAGTTAGTAATCTGATCAAACCCGTTGGCAAGGTAACTTGCACCTGAAGTAACGGATAAATTAATCATTGAATATTTGTTATGCTTAAACATATATTCTACTTCAGCCCCGAAGACAGGATAGTTACCACCATTTTCATAGCCGATGCTTTGGCTCATTCGTGTTGAGTTAAGTCCAATAAATGGCGTTACAGTGAACTGAGCAAACAGTTGAATTGGAAAAAATAGCATTATGAAAAATAATTTTATCATTTGCCTAGCATTACAAAAGCGCCCCAATAAAATGGTTCAGGGTATGTTTTTCGCAATTCAATTTGCGCTTCTCTAAAAGCTTCCAGATTACTTTTACCGGATCTTAAACCATAAAATGCCGACATCAGTTTTGCAGTAGCTTCATCATCGACCTTCCATAATGACATGAGTAAATTTTTTGCTCCCGCTACCATTATAGACCGTTGTAATCCATAAACACCTTCTCCGTTATGCACTTCGCCCAAACCAGTTTGGCAAGCTGAAAGTGCAACCAAATCTGTTCCCTCCAGATCAAGATTAGTCGCTTCGTAAGCCGTTAAAATTCCATCCTCTTTATTTTTATTTTCAGTATTACGAACACCTGCCAAAATAATTCCTGATCGAATCATGGGGTTAATAGATTGTGCCGTGTCTTCCACAAAAAAACCATGTGTAGCAATGTGCAGCACTTCTGGTCTCTTCAACGATTTTATTTTTTCTTCCAATGCATCAGCGCCTGTATAACTTGTCACATTCATGTCTTGTTTTTTCAAGATTGAAGCAATCAGTGAAACTTCTTCGGCAGTGCCGGGCAAGTCGGCAAAGTTTTGATCTTTAAAATTAATAAGCTCCTCGCTCGTCAAACTTCTCGTGCCATTGGCCAGTGATGCTGAGGGCGAAGACAAAGCTGTTGTAATTTGCGCTTGCGAGAATTCAAAGGCAGGTCGGCCGATCAAAAAAGCGTCTTTGGTTTGATTCTCGGTTTTGCCTGAAAGTAAATCACCGGAATTGGTAACCATTACTAATTCCGTTTCGTCGATCAAATAATTATTTGTCGAAGGGTTTTTCAGCGTGTTCAGATTGATTTGATTATACACTCCATCAGCTGATATGAACACTTTTTTTATTCCACTCAAATGAGTTTTTATCGTTCGCCAGAAATTATCATACGAAAAATTATCATCCGTTTTTGCAAGAATAGAATTTCTATAATACGGCAAAAAACGATTTTCAAGTTGCTTTCCGTTGAACTGATAAAAGCATTCAGGCTGTTTTGATTGAGGTGTAATCATCAGCATCATGTAAACTATGGAGTCGGTCAATCCATTTCGTATCGCTGATTTTTTTGGGTTTGATTTATTAAAAGTATTAACTCTGATTATCTCAATCGCCGCTTCTCCATCTTTCAAATTTGATTTTACGCTTTGCCAAGCAAGCCCTTTCTCTTTTTTACGAAACAGTCCTGATGATTGATTGATTTCGCGTTCCAACTTCTCTATTGATTTCTCCAGCGAGTCGATCTGGCCTGGAGTATTTTTTTCAAAGTACATCGCTGCCAGCTTGTCTTTGTCTTTTTCCCACTGGTTGAGCTTGCCGATGAGCATAGGATTACCGCTATGCAAAATCTCATTTTTAAGTCGGTTGGTTTCATTAAGCAATAATCCTTTTGTGTTGAGCACGTTGTTATACACCTGGCCGTACAAACTATCGGCTATGGCTTGCTTTGAGTTATCCAACACAAAGGCATTGAACAAATCAAAATCGTCTTTTAAAAGATAGTAAAACTGCTCACGCTCATAGTCGCTCATGGCGTCAAAGTTCTCCTGAATATGCTCGCGGTAAGTACTAATTAATTTTTGAAATGCAAGAGAAGACAGTTCAACTTTTCCCTGATACCAATTTAAAAGTGTTTCAGTTTTTAGAATTTTCAGTTTTACGACCGAAGCAGATGCATTGGTCGGATTATAATGGTTGGCTTTTTCCAAATATTCCTGTGATTTTTTAAAATCACCAATCGCAAGATAGCATCGTGATTTTAGTTCAAATACACGTGCGATTTCTGAACTCGATGAAGTGCGTGAATTAAACTTTCCAAAGCCAGAAGATGCGATGGCCAAGCGGTTGAGGTATTTAAACGCTTCATTTTTCTTGCCCAAGATCAAACACAGTTCTACCAAGTCATTAAAAAACAATCTGTTTACGTTATCAAAATCATATCCCGTAGTAGTTACCCTGGCCATGGTAGCTTGTGCCTGATTAAAAAACTGATAGGTCTTGTCGTACTGACCTTTTTTAAAATAATACGAGCCCATACCAACCATGGGAAGCACTCGATGAATACTATGTTTTGGAAAATAATTGTCTCGCAATTTTTTAGATTCTTGAAAAAGTTGCTCTGCGCTTTTTAGGTTGCCAATTGTCAAATAAAAATAACCTAGCCTGTCAATAGGATCGAAATAAGTTTTTTGTTGGGAAGCACTGATTAAATAGTCGCCCAGATTCATGAAATTATGTTTTAAGGGCAAGTGGGCTTTAGCATCTTCATAGGCTAGCAAAAAAACTACTTCTGCAATTCCAAAGTCATCCATCTTTTCATACTGCTCGGCCAGTTGCAATTCGTAATATATTGCCATTCCATATTGTCCACTCGTTTTCGCATTGTCAATTGCAGTTTGTAATTCAACGATGTCGGTGGATTTTCTGAGTCGGTTCATCTGACTCGCTCTGCGCAAACTCTCTCTAAAACTTGGCTTCTGCTTTGGCTGCTGAGCAAGCACTACAAAACTCAATTGAAATAATAATATGATCAGGAATATTTTTCTCATCGGATTCGGTAAGACAGTTTAATCCCAAAGACCCTGAAATCGGAATAGCCGTTGGATATCAAATACGTTGATTGTTGTGAATTCAATCCCCAATGATTCTCTAAGTTGTTAATCGTTTCCTGACCTTTAAATTGATAAATAAAAAAGTCTGAAATGGAAAGCCGATTAATCGCAAAACCAAATTGCACTTTAAATCCGATATAAAGTCTGTTTGAATACGGTGCGATATTTCCACTGTACGTTTGCGTTGATCCAAATTTTTGTATGCTTTCAGTAAGCTTGGCATAGGCTAGATAATAAGTGATGAGCCCCATATCGAGGTATAGAAAATTTCTATTACCAACATTCCACCGCGCCATGACCGGAACTCCAACATATTGTGCATTGAATTTACTCGTATACGAACCGAAAGATGTGTTTGACGAAGAGTAGCTAACACCAAAAGTAGAGATGCCTGTCACGACGTGCAACGTACCCATTACTTTCTTATCCCATTCAACATCGCCGGCCAAATTACCCGATACTCCAAATTTTGTAGTCGCGTTTCCACCCGCTGATAACGAGCCTCCTAAAGAAACAAACATGCGTGTTTGAGCATTCAAGCAACTTAAGCTTAAGAGGAAGAAAAAAACACAACCGAAAAATCTTAGCATGTCACTTTATTAATTCAACCTTTCTCAGAAAGGGTATTGCCTGGTCATATAAACACTGGTATCCCGGCCAGCGCTGTTCTTTAAAATTCCTTGAATAAAAAAACGTCCATAAGTGCCATCCGGAAAACTTACGACATAACCATGACCCGATTGCGGCGTCACTTGGTAACCAAATCGTGGTAATAACGGTTTGCTCTTTACGTCACCAAGACAGGACACCGACCCAACGTCTGCAATGGTTCCGTAAGTGCAGCCTCCTGTAAAATACCATGACCAAAATATCCAGCTGGAATCTTTAGAGGCAGCATAAAGTTTAAAACAATTATTGAACAAACAGGTATCCGTATTATTTATCTTCTCTCCGCCAAAACAGAAGTAACATCTGTCCCAATTATCTAAACCATTGCAACGGGAGATGGTAATGTCTTCCGATCCCTCCGGATCAGAGCAGACATGCGATAAATTATTATCAGAGCAGCTTATCCAAATAAAGAAAAGGATGATGCTGAAAAGCTTCATCCACAGGAACATCTTTATTTTAATGTTGACCATATTTCGGATCTACATTAAAAATAAGAAACTTTCGTCAATCTTTCACGATAACAAACTCCACGCGACGATTGAGTTTGCGTGCCTCTTCACTGTCGCTGGTCGCAATTGGGTGTTTGCCGCCAAATCCTTTACCGCGGATTCTTCTGGAACTGATTCCTTTTGAAATTAAATACGACTTGATTTTATCCACCCGTTGTTGGGAAAGGATTAAATTCTTTTTTGCATCACCTCTATTGTCTGTATGCCCATCCAATTCAATTTCAACTTTTGCATTTGCTTTCAAAAAATCCACAACAACATCGAGCTGAGGGAAAGACTCTTCCAGTAAACTGGTTGTTCCCATATAAAAAAGAATATTCTTAAGATTTACTACTGTTCCAATTTCAATTGGCTGCAGCTTGAAATTCATTTCTAGCGTCTTCATTTCAAACGTGTGAATGTCCAGACGCTCTGACAGGTTCACATAGTTCGTAGCCTGAACCTCAATATTATAAATTTTAGTTGCAGGAATAGTAAGCCTGAATCTTCCGTCGGGCGAAGAACTTGCAGAATACAACGAGTCTGACTTAAATAAAATCTTTGCACCCAAGCCTGCTCCTGTCTTTGAGTTGCTGATTTTTCCGGAAATAACTACCTGCTTGTTCCTGCCCGAATTCAGATCGTGCTTTACTTCCAAAATTTTAATAAGCGTGTCAGTCTTATTTTGCTGTGCTGAATCGATCAGTGCTTTAATGTCTCCGTAACCATCGCTGTTGCGTGTGGTGATAAACAGATTCATTCGTTTTGAGGGCCGGTAAAATTGTTCACGTCCTTCTGAGTTGAGCGGTTGCTCCATATTTATGGGAGTTGACCACAGCGTCCAGCTATCATCAAGCCGGCTAGCTTGATATATATCAAATCCGCCAAAACCCTTTCTTCCATTAGAAGCAAAAAAAATGGTTTTCCCATCATCGCTAAGTGAAGGGCTGTATTCCTGAAATTCTGTGTTGATGGCACTTCCGAGGTTAATCGGTTCAGACCATTTATCTCCGTTCTTAAGGCTTACATAAATATCTTCTACGCCGTGCGTATTGTAGGAATCAGCTGAGAAGACAAAAACGTTTCCTTCAGAATTGATCATTCCTGTAAGTGCAGCGGAGCGATTCATAAAATAAGGAATAGCAATGTTTTCAGGTATTGACCAATCCGATTCTTGTCTTTTTGCTACTGATATTCCTTGTGTAGTTGCAACACTTCCGTTTTTTCCATACTGACTTAATAAAAATATCTGGCTCCCGTCGGCACTAAAACCTGCCACAGCATTGTAAGAAGCATCGTTAATATTTGAACTAGCTCGTGACGGCGCTGACCAAGCCCCGCCAATCCATAATGATATCCAGATATCTCCCAAGTCTTTCTTCCCTGCAGTGTTTAAAGGGTGATTGGCAATTGTGAAATAAAGCGCTTTGCCATCCGGAGTAATCACAGGGCTTTGCTCATCATAAGGCGAGTTTACCAACTTGAATGGCGTACTTATTAAGCTTGGTGTACGTAGTATTCCCTGCGCCGACACACGAGTCATTGGCAACAGAAACGCTATAGTTAAACAGAATATTGAATATTGAATATTGAATATTGAATGCGGCATTGATTTAAATAATTTTAAAGTATAATGCTTACGTAGAGGGTTTACTCATCCATTTGTTTCCTTTTATTGTAAATCTCCAAGGCAGTAGAGCATCTTCTCCTGCATAGTCAATTCCAATTCTAGCGCTACTTACAATTTCTGATCGCTCAATCTTTATCCCCTGATCTTCGATCCAAATTTTATTCATCATCAGGTCTTCTCCATTCAATTTTCTATCAATAGCCATAGCTCTCGCTAATTTTCCAGGGCCCGAGGTGATTCTGATCGGGGAATTTGTATTCATTCGGTTCAACATTGTTTCAATGCCGAAAAGCGGCTCGAGAGCTCTAATCAAAATAGCATCGGCTTTACCTTTTTCATTGGTAACAACATTGAACATTTCATGCACTCCATAGCAAAGATAAACATATGCATATCCACCGGTATTAAACATCACTTCGTTGCGCTTAGTCATCCCTTTAAAGGCATGACTTCCTCTTTCTTTCCATGAATAGGCCTCGACCTCCACAATCATTCCGCTTGTGATTTGATTATTGATGTTACTAACCAAAACTTTACCCAGTAGTTGCCTGGCTATGACTGTTACATTTTCGCGAATGAAGAAGGACTTAGCAAGTTTCATTTAATTGTTAAAGCAATGTTAAAAAGTATATTTGCCGCTAAACTATTTTAATTTTGCTCACGGATTAACAAAACAAACAAACTTATGAAAACCTTTTTATCTATCGCGCTCATTGTTACAGGCTTTGCAGCGCTGGCGCAAGTGCGTGTACCATCCCCAAGTCCTGCAGGCTCGGTCTCAGCTGTGGTTGGCCTCACCGATGTGAAGATCGATTACTCACGCCCTCGTATTAAAGGCAGAAAAATTTTTGGCGAAGGAACCGGCTTTGTCACCCCCTACGGCTCCATATGGAGAACGGGCGCTAACAATGGAACAATTATTTCATTCTCTGACGATGTCACTGTGGAAGGAGCAAAAGTTCCAGCAGGAAAATACCTGATCTTTACCTGGCCGGGCGCAAGCGAATGGACCATCTCTCTCTATAAAGATCTGGATCTGGGCGGCGACACCCAACATTATGATAAAACTAAGGAGGCCGCTAATTTCAAAGTGAAGTCAGAAAAACTGACTGAGAAAGTGGAAATGCTTACATTCAATATTACTGATCTGTCTGACGATAGCAAGACCGCAAAGATTCAAATGGCATGGGAAAACACTTCTGTGAAATTTTCTGTCGCAGTTGACTTCGATGCAAAAGTTTTAAAGTCAATCGAAGCCAGTACCAAAGTAAGTCCTAACTCCTATTTTCAGGCTGCTGTCTATTATCTCGAAACAGGGAAAGATTTAAAACAAGCCCAGGAATGGATCAATAAAGCTGCTGATGCAAACCCAACCTTCTACTGGATGTACTACCAAAAGGCTAGAATCTATAAAGCATTGGGCGACAAAGCGGGGGCACTTGCAGCATCTCAGAAATCATGGGAGGAAGCCAAGAAAGATAATAACCGAGACTACGTTAACATGAATGAAGACCTTCAAAAATCATTGAAGTAATTCTTTCAATTGTATTCTTTGCAGAGGCAGCCGATTTGGCTGCCTTTTCCATTTCCAAAATTTAAGTTTCAGATACTTAGAATCTCAGCGGGTCCCTCGCTTCTCAGAAAAATCCTGATCACTGGCGTAAGAGAAAGCCTGATATTTCAGGGATCATTTGGATACTTTTAAAGTAGATGTTTCTAAAAAACACCAGATTAAAGTCAAGAACGGGCTTTATTTCTGATTTTTTGAAATCCTCCAAGGCTGATTCATTTTCCGGTTTTACCGTGCATGTTTGACTCAACAAACAATGGCATGGCCAAAAGGGTGTGAAAACAAAATGGCTGATAAGGATTTTCTCGTTTACGTGGCTTACGTTTAGAATTGCCTTGATGCCAAGTGAGGTCAACGCTCAATCAGAGCGATCAAGGCTTAATGATAAGACATACCAACGGGTGAAGGGCTGGAAAGGAAGTGAAAGAAAGTTTAGTGCCTCTCATTTTCCCGTCTACACTGGCGGGGAAATTTCCCTTGGTCTTCCAAAGTATGTTCTCAAAAGTAATATCCCACAACTTGACGGGCTTCACATGACATACTTGGGGACTAACATTGGTGTAGTTTTGGCCAATCCGATTGGAAAAATAAAAGGCACTGTAGGAATATTTTTCTCCGAACCTAGTGTACCCTATACAATGACTTTATTTCAAGAGGGAGTTTCGTCAAATCTATATCTCTTGCGTCTGGTCAATATGAAATTTCACTCTCTTGAACCCTACACCACTCTAGGAATGGCGTACCAGCAAACTTTGTTTTACGGAAATTACCTTGGCCGCCGCAACCAGGAAAATAGTAACAATAGCACTGCCGATCAAAAACTAATAGGCGTAACTGGATTTGCACAGATTAACGTAGGTGCTGGTGTCGAGTATCAGCTTCAGGATTATCACAATTTCTTCATTCACATTTTTGCCGAAGTGAATTACGGGCATCCTCTACTATGGCAAGCATCCAATTCGTCATTTTCGGGTACACGAGCCAATAATCCGATGATGATCTCGGCTGGTTTTAGTTTGGGAATAGTAAAGTAAGTACAGCCCTTAGTCTCGCATTCCAAAAATTTAATCAGGGCGGAACTAAATACTTGCTAAAAACATTATAGCACGCGGTAGTCGTACTGCCAGTACTTAATATCTCAACTAATTCATCTAAAAAAATGCAAGTTTCAAAAATTTTCACTCCTCACGCACTTGGCCAACTGGCCCTTAAAAATAGAATTGTGATGGCGCCCATGACTAGAAGTCGGGCTATTAACAATATACCTAATGAACTAATGGCCGAGTTTTACGGCCAACGCTCATCGGCAGGTTTACTCATTACTGAGGGCACATCGCCCTCCCCTAACGGGTTGGGTTATGCACGTATTCCAGGGATTTTTAATGTTGATCAGATTAATGGATGGAAATTGATTACAAACGCTGTTCACGAAAAGGGCGGCAAAATATTTATTCAACTTATGCACACCGGTCGAATCGGGCATGAGTTGAACTTGCCAAAAGGTGCTAAAATAGTTGGTCCATCCGCGGTTATTGCTCCCGGCCAAATGTGGACCGATAGCGAAGGCATGAAAGATCATCCGGTGCCTCACGCATTGAATCCCGCAGAACTCCAAGCTACTAAAGCTGAATATGTGCAGGCAGCAAAGAATGCCATTGAAGCTGGCTTTGATGGCGTAGAGTTGCATGGCGCCAACGGCTACCTCCTTGAACAATTTCTTTCGCCACATTCAAATCAACGTACCGACAACTATGGAGGCAATGTTGAAAACCGTGCACGATTCGTATTAGAGGTTGCCCAAGAAGTTAGCAATGCTATTGGCAAAGATAAAACCGCAATCCGGTTATCACCTTTCGGTGTGTTTAATGATATGCCTCACTATGACGAGATCGAGACGACATACACATACCTCGCCGAACAGTTGAATAAAATTGGAATTGTTTATATCCACTTAGTTGATCACAGTGCACAAGGCGCTCCTGAAGTACCATTGAAAATAAAAAAGACGATACGCGAAAAGTTTAAGAATACGCTAATTCTTTCAGGGGGATATACATCAGCAAGAGCGGAGGCTGATATTGAATCTGGGGCAGCCGATCTGATTGCATTTGGAAAACCTTTCATTAGTAATCCCGATCTTATCGAACGATTCAGGAAGGACCAGGCGCTTAATGAAAAGTTGGACTTCTCGACATTTTATACTCCTGGAGAAAAAGGGTATACCGATTATCCAGTACTTGCTTAAAAAGAGTTTAGAAACTATGGAACAAAAAGGGCAGTCTCATGTGGACTGCCTTTTTTCCTTCTTGCAGAAGTCAGTTTATTCAGTTCTTAATGTGGTCGCCGGGTTCATTCGGGCTGCCTTAAATGTAAGTGTACTCACCGTAAGCAAGGCGATCACGACAGCAGATCCTCCCGCCGATAAATAAACCCACCACTGAATTTCAATACGGTACGCAAATCCATGCAGCCAGCTATCCATTATCCAATAAGCCGCCGGGCATGCGAACAAAATAGAAAGGGCCACCAGCTTTGCAAAATTTCCTGAGAGCAACGCTACAATGCTCGTCAACGATGCTCCCAGTATTTTCCTTATCCCAATTTCCTTCAGCCTTTGTTGTATTGTATAGGCAGACAAACCAAATAAGCCAAGACAGGCTAACATAATGGCAATCCCCGAAAACACATTCATTACAGTACCCAACTGTAGTTCTGCCCGATAAAGTTTTTCATAGTCGTCGTCCATGAAACGATATTCAAACGGAACCGATGGGACTAACTGTTTCCATTTATTCTCAATGAAAGAAATTACCTGAG
>Ga0206968_10144_pt1 | contig 20521 bp, 18 predicted proteins | sample Alteio_BWOrgHeat_22_FD_153254 | JGI IMG/M metagenome (GOLD analysis project Ga0206968, IMG submission 153254) | Enriched cells from forest soil in Barre Woods Harvard Forest LTER site, Petersham, Massachusetts, United States -... | ecosystem: Environmental > Terrestrial > Soil > Temperate forest >... | reverse complement strand
CCGCAATGCTTTGCCTTAGGATTGAAGCTGGCATGCCGATCAGGCGCATTTTCGCGGGCTCTATCGTGGCGCTGCTTCTGTCGGTTGCCTCGCTCACTGCGGCGTGCGATCTCTCCTGCGCGTTTGCTTCGATGAACTCAGACTGTCATTCCGCGCAAACCGAACCGCAAGACTCGGCAGTCGGCGGCATGAAAATGGACGGCATGGAGATGGCCGGAATGACCATGCCGGAAACAGCAGGCGGCGAAGGCCAGCAAGCAGTCACCGCTGCCGCGCTTGCAAGTGTTGCTCACCCCTCGATTGGCGAGATGGGACCGTGCGAAAAGCAGAGTTGCGATAATGGGTCCGCCATTTCCGCAAAGACGACGCGTTCCGTTGATTCACATTCTCATTCCCTCTTGGCGGTTGCTGGAACTCCCCGCGCCGATGAGGCGCTGACGATACTTCACGACGCGCGAGATGACGTGGCATCGTTTCCTATTCTTGACGCAAGTCCCCTCCAGCTAAGTCTGCGTATCTAAGGCCCTCCCGATTTCTCTCTCAGCATTTCTCTGTGCTTTCTGTGTCCTCTGTGTTGAAAGCCTTTTCCGTGCTAAGGCAAAACTTTTAACGCAGAGAACACAGAGGGTAAGGAGAATCCAACTCCATCAACGCAATGGGAAATTTCCCCGGGAGATTTTTTATGCGGCACTGGATTGCAATCGTTGCGTTACTGCTGGCAATTCCGGCGATGGCCGGAGCGCAGCAAAACGACAAGAAAGATGATGATATGCAAGGCATGCCCAGCATGGACGGCACGCAAATGCCGGGAATGAACATGGGCGGACCCGATTTAATGACGATGCACCCGGAAACATTCCCGCAGGAAATCCTCCGCCATGCGGGATCGGGCACGAGCGCGGAGCCCGATTCCACTCCGGTTCCCATGCTGATGACCACGAAGGGCAAGTGGACGTTGATGTTCCACGCGAATGTATTCGTGCTGGACGAGCAGCAATCGAGTCCGCGCGGGGGAGATAAATTTTTCTCGACGAACTGGTTCATGGGCATGGCGCAGCATGCGCTCGGGCCGGGCGTGTTTACGGCGCGAGCGATGTTGAGTCTCGAACCTGCGACCATCACGGGGCGCCAGTACCCGCTCCTGTTTCAGCAAGGCGAAACGGCTTTTGGAAAACCGATTGCCGACGGGCAGCATCCCCATAACTTTTTCATGGAAATTGCTGCGCTGTACGATTTGGCGCTGGGAAAAAACGGGCTGCTCTCGTTTTACGCCGCGCCCATTGGTGATCCGGCCATCGGGCCGATGGCTTACCCGCACCGCGCGTCCGCGTCGGAAAATCCTCTGGCGGCGCTCGGCCACCATCAGGAAGATTCGACGCACATCGCGGAGGACGTGGTCACCGCGGGCGCGACGTATCGCATTGCGCGGATCGAGGTCTCCGGCTTTCACGGGCGCGAACCGAATGAAAATCGCTGGAATATCAGCCAGGGGAAAATCGATTCGTGGTCGACGCGGCTGACGCTTCAGCCGGGGAAAAATTGGAGCGGGCAATATTCGTACGGCCGCCTCGCAAGTCCGGAAGCCCTCTTTCCCAATGAAAACCAGGAACGCATGACGGCGTCGGTCATGTACAACCGCCCGATCCACAATGGAAATTGGGCCAGCTCGCTAATCTGGGGACGCACGAGGTCACTCGAAGATATTTCCAAATTCAACAGCTACGCGCTGGAATCGACGCTGCGCTTTTTGACGCGCAATCATGCCTGGACGCGCATCGAAAACGTGGACCGCTCGAACGAACTGCTCCTCGGCGAGAATCCGCTTCCGCCGAATTTCCAGGAACAGCCGATTGGACGAGTTCAGGCCTACACGCTCGGCTACGATCGCGATATCGACGTAATTCGGCGCGTTGCAACGGCCCTCGGCGCGCAGGTTACGGTCTACGGCGTCGGAGAAAATTTGAAGCCGGTGTATGGTTCGCATCCGGCGGGAGTAGCGATGTTCATTCGGATCCGGCCGTTTTCAGGGGATGAACGGTAGGCCGGCGGCAGGGGTTGACGGTTTTGGTGGCGCGGGCTTCAGCCTGTGGGGTTACGTCTTTGCGAGTACCGAACCCACACAGGCAAGAGTGCCTGTGCTACTTAGCTCTTGGAATTGAGCAGCTCCAGGCCCTGGTCGGCTTCTTCGGCTGCGTCGGGGAATTCCTGCTTGACCTGGTTGTAGAGTTTCGTGGCCTGCGCGGGATCGGCCTTGCGGTAATAATCTGCCAGAGCCAGCATGGCCATCGGCTTGGGCACAAATACGCTTGGCTTGTCTGATAATTGCTTGTACAGGGCCACGGCCTGCGGACCTTTGTTTTCCTGCTGGTAGACTCCGGCCAATTGGAATTTGGCGAGGCTGGCCAAATTTTCGTCGCCGGCCGAGGCGAGCAGGTCAAGATTTTTCTCTGCGTTTGCGTACTGCTTCAGTTGAACTTCAGAGAGAGCGGCGTAGTACCGCGCCATTTGCCCGGGTTTCGTGCGACCGTATTGGCTTGCAACCGAGAGAAATTTCTTGTCGGCGTCGGTGAATTTATTTTTTTCGTCGAGGTAGGTTATTTCAGCGGGGTCAAGTTGTTCACCGGCTACGCGAATTCGGGCCTGGAAAATCTTCATGGCGTCGTCCAGCGCCGCGGAGGCCTTGGCCGTTTGCCGCCGGGCGTAGCTGTTCCAGCCAAAAATCGCCAGCGCAATGACGAGCGCCGCCGTCACCACGATCCATAAAGCCTGTTGATGCGAAGCGACCGATTCGACTCCCGAGACTATTCTCTCCCGGATCTCGTCCTTCTTCAGGTCCCTGCGCAAGATATGCTGCGCCACAGAGTCATTCCTCCAATTCAGGTTGAAGCTTGGATATTAGCACGAATTTGATCGGGCTGGCCCCCTTGGCCGGAAAAGCGAAAGGGCCTTGCCCGACTCCGCCGGGCAAGGCCCTCAGAACACGTGTACCCGATTAGGAAGCTGCGGTGACGTTTTCAGCCTGATAGCCTTTCGGTCCTTGTTTGACTTCGAACTCGACCATCTGGCCTTCGTTCAGTGTCTTGTATCCGTCCATTTGAATGGCGGAGAAGTGAACGAACACGTCTTCGCCCGACTGGCGTTGGATAAAACCATATCCTTTTGATGCGTTAAACCACTTGACGACACCTTGTTCTCTGCTCAACTTAGTAGCTCCTCCATCTTGAGCGGTCGCTGTTTGCCGGGCGTAACGCCAGTCGGTGGTAGATATATGTCCGCCGTGACCGGTGACCCTTCCCCGTTCGTCCGGGGGACAAAACGAGAGTGGTAGACCGTAGCGGGCCTCCGAACACCTACGGAATTACAGGTCCCACAAAAGCGGGCCATGAATACAACAAAATTGGGGGGCTGTCCAGAGAATTTCCCGATCCGGGAATGGGTCAAAATGGGGTTGTAAGAGAGCTACGTGCCTGCCCGCGGCTTGATTCGAGAGCTCGAGGCAATCTGCTGCCTAAGAATGGAAGCTGGCCACAGCCTGGGACTCCTGGCTATGGATATCGAAAACTGTGTAGAGCTTGGTGATTTGCAAGAGGTCGGTGACTTTCTTATTGAGATTCAGGAGCTTTATTTCCCCGCCTTGGCTTTTTATCAAGCGATACCCGCTCACCAATTCACCGAGGCCGGTGCTATCGAGGTAGATGATAGCGGCCATGTTCAATACGATTTTCTTGCGACCCCTGGCGAGGTTTTCGCGAATGAGGTCGTGCAAGAGAGCGCTGCCCTCGCCCAGCGTGATGCGGCCGTCCATATCGATCACTGTGACGTCACCGACTTCACGGGTGGTTGCTTTGAAACTCATTGCAGACCCATCCCAGATCTGGTTTTGAGACAGCACGAAACGCGCCTACCGTGGCCGGCCAATCGGCAGGAAGCTTAGCGCTTGTGGAGCTTCGCCATGACGAGTTCGGCGCCACCGGCTGCGCTGGAGAGAACATCGACCTCGTCCATGAATGCCTTCATTAGAAGCACGCCGCGGCCGGAATCGCCGAGGACGTTCTCATCGTCGCGGGGATCGGGAACGTCCTCGATGCGAAATCCTGTTCCCTGATCCACCACATGGATTACAAGCTTTTCGTGGTGTAGCTCGAAGATGAGGTGAATTTTTCTCTCGCGGCGCTGCTTGTTGCCATATTGAAAGGCATTCATGACGCCTTCGTGCACGGCCAAGCCGATTTTGTATTGATCGTCCTCGCCAAATCCGGCTACCGCGGCGACACGCATGCCCACTTCTTCGGCAAGAGCAATGCTCTCGATCAACGTCTCCAGAACGACTTCGATCCGCTGAGGTTTTGAGGGCATCCAGCTGTCGGAACCCGCCTAAGGACTTGTATGGGTAACACAGCGCTGCTTGGTAAGTCAATCCAAGACATGCGGTTGGGGCGAAATTTGCGATGTGGAATGTGGAGAAACGCGGATCGATAAATGGTACGTTTAAAAGTTCGGAGTACGCATGGGTTCTTATCTTTTGCTCATTATCGCGGCGCTGGCGGCGGGGCTGATCAACTCGGTCGCGGGGGGAGGGATGTTTCTCACCTTTCCCGCGCTGGTGTTTACCGGAGTGCCCTCGATCATTGCCAATGCGTCGAGCACGACTGCCATCATTCCCGGGATCCTTGCCAGCGCTTGGGCATATCGCGAAGATTTCCGAAAATCGGAGAACTTCCCGTTTCTGCCCTTGCTGATCGTGAGCCTGGCGGGCGGAATCGTGGGCGCGCTGCTTTTGCTCTTCACGCCGCAGAGGACGTTTGACTCCGTAATCCCCTGGCTTATGTTGGCCGCAACATTACTGTTTACGTTCGGCGCGCGCATCACGCCGATTTTGAAACGCGCGTTTCACATTGGCCCGGTGGCCGTCGTCGTCATTCAATTTCTTATTGCCATCTATGGCGGCTATTTCGGCGGGGCGATCGGAATCGTGATGCTGGCGACGTGGACCGTGTTTGGACTGACGGACATCCACGTCATGAATGCGAATCGAACTTTGATGGGGGCGGCGGCGAATAGCGTGGCCGCCGCATTATTCATTATTGCGCGCAAAGTCTGGTGGCCTCAGACATTGGTGATGCTGGTGGCGGCCATCATCGGCGGGTACATCGGCGCGCGCACGGCCAGGAAAGTAAATCCGCGTTACATTCGCGCGATGGTTACGGTTGTCAGTGCGGGGATTACGATCGCGTTCTTCCTGCGGCGGCATTAGGTTTAAGTGGCATACGCTTTAGCCTGTGGATTCTTCGCTCGATCAAACGCAAACCACACAGGCTAAAGCGTATGCCACTTAATGCTAGGAAGCTTTTTCCTTTGCGTAGATCAGAAAATCCTCGTAGGGGCCCTTGAAGTCCTCGACGTGGCCGCCTTTGCATTGCCAGATGCGGGTGGCGACTTCGTCGATGACGTCGTGATCGTGTGTGACGAATAAAACGGTGCCGGGATATTTCTGCAACGCGATGTTGAGCGCGTTGATGGCTTCGAGGTCCAGGTGGTTGGTGGGCTCGTCCAGCACCAGGACGTTTGGCTTTTGCAGCATCAGCTTGCAGAAGATCATGCGGGCCGACTCGCCTCCGGAGAGCGCGCGGGTGGATTTCTCGGCATCCTCGCCGCTGAACAGCATCTGCCCGAGCACGCCGCGCAATTCCTGTTGCGACGCCTTCGGATCGAACTGGTGCAGCCACTCGACGAGCGTGGTGTTCTTGGCAATGGTATCGGTTGTGTCCTGCGCGAAATAACCTACGGCCACTTCGTGGCCCCACTTCACGTTTCCGGCGTCCGCTAAAAACACGCGGTCGGCGTCGTCGATGTATCCCGGAGCGCTGCGAACGAGCGACTTTAAAAGCGTCGTTTTGCCCGAGCCATTTCGCCCGATGATCGCGATCTTTTCGCCGCGCTCAACGTTCGCCGAAAACTTGTCGATGACGATATGGCTGCCGTAGGATTTCTTGAGGCTCTTGAATTCCAGCGGGTGGCGCCCGGAAGGATTTTTCATGTCAAAGCGGATGTACGGCCGGGCGATGTTGGATTTGGCCAGCTCCGAAGTCTGGATACGCTCGACTTCTTTCTTGCGTGACATCACTTGCGAGGAGCGCGTGCCGGCCGAGAATCGCGCGATGAATTCATTCAGTTGCGCGATTTTCTTTTCGCGGACGGCGTTTTCGGATTCGATGCGCGAGCGAATCTGCGTCTTGGCCAGAACCATTTCGTCGTAGCCGCCCGTGTACATGATCACCGTCTGGTAGTCGATGTCGGCGGTGTGCGTGCACACGCTGTTCAGGAAATGGCGGTCGTGCGAGATGACGATCAGCACGCCCTGGTACTCACGGAGGTAGTCTTGCAGCCAGTGGACGGAATCAAGGTCCAGGTGGTTAGTCGGCTCGTCGAGCAGCAGCGCCGCAGGATTTCCGAAGAGGGCTTGGGCAAGGAGAACGCGAACCTTTTGGCCGCCCTGCAGCTCGCTCATCTTTCGCTCGTGCAGAGTCGATTCGACGCCGAGGCCGTCGAGGAGGATCGCGGCGTCCGCCTCCGCGGTGTAGCCGCCCTCATCGCCGACAACCCCTTCGAGTTCGCCGAGGCGCATGCCGTCCTTGTCGGTAAGGTCTTCGTGAGGTTTGGCGTAGAGCACATCGCGCTCCTGGAGCGCCTTCCACAGCGAGGCATTGCCCATGATGACTGTGTCGATGACGCGAAATTCGTCGAAGGCAAACTGATCTTGCCGCAGGATTCCCAACTTCTTTGGCCGCGAGACCGAACCCTTCGTCGGCTCGATATCGCCTTCCAAAATCTTCATCAAAGTGGTTTTGCCGGCGCCGTTTGGGCCGGTGATCGCATACCGGCGGCCCTCGAGGAACGAGCAGGTGACGTCCTCGAAGAGGATCCTCGCGGCGTAGCGCATGGTGATGTTATTTAGCGAAAGCATATCTCTTCATTATAACTGGAAATCGCCATGCGCGCTTGTTGACCGGGACCGCGTGAGCGAATTCGGAACCATTCTGAAAATGCCTCCGGTTCGAGATTCGGATCCAGTCTGCCTTCCGGAGATGACTCCCGTGTGAATCGGCATGAATGGGCGGGTTTCACCGGCATATGGAGAAGGGAGGCTGGGGACGCCCGCCTCCCTTTCCTTATTACTCCAGAGCGAGCCGGGCGCGTCGGAGGAGCGCCCGGCCTTCTTCAATTATTTATATCGTTGTACGATATGTCAAACAATGTTTCCACTGGAACAACAGGAGCGCCGGCAGCAAAAGCTTTAACACAGAGAACACTGAGAAAGGCCACAGAGGACGGGGAGAATTGGCCGAGAATGCGCGGTTCTCTCCGGGTTTCTCTGTGTTCTCTGTGTTAAGGATTTTCCCAGCGCTGTTATGCCCAGTAGGTGCGGTCGAGCGTGCGGTATTGGATGGCTTCGCCGAGATGGCGCGTCTCCAGATTTTCCGAGGCGTCCAGATCGGCAATGGTGCGGGCGACTTTCAGGATGCGGTCGTGGGCGCGCGCGGAAAGGCCGAGCCGGCCAATCGCGTTTTCCAGCATTTTTTCGCCTTCGTCGCTGATGGCGCAGTGTTTCCGGATAAGTTTCGGCGGCATCTGCGCGTTCGAGAAAACTTTCCGTTCGGCGCCGTAGCGCCTGGACTGGCGCTCGCGGGCGCGCAGAACGCGTTCGCGGACCGCTGCGGAGTCTTCAGTCGAGCCGTTCCCGCGCAATTCCTTGTACTTCACGGCAGGTACTTCGATGTGGATGTCGATGCGGTCGATCAAGGGGCCAGAAATTTTCGAGACGTAGCGCTGAATCTGCGGCGGCGAGCAGTGGCACTGGCGCGTCGGATCGCCGAAAAATCCGCACGGGCAAGGGTTCATTGCCGCCGCGAGCATGAACCGCGCGGGAAACGTCACTGAAGTCGCGGCGCGCGAAATGGTGACCGCGCCGTCTTCAAGCGGCTGGCGCATGACTTCGAGAACGTTGCGCTCGAACTCCGGCAATTCATCGAGGAATAACACGCCGTGGTGCCCCAGCGATACTTCGCCTGGTCGCGGAATGGCGCCGCCCCCGATCAGACCCGCGTCGCTGATGGTGTGGTGTGGCGCGCGAAAGGGCCGAGTGCCAACCAGGCCGCGCGCATCGTCCAGCAAACCCGCAACGCTGTGAATGCGCGTGGTTTCGATGGCTTCTTCGAGCGACATGGGCGGAAGGATCGTGGGGATGCGCTTGGCGAGCATCGTTTTTCCCGCTCCGGGCGGCCCGATGAAAATGATGTTGTGGCCGCCGGCGCAGGCGACTTCGAGAGCGCGCTTGGCCGCCTGCTGTCCGCGAACGTCGCGCATGTCGACGGCGTATTGGGCGGCATCGGCGAGCATGGTGTTCGCGTCCACGCGCACGGGAGCGAACGATTCAGGCACGTTGACGAGGTCCACGGCCTGCGGCAGATTGCGCACGGCGAACACGTCTATGCCTTCAACTACTGCGGCTTCGCGCGCATTTGCTTCCGGCACGACCACGGCCTTGATCTTGTGCTCGCGCGCCGCGAGCGCCGCCGAAAGAGAACCACGCACCGACCGCACCTGCCCGTCGAGCGAAAGTTCCCCAAGAAAGATGTATTGATCCAGGCGCTTGCCGAAGAACGCGCCCTCGCAACCGAGGATCGAAAGCGCCATGGGGAGATCGAAGGCCGAGCCTTCTTTACGAATGTCGGCGGGCGCGAGATTGACCGTGACGCTCTGAAGCGGAAAATCGTGACCGCAATTTTTCAGCGCCGCCTTGATGCGCTCGCGGCTCTCCTTCACGGCGATATCGGGCAAGCCGACGATATTGAAGTCGCCGGGCTTACCCGAGCCGACGTCGACCTCGACTTCCATGAGGTAGGCATCGATCCCGAATACCGCGGCGCTGAAGTTTTTGAAATGCATGTGTCACCGGACGTGACAACTTCCGAGGGCGCAAGAGTAACCCAAATGCTAATTCCTTGCCAGTGAAAAGGGCGCACTGTTGTTCCAGCCATGGAGGGGGGAGGGCGTGGAGGCCGCTAGCGATGTAGCGGAAGCTTCGGAAAAAGTCAGCGAGGAACAGATTTTCGTAGCACAGCCACTCTTGGCTGTGCGGTTTTTGGAGCGCTGAACAAAAGCGCACAGCCAAGAGTGGCTGTGCTACTAAGAACTACGGCGAGTTTCCGGCGCTGCCATGGGCGGCCAGGTAAGGCCGAAAATCAATCCACACTCGATCGATCGACTTCTGGTCCAAATCTTTTGATTCCGATTTGTCGGGGTCCTTTTCGGAGAAAAGCTGGAACGTGACTTTGCCGCAGAAAGGCGAGATCGCGTCTGGCGGATAGGAATAAATTCCGACGTAGGTGGCGTCGGTAACGTTTACGAACGAGTTGTGGGCGTTGACAACGGTAGCGGCCTTGCCCGGCTGGATGGGCTCGACTTCCTTAGTGCCGCAGTAAAGTTTCATCCTGTAGAAGTCGGTCCTGAATTTCATGCGAGGTCCGCCAGCATAGGGCTCGATCGCGGGAGTTAGCTCGCGGCCCAATACCGACAGGAATGTCTCGCGCAATTGCGGCGCGGCTTGCACGAGCAGCACGGGCTTGTATTCTCCCGTGTATTCGGCCCATTCGTGCAAATCCTGCAGCGGCTCGAACGTGCTCTGGCCGAACTCGTTGCGCTTCTTCGTCCTCTTGCCTTTTTCTTGAGCGGCTGCGTGCCCGACTTCCCCTTGAAGCTCGTATTGCAGTACCGGAGTCCCGAGGGCTACATCAAATCCTCCCACGGAGAAAATGTACGGCTTTCTATCGAACTTGCCCGGCTTGCTCATTTCCTTTAACGAGTCCAGCGGGTAAGGGTCGCTGGGTTCCACGGGCAGGAGCCTCGCGCTCGGGAGAGTTGCGTCCTTCATCTTCTTTCGAGCCTGGGCCAACACCGGCAAGGTCTGATCGATGCGCACGACGCCCGCAACGCCGGGCCCATTTCCGCCGGGGACTAAAAATGTGGTGATTCCGATGACCTCGCCGAGGGAATTGAACAGAGGTCCGCCGGAATTGCCGTGATTGATATTTACGTCGGAAATGATGGCGCGCGTTTCGACCTTGCTGACGATGCCGCTGGTGATGATTTTCTTCAGGCCCAGCGGGCTGCCGATGGTAAACACTCTCTCGCCTTCGACAGCAAGTTCGCGGCCCGCGTGGGCGGTGGCGATTGGCGCGGCGGCGGCACCGGGGAAGGCGCTGAGATCAGCGTAGAGAACGGCTACGTCGCGTTCGGCGTCAAAAGCCAGGACTTTCGCCGCAACTTTCTTCAGGGGATCGAACTGAACAGAGATCAATTCCGATGGACCGATTACGTGCTGGTTGGTCATAACCAGTCCGGCGGAATCCACGATGAAACCCGTGCCCGAACCGATTTCACTCCAGACCGTCACGACCGACTCTTGATACTTCTGAAACATCAGGGTCAAGTCATCCACCTTGCGCGCGGGTTCGACGGAGGTCGGATCGGTGATTCGAGCGTTGTCGTTGCTCAGATCTACCGAAACAGACTCGTCGCTGACACTGATTTCCATTTCCCAGGCGTAATGGCGGCCTTGAAAATCCACGCCCTGGGGAGTGGACATCCGGTATTTTCCGGGCAGCACCTGCAACTCGGCCTTACCTTCAAAATCGGTTTTCGTTTCGCGTGCGCGATCGGAATTGTTTGAATCTGAGGCGAATATTACGGTGAGATGCGGAACTGGCCTCTGATTCAAGTCGTTGTCCACCAGGATGACTCGCACCTTCACTTTCGAAATCCCGGCTTGCGACCGGAGGGGCGCGACACAAAATAGGAGGGAGACTGCGGCGAAAAGCGCTTTTCTCATGGCCAGCACCTCGAGACACACAAGAGGTCCTGGAGAGGAGGAGAAGAGTTTCTTGCTCCCACATTGTATTGTCAACCCGAATCAGCAAACGAGCCATTAACAGAAAAGTTGTAACTCTTTTGTTTGGCAAGGCACGCCTATGTCTCGCTTCGCCACCGGCTGAGGGCACTTACTGCACATAGAAGATAGGCAATGCTTTACTGCGCCCGATAGCTCTCCTATAGTGAAATCAGGCGTCGGGTCGGGCCATTCCTCCGATCGGGAAAGGGTGTTCCATGCTGATTGGCCTCATTGTCTTTGTGGTGGCGGTGGTGATGTATCTGATGTACGCCTATAACGGCCTGGTGCGGCTGAAGGTGCAGTGCGACAACGCATGGTCGGACATCGACGTGCAACTCAAGCGGCGCTACGACCTGATCCCCAACATTGTGGAGACGGTGAAGGGCTATGCCGCGCACGAAAAGAGCACGCTCGAAGGCGTTGTGGCGGCGAGGAACCAGGCCATGTCGGCTCAGGGCCCGGCAGCCAAGGGAGAAGCCGAGGGCCTGCTGACCGGGGCGCTGAGGCAAGTGTTCGCGCTGGCCGAAGCGTATCCGCAATTGCGCGCGGTTGAGAGCTTCACGCAGTTGCAAGGCACACTCAATGAGATTGAAGACACGCTGCAGAACGCGCGGCGCTACTACAACGCCGTGGTCCGCGATTTCAACACGATGATCGAGCAATTCCCTTCCAACATCGTCGCCGGGATGGGAAATTTCAAGGAACGGGAATTTTTCCAGATCAGCGCACCGGCCGAACGCGAAGTGCCCAAGGTCAGTTTCGGCGCGACGAGCGCGTAGGCGCAATGGATTCTTCTACGATCCTGAATCGCAATCCGATGCAGCTTCAGCGGCTGGGGCCGGTGTGTAGCGCCCGCCTTCAGGCGGGCACTGCGGATTCGAGCAAATGCCCGCCTGAAGGCGGGCGCTACATAAGCCGGACCCGCGCCTTCCGGCGCGCGGCGGTGCTGGCGCTGCTCGTGATGGCGCTCGCCGCATCTGCTTCCGCGCGGGAACTCAAGATCGAGAAATTTGCCGCGGAAATCTTCGTTCAGCCGGATTCCACGCTGGACGTGACCGAAACCATCCAAGTGAATTTCATCGGCGTGTGGCATGGCCTATATCGCACGATCCCCGTCGAATATGTAACGCCACAGGGATTCAACTATTCGCTCTTCGTGAAGTTCGATGGCGCGACCGACGCCGCGGGACAGAAGCTGAAAGTCGAATCCTCGCGGCAAGGCCATTACCTGAAATGGAAAATCTACGTCGATGATGCCACCGACGTGGAACGGACCATACGGCTGCACTACCAGGTTCGCAACGGTTTGAAATTTTTCGAGGACCATGACGAACTCTACTGGAACGTGACCGGAGACGAATGGGACGTCCCTGTCGGCGATGCCAGCGCGCAAATCCTGCTGCCGACGGGCGTGACCGGTGTCCGGACCAATGAGTTCACGGGTTCGTACCGCTCGCGCGGGCGGGACGCTGAGGTTACGGCCTCGGATAATACTGTGGATGTTTCCATGACGCGGCCGCTCTCGTTTCACGAAGGGCTGACCATCGTGGTTGGCTGGGACAAAGGCTTCGTGAATGAGCCGGGTAGGAGCGATTTGATTGGCCAATTTCTTGCCAGCAATTGGCCTATCTTCATCCCCGTCCCTGTATTCCTGATCATGTTCTGGCTCTGGGCCACGCGTGGCCGCAGCCCGCGCGCCGGCCCGATCGCAGTGCAGTATGCGCCCCCGGAGGGAATGAGCCCGGCGGAAGCCGGCACTCTGTTGGATGAGGACGCAGCGATGCGGGACATTACTGCTACGATTGTGGACCTCGCCGTGCGCGGATACATCGTCATCGAAGAAAAGGAAAAATCGGGATTGATGGGGCTGCTGCACAACAAGGAATATGTCTTCCACTTGAAAAAGGCAGCCAAGGAATGGACTGGCCTGAAGTCGCACGAATTGATGCTTCTCGCGGGAATTTTTTCAAATGGCGCGCAACCCGACGTGGAGCTTTCCAGCCTGCAGAATGAGTTTTACAAGAATCTGCCCAGCATCAAGAACGGCATTTTCGACGAGTTGATGGAGCGCGGCTATTTTCAGCATCGCCCCGATTACGTGAGGAGCGGCTTTGTCGGCGGAGGCATCGCCGTCGGCGTATTTTTCTTTCTGGCAGGCAACTGGCTCTCGCAAAAAACGGGAGTGGCGGTGCTGCCATTTCTGGTGGCGGCGATTCTTTCTGCTGGAATCATCGTCGGATTTGGATGGTTCATGGCGGCGCGCACCGCCGATGGAGCGAAAGCCCTCGCGGGTGTCCTGGGCTTCGAGGATTTTCTGACGCACGTCGAGGCCGATCACATGGACCGGGTCAGCCAGACCCCGGAAACTTTTGAGAAGTTTCTGCCGTTCGCGATGGCTCTGGGTGTGGAAAAGAAATGGGTGGGCGCGTTCCAGAATATTTATTCGCAGCCGCCCTCGTGGTACCAAGGCGGCTATTACAACGGCGGATTTTATCCCATCATGTTCATCAATAGTCTGGACAATATGACAATGCGAGCGAGTTCGGTGATGGCTTCCGCTCCTCGCAGCAGCGGCGGCTCGGGTTTCGGCGGCGGAGGATTTTCGGGCGGCGGGATGGGCGGTGGCGGTGGAGGAGGGTTTTAGCAAGTCCAACACAAATCGAAGAGGATTATGGCGTTCCAAGACCTAGAGCGTAGCCTACCTAATGGATTCCACGACGCGAAACTAAAGAGCATGGCCATCGACTACGTCCAGCGTCAAATGACAATGCAGATGGAGATATTGGTGGGGACTCCAGAAGCCGAGGATCCGGAAGAATACCGAAATGCGACACTATCCGTAACTGGACTCTACTTTTGCGTAATAGACCAGATTCAGAATATCCATACATAACAGAGCACAGACCAATTGGCGTTTCAGGTGACGATGGATGGCCCGACACACTGGCAGATTTGGCAGCCAGTTTGGCCCGGATCAAGCCTGATTTCACGTACCACCGATTTTTCTCCGATGATTGGAATTCGTTTATCTACGTCGCTGCCGAAAAAGTAGAATTGACTTGGGATCAATCACCTCAGGAAAAGCTTCTGTCGAGCTGAGAAATGGTTGCTACTGCCTGTTGGAAAGCTCTTCGATTCGCGCAACGACCTTGCGGCCGTTCTTCTCCCGGTAGCTTACTCGGACTTCGTCTCCCGGAAATAGTCCCCTTACGGGTGTGCTGAGTACGAACTCTTCGGCAGGGTCACCTGCGTGCGGATTCGGCGATAGGCGGATCCCCTCGTCGGTCAGGGCCACGATCCTGCCCGTTGCAATTCCGCCGCTGGCGTCTCCGTTCATAGGAGCCGACGCCAGATTTCGCAGCCAGCCATGGTCGCGGACCGATTCTTCGTGCAGATGGCCGCGCCACGAACCCATCACATTGGCGCGGTTGATGTAACCAACGAGTTTCTGCGGGTCTTGGCGGTCAACAATGGGCAAACGGCCAATATTATTCTCGAGCATTTTGGTTACGGCATCGAAGACGCGCTCATCGGCATACGCAACCACGAGCGAGCGTGTGCCGGCGTCGAGCACGCTCATTTCACCGGACGGGTCCGCCTGCAGCGCGCGCAATAAATCGCCCTGCGTGACGAGGCCCTGCAAACGCCCTTCGGAATCCACAATGGGCAGCGCGTGGTGCCGCGAAGATTTCAAATCTCCGTTCGCAAAGCGGTCCGCGGCAACGCGGACGCTTTCTTCCGGCACGACCGTAGCGACGTCGCGGGCCATGACTTCCGCGACCTTGAGCTGCTTGAGCGCGTTTGTTTCGTACTCCTGATTCGTGTGCAGTCCGCGGCGCGCCAGTTTTTCCGTCATGATCGAGTTCGGCAGGTAGCGCAGGGCGATGGCATAGGCAATCACGGACACGAGCATAAGCGGAAGCACCGAGTTGTAATCCCGAATGATCTCGAATGCGAACACGATGAAGGTAAACGTGGCGCGCGATGCCGCTCCGAAGACGGCCCCCATTGCCACCAATGCGCACGCACCGGGCGACAAATGAGCGCTCGGGAAAATATCGTTCACGACCACTGCAAACACGCCGCCCATCGCAGCGGAAGACATGAACATCGGGGCGAGCAATCCTCCCGACGTGCCGGAGCCCAACGAGAGCAGCAGCGCAACTGCTTTGCAAAGCGCGACGAGGATGAGGAGCTTCAATGCGAGGCTATTGTTCAGAATGTCCCCGAGCGTGTCGTATCCAACGCCCAGCACGCGCGGCACGAAAAATCCAATGATGCCCAGCGCCAGCGCCCCGATCGCGGGATGCCACAGTTCAGGAATCGGGAGGCGGTCGAATCCATCCTCGATGAAATAAAGCGCCTTGGTAAAAACTATCGCGGCGCCGCCGCACAAAACTCCCAGAACGAGGTAATACGGGAGGGCGCGGGGAATCGCGAAATCCATCGGCAGCACATGGAACATCGCGCCCGTACCCATCAAGAATTGGCGGATGCTGGTCGCCAGTGTAGTGGCAATCACCAGGGGAACGAAGGAGCGGCCGCGAAATTCAAACAGAAGAAGCTCAATCGCCAGGATGACTCCAGCAATCGGAGTATTGAATGTCGCGGCCATGCCCGCGCCCGCGCCGCACGCCAGCAAAACTTTGCGCTCCGCGGCAGTGGTCGAAACCAACTGGCCGATGAGCGAACCAAACGCCCCACCGGTTTGAATAATCGGGCCCTCCGCGCCAAAAGGGCCGCCGGTGCCAATCGCGATGGCCGCCGAGATGGGCTTGAGAATCGCGACTTTGGCTTCGATGCGGCTTTTGGACGTGAGAACCGCCTCCATCGCTTCCGGAATGCCATGCCCCTTGATTTTCGGCGAGCCGTATTTGGCCATGAATCCGACAATGATTCCGCCGATAACCGGCATGACGATCACCCACGGGCCAAGCTGGTTATTTGCCGGACTGCGAAAATGGAAGGACCATTCGTGGTAGAACGCCAGATTCGTGAAGAGTCCGATCAGGTTGTAGAGAAGAAACGCAACAATTCCGGCGATGACGCCAACGAGCCCGGCCAAGAGAGAAATGTAGCCGAGACGGAATCGAACGGGAGTCTGGCCCCCTTCGGGAGGGGAACTCATCTGAGAAGTGGAACTCAAAATTTTGCCTTCCCGAATTGCACTATCATGCCGCGCCTTTCCGGAACGAAAGAAGATCCCGCGAGGAATTCAACCGGCCGTCTGGGTATTCATGACTTCGCCCGGCTATTTCTGGGCGACTGCGTCGAGCGAATCACCGCCGTAAGTGCGCGGACTAGCATCGGCGCGGCCGTGCGAAGCTCCGAAATCCGCTGTCTCGCCAGCCGCGTGAGAATTTTTTCGCCGCGCGGAGTCAGATGCAAAATCACCTGGCGCCGGTCGTCCCGCGACCTCTCCCGGCGCAGAAGCTGCCTGCGTTCGAGGCGGTCCACCAGCTCGACGACGGTGTGATGGCGCAGCTGCATGCGGTCGGCCAGCTCGCGGATACTGGGCTCGCGGCCAACCGGCAGGCCGCGCAAGGCCAGCATGAGCAGGTACTGCTGCGGCTCCAGGCCCGCGTTGCGAGCCGCTTCCTCGCTGCCATTCAGATAAATCCGGATCCGGTAACGGAACTCCGCAAGGGCGCGAAATTCCGCCGCGGTCATGGTGCCGGTGGACACTCCCATATTATATCGCCCTCCGATATAAATGCCAGTTCGATTTTCCCTGCGGATTCTTATCCTCAAATCCTTCCGGCCCGGCAAATTGCGCACTCAGATGGTTTTCTCGGAATCGAGCAGAATCGTGACCGGCCCGTCGTTCACCAGCTCGACCTGCATGTGCGCCTGGAACACCCCGGTTTCCACCGGGACGCCGAGAGCGCGAATCGACCGCACAAATTCCTCGTAGAGGCGGCCGGCTTCTTCGGGCGGAGCGGCCTGAATATACGAAGGCCGGCGCCCACCGCGCGTGTCTCCATATAACGTGAACTGGGACACGACCAGTGCGGAGCCCCCAATGTCGAGCAACGACAGGTTCATCTTGCCCGCTTCGTCTGAAAAAATTCGTAGGTTCACAATTTTGTCGGCGAGGTATGCGGCCGATTCCGGATTGTCCGTCCGGTTAACGCCCAGCAATACGAGGAGACCGGCGCCGATTTCTCCGGCTACCCGACCGCCCACGGCGACGCTGGCACGGGTAACACGCTGGACGACGGCGCGCACGATGGCCCCCTGACCGCGGGATTCTAACCTGAACCGCGAAACTGGTAAAAGAAAAATGCTCGAAAAGAGTTTAGGAATGACAGCAGATGTTTCTTCTGGTTCGTTATTTCTTTTTATTGTTCCTGTTCATTTTTTCATGCTCGTTTACGCGAGTTTTCGCTGCGGCGGATGGTTTCAAGCCCTTCTTTGAGCGCTTACTGCCGCGTGGGGCGGGCTGGCAGCGGGGACAAAAATGGCTGCTCCTGCCAGCTACAATTACGCGCTTGATTTTCGCCCTGCAACGAACGCACGGTTTACCTTCACGCTGATAGACACGGTGGCGGAACTGGAACTCGCCGCGATTGCCGTTGGAATCGACGTAATCGGAAATGGAGGAGCCGCGGAAACGAATCGCTTCGGCCAGAACCTGGCGGACTGCCCCATGGAGCCCAAGGAGCTGTTTTCTCGTCATATTTTCGGCGATACGAGCCGGATGCAGGCGCGCGCGGAACAGGCTCTCGTCCGCATAGATGTTGCCGATGCCGCGCAAGACTTTTTGGTCGAGCAGCAGCGCCTTGACGCGGGCGCGCCTCAATTCAAAATACCGGCAGAATTCCTCCGCGCCGATCTCGAGTGGCTCCATTCCCAGACGCCCCGTGAATTCCGCTAACCCCGATTCGGCGATGAGAAGCATGCGGCCAAAACGCCGGGTGTCCGTGTAGCGCAGCTCACGGCCATCGTCGAGAACAAAAAAAACATGCGTGTGGCGCGTGACGGATTCGTTGGAACGCATCAACTTCAGCTGACCGGTCATTCCAAGATGGATGATTAGGCAGAACTGCGAACGTGGGGCAGCTTGCGGGGCAGTCGATTCAGTCCCGATGCAGATAAATTTGCCGAGGCGCGTGACGCTTGCAATCCGCGCACCGGGGAGGTGTTCCGCAATCTCTGCAGGATTGTCCACAAAGTCCGTCTTGCCGAAGCGCACCTCGACAATGGCTCGGCCGGGGAGCGTCAAACATAATCCGCGCACGACTGTTTCGACCTCTGGAAGTTCCGGCATATGAATGTCTGACTCAAAATAGCACAATCAAACGGCGAGCATTGCGAAGCCAACAGTGGAAGGATTCTGATGGAACGAACTGGCGAGCTTCATTCCGAAAAGGGGTTTCACGAGTCACGAGTCACGGAATTATGGCAGCGGCAGCCCCGGCGTCGCGACGATGCCCGCCATTCGCAGGATCTCCTGATACTCATCCTCAGTGACCGGTGAAATGATCAAGCGCACGTTCTTCAGGAACTTAACCTTGCGGACAGAGCCATTGTTCCGGAGTTCGTCCAGCGGAATCTGCCGGGGCAGGCGCTCCATGGCGCGAAGGTCCGCAACCAACATTTTCGATTCCCGGTCGTGGGGGTCAGGGTAAGGGTCGCGCGTGACCTCGGCTATCGCGTAGAGAGCCCTCTCGGGCGCGGAGTGGTAGCACAGCACACGGTCTCCCTTACGAACCTGTTTCAGGGCGCGATTCGCGTCCGCACGCGTCCCGGCACCCCTCCACATTTCCTTGCCCTTCACAAAAAGCGTATCCCAATGATATAGATGGGGATTGACCGAGAAAATCCAGTGCCCTCGCTTAGCCGGTGGGCGAATCGTCGTCAAACCGGGCAGCCTCCGAATAATTAACGTGCTCCGAGTTTTGAGTCGGTCGGACACTATACACGGGACCTCGCCCGTTGTGCAAAAATTCATGCATTTCCGGATTATCCCATTACGGGAATAACCCCAGATTCCCCAACCCTACACAATTAGACGCATGGTCCGCAAAATCGGACTCAACGGAATTCGCGCGCCGCGAGCTCGCCAAATACGAAACCTATGTGATTATTTTTGAATAACTTACAAAGGGACCTGCTCTTCTTGAAGGTCCGAACTAACTCGCTTCAATCCAGATATCCTCGCCGCGCACCTCAAGAGTGTACGTCTTCACACCGATGGTTGGATTCATTACGAGCTTGCCGGTGGTCACATCGTACTGCCAACCGTGCCAGGGGCAGGTCACCGCGACTCCCTGGAGCTGACCCTGTCCCAGAGGGCCTCCGCGGTGCAGACACGTGTTATTCACCGCGTAGAACTTGTTTCCTATGTTGGCGATAGCCACAGTCAGGCCGTCGACCTGAAATTCGCGGAGGGTACCCGCCGGAATCTCATCTTTTCGCGCTGCACGCACAAAAGCCATTTGCTAACTCCCTTAGCAGGTTGTTGATATTGCCTGGCTACGGAACTCGCCCCGTCGCAAAGGGGTGAGGGCTTGCACAAGTTCGGTGGAAATTCGCGCGTCTGAAGACGCGGGCTACAATCTTATCAGCGCGGCGACGGCGTCTGCGCGACCATCACGTTGCGCTTGAAGTCCTCTGCCATGCCCGGGTGCAACCGGATTTCCGTGGGCCGCTTTGCCAGCGACATCTGGTCGATCTTGTCCTGAAGCTTCAGCAGCGCGTAGATCAGGCCTTCCGGGCGGGGTGGGCAGCCAACCACGTAAACATCCACCGGAACGATCCGATCGACGCCCTGGAGCACGGAATAGGCGTTAAAAGGGCCCCCTACGCTCGAGCAGGCGCCCATGGAGATGCACCACTTGGGGTCAGGCATCTGATCCCACACGCGCTTTAGCACCGGCGCCATTTTCAAGGTTACAGTGCCGGCCACGATCATCAGGTCCGATTGTCGCGGAGAAGGACGAAAGACTTCGGCGCCGAATCGCGCAATGTCAAAGCGCGACGTGGTTGAGGCGATCATTTCGATGGCGCAACACGCCAGGCCAAACGTCAACGGCCAGATGGCGGACTTGCGCGCCCAGTTGAACACGTAGTCCACCGAAGAAATCATGAAATTCTTTTCAAACCGCTGGTCGAGAACGCCCATGGGTCTCCTCTAGTCCGTTCGGAATGGGGAGTATATCCATCCCCGGCAAGTCGAGTCAAATCCGAACGCCAGTTTCGCCAACTACATAGAATATCACTTTGGCAGGGTTTCACGTCTCTTGTGCACAGCTCCACTGCGCGTTTAATTCACTGCTCTGTTTTTGTCCCATGAACGAGGAGTGCACCCGTCTGGCGGAAGGCGCGTAGCTGAGCGGCGTCTTGAAACCATCTCCCCTTGTAGAATTCAGGCGCGGGAGTGGGATCGGGAATTTGGCTATGCGCAATGTTGCTGAAGCCCGCATCGTGGAACAACGCCTCCCATTCGCCGGCGCTCAACAGGTGCGAGGGGGTGGCAAACTGCCTGGCCCACTGGTGGGAATGCGAATTTTCAAGATAGAAGTTGATTACCATCCACGCTGTGCCGCCGTCGCGCAGCACGCGGTGGAT
>Ga0206968_10143_pt1 | contig 20717 bp, 21 predicted proteins | sample Alteio_BWOrgHeat_22_FD_153254 | JGI IMG/M metagenome (GOLD analysis project Ga0206968, IMG submission 153254) | Enriched cells from forest soil in Barre Woods Harvard Forest LTER site, Petersham, Massachusetts, United States -... | ecosystem: Environmental > Terrestrial > Soil > Temperate forest >... | reverse complement strand
TTGGTCAATTCATAAATATTAGTACATAATTCCATGCTTAATTTCCAAACTTCTAATTCCTCAAATCTTTCTAAAGTTGCCATCTTAATCTTGATAATAATCTGTAATCTGCCTAATCTTCAATTTGTAATTTATCCTACCGATCCTTCAAGACTAATCGCCAATAATTTTTGTGCTTCTACCGCAAACTCCATCGGTAATTTATTTAATACTTCTTTGCAATATCCATTTACAATTAATGCAATAGCTTTCTCGTTATCAATTCCTCTTTGTTTACAATAAAACAATTGATCTTCACCAATTTTACTTGTAGTTGCTTCATGTTCTACAACTGCGCTTTTGTCTTTGATCTCTATATATGGAAAAGTATGAGCTCCACATTTATCTCCCATTAACAAACTATCGCATTGCGAAAAATTACGTGCATTTTTAGCGCCTTTTCTTATTTGAACCAAACCACGATAACTATTGTTACTAAAACCAGCAGAAATTCCTTTTGAAATAATCGTACTTCGTGTGTTCTTTCCAATATGAATCATTTTAGTTCCTGTATCTGCTTCCTGCATATTATTAGTTACTGCAACCGAATAAAATTCACCAACAGAATTATCTCCTTTTAAAATTACGGAAGGATATTTCCAAGTAATAGCTGATCCTGTTTCTACTTGAGTCCAACTAATTTTTGAATTATCCTCTAAACAAATTCCTCTCTTCGTTACAAAATTGTAAATACCACCTTTACCATTTTTATCACCAGGATACCAATTTTGTACAGTGCTGTATTTTACTTCCGCATTTTTGTGCGCAATAATTTCTACAACTGCGGCGTGCAATTGATTTTCATCACGTTGTGGTGCAGTGCATCCTTCTAAATAACTTACATAACTTCCTTCATCTGCAACAATTAATGTGCGTTCAAACTGACCAGTACCACTTGAATTAATTCTGAAATAAGTTGATAATTCCATTGGGCAACGAACCCCTTTCGGGATATAGCAAAACGAGCCATCACTAAAAACAGCAGTATTTAAAGCTGCATAATAATTATCAGTAAAAGGCACAACCATGCCCATATATTTTTTAATAAGATCGGGGTGTTCTTGAACTGCTTCGCTGAACGAACAAAAAATTACTCCTTTTTCTGCAAGTGTTTCGCGGAAAGTTGTTTTAACTGAAACACTATCAAATACTGCATCAACGGCAATATTTGATTGAACACCACTTAAACGTTTTTGTTCTTCAAGAGAAATTCCAAGCTTCTCAAATGTTTTTAATAATTCAGGGTCTACTTCATCTAAACTATTTAATGTTGGTTTTTGCTTTGGAGCAGAGTAATAACTAATATTTTGAAAATCGACTTTTGGATATGTGAGATGTGCCCAATTATTTGGTTCAGGCATGTTTTGCCAAATTCTGAAAGCTTTAAGTCTTATTTCCAACAACCAGTCCGGCTCATTTTTCTTTTTTGAGAGCGCACGCACAACATTTTCATTCAGACCTTTTGCAAAAGTATCCGCATCAATGTCGGTTGTAAAACCATACTTATATTCGTTTTGAATATGCTCTTCTAAAAGTTCGTTTGCCATATAAATTTAAACTGAGAATGATTCACCGCAGCCACAAGTGCGTGATGCATTTGGATTATTGAAGACAAAGCCTTTTCCATTCAAGCCACCGGTATATTGTAGTTCGGTACCTACTAAATATAAAAAGCTCTTACGGTCAACTACAATTTTAATGCCTTTATCTTCAAAAAGCTGATCACCTTCTTTCAAAACATTGTCAAACTCCAATTTATATGAAAGTCCGCTACAACCGCCACCTTCAACCCCAACTCGTATAAATGAATTTTCAGGATGTTTCTCTTCTTTTATTAAATTCAAAGCATGTTCTTTTGCTCCTTCTGAAACTGTTATCATGTTTTAATTATTTGATTTTCAATTAATTAACTATTATTTTTTATTTAGATTGATTCTAAATTCAATACAAAAATACCACAAATATGGTATATATGCAAAAAAATAACAAAACTTAAAGTATCATTGCTTTAGTGGAAAAGCAAAAAATAACGGAAATAAAGATTACTCAAAAAGCGAAACGAAAAGAACGGGATCAAAGTGGTAAACTGGTTGAAGTTGAAAAAAGTTACGTTAAATTTAAAGAAGTTCCGCTGGTTGATGGGTGGCCTCGATTTGGACATTATTTAATAGACACTTTAATTTATTATGCTTTCACAATTATTGCTGCCATACCACTTGTTTTCATTTTAATGACTTTAGGCGTAAAAGTTTCAGAGATAAGTGAGGATGGAAGTTCTTTGAATTTAATAATGCGATTAATAAATTATGTAATTATTTATCCAGGTTATTACCTTTTATTTGAGTCAACAATGCAAAGTACACCCGGCAAACTTATCATGGGGAGGATTGTCGTAAACGAATACGGCGAAAAACCTACATTTAACCAAATATTAAAAAGAGCTTATATCAGAGTTATTCCTTTTGAAGCTTTTTCTTGCTTATCTGATAGAGGTTGGCATGATAGTTGGACTGATACTTATGTAATAAGAACAAAAGATCTCAAAGAACTTCAGTTATCAATGCAAATCGGTCAAATAGATGACAAAACTCACATGAATGAAGAAAAAAATAAACAAATTTGATCCTAAATAATAAACGAAAAAATGAAAAATATAATTTACAGTTTTATTTTGTTTCTCTTTGCACTCAACAAAATTGGTGCTATTAATGATACTTTATTTGTTTATTATCTTGAAAATTATCCTTACTCATATACCGAGAAAAAAATGGTGAAAGGTTTAGAAATTGAAATCATTAATGAATACATTAACTGGGTTAAGAATGATGGCGTTAATCTTATTCCGATATACAAATCGTTTGATGAATTTGATAAACTATATGAAGCTGTAAAGAAAGGGAAAAGTAATGTTATTGGTCTAGGTTCAGTTACAATTAATACGGAACGCATTAAGGATATTTCTTTTTCTCCACCTTATTTAAAGAACGTTTCTATTTTAATAAGCGATGGAAGAATACCAACCATGAAATCGAAAAGTGAAGTATCTACTGCTTTTACAAATCCTTGTGCGATCACTTTAAAAAATTCTACTTATGAGAAATATCTGCTTGATATAAAAAAACACTTTATTTCTCAATTAAATATAACTTATACCAACTCTGAATTTAATATTATTGATTCTGTTGCAAATAATAAAAACGTATTTGGTTATTGTGATATTTTATCATATTGGACTTACACGAAAACTCACAAAGATAAATTCATTAAAATTCAAAAAATCTTCACTTTTGATCATGACAATCTCGGTTTTATTGTTCCAAAAATCTCAACTCACGAACAAGAACTATCAGAGTTTTTTGAATCAGGTTTTGGTTTTATTGCAACTAAAAAATATCATCAAATACTTGAAGAATATCTTAGCTATGAAGTTCTTGAATCTGTTAAAGTTGATTAGACCACAAGTTAATTAACAATCGTTTGCTCATAAGACTTTTTAAAGATTTAAACATATCTCCTTATTTTTTATAATTTTTATACTTTAATTTGAAGTGCTTTGCTTACATAGTGTTTTCGTTATTTGTCGGTAGTTTCTATTGTCAGACTTCAACCTTAACTATTAACTATTTGACTCATCCTCCTTTTGCAGTTAAAGATTCACTCGGACCAAAAGGTATTGAAATAGATATAATTAACGAATATGCATTGTGGTTAAAAACAACAAAAAAAATGGACTTCTCAATCATTTATGTTCCATTTACCGACTACAATAACATGATAGCTGAAACAAAAAAAGCAACACAAAAATCCATTGGTATTGGTGGATGTATTACTTCTTTTGAAAAATCAACAGACATTGAATATACCACTTCCTATCTTAAAAATTTATCATTTTGTATTACTAACGGAAATGCACCCGATATTAAAACCAAGAACCAACCGGATATTTACAAAGTATTAGCAAATATGACAGCCCTGACTATTAATAACAGCAATCTTAATAGTTGTACAAATGAGATCAAAAAATTATATGTAAAAGATCTAAAAATAACTTTCTTAAATTCTCAAACAGAAATCCTGAATACGATCACTAAAAACATTTTAAATTTTGGTTATGTTGATGCCATTGAATTCTGGTTCTTTTTAAAAAATAACCCAAATAAGTTTCTTAAGATCCAAAAAAGTTTAGATCAAACAAAAGAGACTTTTAGTTTCGTACTTACAAAAGGAAGTGAACACAAAAAACTCTTTGATGAATTTTTCTTAACTTTTAAAACCGGCATCAAATACCGTTTGATTCTTGAAAAATATTTGGGTGGTTTTATGACTCAAAATATGGCGGTCAAATAATTTAAACTACCTTTAAAAATATTTTCCTTCACATGATTTCTATAGAAAACACATTAATATCTGAAGATATTTTAGAAAAGAAATTTGTTTGCGATCTTAATGCTTGCAAAGGCGCATGTTGTGTTGCGGGTGATAGTGGTGCACCATTAGATAAAGAAGAACTCCCTTTACTTGAAGCTGTTTTGGAAAAGGTAAAACCATTTATGACAAAAAAAGGTTTGAAAGCAGTTGAAAAAAATGGATCGCACGTAATTGATGGTGACGGGGATTATACAACCACCTTGGTAAGTGATGGTGCTGAGTGCGCTTTTGTATATTTTGACGAACAAAAAATTGCAAAGTGCGCGATTGAAAAAGCATATCTAGAGAAAAAAATCGATTGGCAAAAACCGATCAGTTGCCATTTGTATCCGATCCGAATTACTAAATACAAAACATACGATGCGGTGAATTATAATAAGTGGAATATTTGTGCGCCTGCATGTACCTGTGGAGAGAAACTAGACGTGCCGGTATATAAATTCTTAAAAACACCTTTGATCAGAAAATATGGAAAGGACTGGTATAAACAATTAGAAAAAAGTGCAACATTATTTCTAAAAAAATAAATTAAATGAGAAAAATATTAATTACTGGTTCAAATGGTTTATTAGGTCAGAAATTGGTTTACAAATTAATGAATCATTCTTCCTACAAACTAATTGCTACCGCAAGAGGTGATAATCGTTTGGTTAAAAAAGATGGTTATATCTATGAAAGTTTAGATATTACTAATTCAAAGCAAATTGAAGATATTTTCACAAAATACTTACCTGATGTAATAATAAATACGGCTGCAATGACTAACGTAGATGCTTGCGAAACAGAAAAAGAACTGGCCTGGAAAATGAATGCAAGCTCAGTAGAATATCAGGTAAATACACTTCAAAAATTAAAATCAAAACATTCAGATTATAATCCTCATTACATTCATCTCAGCACCGATTTTATTTTTGACGGAACTCATGGTCCACTTGATGAAAATGAAAAACCTAACCCTTTAAGTTACTATGCCGAAACGAAATTAGCTGCGGAAAACACAATCCTTACCAGCTCATTAACCTGGGCCATAGCACGTACGGTATTGGTTTATGGCATAGTTGATAATATGAGCAGAAGCAATATTGTACTATGGGTAAAATCAAATTTAGAACAAGGTAAAGTAATCAATGTTGTGGATGATCAGTTCAGAACGCCAACTTTGGCAGAAGATTTAGCAGATGGCTGCATTTTAATCGCAGATAAAAAGGCAACAGGGATTTATAATATCAGTGGTAAAGACTACATGAGTATTCTCGAATTAGCCAATCGCGTTGCCGATTACTACAAGTTAGATAAATCGTTAATAAAGCCAAGTAAAAGCGTAGATATTAAGCAACCTGCTAAACGACCACCCAACACAGGATTCATTATAGACAAAGCAAAAAAAAATCTTGGATATAACCCTCACAGTTTTGAAGAAGGCATTGCGTTAATGGAAAAGCAAATTCCTAAATAATCAATTCAAAATTTTATCCAATATTTTTTTAAACTCTTCACCTTTTGGTAATAGGACGGTATTAATACCCACTCGTTCAGCACCTTTTAAATGAATTATTGTGTCATCAATGAATAATGTTTCTTCAGGCATTAAATTATTTTCTTTTAAAACATATTCGAATATTTCAGCATCAGGTTTACGCATTTTTATCCGACAGGAATAATAATCCTTTTCAAAAAAAGTACTTAAATTTTTTATGGAATGCGAATCAAATAAAATTTTCTCAAACGCCTTGATGTGCGTTGAATTTGTATTGCTCAATAAAAATGTACGATAATTTTTTTTATAATCTAATAAATAGTTTAATCGGGATGAAGGAAAATCAAGCAACATACTATTCCAAATTTTTTCTAATTCTAAAATTGGTTGTGTTAAATTAAATTGCTTTTTTATACTATTAAAAAATTCAGTGCCTGAGATCAGTCCTTTATCAAATTGATCAAACAGTGGAGTTTGTGCTAATTGATTATATGTGCTTTCAAAATTTACTATTCCTAATTTTTCAAAACCTTTTATTGTAAGTGCCATATCTAAATTGATAATCACACCTCCTAAATCAAATATAATATTCTTAATTTTTTCCATGTACTTACATTTCCCACCACTTAGCTTTAACACCAATAAAAACACCATTGTCCCTAATATCAATTGGATATGTTTTTAAGGTATAACTTCCGCCAGAAGTAGCTTTACCATTTTTTAAATTGAATGAATAACGATGAATTGGACAAACGATTTCATTTTTTTCAGAACAAAAACCTTTGCTTAGTTCTGCTCCGTTATGTGGACATCTATCTTGTACTACAAAAAAACCATCGGTAGTATGAGCAACACATACCTTCTCACCTTTCACTATAAATACTTCACTTCTATTTAGTAAAATATTATTTTCTAAAGCTTCGGCACTCTCATATATCTTGATCCAATGATGCATTTATGTACAAATTTATGTAAAATAAGTATTCTTACTAGTTTGGCAAATAATATGCTTATTTGTATTTTTAAATCTTATGCTGCCTAAAAAGCTTTTACTTTTTGCAATGCTAAGCTGCTTTAATGCAATTTATGGTCAGCAATACATTATCAAAGGCAAAATTTTTGCAGCAGAGACAAAAGAAGCTCTTCCATTTGTTCCAGTAATTATAAAAGGAATTTCTATTGGCACTCAAACCGATTTCGATGGAAATTACATTATTAAAACTGACAAAATTGGCGATTCATTAGTTGCTTCTTATGTTGGATACAAAAAATTATCCCGTGCAATCAATAAAAATTTAAAGATTCAGGAAATAAACATGCCTTTGCAGGCGGACGGTGGAATTTCATTAAATGAAGTGATTGTTACCATGGGCGAAAATCCTGCATTGCGTATTGTCAGAAATGCCGTAAAAGCAAAAGAAAAAAACAATAAAGTAAATCTTCCTTCGTACGAATTTGAAGCGTACAATAAATTGGAGTTCGATTTGACCCGAATTCCAAAAGAAACACGTGATAAAAAAATATTTAAACCTATTAAATTTATTTTCGACAATGTTGATAGTGTAAATAGTGGGGAAAAACCTTCACTTCCATTTTTTATAGTGGAGAGCTTATCAGAATTTTATTACAAAAGTAATCCTTCAAGAAAAAAAGAAGTGATCAAAGCAAGTAAAATTACGGGTGTTGAGAACTCTAGTATATCGCAAGTGTTGGGCGACATGTATCAAAATGTAAATATTTATAACAACAATGTTTTAGTTTTCAATAAACAGATACCGAGTCCAATTAGTGAAAATGCACTATTTTATTACAAATTTATTTTAGAGGATAGTGCTTTTCAGGATAACCACTATGTTTACCATATTCGCTTTAAACCAAAACGCATACAAGAATTATCGTTTACAGGAAATATGTGGATTGCTGATACAACATGGGGAATTAAGCGGATAGAAATGAGCTTACCGAAAGACGCGAATATAAATTTTATTAATACGGCAAGTTTTATTCAGGAATATATTTACGTTGATAGTGCATGGATGTTGAAAAAAGACAGACTAATTATAGATTTTGCCCCAACTAAAAAATCAATTGGCTTTTATGGAAGAAAAACATCTTCCTATAAAAACATTACCATTAATAAACCAAAACCTGACAAGTTTTATGAGTTTAGTGACGCAATTGATGTTGCAGAAGACGCAACAAAAAAATCGGATGAGTATTGGCAACAAAACAGACATGATAGTTTAACCAGTAGAGAACTTAAAGTATTTAAAATGATTGACACAATTCAATCTTTACCAGTTTATAAAACCTGGGTTGATTTCTTTTACTTACTTGTTGTAGGGTATAAACAGTTTAATAATTTTGAAATAGGCCCCTACTCTAACCTCGTTTCTTTTAACCGCGTTGAAGGTTGGCGATTTAGATTTGGCGGGAGAACCAGTGACAAGTTTAGTAAATGGTACGAACTCAAAGCTTATGTGGCCTATGGTTTAAAAGACGAGAAGTGGAAATATTCCCTTGGGTTTAAATCCTTCATTACAAAAAAACCAAGCAGACAATTAATTGGAATGAATTTAAAAAGTGACTATGAAATTTTGGGCCAGAGTACAAATGGTTATTCTCAAGATAACGTATTAGCATCCTTTTTTAGGGTAAATCCACTAACCAATTTAACGCGCGTAGATTTCGCTGAAGCCTGGTATGAACGAGAGTGGTTTCAAGGTTTAACTTCTCGATTTACATTAGTTGGTCGCACGTTTACACCTCTAGGTACAAATAAATATTTAGCATACACATCCAATGGTTCCATTGGTGAAGTAGAAAATATTAATAATACTGAAGCGCGAATAAATATAAGATTTGCATGGAAAGAAAAATATGTTGGTGACGGTTTTCAACGAGCCTCAATTGGAACTATTTATCCAATTATTCAACTAAACTATTCTAAAAGTTTACGAAATGCCTTTAAAGGTGAATACGATTATCACAAAGTTACGATGAGAGTTACTGATCGTATTAGGATTACGCCAATATTAGGATATACAGATTACACAATTGAAGCCGGAAAAATATTTGGTACCGTTGCATATCCCATCATGGAATTACACGGAGGAAATGAAACTTTAATATACGATGAGATGGCTTATAACATGATGAATTATTATGAATTTGCAAGCGATCAATTTGCCGCTTTAGGGATTTATCATCACTTCGACGGATTATTTTTTAATAAAATTCCCTTGCTTCGCAAAGCTAAATTAAGAGAAGTAGTTACGTTCAAATCTGTTTGGGGAAGTGTAGAAAATAAAAACAGAACATCATTGCTTTTCCCGTCGACTTTAAAAGCTTTGGATAAGGGACCTTATATGGAAGCAAGCGCAGGCATTGAAAATATTCTAAAAGTGTTTAGAGTAGACGCTTTGTGGCGGTTAAGTTATCAGCGCACCCGGGCGATAGACAATTTTGGAGTTAAATTTACTTTTCAATTTCTGTTATAATTACTTAACATTTTTAATTTAGGGGATACAAATATTTTTACGAAGTTTAAATATGATTTTACGTTCAGAGAATTTAGTAAAGAAATATAAAAGCAGAACCGTTGCCAATAATGTAAGTGTACAGGTTGAACAAGGAGAAATTGTTGGATTACTTGGGCCAAACGGTGCAGGGAAAACTACTTCTTTTTATATGATCGTAGGAATGATTAAACCAAACAGTGGTAAAATATTTTTGGATGATTTGGATATTACCAAAGAACCAATGTATCGCAGGGCTCAATTAGGAATTGGGTATTTACCACAGGAAGCTTCCATCTTTAGAAAATTAAGCATTGAAGATAATTTACGTGCGGTTTTAGAAATGACAAAACTTACCAAAAAAGAGCAAGAATTAAAAGTAGAAAGTTTGTTGGATGAATTTGCTTTACATCATGTTCGCAAAAATTTAGGCGATCAATTAAGTGGTGGCGAAAGAAGAAGAACAGAAATTGCACGTGCTTTGGCTACCGATCCTAAATTTATTTTATTGGATGAACCTTTTGCAGGCGTTGACCCTATTGCAGTTGAAGATATTCAAAATGTAGTTAGAAAATTAAAAGAAAAAAACATTGGAATATTAATTACAGATCACAACGTTCATGAAACATTGAACATTACCGACAGAGCTTATTTATTATATTCCGGTAGTGTCATCAAAAGTGGAACTGCTGATGATTTGGCAAATGATGAACAAGTACGGAAAGTTTATTTAGGACAGAATTTTGAATTAAGAAAGTAATTTCTAGAAGCGTCACCCTGAGCTTGTCATCTCGAGCGGAGTCGAGAGGCGAAGGGCGTTTATTAACTAACAACTATTTGATCGCATACTTCGGCTCCGCTCAGTATGACAATCAAATAGAACATCCAAACAAATGAACCTCCTTTTCGCCTCATCCAATCAAAATAAAATAAAAGAGATTCAGGCTTTAATGCCTGAGCATATAAAACTTTTCGGATTAAAAGATATTGATTTTAATGAAGATATTCCTGAAACAGCAAATACAATTGAAGGCAACGCGCTTTTAAAAGCAGAATTCATTTTTGATCACTTCCAGTTAAATCCTTCCCTACTAAAAATAGACGCCATTTTTGCAGACGATAGCGGGTTGGAAGTAGATGTTTTAAACGGTGCACCTGGTGTATACTCCGCGCGCTTCGCAGGTGAATCAAAGAATGATATTGCTAACAATAAAAAATTGTTACACGAATTAAAAAAGAGCACAAGACGAAACGCACAATTTAAAACTGTAATTGCTTTTGTTAAAAACAATAACACAAAACTATTTGAAGGAATTATAAAAGGAACTATTGCTTATGAACCTCGAGGAATAAATGGTTTTGGCTACGATCCTTTATTTATTCCACAGGGCTTTCGTTCCACTTTTGCTGAGCTGGCTTTTGAAACAAAGAATGAGATTTCACATAGAGGAATTGCTGTTAAGCGATTGGTAGAATATTTAAGAAAAAATTATTAAGTGTAAGTCCGTTATTTAACTTCCAGAATATGGATTTGCAAGACAACGGTCAACATGGAAAAACATCAACAATTTAAACTAAGATAGTAAAAGCCACATCTCAATTATTTAATTAAATATATGGGTTAGGTAATTCTTACCAAGGCATTTTTTTTATTCTTAACTTTATAATGAAGCGAGATAGATAAAAAAGATCGCTGGAAAGGAGGAATTAAAAAATGGTACTAGTAAAAATCATAAAGAAACTGTTAGAAACTTGCAAGTTTACATTTGGCACAAAAAAATTTCATTTTGACACTAAAAAACAACGTTTGTATACTAGCAAATACAGTTTGTTCAATAGAATGAAAGCTTAACAAAGATTTCATGTTTGGAACGCAATAAATTCATTTGTTCCTATTATTCCCTTTTCTAATAAGTTTTATGAAGAACATATAAAGAAAACAAGGGATTCCTATCCAAATCATTTCACTTAGAATTACTTTTAAACCACGTTCCGAAAAAAACTTAGCAATTCCAATTGGTGATACTTTTATTGGTCTCCACGGAAAAAAATAACGGGTATTATCAAATGGAGAAAATATCGCGACTCCTCTTCCACCATTAGTAAGCATATCTAATAAACCATGAGAAGCTCCACATAGAAAGAAAAAAAGAATATAAATAAGTTTCGTTTTTAGCTGCAGTTTTTCTTTTCTAAAAAAAACATACGTAATTAATACTGCTAATAAAAAACAAAAGAAAAAAGAATGGAAAAAACCTCGATGCCCAAAAAAACTTTCGTAAGCAACAAAGTGGTTCATGATTACATCTGCATCTGGAATAACTGCACAAAAGCAACCAAGCACTATAAATTTTATTGAAGAGATTTTTGTGGAATAAGTTTTTCCAATAGTAATTGCCATCAAGGCATGAGAAAATGCCGAGGCCATTTTAATACTGCTCGTTCTTATTTGGGAAATCTTTATTCTTTACATCAGTAATATATTTCTTAAAAGCATTACCCATACTTTCGTATAAATTTAAATAACGACGTAAAAACCGAGGAGAGAACTCATGGGTCATACCCAACATATCATGTGTTACTAAAACCTGCCCATCAACTCCGCCGCCAGCACCAATACCAATTACAGGAATAGTTAATTTTTTTGCAACTTTTGTGGCTAATTCAGCAGGAATTTTTTCTAACACCAAAGCAAAACAACCATACTGTTCTAATAATTGAGCATCTTCAATTAAACGATCTGCCTCTTCATCTTCTCTTGCGCGAACAGAATAGGTTCCAAATTTATAAATACTTTGCGGTGTTAATCCTAAATGACCCATCACCGGAATACCGGCAGTTAAAATGCGTTCAATAGATTCTTTAATTTCTTTACCGCCTTCTAATTTCACACTATGCGCTCCGCTTTCTTTCATTATTTTTATGGCAGAACTCAATGCTTCTTTAGAGTTAGCCTGATAAGAACCGAAAGGCAAATCAACAACAACAAGGGCTCTATTAATTGCACGAATTACGCTGCTCGCGTGATAGATCATTTGATCTAATGTAATTGGTAAAGTAGTTTCATGACCAGCCATTACATTACTTGCACTATCTCCAACCAATATTACATCAATGCCAGAATCATCAATAATTTTAGCCATAGTATAATCGTATGCAGTAAGCATAGCTATTTTCTCACCCTTCTGCTTCATTTCTAAAAGTGTGTGGGTGGTTACTTTTTTATACTCTTTATGAACCGACATGATAAAATTATTATGAGGCAAATTTAAATAAAAAACCCCAATCGCTTCCGATCGGGGTTTTAGGAATAAGATTAACTACTAATATTTTGAGAAACCTTGTTTATCTGTTACTTTATTTTCAATTAATAAACCAACGCAAGCTGCATCTGTAGCTTTGTGTTTATCTTTTTCAGTAGCGCCTTGCGGTACAACAACCTCAATAACTAACTGACGGGTACTTACGCTTTGAAATTCAAAAACCTGAGTATTTTCGGCAGCTGTATTATCAAACAACATTTCATTGGTACGACCATCGAATATTTTGTAATTTACTTTATCACCTAATACTGTTTCGCAGCATACAGAGATACGATAGTCCATACCCTTATAAATTACGCAACGCAACTTGCTAACCATACCCTGGCTAAACAACCCACTTTTGCTTTGTGCATTGTAACTCCATTTTTCGCTTGACTTATCAAACACACAATATTTTTTATGAAAATTAGTACAAACTCCAGCTTGTGAGTATACTGAGTAACTGAAACAAGCTACTATTAATGTTAAAAGAATCTTTCTCATATTATTTCGCATTATTTGATTAAAGTATATGAATTTCTCAATGATTTAACTTTGGCTACAATTGCTTTGTAAACATCTTCTGTCATAACCAATTGTCTACCTCCACCTATTAAAGTTGCTTTTGACTCCTTATCGTTCTTACCACTAGTTGCATCTTTTTCAGTTAATTTATTGTATTCTGCTAATAAACCTTCAAAGTCAGTTTTTACAGAAGCAACATTTGGATCACTTTCATGTTTTTTTAAGAACTCAATCAAATTTTCCAAAGTATATTTTTGATCTGCCAAACGTTCAATAACAGGGCTGTTAGCCTCGAACTTCGCTAACTGAGTTGCAATGAATAAGCTTTCTAACCATCCACCTGCAACAACACATGCCAAAGTTGGGCCTTGTTTACTATCTTCTAAAGCTTCAAACGATGAGAAATAAACATCATCAGTAATTACTGCTAAAGAATCAGGAGTACCAATATTGCTTTCTAAACGTTTCAAAATTTCCGGGTTAATTGCAGTAGAAACACCAATTTGATCACCCATTGTTTTTACTGTTTTGAAATATTTTAATGCTTCAGAACCTATTTCAAAAATACTACAGTAGCTCAAATCACAACTATAAATCCCAAAATTAAGTGCTTTTAATTTACTATCGTTATAGTTTTTTTGATTATCAGGAGGATTTAAAAAAGAAATATTCTTTTGCTTACCACCAACCATTTTAATAAAGGTTAGCATTTCACCGGGAGATGGAACTTGGAAAAAAGTTTCAGAAACGGGAGTGTTGATGTTTGTCTCAACCTTTGCTGAATCCCCTCCATCGATGTCATCAGTTTTAGCATCCTTATCTCCACAACTTGTTAAGGCAATTCCTGTTAAAGTTAAAGCGATAAAATAATTTAGCTTTTTCATAGTCTAGTTATTTGATTATTAGTATAACATGAAACTTACGAGATACCTTAAGATCTTGTTTGTTTCACTTTTTGTTTTTTATGATTCTTTTATTAATTTATTTACTAATGAGGCTGCTTCATGAAATTCGATTGCAGAATAAACTTTTAATCCGCTGTCGTCAATCAATTTCTTTGCAGCTTCAGCATTTGTTCCTTGTAAGCGCACAATAATAGGTACATTAATATTCCCCATATTTTTGTATGCGTCAACAACACCTTGAGCAACTCTATCGCAACGAACAATACCACCAAAAATATTAACCAAAATGGCTTTTACTTTTTTATCCTTTAAAATAATTTTGAAAGCTTTTTCAACACGCTCTGCATTTGCAGTACCACCAACATCTAAGAAGTTAGCAGGCTCTCCACCACTCAATTTAATTATGTCCATTGTAGCCATTGCTAAACCGGCACCATTCACCATACAACCAACATTTCCATCTAATTGTACATAATTCAATTCAGCTTCACGAGCTTCAACATCAATTGGATTCTCCTCGGTTATATCGCGCATTGCTAAATAATCCGGGTGACGGAACAAGCCATTATCATCAAAACTTACTTTACTATCAACAGCGATAATTTTTTCATCACTCGTTTTTAAAACAGGATTAATTTCAAAAAGAGAAGCATCAATACTTTCGTACGCTTTATAAAGTGACATTACAAATTTCACCATTTCCTTGAAAGCATTTCCACTTAAACCAAGATTGAATGCAATTTTTCGAGCTTGGAATGCTTGCAAACCAACACGAGGATCAATCTCTTCTTTCCAAATTTTTTCGGGTGTTGTTTCTGCGACATGTTCAATGTCCATACCACCTTCGGTACTATAAACAATTGTATTGCGACCTTTAGCACGATCTAACAATACACTCATATAAAACTCCTTTGTTGGGGTTGCACCCGGATAATAGACATCCTGAGCCACCAATACTTTACTTACCTTCTTACCTTCCGCACTTGTTTGCGGAGTAATCAATTGCATTCCTATAATTTGAGAAGCTTTTTCTTTAACTTCTTCTAAGTTCTTTGCTAATTTAACTCCGCCACCTTTACCACGGCCACCTGCATGAATTTGAGCTTTTATTACAACCCAATCGCTATTGTATTTGGTTTTCATCTCTTTTGCAGCGGCAACGGCTTGTTCAGCTGTTTCTGCAACAATTCCTTCTTGAATAGCTACTCCAAAACTTTTTAATATGCTCTTTCCTTGATACTCGTGAATGTTCATAGTCTAATATACAGCTTCAAATATAACATTTTTTATTTTATTTCATTAATTTTATAAAAAAATGCTTTTTTAGACATTTTCTAAACTTTTATCCCCTTTTTAGTTATAAATACATGATAAAATATTTCTTAATAGTATTGTATTTATTGGGGATTCAGGCTACAAAAGCACAAATTGAATTCTCAACAACCTCAATTGATTTAGGAGAAATAAAAGAAGCTTATGAAATAAAAGCAGACATAATTATTCGCAATTCTGGCTCAAAAAAATTGTTTTTATTGAAGGCGGATTGTGATAAAGGAGTAAAAGTATTTGCAAGTAAGAAAACGATTGGAATTAATGATACTGCATTACTTGTTATTTCTTTTATTCCCGAAATTAGTGGCAGGTTTAACAAAGAAATAAAACTCTTTTCGAGTACCCAAAACAATGCATCTGAACTTCACCTAAAAGGTGATTTAATTAGTTTAAAAACTGATGATAAAACTGCTTGCTATTATTTTGGTAGACCAAATAAAAATATCGTCGTAAAAGAAACTCCTATAATTGTAAAAACAGATAATATTAAACGCGACAATAGTAACAAAATGCCTGACAATTCTTCCGAGCCTATTCAAACAAAAACTATCGCTGTTGAACCTCAAAAAACAGTAACAACTAATAGCGATGAGTTATCACCAATTTTATACAAACCAAATAATTTACTCTTTTTGGTGGATGTAAGTAACTCCATGAAAGATTCATTGAAGTTACCTTTACTTAAATTAGCACTTCATAAATTAATTAATGATGTACGAGATATTGATTTTATAACCATTGTAAGTTATGCTGACAGTGTAAAAATTCAGTCGGAAAATGTGAATGGAATAGAAAAGGAAAAATTACATTCAGTCGTGGATAAACTAAAGGCAAGAGGGCTAACTAAAGGCAGACAAGCAATCTTAAAAAGTGAAGATATTTTATTAGATCATTATATTAAAGAAGGAAACAATCAATTAATATTGGCTACTGATGGGAAATTTAACTTTTATAGTGATGATGAAAAAAAATTCATTTCTAAACAACAAAATTTACCTATAATCATGAGTGTAATTGGATTTGGCGATGATAAAGATGCCATCAAAAATTTGAAAGAAATTGCTGAAAAAGGGAATGGAAGTTTTATTCATATTAAGAAAAAGACAAATTGCCAAGAACTTTTAATGGATGAGATCAAACAAAGAAGTAAGAAAGAATAAAACAGTACTTTTAGAAAAACTATATATCATGAAAAAATTATTCTTTACTCTTATCGCTTTGACTTCTTTAAGTTTAAGTGCACAAACAATTGAATCTGGCAGTCATTCTACAACAGGATATGTAAAATCTGATGGGACAATTGAAAACTCTTCGCATTCAACAACCGGTTATATTAAAAATGACGGTACAATTGAAAACTCTTCCCATTCAACGATTGGTTATATTAAAAACGATGGCACTATTGAAAACGGAAGTCATAGTACGGTAGGATATGTTAAGAATGATGGAACTATTGAAAATTCTTCTCATTCAACAATTGGTTATGTAAAAAATGATGGAACAGTTGAAAATTCATCCCACTCTACAATTGGGCATGCAAGTGGTGTGAAGAAAGAATGGGCAGCGGTTGTTTTCTTTTTCTTTAAGTTTTAATTATTGTTTTAAGAATAAAATAATCAGACAATGTCATACTGAGCGGAGTCGAAGTATCATTGCCAGATTATTTTATACTCTTTATATTTATCTGTGTCACCCTTCGACTCCGCTCAGGGTGACGTTTATTGATAGTTTTTTATTTTCCGTACGATATAAAACAACTTTTGGATTTATCTTTTTGAAAATTTATGACTACTAAAATTTCATAAAAAGAATATTAATTCTCCATTTTGAATTACCTTTAGTTTATGAAAAAAGTAAGTATATTAATTACAACAATCGTATTTGGATTTCAGTTCTCAAGCTGCCAAACAAATACTAATAATAAATCAATTTCAGATAAAAAACCTATGGAAACTTCTTATAATAAAACTGATGAAGAGTGGAGAAAAGAATTAACTCCGGAACAATATCATGTACTCCGCGAAAAAGGAACTGAACGTCCATTTACTGGTAAATACACACTTACAGAGGATAAAGGAATTTATACTTGTGCCGGTTGCGGAACTGAACTCTTTACAAGTGATCAAAAATTTGACAGTCATTGTGGGTGGCCAAGTTTTGATAGTGAAATTGGTAAAGGAGACAAAATAAAAAAGATAAAAGATCTAACGTTAGGCATGTCGCGCACCGAAATTGTTTGCGCAAAATGTGGTGGACATTTAGGTCATATTTTTGATGATGGTCCAACAGCCACAGGAATGCGTTATTGCGTTAATAGTTTGAGTTTGGATTTCAAGAAAGATTCAACAGGAACGAAATAAATCTATTTATTCTTAACCTGAATAGTGTCAAAATAAGCGTATTTTAATTTGACTATGCGTATGCTTTTGTTGATTGAGTCTCTGATAACAATTGAATTAACCAGACTTGAATTAACATCATTCACAAAACTAGTTTCAGTAAGCAAGACATTGTTTTTATAATGCTTATCCGTTAATATCCACCCATTTTGATCATAATCATAGGTATGCTTATATGAAAGATTCACATTAGCATTGCTATTAAAAATTGCTGATAATAATTGTCCCTTTTCATTGTATTCAAATTGTTGATTTTGCTGGATCCAGGATGCAGCAACATAACTTTCATTTATACTGGTTATTTTACCATTCTTACTTAAAATAATCTCTTCTTTATAAGGTCTTTTTTCACTATTAAAGTAAATAACTTTTGTTTGATTTTCACCATAAGTAATTACCTTCATACTATCTGTGCTCAACAAAACCTGATTTCCTAAAATAAAATCGTTTTTACTTTGGGCAACATTGGTTTCTTTAAACCTATTTACATTTATTAAATGACGTGAAGAATCATAGTAATAATATCTGGTATCATAAAAACCATTTCCCAAGTGTTGTCTTTTCATCAACAATTTATTGGCTTCATTAAATAAGTGTGTAGTGCTAATAGTATCGTAGATGTAATCATTCATGGCATATGAATAGGCATTCCGAATTTTCCTTTTTCCTTTATATACCGGTGGCATTGAAACTTGCTTTTCAATTGTCTTCACAATATCCGTATAATAAAAACGGGTCATGTACCCATAGTTATTGAATTCGTAGTGCTCCACTAAGCTCTTGTCAACTGGAACTTCAAAATCTTTTTTATCAAGAATTTCGAAGATCACTTTTTTAATCTGATTTTGTTTAATGTATTCCGGATAGAATGAATATTCTTTTTTTAAAACAGTGGTATGATCTGGGACAAACAATTGTGAGAATGAGTGAAAACTCATAAAAACACAAATAATTATCAGGTTATGTTTTTTCAAATTGTTTTATTGCATCTAATACATTGTTTACAGGTAAACTACATGTATTGTTTTTACACACATAAATAAGTGTTTCATTTTCCTTCCATCGATTTTTTAAAAGAGGAAGGTTTGAAGCACTTTCACCAGTTACTAAAATCGTATTTGTAGCGTAATGTTTATGCAGACCTAATAATATTTCATCAACATTGTTACCAACAATCACTATTTCGTAAAATGGCTTTGTTAAATTGAGAGCCAGGCAGCCCCAGTTACTATATCCGCCGCCATATTGATGTAATTCATCTAAAAATAAATGGAGCATTTTTTGAGCTTTTTCAATGTATTCAGGCTTGTCCATTATTTTCCCCAAAGCAAATAAATTCAGAGCCATTTGTGAATTGGAAGATGGGATCACATTATCCGAAGTTTCTGTTTGCTGTGTGATTAACTGTTTATGATTAGAATTAGTATAAAAAAACAGTTGATTTATTGAATTTGAAAAATTCTGAAACACTAAATCAGTTAATTGTTTTGCTTGTTCTAAATATTTTTCATTTTTATCAATAACAAATACACTTAACAAAGCTTCAATTGTAAAAGCATAATCATCTAAAAATGCGTCTATTTTTGAGTTTCCGTTTTTATAAATACGATATAATTCGCCGGTTTCTTTTAATTGATGTTTTAAAATAAAATCACAATTAGCAATGGCGATTTTTTTATAATCATAATTCCCAAAAGTAATATAAGCATTAGCAAAAGCTTTTGCCATCAGGGCATTCCAACTCGTTATACTTTTATCATCTAATCCCGGTTTTACTCTTTTTAATGCAGAGTTTTTTAATTTTTCTTTGCAATTTTTAATCTTCGAATTTAATATTTCAAGAGTTAAGTTATGTTTAGAAAGAATAATTGAAATGTCTTCTGAACGCATTAAAATATAATTGTCATCTTCCCAATAGCCTTTTTCGTTTATTTGAAAATAATCGGCAAATAATAAATAATCATCTTTCAGTAAACTTTTTAATTCTTCTTCGTTCCAGACATAATACTTCCCTTCCACTCCTTCGCTATCTGCATCATAAGCTGAATAAAAACAACCTTCTTCCTTCAACCATTCTTGTTTTACAAACGACAATGTTTCTTCAACTACTTGTTTATATAAAGTGTTTTTTGTTAATCGATATGCTTCGCAATACAAGCTTACTAATTGCGAATTATCATATAACATCTTTTCAAAATGAGGTAATTTCCAAATACCATCAGTGCTATATCTTGCAAAGCCACCGTGCAATTGATCGTAAATACCGCCATTGGCCATCTTCGTTAATGTCAAATTAACATGATCTAAAATTTCCAGATCATTGTATAAATAACCATATCTCAACAAGAATAAATAATTATTTGGTAATGGAAACTTAGGTGTTTTATTTGGCCCGCCATTTACATTATCAAAACGTTCTTTCCATTTCGAGATACTTTTTTTTAAAGCTTCTTCAGTATCAATATTCTCAGGGTATTTAGTTGTTGCAATTAATTCTTTTGTTTCATCGTCAGATTTCTTTTTATCGTCATCTATTTTTTCTTTATCATTTTTAACTTCTAACTCTCCGTTATCTTCATTTTTTGTCATTAAGGAATCTTTATTTCTAGAAGTTACAGCTTGTATAGGTACTGTTACAACATTCATCACACGTAATGTTTGAATTTCTACACTCGCACTCATTCCTGGTCTAAATGGAACGGGATTATTTTCGTTGATCAAATATGCATACGATTCTCTAATCAATCTTATTTTCACAACAAAATTTGTGACTTGATCAATTGATACGCCCG
>Ga0206968_10142_pt1 | contig 20740 bp, 17 predicted proteins | sample Alteio_BWOrgHeat_22_FD_153254 | JGI IMG/M metagenome (GOLD analysis project Ga0206968, IMG submission 153254) | Enriched cells from forest soil in Barre Woods Harvard Forest LTER site, Petersham, Massachusetts, United States -... | ecosystem: Environmental > Terrestrial > Soil > Temperate forest >... | reverse complement strand
AGAAGTAAATTCAAAACCGGCTGTGGCGAGATAGTTTTTAATCTTGTTGGCAACCTGCTGATTCGTTTTATCTATCCCAAGGTTCTTCTCAAGCGATGATAAGTAAACCAGCGGTCTCTGCACATTCATCAAAACAATTCCTTTTGGTGCCACAATTTTCTGAGCAACCAAAGAATAGATGTCTGAGGGATTGTCACCTGCAAATTTTAACACATTTACTTTTACGGCAACAGTCTGTTCCAAATCCCGAGCACTAATCTTTGTCAGCAAGATTTTGACCAAACCGCTATCATCTGTTTTATAATCTGGAAACACATCGCCGGCACCTTTTTCAAAGACTGCAGCCAGCGGCAAACCTGAAATCGGTTTTTGTGAGGACTTGTCTGTAACTTTGGCCGTCACTGTTTGACCGCTTTGCGCAACAATGCGATTGACCAATATCTGACTTGGTGCCACTGTCAATTGCATTTTATCAAGCAGCAACTGCATGTCGGCAATAATTTCATTGGTCAACAAAATATCTTTCCCCTCAAACTGAAGTTGCAATGGTTCTGCCAGGTATTTCTCGACAGATCGAAATCCCTGATAATAAAATCCTAAGGCAGTAACCGGATCGTTGGTGCTCTCAGCTTGCCGCGCCTTCGTGAAAAAATCCAGACCAAGGGTTACTGCATTTCTTTTCTGCTCGTCCTTAATCTCTTTATAGCGCTGCTTTGACAGCCTGTAATAAACCCAGTAGTTTCTATCATCTTGCCAAACATCCACTTGCTCAAACTCCTCAATTTCATCGGCAGCTGTAGTCTGAATCATCTGCTGGTATTTCTCCTGAAAATCTTTCCCATTATCCAACTGGTTAAGAACAGATGTAGAAGAAACATTCACCTTGATTTCTGAAACCAGGTCTTCTAATGCGCTCTTCTTAGCCTCCTGCACGTAGTTATTCTGCCCGTCTTTTGTGGCATGACCGATACCCACATAATAATCGCCTTCATCAGGCTTGGCGCTAAGCCAAGTGGGCTGAGGGTTCTCGTCTTTCTTTCCCTTCTTTTTGGATTTGGATTGTGTTACAGCAGGTGAACAGCTGAACAAGATTGCGAAAGCAAAAATAAAAAGTCGTTTCACAGTAAGTTTAATATTTTCCAGACCAAAGATAGCGATAACTATGCCAAGTAATATTTCCAAAAACGATAAAAATAAGAGGCAGTGACGAGCCTGTTTTTAACTAAAAAAAGCCGCTCTAATGAACGGCTTTTCGCTAATTTCAATATGAAAGATCCTTATTTTAATCTTTTTACCACTGCCTCAAAAGCTTCTGGGTGGTTTGTAGCTAAATCAGCAAGAGCCTTGCGGTTCAATTCGATACCTGAGGTCTTGATTTTTCCCATGAATTCGGAATACGACATTCCATGCAATCTTGCTCCGGCATTAATCCGGGCAATCCATAAAGCACGAAAGTCACGTTTTTTGGCCTTGCGATCACGGTAAGCGTAGGTCAAACCTTTCTCAACCGCATTCTTAGCTACGGTCCATACATTTTTTTTGCGACCAAAATAACCTTTGGCCAATTCGAGCACCTTTTTGCGCCTGGCGCGTGATGCTACATTGTTTACTGAACGAGGCATAATTTACTTTTTTGACTAGTGGCGTCTTTCTATTGCAAAGCGCTTAGTGCCGATAGCCGGGTTTAACATAAAAAACCAAATATTGCTCAAGGCAATTTTATACTAAATAAGGCAACATCGGCTTGATGTTGGACTCATCTACTTTCTTTACAGTTACTTTATGACCGAGTCTTCTCTTTTGCTTGGTCCCTTTTTTAGTCAGAATATGTCTTGCATAAGCTTTCTTGCGTTTGATTTTACCGCTGCCGGTAACTTTGAAACGCTTCTTGGCTCCTGATTTTGTTTTTAACTTGGGCATGATCTCTAAATATTAAAATCTATAACTATTTCTTTCCTTTGGATGCCAGCATCAAATACATCCGCTTTCCTTCGAGCTGCGGCATCTGCTCTACTTTACAAAATTCCTCTAAAGACTGGGCGAATTTTAACAGCAAAATCTCACCTCTTTCCTTGTAAACTATAGAACGGCCCGCAAAATGAACATATGCCTTAACCTTTGCTCCCTCCTTTAAAAAATTCTCTGCGTGCTTTAACTTAAAATTAAAATCGTGGTCATCAGTATTAGGCCCGAAACGAATCTCTTTTACTACCGATTTCTGGGCATTTGCCTTAATTTCCTTCTGCTTCTTCTTTTGTTCGTATTTAAACTTCGAGTAATCAACTACTTTACAAACCGGAGGCTCAGCTTTCGGGGAAATCTCCACCAAATCCAATCCTTGCTCCTGCGCCAGCTTTAAGGCTACAGAAATCGGATAAACATCAACCTGGATGTTTTCGCCTACAACCCGCACACGTTGGGCGGTGATTCTTTCATTGACGCGATAAGGTTCTTCTACTACTCGCGGCCGGAAACCTCTGTTGAAGGGCCGGTTGTTACTTGGTCTTAATGCCACTCTTTGGGTTTAAATTCCTACTATTTTTAAAAACAGGCTGCAAATATCGGGATATTTTCGGTTTTTCAAAATTGGTCACCTAGCCGGGCATCCGAAAATCGGTTTTAAACTGGGTCACAAACTCATCCAAGCCCATCGCTCCCTTATCGCCTTCACCATGCTTGCGCACCGATACTTTGTTTTCTAAAACCTCTTTCTCACCAACAATCAGCATGAACGGGACTTTCTTCATCTCGGCATCGCGGATTTTACGGCCTATTTTTTCATCACGATCATCCAAGAAGCCCCGTATATCACCCTCTTTCAATTTATCAACCACTTCCTTTGCATAGTCGTTGAATTTTTCAGAAATCGGCAATACTGCAAATTGCTCGGGGGCAAGCCATAACGGGAAGTTACCGGCACAATGCTCGATCAATACTGCGACGAACCTTTCCAGCGATCCAAAAGGAGCGCGGTGAATCATTACAGGCCTATGTTTTTGATTATCAGCTCCTACATACTCCAGTTCAAAACGCTGCGGGAGTTGATAATCCACTTGAATCGTACCCAGCTGCCAACTTCTGCCGAGAGCATCGCGCACCATGAAGTCAAGCTTGGGGCCATAAAAAGCGGCTTCACCTTTGACGGCTACTGTTTTTAGTCCGCGTTCATCGGCAGCTTCCTGAATCTCTCGTTCGGCTTTATCCCACAACTCATCTTCGCCAATGTACTTCTGCTTATTTTCAGGATCACGCAGGGAAAGCTGAGCGGTATAACTATCAAACTGAAGGGCTTTGAAAATCATAAGCACAAGGTCGATCACTTTCACAAATTCTTCCTTTACCTGATCTGGCCGGCAAAATATGTGAGCATCATCTTGGGTAAATCCACGCACCCGGGTGAGCCCGTGAAGTTCTCCGCTTTGTTCGTATCTATAAACGGTTCCAAATTCGGCATACCTAATCGGTAATTCCTTATATGAACGAGGCTTTACTTTGTATATCTCGCAGTGGTGCGGGCAGTTCATCGGTTTGAGTAAAAACTCCTCGCTCTCATCGGGTGTATGGATTGGCTGAAAAGAATCCTTCCCATACTTTTCATAATGACCTGAAGTAACATAAAGCTGCTTACTGCCAATATGCGGTGTAACAACCGGCTCATAGCCCGCCCTGATCTGCGCTTTACGCATAAACTGTTCCAGTCTTTCGCGTAAAATTGTCCCTTTAGGCAGCCAAAGGGGAAGCCCCGCTCCTACTTTCTCAGAGAAAGCAAAAAGCTCCAGCTCTTTTCCCAGCTTACGATGATCGCGTTTTTTTGCCTCTTCGAGCAAATGCAAATACTCCTCTAATTCTTTCTGTTTAGGAAAGGTGATGCCATAAATGCGTGTAAGCATTTTGTTTTTTTCATCTCCACGCCAGTAAGCACCAGCTACATTCAAAAGTTTTACAGCTTTGATCGGCCCTGTGGAAGGAATGTGCGGCCCACGGCAGAGGTCAACGAAATTTCCCTGCTGATAAAATGTGATCGTTCCGTCTTGAAGCCCATCAATCAATTCAAGTTTGTATTGATCGCCTTTTGCTTTAAAATAATTGATCGCTTCGGCTTTAGTTACATCTCTGCGAACAAATGGATTGTTCAATCTGGCCAATTCTACCATCTTCTTCTCAACAGCAGCCAGTTCATCATCGCCAAAGGTCTGGGTGCCCAAATCAACGTCATAATAAAAGCCGTTTTCGATAGGTGGGCCAATGCCAAATTTTACTCCCGGATACAATGCCTCCAGAGCTTCTGCAAGCAAGTGAGCTGATGAATGCCAGAACGCATATTTGCCGCCTTTATCATTCCATGTAAATATTTTTATAGAAGAGTCCTTATCAATGGGCCGGCTTAAATCCCAGATTTCACCATTGACTTCTATGGAAAGTGCGTTTCGCGCCAAGCCTTCACTTATACTTTGGGCTACCTCAATTCCTTTTACCCCCTGTGGGAATTCTTTCACTGAGCCATCGGGCAATGTAATCTTCACGTTCATTTATTCTTTTTAGGAATGCAAATATGCACCTGAATTTTTAAAACCTGAAATACCGCGTATTGCTAGGAAAGGAGATACAGGGCGCCCGTCAGTTGTGCTAACTGCAAAATAAGAGCGATACCACCAATTATGGTTTTGCCACGCACGAGCATAATTATTGTAACGACAAAGGCCGTTATGGATGAGAAAACAAAAAGCGCGAGCACCGCAAATGATAACAGTGCACCGGCGTTTCCCGAAATCAAAAGCGGAGTACCATAATACAGTACCGAGCAAACTGCGATTGGTGCACAGCCGAGCGCAAGTCCTAAAAGAGTTTGTCTCAACGTTGCATTCATCAACTTATCATTGACCCCGGCTGAACAGCTTCTGATGGTTGTAATAGTCGCAATGCTCCGTCTTTATCTGCAGCCATTAGTATCATTCCCTGCGACTCAACTCCCATAATTTTGCGCGGAGCAAGGTTTACCAAAATGGTCACTTGTTTATTTATAATGTCTTCGGGAGAAAAATACTCGGCAATGCCACTCATTACCGTACGTACATCAATACCAGTATCTACCTGGAGTTTCAGAAGTTTCTTTGACTTCTCAACACGCTCGGCTTTCAGAATCTTCCCGATTCTGATATCCATTTTAGAAAAGTCCTCAAAAGAAATTTCAGGCTTGGCTGGGTCAACCGGAATAGCCGCAAGATCCATAGTATTCTTTTTATCGTTTAATTTTTTAACCTGCGCTTCGATCGCAGCATCTTCTATTTTCTCAAAAAGCAATTGAGGATCGCCCAGCGAATGACCTTCTTTTAATAAAGATGAATCGCCAATTTGCTGCCAACTGAAATTACCCAGGTTCAGCATTACCTTCAATTTATTGGAAGTAAAGGGCATGAATGGCTCAATTGCTACTGCAAGATTAGCTGAGATTTGTAACGCCAAATTCAATATGCTGCCCACCTTTGGCAAATCAGTTTTGGCAAGCTTCCACGGTTCGGTTTCGGCCAAATATTTATTGCCCAAGCGAGCAAGATCCATCAAATGCGCAACAGCTTCGCGGAAGCGATAAGTTTCTATTGATGCGGCGATCCGAGCAGGAAATTCCTTCAGGTCTTCAATAACCTTTTTATCAATTTCAGTAAGTATGCCGGCAGCTGGAACTTTATTATCAAAGTACTTTTGCGTGAGTACCAGCGCCCGGTTTACAAAATTGCCAAGGATAGCAACCAATTCATTGTTGTTCTTAGCCTGAAAATCTTTCCACGTGAATTCGCTGTCTTTAGTCTCGGGCAAATTGGTAAGCAGCACGTACCGAAGCACATCCGGCTTGTCGGGGAAGTCTTCAAGATATTCGTGCATCTCAATTGACCAGCCGCGGCTTGTACTCATTTTATCACCCTCCAAATTCATGAATTCATTTGCAGGCACATTATCGGGCAAAATGTATTCGCCAGAGGCGTGAAGCATAATAGGAAATATGATGCAATGAAAAACAATATTGTCCTTGCCTATGAAGTGAACAAGTTTTGATTGCTCATCCTGCCAATATTTTTTCCAGTCTTCTTTGCCAGTCTTTCCAAAATCGCGCTGAGGGGTAGCAAACTTCTTTTTACCATCGGCTAATTCCTGAAACAATGCACGGGTAGCTGAAATGTACCCAATAGGCGCATCGAACCAGACGTAAAGCACTTTACCTTCGGCATTGGGCAACGGTACTTTAATACCCCAATCCAGATCACGCGTCATTGCGCGTGGCTGCAAGCCGGCATCAATCCAGGACTTACACTGACCATACACGTTGGTCTTCCAGTCTTTTTGGTGAGAATCAAGTATCCATTCTTTCAGCCAGCCCTCGTACCTCTCCAATGGCAAATACCAATGCTTGGTGGGCCGTAGAACAGGTGGCTTACCCGATAAGGTTGACCGGGGATCAATCAACTCTCGTGGACTTAGGGTTGATCCGCATTTTTCACATTGATCGCCATAGGCATTAGTATGCCCACAGCGAGGGCAAGTTCCTACTATATATCTGTCAGCCAGAAAGACTTTGGCCTCTTCGTCATAATACTGTTCAGAGGTTTCTTCAGTAAGCAGGCCCTTTTTATGCATTAATAAAAAAAACTCCTGGGCAGTTTGATGGTGGATGGGCTCACTGGTTCGATGATAAATATCAAACGACATACCCAACTTGTGAAAGCAATCGCGAATGAGTGCATCATACTTGTCGATGATCGCCTGGGGTGTTGTATTTTCTTTTAAGGCCTGATTAGGGATTGCAGTGCCGTGCTCATCACTTCCGCAAACAAAAACGACATCTTTTCCACTCAAGCGAAGGTACCGAACATAAACGTCAGCAGGAATGTAAGCGCCCGCCAAGTGCCCCACATGCTTAGGGCCATTAGCATAAGGCAAAGCAGCGGTTACTGTGTACCGTAGGTAATTTCTACTCATTATAAATAAATGAAGAGCAAAGATGGCAAATGAAAATCAGATTATCGTGGACGAAGGTCTGTGGCGCGGTCGGATTGCTTTTCGATTTGCTCTATTAATTTCTGCTCTTCCCGGCTGCGTTCCCTGATCACCTCATTGAGGTTGCTTGGAAATCTAGCCTGGAATATTGACCCTCTGGTATCCGAGTGAATGAGGCTGATTTTGCCTCCTATTTTTTCTGTTGCCAGACGCGTAAGGTACAAACCGACACCTCCGGTCTGAGAAAGCTCCGACGCTCTCATAAACATTTGGAATACGTTCTTTTCTTCCATGCTTATCCCGATACCATTGTCTTTAACAGTGACGTCTACATGGTTTCCCTGTTTTTTCAAATTTATCTTGGCGTAAGGAGTTTGCCGGTCTGATGTGTTGCGGAATTTAATGGCATTATCAATCAGGTTTTCAAGAATAATTTTTACCAACGTGCGATCTGAAATTAAAGCACAGTCCGGCTCAATCTCATAAGTAATGGAAAACTGAGCTGGCAATCCCTTCTTTTTCTCGTAAGAGACAATCTCATCCAATATTTCCTGAAAATCGATTGAAGCCGGCACAAGGACTGAATTATTGATTTGGTTAACAATCGCGAGACGTGTCAAAATAATGCTTAGATGCTCGGCGGTAACGTCAAACCTTTTCAAATAGGTTATAGCCACTTCGTCACTTACTTCAATCATTGCGAGGTTACAAATCCCTCGTAGTGTGGCCAACGGCCCGCGGATATCGTGGGAGGTTTTGTAAATAAAATTATCAAGCTCGCTGTTAACTTGCTGCAGTGAGCTATTGGCACGGCTCAGTGCCTGATTGGTAAGGTTAAGATCTCGAGTTCGTTCTTCTACCCTGTCTTCAAGTTCTTTATTATGACTTTCCAGGCTTTTGTTCTGCTCTTGAATTTTGTTTTTGGCCAGCGAGAGCTCGCGATTAACCTTTTGCTGCCGCTTACTAAAGTAGAATAACACAAGTGCTAGGCTGACAGCAAGGCAGGTGATGGTGAAAATGAAAAAGTACTGGCGTTGTTGCCTCACAATTATCTCCTTTTGCAGGGCAAGCACCTGATTTTTTTCGTCGATGGTTTTGAGATTTTCGCGTTCCTGATAAGCCGTTTGAACCTGCGCGAGATTGCTCATCAGTTTTTCGCTATAGATACTGTCTTTAAGCGCAATGTATTTTGCCTGGTACAACGCTGTATTTTGATAGTCGCCCGTGGTCTTATAAAGTTTTGAGAATAATTCATAGGTCGAAATCAATAAGCGGCCATACCCTCGTTGAATCGATATCTGTTCGGCTTCGAGCAAATACTTGCTGATCGGTGCATAATCCTTGTTTATCAAATGAAGTTTAGCAAAATGCAAAAGGTTCTCTCCCTGAAACCTGTAGTTGTTCACTCGCTTGGCTACTTCGTACGACTTTTCAAAATGTGCTAAAGACTCGGTATACGATTTAGTCTCAAAAAAAGAGATGCCTAAAGCATACTGACCTTCAAGAGTAATCTGATCGGAGCATGTTCCATCACATTCTTTCAAGCCTTCATTAACATACTTGCGAGCTTCAGCATAGTCCCCGCTAGCGTTCAGGCACAAGCCCATATTAATTAACAAGCGGTCGAGATCGTGTTTGTCATTAACACTTCGCTTAAGTTCCAGTGACTTCTTATAGTACTGTAAAGACCGGGTTAAATCATTTAGTCTATAATAAGTGAGCCCAATATTGTTCAAGCTTATACTAATCTCTTTCCTATTCCCTTCTGCTTCGCGGATAACCAACGACTCGAAGTTATACTTCAAAGCCTTGTCAAATTCTGCCTTCAGACTATAAGAAGTAGCGACCGAAGTCAAAATCAATTTTAATTCGGATGTATTCTTTAAACGCCGTGCTATTCCTAGTACATATTCTGCAACTTGGATGGCTTCATCAATGTTTTCGAGCCTCCTGAGCTCACCCGCTTTAATTCTACCCCCTTTGATAATCCTGGCACTATCACCCAGGTTCAAAGCAAGGTCGTATGCTTGCTCTGCGTATACTAATGAAAGGGAATCATTTACATCAGAATACTCATAAGCCAACCCAAAAAGGATTTCGTACCTATCCACCCCTTGAGATGAACGAAGAGCTTTCTTTAAGGAGTCTATCTTCTGGCCATTCGCGCCATAAGCAAAAACCAGGACTGAAATAAAGAGGAGAAATGTTTTGATAAGCGTAAAGTTTAAAAAATTAGACTTGGAAATGTGCGACAAAATACTAAATTCGCGGCACAATTTAAAAAATCAAACCATAAACCAAAACAACATGAAAAAACTTATCTACACTATCGCCCTGATCGCGTCTCTTGCTCTGACCATTTCGTCTTGCACTGAAGAAGTTATTAAGCCGAAAGACGGCAATACCTCTGGAGGCACTGATTCAAACTCGAAAGGTTCTTAATCGTTTTAAGAATTCTTTCAACAGAATTTCAAAAAGTTAATGAGCAAAAATGAATTTTCATGAAATGAGTACTAGTGCAATTAAATTTTTAAATAAATGACTAAGTGTCCTCGGTAATCTTCGCTGAAAGTGCTAGTTGACAGACACAACTTGCATGCAGTAAAAATTATTAACACCTAAATCATTAACCAAAAACAACATGAAAAAACTAATCTACATTTTCGCTCTGATGGCATCACTGGCCTTGACTCTTTCTTCCTGCACTGAAGAAGTTATCAAGCCAAAGGATGGAGTTTATACTAAAGGTGGCGGAGGTTCTGCCCCTAAAGGTGGCTAGTATTTAAAAATCAAATTATTAAACTAAATGTTATGAAAACCAAAGTATTAACATTGATTGTAATCTCTGCGGTCGTTGCTTTATCATTCGCATTCACATCATCGTCAAAAGGTGGAAAGAAAGCGACCAAAGAAATGAAGCAGAGAAATCAGGACAGCGAGCCAATCGGCGGACTTGTTTCTGAAGACAAGTATTGATCCGATTTTATTTAATCTCCATTAACGAGTCGTTTGAATTACGACTTGTTAATGGCTTTTTGTGTCTTGCCAATTGCGCCAGCTTTTAAGGCCGCTTAACTATTGATTTTATTCAATGCCTCACTCTCAGACTTCAAGACCTGAAAGTGAATGATTAGTTTGGTGAGCCTATCGTCAATCCTCTGAATGTAGTCCCTTGCTTTTTCATCACTCAGCTCAAGCTGAGCTGCATTACAAAGTCCGGTGATACTCGCAACAATACTTCGTCCATCCTTTTCCGCTCGCTCCAACAGCAATTTTTGCTTTCGAAATGCGCCAACCAGTTGGCTGTTATTTCCCCTCAATTCTTCCGTTCGCTCCTTCACTATTTGCTCTAGTCTGATATTGCTCAAAAGTTTGTTGCGATAGCTTCTGTAAAGCATAGCAATTACCACCACTAACATTATAATAGTTGAAGCCATTAAGGCCGTTTCTAAGTTTTGCTTTTTAATGAGCTCTTCTTTTAATGAAAGTACCTCGTCTCTATCAGCTATCGCCTTAATGTTCTCTCGCTCTTCGTAAGCTGTTTGAACCAGTGCAAGGTTACTGATTAACTTATCGCTGTAAAGACTATCCTTAAGAGTTATATATTTTGATTGATATAGGGAGGTATTCTTATAGTCACTATTAATTTTATACAGTTTAGAAAACAACTCATAAGTCTCAATTAACATATAACCGTATCTGTGCTGCGTTGAGATACTTTCAGCTTCCTTTAAATATCTTTTTGCATTTTCATAATCCTTATGCGTCAAGTGTAATTTGGCAAAGCACACGATGTTCTCAGCCTGAAACCGGTAATTGCCAATCCTCTTGGCTACAGTATATGAGTGCTCAAAGTGCCTTAAAGATTCTTTATAAGAATTTTTAAGAAATGAAATACCTAGACCAAGCTCACCTTCGATGATAATCTGCTCTGAGCAATCTCCCTGACATTCGCGCAACCCTTCGTTGATATATTTTCTTGCCCCTTCGTGATCACCGATGGCATTAAGACTCAAACCAATATTGATCAATAACCGGTCACGATCATACCGATCATTAACACGTCTTTTAATTTCCAAAGATTTCTTATAAAAATTAGCTGACCTAGCGTGGTCGTTAAGCTTATAATAAATGAGGCCAATATTATTTAACGTCATACTAATTTCTTTTTCATTTCCATCAGCTTCACGAATAAGCAAAGACTCAAAATTATACGTTAGTGCTTTGTCATACTCTGTTTTAAAGGTGTGCGAAAGCGCCAGTGAATTCAACAGCATTTTTATTTCGTCTGAATTCTTGAACCGCCTGGCTATTCTCAACACGTATTGAGCAACTAGAATGGCTTCGTCTATTCTTTCCAACCTTCTCAATTCACCAGCTTGTATTCTGCCGCTTCTAATGATTCGGGTGCTATCTCCAAGTTTTAAGGCGAGATCATAGGCTTGGGCTGCATATACTAATGAAATGGAGTCATTTACATCGGAATATTCATAAGCTAGATCATAGAGAACCTCATATTTATCTATTCCGAAAGAAGAATCAAGAACTTTTCTTAAAGAATCAATTTTCTGGGCATTCAAACCGGATGGCAGGAGAATAAGTGCAGTGAACAGCAAAAAAATTATGGAACCCTTCATGGTCTGCAGGTTTGTTATCGATTAGTCTTTTAAGAAATTTAAAATCAATACGTAGGTTTATCTTTGCGTAACCGAAAATTATGTTTAGTCACCTACGAATTATTACCAAGCAAAAATACGAAACCGAAATCGCCACGCGCACTGCGGAAGTTTGCGAGCAAATCGCAAGGGAAATGGGCGCCGAAATACACGACGAGCTGATCCAAAAGCTGACAATTTTTTCATTACACCTCGATAGGCTGGATCGCGCAACTAATCATCCTGCAGAAATCGAGTCGCTGCTGTTGAAAATGCGTAGCGATTTTCAGGGAATGGTTTCTTCAGTGCGCAGTATTTCGCGCAAGCTTATGCCCGTGAATATAATGAATGATTCATTTCAGGTTAGTATTAAACTGCTCTGCAAAAATCTGGAGCAAGATGGTCAAGGGCAGGTGCACTTTGAAAATTCAGGTGACGAAACAGAAACAACGACGCAAATAAAAAAGCACCTATATAGAGTTGTGCAAGAGCTGATACATAATGCTTTCAAGCACTCGGCCGCATGGCACGTATGGGTTCGTCTGATTTGGAAAAAGGAGGAGTTGACTATTGAAGTGGAAGACGATGGCAGCGCATTTTCGATGCTGCAAGAACAAATCGCGCGACTAGAAAGTAAGCACAATACCTTAAAAATGAGAACACAGGCCATTAACGCACATCTCTCCTTCCGTCAGGGTGAGAAAGGATTACTGGCAACCGTAAAGTACAAGATTTGAAAACATCAAAGCATTCCGTTTCTAAATGCATAAGCCAGTAATGCAGCCGTGTTAGGTACTCGCATCTTTTTTATTAGCCTGATGCGATAGGTCTCTGCCGTGGTTTCAGGCAACTTCAGCACGGTGGCTATTTCCTTTGTAGTTAGGCCTCGGGCAATCGCCTTCAGCAACTCTCTTTCATGAAAAGTAAGTTGCACAGGTGGAGTATCATCCAGCAGGTGAGCACGCTCTCTTATCATAGTAAGAATTTTTTCAGGTAAATAATTTCGTGCCTCCATAACTCCATTAATCGCTTTGAAAATTTCTCTGTAGCCGTCCAGTTTAAAAACAATACTGTCTACTCCAACTTTCAAAAGATTGATGATCAGTTCCGGCCCTTCAAACCCGGTGAGCATAATAACTTTGGGTTCTACTTTTTGCTTTTTCAGTATTTTCAATAATTCAAACCCGTTGGTATCTAACAAACGAAAGTCCAGCAGAACAATATCAATGGGATGAGTTGCGATAACTAGTTCAAATTCATTTTTATTGCCGGCTTCAACTATTTGCTTCACAAAATCTTCTCCGCTCAAAAGAGCACGAACCCCTTCGCGTACCAAGACCTCATCATCTACAAGTAAAAAATTGAGCTTCCTCATTTTTAAAGATAAAATTTACCTGACGATTTACCTGCACGGTTTTCCTGACAATGTACTGTCGGAGCTTGTGAGTAGGCGGCCTACGTATAATCTTTGACACATGGCAATTGGCCTTTCTTTATATCTCTCAAAAGTGATGAGAGGAAATACTGATTACACCAATTCCAAATTTGATCCTAAATCTAATTCTTAACCAGCTTCTATGAAAAATCTCTCCCACACCAATTACTATACGCTTGGTTTTCTTTCGCCCTCAGATGTCATTTATCTAATTGGTTTTACAACCGGTCTCATGACTGGATTCTGTTGCTTTTGGGGAACCTGTTAGAAAAGATTCTGAACCTTAAGCGCTGACTTTCTCCAAATTTTTATAGGCTTGCCTTGGCCTTAAATTGAGTACTTGAAACATCGCCTGATCCAGAATAGTCCCTGGATTGGGTGTTGTCAAAAGTTTGTCGCCGGCAAAAATACTGTTGGCTCCCGCCATGAAACAAAGAGCTTGTTCTTCAAGTGTCATGCGTACACGTCCAGCCGAAAGGCGTACCATAGCACGTGGCATAATAATTCTCGCTGTTGCAATCATACGCACCATTTCCCAAACAGAAACTTTCTCCTGATCTTCAAGCGGAGTGCCTTCTACCGGAACCAAAGCATTGACAGGAACTGACTCAGGATGCTCTGGTAACGTTGCCAATGTTAGCAACATTCCAATACGGTCTCCCTCACCTTCTCCCATCCCGATGATTCCGCCGGAGCAAACAGAAATTTTTGCTTTGCGTACATGCTCCAGTGTGTCAAGTCTGTCCTTATAGGTACGTGTAGAAATTATATCACCGTAAAATTCTTCGCTGGTATCTAAATTATGATTGTAGGCATAGAGTCCGGCAGCTTTAAGTTTTTCCGCCTGTTCATTCGAGAGCATTCCTAACGTGCAACAAACTTCCATACCAAGAGTGCTCACACCCTTAACCATATCAAGTACTTTATCAAAATCCTTATTGTCGCGAACTTCACGCCAAGCTGCGCCCATACAAAAGCGCGTGCTTCCCGTCTCCTTAGCTTCGATTGCTTTTTGCATTACCTCCTCCACTTCCATCAGTTTATGTACTTTCACATCTGTGTGGTAACGTGCCGCCTGCGGACAGTAAGCACAGTCTTCCGGACAGCCACCTGTCTTTACAGAAAGCAAAGTACAAACCTGAACTTCTTGTGCATCGTGGTGTTGGCGATGCACCGTTGCAGCACGATAAATTAATTCAAGTACAGGGGCGTTATAAATTTCTGCTATTTCTTCGCGAGTCCAATTATTCCTGATCATAAGTTTAAAATCAATTATTTCCATTGAAATTCAAAAGGCATACGAGCTTGGGCGCCCTGAAAGTGTTTTACTTTTTTAATCTGCTGCAATGTTTGAAATCCTTCTTCACCCAATTCAGCTTTTATAGTGTTGGTCCGGGTATTTTCCTCCATTCCCTGCAGCCATTGCGCTAGGAAATTTTTTTGTTTCGGATAAAATTTGAGTTTATAGTCCTCACCAATTTTCGCTTTCTGCGCAGCAATACGTACTGCATCGTCAAAGCCACCAATCACATCAACCAATCCCTTTTCTTTTGCCTGCGTACCAACCCACACGCGACCGGAAGCTACTTTACGCAATTGATCTACCGGCATGTGGCGACCTGCAGCCGCCTTCGAAGTAAATCCTTCATATATCAAGTCAGTCTTCTTTTGCCAAATTGATTTTTCCATAGTTGTAAGTGGTCGCGTAAACGTAACCAACTCGCCAACATCTCCAGTCTTCACTTCATCAAATGTGATCCCTATTTTCTTATCCAGAAAACTACTCAAATCAAAAAGTACACTAAATACACCGATTGAACCAGTGATTGTGTTGGGTTGGGCTACGATAGTATCACAGCCCATTGCAATGTAATACCCGCCTGAAGCTGCATAATTTGACATCGAAGCAATAACCGGTTTCGCTTTGGAAGCGAGGGTCACTTCGCGCCACATCACATCCGATGCGAGTGCGCTGCCACCGGGTGAATTGATCCGCAGAACAATTGCTTTTACTTTTTCATTTGTCCTTGCTTTTCTCAATTCTTCAGCAAAAGTTTCTGATCCAATACTTCCCTCCTGTGCCTTGCCCGGAATAATATCTCCATCGGCAACGATAACGGCAATTTCATTTTTGGAAGTCGAGAGGTAGGGAGTAAAGCTTTTCTTGTATTTGCTGTATTTAACAAACGGGATCTTAGCATTTTGTTTCAAACCAAGGCGTGATCTCAAATCCAGTTGCACCTGATCGTAGTAAACGAGAGAGTCAATAAGTTTGTATTGTTTGGCCTCTTGCGTATTTGTGACCAACATTTGAGTTGATATTTTTCTAACCTCCTCCTCATTTATTTTTCGGCTTTCAGCGACTTCACGAATAACTGAATTATTGATTTCATCGATAAGTGCTTTTAGCTGCAAACGGTTGGCATCACTCATCTTGTCAAGAAAGAAAGGCTCCACAGCACTCTTGAAATCACCTACTCGGAAAATTTCTGGTTTGATCTCAAGTTTATCAAACATCTTTTTAAAGAAACTAATTTCTATTGCCAAACCATTGAATTCAATTTCTCCCTCAGGATTAAGAAACACCTTGTCAGCAGCAGAGGCGATATAATACGAAGGCTCAGAATACATCTCGCTGTAGGCAATCACCCATTTGCCCGATTTTCTGAAATCAATTATCGACTCACGAATCTCTTTTGCTACCGCGTAACCACCTTGAAAAAAACTCACATCAAGATATATTCCTTTTATGGCAGCATCAGTCTTAGCATGTGTCAACGCACTCTTTAGTGGAAGCAATCCAATGGAAGCCTCTTCTGCTCCCGGTATCGGCAAACCTTCAAAAGGGTTTTCAATTTCCATTTCGGTAATTGGCACATTCAATTTTAGGTGCAATACAGAATTTTCATCAACGACTATCTGCTTGTCGGCATCTGAAAAACTTGATATAGCTGCAGAGAAAAAGCCGATCAATAATACAACCAATACCACGAGGGCAAGTAATGAACCGAGGCAGGAAGCCAGAAAGGTTTTAAAGAAATTCATTTGTAAAATTTAAGTTTCAAAAGTAAACAAACCTGAACGCTAAGTAAAGCAGGTTGGTTACCTTTCGCGTAATATTTATGATACAAGAAAATGTCTTTCTTTTGTTGGGAAGCAACCTAGGTGATAGGCTAGTCTGTCTCAGGTATGGCATAGCCGAAATAGAACGCCACTTGGGCCTTGTGGTCAGGCGATCGCAGATTTACGAAACAGCACCTTGGGGAAAAACCGATCAGCCGAACTATCTAAATCAGGCAGTACAAATTGAAACACAACTGAGTTCATCTGATTTATTAAATAAAATGCTTGACATCGAGAAGTCTCTAGGGCGAACCCGTGAAGAAAAATGGGCTGCACGAACACTAGATATTGATTTAATATATTTCGGAAATCAAATCATACAAACACCTCACCTCATTGTTCCGCATCCTCGAATAGCCGAAAGAAGATTTGTACTGACTCCCCTCGCAGAAATAAGTTCCGATTTCATTCATCCAGTTTTGAAAAAGACCAACACTACTTTATTAAAAGAATGTAGTGACGGATCATCCGTGAAAATATTTACAAGCTAGCTGCCTCAACGGAAGAAGCAATCTTCTTTACCAGCCCTTGCAGAACTTTACCAGGCCCGCATTCAATAAAATAGTTACCTCCGCCAGCAACCATATTTTGAACAGACTGTGTCCATCGTACCGGCGCAGTAAGCTGGGCAATCAAATTCTTTTTAATAGTTGTCACATCAGTAGAAGGGAGGGCGTTTACGTTTTGGTAGACGGGGCAAAACGGTGTTTGAAAGTTGGTAGCCTCAATTGCCGAAGCGAGTTCTTCGCGTGCGGGTTCCATTAATGGTGAGTGGAAAGCACCTCCAACCTGCAATGGTAATGCACGTTTGGCTCCAGCTGCTTTCATTTTCTCGCAAGCTATTTCAATTCCTTTCATTGATCCGGAAATAACCAGCTGACCAGGGCAATTATAATTTGCGGCCACTACAACTTCTCCGGTAATGGAGGCACAGATATCTTCCACAATTTTATCATCAAGACCTAATATAGCAGCCATCGTTGACGGGTTCTGCTCACATGCTTTCTGCATTGCAATAGCGCGTTTAAACACAAGCTTCAATCCATCTTCAAAAGAAAGTGATCCGTTGACCACGAGTGCCGAAAATTCACCCAGCGAATGGCCAGCTACCATGGATGGCTTTTGTTGATCCTGACTAAGCGCAACCAAAACCGAATGGATGAACACGGCAGGTTGAGTAACTTTAGTTTGTTTCAATTCATCTGCAGAGCCACCGAACATCACGTTGGTTATCTCGAAACCCAGAATTTTGTTAGCCTGTTCGAATAAAATTTTTGCATTGGTATTTGAGTCAAATAAATCTTTGCCCATACCTGTAAACTGCGCGCCTTGTCCTGGAAAAATAAATGCTTTCATCTTACTTTGTTAATATAAATTGATAACCAAAAAGTTAAGTTCAAATTTAAAATTATTAACCAATACCTAACAACAATAGTCTGACTCAACTAATAAACCGTGTTGTGAGCTCTGGGGTAGGCAAATAACATTGATCTGTTTTCCCAAACCACCGATATCGGTTTCGGGAAACAAAATTATAAACGAAGTCCCGGAAAAAACGGGGAAAGATTCTGAAGACTGAAAACGCAAGCCACCAGCCGCTGAGCTCTTTTGCAATTTCTAACGCGGCATCGCTACGAAAATAGAACTTCTCATCCTTGATCAGAATAATGGTATCGATATTCGTAGAGGTTGAGCATTTAGTTAATTGACTTTGTCCGAATGCTGATTGCAGCGAAGCAAAATAAAATACCTTTTTGAAATCGTGCTTGATGATAAACTGCACAGACGCATTGCACAAATTACAAACCCCGTCAAAAAGGATAATTTTTTTTATCGAATGATCTGTACCCAATCTTTAATGGTCTTATTTTTCTTCTTCGGATCTACCACATTGAAAACAACATTGGCCATATAATAATAGGTTCCGGCATCTAAATCGCGCCCCGAATTATCTTTTCCATTCCAGTCAATGAATATCGTATTCTCACCGCCCGATTGATAGGTGTAAACTTCCTTGCCCCATCGATTGTAAACCGTAAATGTGACTCCCAGCACAAAACGTGCGCAACTTACCTTAAGTTGAGCCAACTGACCCGCATCAGTTTCTGCGCTACCCGTACTGCATTTTGAGGTGGCTCCTTCAGTATTATAATTCCTGATGCTGTAAGCACTGAATTTATCATTACATCCATCCCCGTTTGGAGTAAATACATTCGGCAAAGTATAATAAGGACAATTATCGAAACAGAATTGATCACTTAAATCACTTTCGTTTCCTGCACGATCTACGGCCGAGACTTTATAGCACTGTGCATAAGATGCAAGATTTGAATGCACATAGAACGTGTCGGTTACCAACGTGGCAATTTTGGTAAATGTTTGACCATTGGCTGAGGCCGCATATATATTATATCCGCTTATATCTTTCTTACAATTCGGATCAGTTGGTCTTTTCCATTGGATTGTGTTGCTAAAACTGAATCCCCCTGAGTTGCCATCAAACGGACAAAAACTATTGTTTTGAGGATCGCATGTTACGGCGGTAATAGCAAGTACAGGCTTACAAGGCGGCACCTTATCATCAGGTTGAGAACAAGTGATTTCCGAAAAGTTAATTAAGGGAGCTTTTACTCTTGGATTTCCATAAGATCCACGGGTCATCACAGCATAACAGTAGGTTTGTGTTTGCACCAGCGGAGTATTGTTGTATTGACCTGAATCGAGATATGTAAATTGTGTTTGCGTTACATTCACACTATCTATCAAAGTCAGATCGCTGATCTTAGTTGCACCGGTTGTTCCCCTATAAATTCGATGCATTGGATAGTTAATCGTATTGTTCGACCACGGTACGTTGGCGGTCCAATTCAGTTGAACCTGTTTCAGGAAAGGTTTTAGATCGAGCCGCACAGATGATGCCACTGCTGAGGTATCTACAAAACCTCCATTGCTGGCAAAGCCAAGGATTCGATAGTTGTAAATATTCTGGGCGGTATTCAATCCTGTATCAACAAACGTTGTGTCTGTAAGCTGCCCCGGGTTAACTGCCTTGAGGTTAATGTTACCGCTTATGCCGTCAGCTCGTTCAACTATATAGGTATATGGCGGCGGAAACTGGGAAGCATTGGCCTGAAATGGCGGTCTCCATTTTACAGTAATCTGGCCTGCCTGAGTGTCAGTAATATCTATAGTAACGTTGGTCACTACAGGTGCATCGGCAATAATTGGTGGAATGCAAAACTCTTGCGAAACATAACTCAGTCCACCACCAGGTTTAGGGAAGGCTGCAACTAAACGATAGCAATATTTAGCGCCAACACTAAGTCCTTTATCAGTATAAGTAGTATTGCTCGCCGGAACTTGAGCAATCAGAGTGTATCCAAGATACTCGGGCATTCCTGTGACACAGGTTGGTGGTGTGAATGGATAACTATCAACGCGTCTCCAAATTTGAATAGTATCTGCAGTTGAACACTGGGTGTTGTAAGCCTGCCATATCAATTGAGAAGATCGTTGCCCCGGGTTTAAGGTCACCGAAGTCCAAATCGGTGCAGGAGCAACCACTCTTATCTTCCACGTTGCAAAAGTTGCCAAATTCGGGTCTCCGTTATCGGTTGCTTTAAATACAACCTGGTAGGGCTGCTCTTTTACGTGAGCACACTCGGTTTGCCAATTAAATCGAATGTGGGCTTGCTCAGTGGGGCTAATCGTTGGCTGCCAAACCGAAGGGCCGGGAGTATAAGTCGCTGGTGATGGATTAATTGTGAATACTTGTGAGAACGCTTCAATCTTCACACTGTCAGGAGTACCACTATGACCACTGGTGGGGCTACCATCAGGATCGGTGGCAAAAATGTCTTGCGTTATAGGAGTACCGGCCAGAACACAAAGATCAGGTGGTACTTGAAGTTGGGGGCGCTGATTATGGCAATCATTGATAATGATTTGCATGTCACGTTCTACATATCCCAGTTGAACCCATGTGCCGGCTACTTTTCGCCATTCTATTATCAAGAAAGCTATATTATATTCCCCTGCTTCACCCGGAGCATCCCAAGTGATAGTTCCTGTAACTGAGTTTATCGAAAAAGTGGGAGGACCATTGCCAGCCTCATTTGCTTGCGAAAACTGAAGGCCGGCAGCGTCATAGAATTTTTTAGAATTGGGAGCCACGTATCCTGGCACGTCTACGTTTTCAGCCTGCTTAGGTATAAAAAGCGCATATGATAAGCTATCTCCGTCCGGATCGTACGCACCTGGGTTATGAAACCAGGCCACACCTGTGCAGCCTTCATCGATTGGTGGCACCAGTAATTGTGGGGTATTATCACATCCCAAAAACGGGTCAATTATGATCTGGGTTTGAATGAAAAACGGGACGTTAACCGAGCCATTAATATTCAATATGCCCGCATTTCTGTTTTGCTCATAATATTGGATAGTATAAGCGCCAGGGCCTGGATACGTATGGTCTACAAACACTATGACTTCACCAACACCACCGTCTTCTGACTTAATTACCGGAGGATTGTCAACT
>Ga0206968_10138_pt1 | contig 21060 bp, 19 predicted proteins | sample Alteio_BWOrgHeat_22_FD_153254 | JGI IMG/M metagenome (GOLD analysis project Ga0206968, IMG submission 153254) | Enriched cells from forest soil in Barre Woods Harvard Forest LTER site, Petersham, Massachusetts, United States -... | ecosystem: Environmental > Terrestrial > Soil > Temperate forest >... | reverse complement strand
GAAATTCGTCCATCTGAACAACCAGGAAAGCCGCGCGCCGCTCGACCACACGTTCAGCCGCTTGCGAAAAAACAATTCAGATGTTCGAGCCAAACGCGCCTAAAGTGAACCTCCGAATTGAAAAATGAGGCTGGAAAAAGAAGGCTGCGGCAGCCGGTCGCAGATGCATGCCTTTTGCCGGTCTCGTTCCTAGAAACTTGGCTTGGGGGCCGCCAACTGCTTAGCGCTGCCTGTGGCCAATAAAAGCCGAGTATTTCATGATAGTAAAGGCTGCGCCCGGCAACTTCGGCGAACCCAGCTCTCATGCCCTGGTCGATGTCGCTTGTCGTATTGTAGTGGAAGAGGATGAGGCCCACGATACGTTGTTCGTCTGGGCGGACAACTTGCGATGGATGACTCACCGTTTTTCCCTCTTGGCGAGAACTCGCGAACCGGGAGTGCGCAGTTGCGTTCATGTTTTTGTTTGTCGGAAGATATTGCAAAATCCACGTGCGTTCCGTATGCTGAACCACAATCCGCGCCCTACAACACGGGAGCCAGTTCGTTCGTAGGACCAGGCATTTGCGCCGCGAGGAGAGCTGCGATGAGAGAGAAAAGTTTAGAAGACCTTCTGCAAGCCGTTGGGAATCCGGTGACTATGCTGCGGAATTCGAAGATCGGAGCCTACGTGTATCCGGTTGTGCCCGCCGAATACTCAAACTGGCATGACGAGCAGCGCGCCTGGCGGGATACTGCCGTCCTGTTCGACCAGTCTCATCACATGGTGAACATGTATGTGGAAGGGCCTGACGCGCTCAAATTGTTTTCGGCTCTCGCTACCAATAGCTTCGCTAATTTCCCCGTCAATCGCGCAAAACAATTCTCGCCGTGCAGCTATGACGGCTACGTAATTGGCGACGGCATTCTCTTTCATCTTGAGGAGAACCGGCTGGTGTTCGTCGGGCGTGCCCCAGTTGCAAATTGGATCCAGTTCCATGGGGAGACAGGGGGTTACAAAGTCAAGGTTGAAAAAGACGATCGATCACCCTCAAACCCGCGGGGGAAAGCGGTCGTTCGCACATGCTACCGGTATCAGATTCAGGGCCCCAACGCCCCACAGATCCTTGAGAAGCTAAACGGCGGGCCGGTTCCGGAGATTAAATTCTTCCACATGGGTGTCATCAGCATCGCTGGGCGCAAGGTTCGCGCGCTCCGGCACGGCATGGCCGGTGCCCCCGGGCTGGAAGTTTGGGGGCCCTACGAGGAGCGCGAAGAAATTCGATCCGCCATCGTTGACGCCGGAAAGGACTCGGGGCTGCGTGAAGTTGGCGCCAGGGCCTACGCGACAAACACTCTTGAGTCGGGCTGGATTCCTTCACCTCTTCCGGCAATCTATACTGGCGAGAAAATGACGGCATACCGGCAGTGGTTACCGGCGGCGAGTTATGAAGGGACTGGTTCTCTGGGAGGAAGTTTCGATTCCGGCAATATCGAAGACTATTACATGTCGCCGTACGCCCTGGGTTACGGGCCCTTCATCAAGTTTGATCACGAGTTCATCGGAAGAGAAGCCCTCGAGAAAATGGCTGGAAGGCCTCAGCGCAAAAAGGTGACGTTCGCATGGAGCGCTGGAGATGTTGTCAAGGTTTTGTCGTCCATGTTTGAGGCTGGAGATCCTTACAAGTACATCGACTTGCCTTTATCCAATTATGCTTCTGCGTCCTACGACAGAGTGCTCAGCGGGGGAAAAACGGTTGGCTTTTCCATGTTTAGCGGCTACAGCTATAATGAGCGGGCGATGCTGTCGCTCGGCGTGGTGGACCCGGACATTGAGGTTGGCGCCGAAGTCAAGATCGTCTGGGGCGAAGGAGGTGGCGGCTCGCAAAAGACGACGGTTGAGCGCCACAAACAGATCGAGATACGGGCCGTCGTCAGCCCGGTTCCGTATTCCAAAGTTGTACGGGAAACATATGCTAAAGGCTGGCGTGCGGCTCAGCCCTAAGTGAGGACCGAACTACTGAACGCGCGCGGCATTTACCCATTCGACGGTCTTATTGAATCCGCCAAAGACGAAGAAATGTAGCCCAGTGATGTCGAACGGCATAGGTGTTGCATTCCCCGGTTCTGCCGCACAGGCGACGCCCCGAATGATGGGCTCAGGACCCTTTTCCGCCAGAAGCTTCGCGAACGACGGTTTTTCGGTCAGCACGCGCAAAGAGTTGCCGATTCCGCACCGCACCGCGTAACGCGCCAGCGTAATAAGTCCCGCCGGGCCGGCGAGGCCAACTCTTATGGGTACGTCGATCCCACGGGCACGAATTCGTCGCAGCCATTCGACGATCGGTTCTGCTTCGAAGCAAAATTGCGTAACAATCGACAGCTCCAGCCCAGCACTGCGTGCAAACACTAGTTTTGAGTCGAGCGCCTCATTCAGAGCAATTTCGGAAATGTTGGGGTTGCCTTCAGGGAAGCCAGCGACGGCCATTCGGACGATTCCCAACTTCTGAAATATTTCTGTTTGCATCACGGCTAGGCTGCAGCCATAGGGCCCGGCCGACTTGGCGCGATCACCGCCTATGACGAGAACGCGATCAACGCCACCGTCACCCACGAGACGCGCGGCGAGCTGCTCGAGCTGGTTAGCACTCGTGATGTGACGCGCCCCAACATGGGGTACCGGTACCAGACCAGCGCGTCGCAACTTCGCCGCGGGCCCTATTAGGTCCATCGGGTTTGCGCCCGGTATCCAAGTCAGGAACACTTCAGTTCCCGGATCGAGACGGGCGAGCGCCGCATCTACGACTTTAGGTTCGTTCGGATTAACCTCGATGGAATAGCCACGCAGCGTTCCGGCAATGCTCGTGGAAGTGGTTGCCGTTTCCGTCATGTCAGCAGCACCTGAATCTAACTCATCCGGCGCCTTCGTCCCATCTGAGATCGCCGGTCGTGGGGTATCCCCTGTTCAGTATACTGAACATCGCGCGTATTGTCTTCATTCCTGTGAGCGTTTGTCAACGGCCCAATTTCCCGGGCACAAGATTGCGCGACCATCGATGTTGTAGGACCGATGAGCGCAGAGATGGCGCGCAGGCTCGTTGGGTCGCCAACTTCGGAATCCAGCCCGCGGAATCACACATCTTGAAGAATAAATTGGAGCCAATGGCGAACGAAAAGCGCTTTTCGCGAGGACCGTTCAGCTTTCCGGTGTGTTTCCATCGCGTTGACCGAAAGGCAGGACTTCTGCATTTGCCGCCCCTGATCGTGACGAAGTGCGCGTCAGATTGATGCTCTCCTTCGCTCCCGAGGAGTGCTCGAACATCAGGGCAGCCACCCTGGCTCCTTCGCCGTTCTCAAGGGCCTGAACGATTGCATGATGTTGGCGGTGGTAGTATTTCAGCGACTCGTACATGCGCGGAAGATCGACCCGATCGAATGCGATGGCGTGCGCGGCTGCAAAGGGTATCCTCCCATTGCGCTCGATCGCTTCGGCAACTACCTTGCTTCCGGCTCCCTGGACAATAAGGGAATGGAATTGCTTGTTCACGTCGCCGTACCGGGCTTCGTCCGATTGAACTAGATGCCCCTTGGCAAAAATCTCGTCGCCTTCCCGGAGACACTCGTGCAGGGAATACAAAAGCCGGCGCGGCGGTCCTTGCTCAGCGAGCATTCGGGCCGCAAGTCCTTCAAGGACGCCCCTGACATCAATTGCGTCCATAATCTCCTGGGGCGTGAAAGCGCGCACAACGAAACCGCCGGTGTCTAGCTGCGTAAGCAGCCCTTCCTGCGCAAGTGTCGGCAGGGATTCTCGAACGGGGGTTCTGGAGACTCCGAGCTTGCCCGCCAATTCGACTTCCCTGACTCGCTCTCCAGGGGGAAGCCAGCCTTGCAGGATCATCTCGCGAATCTTTACGATGACTCTTGAGTTTTTACCGGCCATTTTGTATGCAATCTACTTCAGCATCCGATTCACATCTGGAGCCGTGACGTTCAGACCAACCGGAGGCGCAATGGAGCGGGAGTAAAGCATCGAAGCCGCGACAGAGTTCCGTAGGCTCAGCATTGCGGACGCCCCTCGGTCAACCGGGATATTATCAACTCCACTGAACGCAAGCAATTGCTTGGGCCCTGAAACGCGCGGTTCGGGAGAAAGCCGCAAAGGTCACACTAATTGCCGGTTCTCCCATCATTTTTCTGTCCGACTCCAATGGACGAGGGCCGTGACCGAGCTGCGGGGAATCCTGAATCATCTGTAATTAATAATCAGGATCACCGGCGCTGCGATCCTGCGAAAGATGTTGGTTGCTTGGAGGCCTGCGGCAATTCCGCAGCGAAAAAAGTCAGACATCGCGCAAGATAGATCCAGCGCTATTTGTCGAACGGATGCTTTGTTGTCTGCGATGACGCGGGGCTACGCGCATGCCGCAGTCTTGACAGGATGCATACACAGTGTATACAAACACTCCGTCCGCGTTGCAATTGTTTTCCGGACGTCGGCCCCCGGAGTCATTTCTTGCGTGGCCGGCGAGGCAGGCGCCAAACGCATTCGGGACGCGGGAGGAAGCGCTTGAGAGACTCGGCCATTCTCTTGATTCAGTGTCCTGACCGCAAGGGCCTCGACGCCACGATCGCTGACTTCATCTATCGTCATGGAGGAAACATCCTGCACTTCGAGCAGCACCAGGCGGACGAGGAGCGATTCTATCTGGCTCGCATCGAATGGGACCTGAACGGATTTCAACTGGACTTGGAAGAATTTCCGAAGAAGTTTGCCCCCATCGCGGAAGAGTTTTCAATGGAGTGGCGCATGGCGCTGTCCAGCCACCGGCCACGCGTGGCGATATTCGTCTCGAAACATGACCATTGTCTCGTGGATCTGCTCTACCGGCATCGCAGCGGCGAGTTGGCCTGCGAGATTGCGGTCATCGTGAGCAATCATACGGATGCGGGACGTCATGCGGAATTCTACGGTATTCCCTACTTCATCATTCCGGTGACGAAGGAGAACAAACCGGAGGCGGAACGGCAACAGTTGGAGCTTTTGAAGAGGAATGAGATTGGCCTGATCGTTCTGGCGCGTTACATGCAAGTTCTATCATCCGAATTTATCGCGCACTTTCCCCAGCAAATTATTAATATTCACCATTCCTTTTTGCCTGCATTCGTGGGAAGCAAGCCGCACGTTCAGGCGTACGAGCGCGGGGTTAAGCTGATTGGCGCGACAGCGCACTACGTGACGGAGGTTCTCGATGACGGTCCCATCATTGAGCAGGGCATTGAGCGAGTCTCGCACCGGGATGCCCTCGAGGACTTGGTGACGAAGGGCCGCGATATCGAAAAAGTGGTCCTTTCGCGCGCCGTGCGGTGGCACATCGAGAATCGGATTTTGTTGTATAAGAACAAGACTGTGATATTCGAGTGACGGATGGCCGGTACGATCCGTTCGAAATAGGGATGGAGTGAAGGAGGACAATGAACAGCTTGGGGTCCATTGACGTGGATTCGATCACGGCTATCGACGTTCACGTTCACATTGAGCATGGCGGTGAAGAGTCCGCGACGGATCGAGCTGCGAAGACATATTTTGGGGACAGCGGCGTATCGCACGGCCGGCGCGCCCTGGCTGACTACTACCGCTCGCGAAAAATCGCCTGCGTGGTATTCACAGTAGATGAAACCCTGAGTGGCAGACCATCCGTATCGAATGAGAGTGTGGCGGAATTCGCTGCCGAAAATTCGGACATCGCGATTGCGTTCGCCAGCATTAATCCACATCGCGGCAAACAAGGTGTCGAGGAAGCGCGCAGACTGCTTGCCACCGGCAAGATTCACGGCCTCAAGCTGCATCCACCCATTCAGCAGTTTGTCCCGAATGACCCGATCGCCTATCCGCTGTACGAGGTGTTCGCAGAAGCGCGCCTCCCGGTAATCTTTCATACAGGCCATAGCGGGATTGGCTCGGGCATGCGCGGCGGCGGTGGCGTACGGCTGAAGTATGGAAATCCGATGCCTATCGACGATGTCGCCGTTGATTTTCCGGATATGCCCATCATCATGGCGCACCCATCGTTTCCCTGGCAGGACGAAGCCATTTCCATCTGTCTGCATAAGCGACAGGTGTACATCGACCTCTCCGGTTGGTCGCCAAAGTATTTCTCGCCGACCTTGGTGCAGTATGCGAACACACTTTTGAAGAAGAAAGTTCTGTTTGGCTCCGATTACCCCTTACTTACGCCGGACCGCTGGCTGTCCGATTTTGAGAAGATCGACATCCGAGACGAGGTTCGACCGCTGATCTTGAAGGAGAACGCGATGGAGTTGCTGGGCTTGCAAAAACATAGCGCATAAACGGAATCCCGTTTGCGTTGAATGCTCCAATGGCCCGGAGCGAACGCAAGGCATCTCAACGCAAACGCAATGGAGCCCAGACTTGCGGACAAGAATTAATTGCTATGGACGACCGATGAGCAGATCATCAAACCGCCAAAAAGGAAAGTCCAGATAATAAGGGAGGCTTCCATGCCGAAGATTGCCCCGCACGATCCCCCGTTTCGCGCCGACCAGGTAGGCAGCCTGCTGCGCCCTCCGGAACTCAAGAAGGCCCGCCAGGACCGCGCAGCGGGAAGAATCACGGCTCAGGAACTGCAAGGCGTCGAGGACTCGGCGATACGCAGGGTCGTCGCCCAGCAAGAGCAGGTTGGATTGCAGTCGATCACCGACGGCGAATTTCGCCGCGAGGACTTCTATACGGACTTCTTCGTGCGGGGTTTGGGTGGAGTGGAAGTGCGGATGGAAAGCTCGGCGGCTTACTTCGTCGACCACGAGGGGCGCAAGATTCCCGTTCCATGGGCCCAGGTTGTGTCGCGCATGCGGTGGCGCGCGCCGATTTATGCCGATCACTTCCGCTTCCTTCATTCCATCACCAAACGAACTCCGAAAGTGACGGTTCCCTCGCCGATTATTTTGCATTTCACTTCCGGAAGCTCCGCCATTCCCAAGAATGCTTATCCGGATATGGACCTGTTCTGGGCGGACATCGTGGACGCCTATCAGAAGGAAATGAAGTCGCTCTATGATGCCGGTTGTCGGTACCTGCAGGTCGACGATCCGCCCATGGCCACGTTGTGCAACGAAACGTTTCAGAACATGGTGAAAACCCGCGGGGATGATCCGCGCTATCTGCTCAATGATCTCTATCCTGAGGTCATAAACCGCGCGTTTGCCAATCGCCCCCCCGGTCTTCACTTGGCCATGCATCTCTGCCGCGGCAATAATCAAAGCGGCTGGTTCACCGAGGGCGGGTACGACCCCATTGCAGAAGTACTTTTCAACAAAATTAATGTCGATTCGTATTTCCTCGAATACGAAACTGCGCGCGCCGGTACGTTTGAACCGTTGCGGTTCGTGCCGAAGCACAAGGCGGTCGCCTTGGGTCTTGTATCGAGCAAACTCCCTGCGCTCGAGTCAAAGGACCTGCTGAAGCGTCGGATCGACGAGGCCGCCAAGTATATCGATCTCGACCAGCTCTCCCTCAGTCCCCAGTGCGGATTCGCCAGCTCGACAGAAGGCAACCGCCTGACCGAAGAGCAGCAAATGGCGAAGCTGCGGTTGGTCGTGGAAGTCGCTAACGAAGTTTGGGGAAAGGCGGCCGGTGTGTCGCAGTGAAGGGATTGACAAAGCTGGTCAAACCATCCGATGCGGGCGATCGATTATTTTGATAAAGCTGCGGAAGAGTACGCAGGGCGAACGGCTCTCATGGACGGGGGCACTCGCTACAGTTATACCCAGTTGCGCGACGCGACGCGGATCCTCGCCGCAGCGATGCGTGCGAACGGGCTGCAGGCCGAGGACCGCGTTGCGATCTACTCTTTGAACGACGCGCGGGTTCTCGTCTGTATGCTCGGCATCATGCGCGCAGGTGGCGCCTGGGTCCCCATCAATTTCCGTAACGCAATCGACGCGAATATCGAGTTCATGAAATACGCCGAGGTTCGCTGGCTCTTCTACCACAGCGGCTTCCAGGAACAGGTGGAACAAATTCGGAAGCTTGTGCCCTCTCTGTGCCATCTGATCTGCATTGATGCTTCAGTACAAGGCGATCCTTCCCTGGAACAATTAATGGCACGAAGCAAGCCTTTAGAGGAAGCGGATTGGGGGGACCCATTGGGGAACCCTGACCGATTGGTCGGCCTTGTTCCCACGGGCGGCACGACCGGGCCGGCGAAGGGCGTGCGTGTGACAACAGTTCCGTGGGCAATGTTCACGGAGACGGCCGGCCACTACTGGCGCTGCGAGGGGATCGAACCCGTGTGCCTGAGTACCGCGCCACTTTCCCATGCCGCGGGAGTGGTATCGTTTGCAATGTTCACCATTGGTGCGACGAACGTCGTTATGCCCCGGTTCGACGCTGGTGAGGTTCTACAAAACATCGAGCGACTCCGCGTAACTCATCTTTTTGTTCCCCCGACAGCGTTTTACGCCTTGCTCGATCATCCGCGCGTTCACGATTTCAAATACACCAGTCTCCGCGTACTCCTTCTGGCCGCTTCGCCGGTTTCGCCCGACCGCGTAAGGCAGGGAGTAGAAGTGTTTGGTCCCTGCATTTGTCAGTGTTATGGGCAAACCGAGGCCCCCATGCTGTTGACCTGGCTGGACCAGGAGACTGTCGCAGCCGCGGCAGCGGGCGACCATCCCGAGCGATTGCGAAGCTGTGGCAGAGCCACGTACGGCGTTCGCCTGGCGATTATGAATGATGAAGGCCATCTTCTGCCGCCGAATCAGACCGGAGAAATTGTGGCTCGAGGATCGCTCGTGACTCCCGGTTACCACAATCTTCCCGAGGCCACTTCGGAGATTCGAAAGTATGGGTGGCACCATACGGGGGACGTGGGCTATCAAGACGCGGACGGCTTCCTTTATATCGTCGACCGCAAGAAAGACATGATCATTACGGGGGGCTTCAACGTTTTTTCCGCGGAGGTGGAGGCTTCGATAATGTCTTTGCCGGAAGTCTTCGAATGCGCTGTCATCGGAGTTCCGGATGAGAAATGGGGAGAGGCGGTTAAGGCAATCGTTGCGCTCCGGGGAGGACACTCATTAAGAGAAGAAACAGTGCTCGCTCATTGCAAGGCTAAGCTTGGGGGTGTCAAGTCACCCAAGACCGTCGAATTTGTCGCTGAAATTCCCAAAACTCCGGCAGGAAAAATCGATCGGAAGCTGTTGCGTGCTCCGTACTGGGCCGGAATGGGCCGGGCCGTGCATTGAAAAAAGGGTGGAAGAAAAACTCCCTATGACTTCTAGTTCTTCGCGCCGTTGCTTTCAGTTAGGCTTTGATTCGCGCGGAAAATGACGTAAGACCGGATCGCTTCCGCATCGTCTCGCGTCAGTTCTTTTGAGAACGAAACCATCCCTGCGGAGCTGAGCCCTCCGTTGATTACAATATTCAGCCACGGGTCCCCGGCGAGCATTTTCGAATACCGAAGGTCGGGCAATACGCCGCCGCTAACGGCGACGTCCCCGTGGCAGGCGCTACAGTAGCTCTGATACAACGCCTCGCCCTTTTTAACAGTGGCCTTGCCGGGGGATTCGCGCGGCGGGGTCATTGTTATAGGCCGTGCCTCTGGGACCGCCGGCAAATTCGCATTGCCGCCTAACTTGAATGCCAGCATCCGCGGAGCATTTGGAATCCGCGGGGATTGCAGTGCAATTTCTCCAGCGACCAGCGGCAGCACGCCGCCCCACCCCACAAGGACTGCGATGTACTCCTCGCCATTCACCGTGTAGGCGATGGGACCGGCAGTTACACCGCTTTCCGTCGGCGCGGACCAAAGCTTTTCTCCGGAGGTTGCGCGGAAAGCCTCAAAGCGGCCGTACCCCGTGCCTTCAAACACCAGGTTGCCGGCGGTCGACAAAGCTCCGCCATTCCAGGGGCCGGGCCGCTCTGCGCGCCAGACTTCTTTTTGCGCTACCGGGTCCCAGGCAGTGAGATGGCCTCGAATACTTTCAAGAACCATCTTCTTGATCTTTGGATCCTGCGGCAGGCCTGCCGCGACAAGGTCAATGCCGTTGTTCCAGGCGATGGAATTGTGACTGAACTTTTCCGCCGTCTTGTATGGGAATCCGGCCTCGAGAACCGGAAAATAGACCAGCCCAGTTTCTGGATCGTAGGACATAGACTGCCAGGTATGCGCTCCTCCCGGGCCCGGAGAGACAAGAGCCGGATCTCGGCCCCGTTCGTATTGCGCGCCTGAAGATTCGATAGGACGGCCGGTTTGCACGTCGATGCCCGTGGCCCAGGTCACACGTGTAAAAGGCTTCGCGGACAGTAGTTTGCCGGTCGCTCGATCCAGCACATAGAAAAATCCATTCTTTGGAGCGTGCAATAGAACATGGGAGAGCTGGCCATTGAGATTCAGATCGGCAAGAATGATTTGTTCGTCCGAATCATAGTCCCATTCATCCCCGGGGTTCTCCTGATAATGCCAAATGTACTCGCCCGTGTCCGGATTGAGGGCCACGATTGATGACGTGAACAGGTTATCTTCTTTCCGAGGATTGCGGATCTTGCGCGGCCACGGATCTCCATTTCCTGTCCCGATGTACAACAAATTCAATTGGGGATCGTAGGCCATCGAGTCCCAAACCGTGCCGCCTCCTCCGTTCTTCCACCACTCGCCCGTCCAGGTCTTCGCCGCCTTCTCAAGGATCGGATTTTCAGACGGCTGGGAGGGATCACCGGGTACGGTAAAGAAGCGCCACACCAGTTTCCCGGTCTCGGCGTCGTAGGCCGAGACGTAGCCACGCACTCCCATTTCCGCGCCGCCATTCCCAATGATCACTTTTCCCTTGATTACTCGGGGCGCTCCAGTAATCGTGTACCGCTTGCTCGGGTCCGTCGTTTGCGCCTCCCAAACCCTATTGCCCGACCCGGCATCCAGAGCGATCAGTCTGCCATCCAGCGTTCCAACAAATACTTTGCCGTTCCATGCCGCGACCCCACGGTTCACCACATCGCAGCAGGCGTTGACCGCCCATCCTGGGTCCACCTTCGGATCGAATGACCAGAGCTTTTCCCCTGTCGCCGCATTTAGCGCAAAGACTTTGCTCCAGGCCGAAGTGAAATACATGACGCCGTCAATGACGAGCGGCGTCGCCTCCTGACCGCGGCGAGTATCCAAATCGAAATACCAGGCCAGCCCCAGCTTCGCCGTATTCTGATCATGGATCTGCTTCAATGGGCTGAAGCGCTCCTCGCTGTACGTCCTTCCATAGCTCATCCAGTTTCCCGGCTCTTTGTCAGCGCCTATTATTCTTGCGCCATTCACGGCAGCCTTCCCGATTCCCGATTGCTCTTCGATTGCTTGTGCTGATTGTTTGGATTGAGTTCCACAACTCAGAGCGGAAAGAACGCCTGCGCAAAGACCCAGCGCGGATAGTGCCGGAAGGAAACTCCACCTGCCGTTCTGGAGAGGCTTCATCAATTGCGTTCCTTTCCTAGTGTATCCGCGCGCGCTTCCCTGATCACCCAAAACGCGAAGCGTATTCGCGAGAAGTGATTTCGATTTGTACCTCTTATCTTTGAATTGTGATTTCGTGTCAAGGATGAATGGCTTGTCGTCCCACGCGTCTCTTCGTTTCTCATCTCGAATTCATCATTTGCCTCGACGGGCAAATGGGGATATTTTGTTCCTCGCCCGACCCCATCCATTACCCAGAAGCTTTATGGAGTGAAAATGGCCGGTAAGAAACCCGTTGTTTTGTACGGCGCAAATGGATTTTCTGGACGCCTTGTCGCGGAATTCCTGCGAGAGTTCAATGTCCCCTTCGTCGCAGCCGGCCGTAATCGCGCCAAGATCCAGGACGTGATGAGTCACGTTCCGGGCATCGAAACCGCGGATTACGAAATTGCCGAAACCGCTGGGTCGGTGGACGATCTGGTCAAGCTTTTCACCGGCGCGCGCGTGGTCTGCAATACAGTGGGCCCGTTCCTCTATCACGGCCCGCGCGTCATCGAAGCATGCCTCAAGGCTGGCTGCCACTATGTGGATATCGGGGGCGAGCAGGCCTGGCATCGTGAAGTGGAAGAAAACTGGGGCGATAAGTTTGCTCGCCAGGGCCTCCTTGCCGGGCCCGGCATGGCCTACATGTCCGCGGCGAGCGATATTGCCGTACACCTTTGTCTCGAGGCGGGCGGGATCGACACGCTCGACGTACTCTCGATGTTCAATGGCATTCCGACGTTTGGTTCGACTCAAACGATTTTCGCGGCGATTCCCACCGACGCATACTACCTGGAGCAGAACCGCTACAAGCCGTGGCCTCGGGCCGTCGCTCATGAAGTCGCCGTGCCCGCGCTGCTCCAGACGCAACTGGCTCTGCCCTGGGGCGGATTTCCACACCCAGTGTGGTATAAGCATCACCCGCAAGTGGCCAACGTACGCACCCTCGGAGGCCTACTGAACCGGCAGATCATGGAAGCGGTTTTCGCCACGGAGAAGAATTTCGAGGAGAATATTCGTCCCTTGCCGAAACAAGAGCAAGAAAAAAAGCTGGCGGAGATGGCGAACTCCGTGCAGGGCAGCACGCCGCCGCGGGAAAACACTCGTGAACATCGGACGATCGACGTCGTCTACGGGCGGGGCACAACGTCTTTCGCGCAGTGCATCATGTTCGGCACGTGCTGCTATCGGCAAACCGGCCTGATGCAAGCCTATGCTGCGCACACCTTGATCCACACGCCGCCCCGCAAGACAGGTTACGCCTCGCCCTGCGCGGCCTTTGGGCATCGGGAACTGTTGAAGGTCCTGGAAAGCTACGGCCTCTCGCGAGCGCGAGTCACGGTGTGAACGAAGCGGGAAAGGATAAGGAAAGCTGGAGGTTGCCATCGTAACCGCGGTCAGAGTTCCGAAAACGGGGGGAATTCCCACCACCCAGGTGATTGTGGTGAAGTGGCTCAAGCGGAAGGGGCAGAAGGTGAGCCAGGGTGAACCGCTTGTCGAACTGCAAACCGACAAGGTGAATTACGAACTCGAATCGACTGCAAACGGTGTGCTGCTCGAAATTGTCGCCAAAGAAGATTCAGAAGTTCCGGTGGGAGAACTACTTTGCTACATCGGCCAGCCGGGCGAGGCTGTGCCAAAGACCTGAATCCGGAAGGAGACAGCGGTGCCAAAGAAACCGACGGGGAAACTTGGGAAAGACCGGCTGATCTGGATGTACACGCAGATGTTACGCATCCGCGAGTTCGAAGAGCGTGTCAAACGGACATTCGTCGAGCATCCCGGTGTGATCCGCGGCCACACGCATCTTGCCGACGGCGCCGAGGCCTCCATCGTCGGAGCTTTGGCCACGCGGCAAGTGAACGATCTGGCCATGCCCAGTTACCGCTGCCATGGCTACCCAATCGTTCTGGGGACCTCCGTCAAGAAAATGATGGCGGAGATCTATGGCCGCAAAGACGGCCTGTGCCAGGGGTTTGGTGGCTCGATGCATCTCGCCGATCCGGCGCACCACTTTCCGGGAACCTCGGGCATTATCGGACAGGCCATCGCGCACGCCACCGGCGCTGCGCTGACAGCGCAAGTAAAAAAGACCGGACAAGTCATCTACTGCTTCTTCGGGGACGGCGCCAGCAAGCAGGGAGCTTTCTTCGAATCCCTGAATATGGCTGCGGTCTGGAAACTCCCGATTGTTTATGTCCTCGAAAACAATCAGTACCAAGCGTACACCCACGTCAGTCTCGAAGACGCCAACAGCGTAGCGGGCGACCAGCTCTCCCAGAAGGCCAGGGCCTTCAGCATGCCTGGCGTCACCGTCGATGGAACCGACGCGCTAAAAGTCTACGAGGTCGTAGGCAAAGCAGCGAAGCGCGCCAGATCTGGCCAGGGACCGAGTTTGATTGAATCGAAATTCTACCGTTTCAGCGCCCATGGAAATGCAATCACCATCCCTCCCGTGCCTACACAGTTTCCGAAGCACGAAGCGATCGAAACCTACGGCAGGAAGAAGGAGTACGCCGCTGCGCGCGCGAAAGATCCGATCCAGCTGTTTCGCAAGAAATTGAGGAGCCGGGGAATTTTGTCCGAGGCGGACGCAAAGCGCATTGAGGACTCCGTTCGCGCGGAATTGGATGAAGCAGTCCAGTTTGCCCTTGCCAGTCCCTTCCCGGCACCCGAAGAAGCCACGAACTATGTGTTCGCATAGATGAAGGAGCGCTCATGCCGCGTGAAATGATGTATGCCGAAGCGATGGCCGTCGCCATCACCGAAGAGATGAAGCGCGATTCCGACGTCATCTTTTACGGACAAAATATGGGAATGACGGATCGCGATCCCATGGTTCGCGCGTTCGGGAAAAATCGAGTCCGCATTACACCGATCTCGGAAACCGCGGAATTGGGAATCGCTATCGGCGCAGCGATGACTGGCTTGCGCCCGGTGGTCGAGTTGTGGATGAGCGAATTCATGCTTGTGGCCATGGGCCAGGTGCTCAACGAGGCGCCGCGCCTGCGCTACATGTCCGGCGGGCAGGTGAAAGTGCCGGTCGTTTTTAAAGCGGGTTACGGCTTTGCCGCGGGCTGGGCCGGGCAGCACTCCAATTGCATCTATCACACCATGATGGGGGTTCCTGGTTTGAAAGTGGCGATGCCTTCATGCGCTGCTGACGCCAAAGGGCTCATGGCTGCCGCGATCCGCGACGACAATCCCGTTATCTATCTCCATCATTACATGCAAATGCTGGACAAGGGGCCGGTGCCGGAAGGCGATTACGTCATTCCGTTTGGCGTGGCGGATGTAAAGCGCTCCGGAACCGACGTCACGGTAGTGGCAACAGGGTGGATGGTATCGAAGTCGCTCGCCGCGGCGGAAGCGCTGGCTGAAAAGGGAATCAGCGTGGAAGTGATTGACCCGCGCACGATCGAGCCTCTGGATATAGAGACCATTGTCAACTCGGTGAAGAAGACCGGAAGGCTCGTGGTCGTGGATCAGGCCACGCGCCATGCTTCCGTCGGCGCGATTATTGCCGGGGAGGTTGCCGAGCGGGGCTTTCAGCACTTGAAGGCGCCAGTCAAGATGGTCACGGCACTCGATACCTCGATCCCTTATAGCGAGCCGCTCGAGAAGTACGTATTGCCCAACGAGGAAAAGATCATCGAAGCGGTGAAATCTGTCTTCCACTCAATGAGTAGAGGAGCCTGAGACGCAAGAAGAGTTCTCGACTGAAGGGGTGAACGGTGTCTAAGTACATCTTGGTTCACGGCGCTTGGCGCGGCGGTTGGATTTGGAAACGAGTTCGCCGGGTGCTTCAGGCGCAAGGCCACGAGGTGTTCACGCCGACTCTTACCGGAGTGGCTGACCGTATACACCTGTCTTCCCCAAACGTGAACCTCGACACGCACATTACTGACGTCGCGAATCTGATTCGCTAGGAGGAACTATCGAATGTAATCTTGTGCGGCCATTCCTACGGCGGCTGCGTCGTGAGTGGCGTTGCGGATCGGGTTCCGGATCATATTGACGCGCTGGTTTACCTCGATGCATTCGTTCTGGAGAATGGCCAATGCTTGAACGACACGATTCCACCGGAAGTGAGAAGCGAACGCCTCGCGCTGGCAAAAGAAGCGGGCGAAGGATGGAAACTGCCGCCGATATCCGCGGAAGAATTCAACGTCAATCCCAGGGACCGCGATTGGGTGAACCGGCAAGCCACCTGGCAATCGTTGGCGTGCTTTGAGCAACCTTTGCGTCTGACCGGAGCCCTTAACCAGATCAAAAACGTCACTTACATTGTGGCGAGCGGCTGGTCACCCTCACCGTTTCCACAGTTCCACGAAAAGGCGAAAGCGCGAGGTTGGAGAACGATCGCGATCGATTGCGGGCATGACGTAATGCTCGACCGGCCGGAAGAACTCGCTGAGCACCTGCTGGCATTGTCTTCACAACTCGCTTCCTCAGCAAGTTGAGCGCGCGCAAACTCCACCCCAGGAAAGACTTAAACCCTAAGCGCCTTCATTTCCCGGCTGAGATATTCCGCCTGCCGCAGTGCTAGGGCCACAATTGTTAGAGTAGGATTGGCCGAGCCTGACGTGGGCAAGGCGCTGCCGTCGGAAATAAAAAGATTCTTGACGTCGTGCGTTTGTCCCCAGGTGTTGGCTACGCCTTCCCGCGGGTCGGCGCTCATGCGGGCGCTGCAAGTGTTGTGCGTCGCCGGCGGAACAGGACCGAACACCACCCGCTTGGCTCCGACCGCCTCGTACATCCGGGACATCTGCGTCTCGGCGTGCTTGCGCATTGCCTGGTCGTTTGCATGTTCATCGACGTGGACATTCGCGACCGGCAAACCGAAGGAGTCCTTGACGTCGTGATTGAGCGTAATTCGGTTCTCCGCGCGCGGCATGTCCTCGCCATTGATCAGCATGCCCGCCATATTCCGATAATTCTCGAGGGTGGACGCGAAATCGCGGCCCCACCCGTACGGCAGGCCCACGAGTGGCAAAGTCGGCAGATCGAGCGTACACAATTCCATTCGATATCCGCCCACGAATCCGCGGCTTGGATCGTTTCTTAGTTCATCTTCGACCACTCCCGCTAGCGTCGCGCCGCGCCAGGAAGATACAGGTTTGTCGAAGATCCCCCAGACAAATCCGATAATCTGATGGCAGTAGTTCCTCCCCACCTGCCCCGCGGAATTGGCAAGCCCGTCGGGGAATTTCGAAGAGTCCGAAAGCAACAGAAGTCGTGGCGTTTCGATCCCATTGCCCGCCACGCACACGACGCGCGCCTTCTGCCGCTGCTCGCGTCCCTCGGCATCGCGGTAGATCACTGCGTTGACGCGCCCGTCGGCGCCGTGTTCGATTCGCGTGGCCGTGCATTCGACGCGCAGATCCAGATTCCCTGTAGCCTCGGCGCGCGGGATTGAAGTGTATAGCGTGCTCCACTTAGCGCCCATCTTGCACCCCTGCGCGCAAAAGCCCTGCTGGATGCAACTGGCGCGCCCGTCGAAGGGGCGTGGATTGATGGCCATGTGGCCCGTGTGCACGCGCTTGTAGCCCAGCTTTTTCGCGCCGGCGTACATCACTTTGAAATTGTTCGAAGCGGGCAGGCCCGGAACTCCATTGCGGCGCGTCACTCCAAGCCGGCGCTCCGCCAGCAAGTAGTAAGCCTTCAGCTCGTTGTAAGAAATCGGCCAGTCGATCAGCGAGGCGCCGGGAATACTGCCGTAAGTGGTTCTTGCCCGCAATTCCCACGGTTCGAATCGTGGCGTGGCCGCCGTCCAGTGAACCGTCGTTCCACCCACGGTCTTGCAGTGCCACACAGGAAGCGTTGGAAAATTCTTTGCCACGCCCCAATTCCCGCTCTGTGTGCGAGGATCAAGCCAGGTCAGTTGGAGAAAAGCAGCCCCGGGTACCTGAGAGAAGCTCGCCGTTGTCTGTCGTTTGCCGGCCTCCAGAACCACGACCTTGATTCCTCGTGTCGTCAGTTCGTGGGCCAGCGTGCCGCCACCAGCGCCCGATCCAATGATGACGACAGCACTTTCGTCGTTGAACTCAATTCGCGCCATGCCACTCCTCTCTTCTCGTTATGCTCCTTCCGGCAGCGGACCACTGTCTTCGATCGGAACTTCCGGCAACCAGCGCAAGTCGTTGAACCCGCGAGACAAATAACCGCCCTTGGAGAACGCTTCCCCCTCATACCCAAAATAGGCATAGGCGATCGGGCTGGAGTAAAGGACTTGCACAGTTTTCAAGCGCATCGTCTGGAAGAATGTTGAGGATTCAATCTCCTTTACCGCCGCGACCCGTTCGATCTCAGATTTCGCGGGGAAATCAGTCCTAAGTGCAGCTAGGCCTTCCTGGATCATTTTGTTCGTGCCGGCGTCTTTCGCGGCATCGCTGTCAATTGCTTGAACAACCAGTGCATACGCGGCGTCATCGAGTTTGTCATGCGGCGCAATCGTGCGCGCCAAACTCATGAGCGTGGCACCCTCGGAGCTCGTGAGGGTAGTAAGATCCACAGCCCACGCTCGCCCCGCCGCAATCAAGGCCAGAGGGCTTCCTGTGACCACCCAACCAGTCAGGAGCCCGGTTGTGGTTTTCAGCAGCTCTCGGCGGTTCAGGGTAACGAGCTTGTCCATCGGCGCTCCTCCTGGGCGGAGTATTTTTTTGCGCTCGGGATTCGAATTGCTGGAAACAATATCACGGATTCCAAAATCCCCGCGGATTTTAGGCTCATTAAGTGCGGCGGCGACGGCAGTTCAGCGTATTCCGAGGCCTCGCGGGGGGGGATTGACTGGCCAGGACGCTAGATTTTACTTCCGGCCCTCTCCAATTCGTGTAGAGTTCCGGAGGACGCCATCGCCATTTGGCCGTTGGAAGGAAGCGCGTGTATGGGGATACAATCCGGCGTACAGCAACCGTGGCCTTGGCCGGATGAACTGGACGCCATGATTGCCGCTCCTGCCTTTCACAGGAATTTGTTTGAAAATGATCTTGTGCGCTACCTCGAAGTGATCATCCGCCCGGGGGACTTTGTTCCCGTGCATACACATCGCTGGCCGAGCGTCATCTACGTTCGCAGCACAAGCGATTTCATCCGCCGCGACGGCGAGGGTCGAGTCATTTTCGATTCGCGTAATGCCGGGACGCTTCCAAAGTCGCCAACCGTCGAATGGGTGGGACCGCTGCCGCCTCATTCCATTGAGAATGTCGGCAATTCAGAAGTGCAACTGCTTACGGTGGAGCTGAAGCAGGGAAAGGCCTAAGTGGCGGGCAAGGCGGAGCACCCATTATGAAGAACAACGTTGAATTGATCGCCTCATATTGGACGCTGGCGGGTGGCGCCGAGCCACACACCGATCACGAATATAGCGTCTTCGATTTCAAGGATCGTGTCGAAGCATGTGCCCAGGCAGGCTTTCGCGGCGTGGGCATCTGGCATGCCGACCTTCTCCACACACTCAAGCGTCGTCCCCTGACGGAAATCAAACGCATCCTCGACGACAACGGCATGAAACACGTCGAGCTCGAGTTTTTGGGAGATTGGTTCCTCACCGGCGAAAAAAAGAAGCAGTCAGATTTAGTAAAGCAAGACCTCTTGACAGCCGCGGAAGCCCTCGGCGCAAGGCACATTAAAGTTGGCGACTTCTTTCACACTGACACTCCCATGCCCCAGGTGATCGACGCCTTCGCCGCGCTTTGCAGAGACGCTGCCGCCTGTGGCACTAAAATTGTCTATGAGTTAATGCCGTTCGCCATGATCGACACCCTTGCGGACACTCTGGCGATGCTGAAGGGCGCCGGCGAGAAAAACGGCGGTATCATCTTCGACCTCTGGCACATCGTAAAGATGGGCGTCCCTTACGAGGAGATTTCCCGTTTCCCATTGGAGTATTTCTTCGGCGTCGAAATCAACGACGGCACATTCACCGCCCCCTGGAGCCTGCACGAAGACACGATCAATCACAGAAGGCTCTGCGGCGAAGGTGAGTTCGATATTCGGGGTTTCCTCGATCAAGTCTGGAAGGCGGGATACCGTGGCCCGGTCGGCATCGAAGTCCTGAACAAGGAACTTCGCAAGCGCCCTCTGGATGAATTGGCTACACGGTCGTTCAACACGACTTTAGCTCAATTCTCCTCTTAGACGACCCCTGCCGCTGACCAGCTGGATGGGACCGGTTAATAGCATCAACAGAGAATCGAACAATTTCGCGCTCACTGAAACACAAACCCACAAACATGACTTGGCCGCTGTAATTATCGAATGGGCAAAATATTAACTGTCTATTACATATAAAAATATTTTCATATATTTAAAGACGGTGAGTCCTGGAAATAAGCAGGTACCAGCAGTCTTGGCTCGTGAGATGCGCAAACTAGTTCCCGAATGGATAGAAGTGATTCACCTCTCCCATTATCGGTGGCATTTTGGAGGCCAGCGCCCTCGCGAAGAGCGCTGTGTGCTCCAGTGCCGGCGACGCTCGCTGAGGAAGACTTACGCTTACGAAGTGGGTCGCCCGCAAATGCGTCCGTGCGGACTCGAACCGCAGACCTCTACTGTGTCAACGCAATTCTGCCCCTCCTCCGGGTGCTCCCTATTTCATTCAGGAGCCGGTACTCACGTCATTGATAAGTGCAGGGTGCGCCTGCGTCCGTTGTAAACGTGCCGTTGTTCGAGTACCAACCGTTGACTCCGATCGACTTTCCTCCGAAGAACCACGAGAAAAAGGCAAGTTCCTGCAGCCCGTAAGTAAATCCGTTGTTCATTGTCACCGGAGGGATATTGATTCTCGTCAATGGGTCGCCGACTTCTAGATTGGCCTGGCAGCCCGGTACCTGGCCGGTGCCTCCCCAGGGCGGGACCAGATTGTTACCGAACGGGTCGTTCACCCACTCGCCAACCTCGTGCGAGACAATAGCCGTGTCCGTTGCGCTCGGCCCGAACACCCCCGTGGAGTCGAAGTTAGCCACCGAGTAAGTTTGCGCCTGGCCCGGGAAGCCACCGAAAGAGTGGTAACCACCTATGCAGCAGGAGAAAATTTGGTTTACGGGTTCTGTTTCCCAAGTGCTATAGAGCATGAAGATCGGAAGGGTCGTCGCATTTACACCCTGCTCGGCGAGGTCAGGCAGCACCCGGTCGTTCAAGTAAAAGTCGAGCCAGGCGAAGTCAATAAGTCCAAGCGGAGCACAGAAAGGCGGCAGGCCAAAGGGTGCCGGAGACAGAAAGCCTGGATCTGTGATCGCGATTCCCTCGGCCGCTGGCACGTTAATTTCCACGCCTCTCAGAGTATTCACTGGATCGAGCAGCACGTGATAGTTGGCGATATCGGCGCCCAGCACGCGATAGAAATTGGCTCGCTGGAAGGCGTCGACATACTGCGTGGTTCCCAGGTTGGTCGAACCGAACGTAAAGCTCGCCGGATTGAAGAGTGGCGACTCGCTCAAAACGGTGGCAGGAACATTGTTCGGCGCGCTCATGCAACTGTTGTCGGCGTCGGTCGGATCGACCGTCACTTCGCCGGGCGTGGTCGTGATAATGCCCGTGTTCGGATCGAAGCTGACCCCGACCGAATGCAAATGCAAGACCAGTG
>Ga0206968_10137_pt1 | contig 21072 bp, 20 predicted proteins | sample Alteio_BWOrgHeat_22_FD_153254 | JGI IMG/M metagenome (GOLD analysis project Ga0206968, IMG submission 153254) | Enriched cells from forest soil in Barre Woods Harvard Forest LTER site, Petersham, Massachusetts, United States -... | ecosystem: Environmental > Terrestrial > Soil > Temperate forest >... | reverse complement strand
GAATCTTTTCGGCGCGCTCCATTTCGTTCATCCATTTGCGGTTGGCCATATGCGCGTTGATTTTGTCCGCGGGGAGCGTCGCCAAGTCCCGGCCACTGTCCGGATGGGTGTCCTCGTAAACGCGGTCCATGGATTCATCGTTGTCAAAGCGCACGCCGTATTCTTTCGGGTCCGGAAGAGTCTCAATCTCGTCGAGATTCGGTTCCTTCACGGCGCTTTTGAATTGTTCGTTTTCCACTTCCCGCGAACGCATCATCATCTCGCGCTTGATTTCCGCGTCCTGCAAATGATGGGTGACTTCTTGATTGATACGGGCGGCGTTGGAATCCTTTGAAGAAAGATCCATTTGCCCAGATTTGACTTTCGCGGATGTTTTTGCGGACGTAACTTTGGGACTAAAATCATGGAGACTGAGCAAAGCCAAGACGCAGATCCCAAGGGCTATATAAAGGACCGTGTCGCGTGACGATTTAGAGGCGGCCGTCTTGTTGTTGCTGCGAGGTAGCGCTCTGATTTTGAATTCGGTCTGATTGTCCATTGTACCCATTCCCTTGTAGTGATTAATAGTAAAGCAAGCGCGAGGCCAAGACGGTGCGTTTCCAGAGGAAATTTAGTGGGATTACAGTGCGAAATCTCATTCTGATACGTTCATTTTCTTAGCGGCAGTCACTCCAATGGCCAATTCGCAAAACCTATGGCACAGGGCATATCTCCTCCGTCCGAGTCTGAATTGACTTGGCGATCCTTCCCAATTCAACTGAATGGCCAACAAGGGGAGGTTTCAATGCGCATTTTAACAGCACTCATTTTAGTTTACTCAGCCCAGTCGTTCGGCTGTCCGATGCTCGCGGGAAGCTACTCGTGCCCTCAGCGCGACGGCAGTACAAAAACTACGACGATCAGCCAAACGGAAAAGGACGGCGTGACGATCTATGATTTTAAAAATTTCTTTTTGCCCGCTGACAATCAAGCTCATCCGATAGCTGATTCCGACAATTTGAAGAGCACAACTTTGCGCGGATGGTGTGATGAAGATGTGACGCTAAAAGTTGAAATTATCGGAAAAGTTTATTCGAGCGGCAAATATGTTGCGGATGTGAACGCTATTCAGAAAATTTCACACTCCGCAGAAACACTCGATGAAAACATCAGTGGAACACTCTCAAACCAGAGTGGTTCTCAACCATTTAGCCAAGAGATTAAATGTACCGAGATGACACCCTAAGACGCGAATTACAGTAAATTTAAGAATAAAAATCTTATCATCGCGGACTTTTGGGCTTAGCGTTTATGAACAACTTTTTAAGGGGGAACACCTTATGCGTACACTAGCAGCTCTTGCACTGGTTTTTTCGGCTCAAGCTTTTGCTTGCCCGCAACTCACTGGTAGCTTCACCTGCACGGCCCAAGACGGATCCAAACAAGTGATGAAAATCACTCAAGACATGAAAGGTACTACAACCGTTTACAACATCAACGGTTCGGACCTTCCCGCTGACAAATCCGTCATGAACCTGCCGGACGACGACAGCTTGAAGAACGCCACCATCAGCGCTTGGTGCGATGATGACGTGACTCTCAAAGCTCAGATCCTTGGTAAGTACTACCAAGATGGTTCGTACTTCGGTGACCTCACCGCGAACCTCGGCTTCTCAATGAAAGGCAAAGACCTCGCTCAGCACATGACTGGCGATGTGAAGGCCTCCAGCGGCGACTATCCGATCAATTCGGACACTGTTTGCACCGCTAACTAATTCTTGTAGGTATTTCGGGGCTCGGGATTTTCTCGGGCCTCGGCTCTCTGATTCTAAATTACCGCGACCGTTTTCTTGGATTCCGCGGGCCCATCAACTGGTAGAATAATTTTAAATTCAGTGCCTTTACCGACTTCCGACGCCACCAAAATATCCCCACCGTGTTTTTGGACTACGCCGTAAGAAATGCTTAATCCCAATCCCGTCCCGCTACCCAAACCCTTCGTGGTGAAAAACGGATCAAAGATTTTTTCGAGCGTGGTCTTATTCATTCCCTTACCAGTATCGCGGATGCTGACTTCCACGCGCTCATCCGCCAGCTTACGGGTGGTGATATGGATCTCGCCGCCTTGGCTCTCAATGGCTTGCGCCGCATTACTCAGGACATTCATAAAAACCTGGTTCAACTGACTGGGATAACAATTCACCTTCGGCAACTGACCGAACTTTTTAACCACTTTGACGCGATTTTTAAGTTCGCCGGTGAGGAGCTGCAGTGTGTTTTCCAATCCTTCGTGAATATCCACTTTTTTGAGCTGAGCTTCATCAAGACGTGAAAAGTTCCTAAGACCAAGTACGATATCACGCGTACGGCGGGCGCCATCTTCGCACGATGAAATCAGCTTGGGCAGATCCTTTTCTATGTAATTCAAATCCGCCTTCGCTTTTTCCTGACTCAATTTTTCGGGATGCTTTTCAGCCACCTCGATGAGATGCACGAGCTTTTGCGAGTAGTCGCGCAGATGAGTCATGTTGGAATAAATAAAACCGATGGGATTGTTGAGCTCATGCGCCACGCCAGCCACCAATTGACCGAGGCTTGCCATTTTGGCGGTGTGCACGAGCTTCGCCTGCGTGTCGCGGATTTCGTTGTTGGCCTTTTCCAGCTCCTGGATTTTATCGCGCAGGGCTTTTTGGGATTCAAACGTGCGCCGTGAGAGATCGTTGAAACTTTCCGCGAGCAAGCCCAATTCGGTTTCATTCGTCGTCGGAATCTGCAACAGAGCTTGGTCGAAATCCGTTTTCTCAATGGCCTGAAGAACTTCGTAAATCGGATTAAGCAAGATGCGCGAAGCGAAGACGCTCAGACAAATCAGCAGAAAGACAATCGCGCTGACCACGGTGAAAAAGGCGAATTTTACGTTTTTCAAAATCGCCGTGGTCGCGCTCTTCGAAGCCCCGAGACCGAGAATAAACTCCGTGTCTCCCCATTTTTGCTCACGCAACATCAGACTATAAGGGTTGGACCGGATGTTCAGCTCGAACAGACCATCTTCCTTGAGATGTGGCAAGAACGTGTCGACTTTGTAAAGTGCCAGATCGTCATGAGTGGCGACAATAGTCGGCTTGTCGGGTTGGAAGAAAAAGATTTCAACATTTAGGCGATTGCCCCAGTTTTGGATCGCGTATTCGTCGAGCGTGATCGCCTCTTCGACGTAGCCTACAACTTTACCTCCCGTGCCGAGGATTTTCGTGTAGACGGAAAACTCCACGCGCGATTCCCGCGGCTTACCGGGATTGTCCGTGGTATCGCTCGCGATATTCATGTAAAGCATTTCGTCTTTGGCGTTGATGGATTTCAACAACGTCTCGTTCATTTCGATCATGGTCTCCAGCTTTTCCCGGCGCTGAACTTGCCCACGCTCATCTTTATAAAGCGCGACTTGCAGGCGTGCATCGCGATCGAAGACCCAAAGTCGATGAGAGATGGTTGAGCGGTTAAACCAACGCTTCAACCCCTCACGAGCCTGAGCGATATTGTTGGCGGTGAGATAGTAAGTGAGCGCTTTGTCAGAGGCGATCTGGTGAGTTTCAAAAATCAGATTCGACTGGATTTCGGAAAGTTGCACGCCGATTTCGCGCGCATTGCCCAACAACCGGGTGGAGAGTTCCTGATCGATACCTTGTTCAAATCTCACGAGCGAGTAACCGGTAATAAACGCGAGCGGTACGATCGAAAAAATCAGAAGCCACAATATCAAGATTGTGCGTAGAGATTTACGGGGTCTCAGTCTCTTCGCTGGGCTCATTGGGGCTGCCATCCTTTATTGTAAGGATAATGTGGATTTCTCCATCTGGCATCACCCGGGGGTGGGCTTCCTGCTTGAACCGGACTGGACCAAAGGTCTTCAAGAACTCTTCCAATTCCGCGCGATTGGACTCAGGTAGGGAAAAATGAAAACTTGCCGTACCTTTTTCGCGCTCGACGCCCAGCTCTTCTTGTCCCGCCGGCTTCCCGTCGAGGGCCGTGATTTTCTCACGAATCTGAGACGTGGCCTCCGCGAAATTTCCCACTTCGATCTCCGCGCGGAATAAAATTCCTTTCTCCGCCGAAGCCAAAGGCGAAGGCGGAGGAGGAGGCGTAGGTGTCGGCGCGGGTTTCGCGACAGCCGCTTCATGTGTCGTCACGAGCGAGGGTTTATCAGCTTTTACGGCTTCACTGCTTTCCACTTTGGGCACCACGGGTGTCACAGCTGGATTTTCGACCTTAACATCATCGGGTGGCGGAGTCCGGTCAGCTTCTTGCTTGGCGGTTTCAACCAACACGACTTCCTTTTGGCCGGCGGTCGTCCACGGCTTGAAAACTAACACGGTGAGTACGATCACCACCGCCAGCACGGCATAAGGGAGCGCTTTCCAGCCATGCAGTGACCAAAACAGTGTCCACTGGCGAAGGTTGCGCTTCCACGATGGCTCAAAGCCCAGCAGAGCCGCCTTCAAATTGGACGAAACCTCCACCTTGGCCAAACGCGCGGTGAATTGAAATCCCGCTTTCAGTTTTTCCAATTCGCGTTGCGATTCTCGGCAACCCGTCAGGTGTATATCGAGCGCCTTCTGCCGCTCGAGATCCAAGTTGCCGGTGGCAAACTCATAGAGCAGCTCTTGGCAGATAAACTTGGTCATTACTTGATTGCCGCTATTGGATTCAAGGCTCAACGTAACCGCCTAAATGCCGGAGCCCGCGGCCCACACGATAGCGAACCGTACCGACCGTTACACCAAGGCCCTGCGCGATTTCTTCGTCCGAAAATCTGAGAACGCGGGAAAATAAAACGGCTTCGACTTCTTCCGCTTCCGCGGTGTTCATGTAAGAAACCCAGGCGCTGAGATCCAGCTCGGTGGGAACCATAAAGCCATGTTCATTGGGAGAATCGCTCCAGGCGCGCGGGCGCACGCGGCCGAGCTTTCTCTTCCAGCGATGCAGGGCTTGCACCCAATGCGAGCGATGTTCGTCATCCAGACGATTGTGCGCCTTCAACTCGGCGAGCACACTCAAGCCCGCCGAAAAACTCACACGCTCATCAAAACAAGAAAAAAAGAAGAATTTGGCGACGGCATCAGTGACAGTGGTCTCCCCTGCCTCAGCCATCGAGTTAGTCCACCGTGAGTTGCTTTAACAGGTCGATATCTTCGAGAACTTTGCCCGATCCCAGCACCACACAAGATAGAGGATCTTCGGCGATCGTCACCGGCAGTCCGGTGCGTTCACGCAGTAAAACGTCGAGGTTGGACAGCAATGCGCCGCCGCCGGTGAGCACGATGCCGTTATCGACAATGTCGCTCGCCAATTCAGGCGGAGTTTTCTCCAGAGCCGTACGAACAGCGTCTACAACTTCGCTCAGCGGATCCATCAAGGCGTCATTGACTTGCGAACTGGTGATTTCGATGGTCTTCGGCGCGCCGGCCACCAGATCCCGGCCTTTGATTTCCATGCTGCGCTCTTCTTCAAATGGATACGCATTGCCGATTTGGATTTTGATCATCTCGGCCGAGCGCTCACCGATCAGCAAATTGAATTGGCGGCGTACATAGTTCACGATGGCTTCATCGAATTTATCGCCGGCAACCTTTATCGATTTGCAATACACGATGCCACCGAGTGAAATCACGGCGACGCCAGTCGTGCCCCCACCCATGTCGACGACCATGCTACCCGTCGGCTCAGTGATGGGAAGTCCCGCTCCGATGGCCGCGGCCATTGGCTCTTCAATCAAATACACTTCGCGGGCACCAGCGGAGTGCGCTGACTCTTTGACCGCGCGCTTTTCCACCTGAGTGATCCCATAGGGCACGCAGATGATAATGCGCGGACGGATAAAGCTCTTTTTTTGACCGGTCGACTTGCCGATGAAATAGCGAAGCATGCTTTGCGTGACTTCAAAGTCGGCGATAACGCCATCTTTGATCGGACGAATGGCGACAATACTTCCGGGGGTGCGGCCCAGCATCTCTTTGGCTTCTTTGCCTACGGCGAGCACGCGGTTTTGACCGCCCCGAGCGTTCTTTTGGACAGCCACGACCGACGGTTCATCAAGAATAATGCCCCGCCCCTTGGCGAAAACCAGGGTGTTGGCGGTGCCTAGATCAATGGCGATATCGTTCGAAAAATACTCAGTGATTTTATCAACAAAGCTCATAGGATCTGACCACAATAGGTTACACCAGGGGGCGGGTCAACGAGAGAGAGTGGCGTGCAGCTCCCAATTTAGTTGATTTTGCAGAGCATTAATTTCGTCATTTTGGCGCTTTCCGTCCCACCCCAAACGCTCGCCCATGACCTGCGCAATCGCCGGCACGAAAGTGAGCCCGTGATCTTCCCGCGCGAGGATGAGATGCGTGCGACGAAGGTAAAAATCCGTCAACGAGAGACACATAGTATGAGTGATGGCGTGCAGAGCTTCCGCACACCACATCCATTCTTCGGGATCTTTGCACCGCGCACGCACGGGCAATGCCTGCTCAATGATTTTTTCGGCCTCGAGGCCGTGCCGTTCAGCGAGAGCGATCGTCACGGACTCGGGCAATTGCCAATCCTCCGCCCAGCGCCGAGCTTCGCTGCGCGCCCGCTCCAGAAGATTCTCACTCACCAGCGGGTTCAGGGGTTCCAAGGTTTGACCGTGCGCCCATCGCGCGCGCTCTTCCAAGGAGAAATAACTAAGCACTTCCTCAACGGTTTGTTGCGCCATATTCCGGTAAGTGGTGTATTTTCCGCCGGCGACGAAGGTGACCGCTCGCGGGTCGGTCCAAATAAGATGTTCACGACTCGTCTTGCTCTCGGTGGCGGCCCCGTCGTCAATGAGCGGCCTCACGCCCGCATAACAACCAATGATGTCCTTACGAGTAATTTTTGCGCCTGGAAAATAGCGATCGATCACTTTGAGAATGTAGCGGACGTCGTCTTCCTCGGCACGTACTTCGGCCGGGTCGCCCGGATAATCCGTGTCGGTCGTACCCACGATCACCATTTCATGACGGGGAATCGCGAAGACAATGCGGCTTTCCGCGGCCATCACGACGGCATCGTGAAGTTGAAAGCGGCTTTTGCTGAAGGTCAGATGCACCCCTTTTGACGGGCGCAACATTTTTTTCCAATCGCGAAAAAGCTTCTGCCCAAGAAGGTCGGTCCATGGTCCCACGGTGCTGACAAAGTGGCGCGCCGTCAGAGTGAATTTCGTGTGGGTGAGTTGATCTTCACACTCGAGGCTTGTGACTCTTTGATTTGCCAACTGAGCGCCCGTCGCTTTGACATAGTTCGCGACGACGGCCCCGTGACTGCAGGCCGAGCGCAGTGTTTCCAGAACGAGGCGATCGTCATCCATGTAGGCGTCGTAATACGCGAACGCACCTTCCAAAAGTTGCGTCTCGAGCGCCGGAAATTCTTGGTGAACTTCCTGTACATCCAAAAATTCACTGAGCTCGGGAGCTTCATAGAGCGAGAGGGCGTCGTATGCCATCATACCGAGTCCCATCTTCCAGGCCGGAACGCGGCCGCCTTCGTAAACCGGCAGAAGAAAACGCAAAGGATGTACAAGATGCGGAGCCATTTCAAAAAGCCGCTGGCGTTCGGAGAGCGCCTCAAACACGAGATGGAACTCTAGGTTTTCAAGATAGCGAATGCCGCCATGTATGAGTTTACTCGATCGCGAACTGGTGCCCGAAGCGAAATCGGCAGCTTCGACAAGCGCCACTTTGAGCCCGCGACTGGCGGCATCGCGCGCGACTCCCGCTCCGGTAATGCCGCCACCGATAATCGCGATGTCGAATTCCTGCTGGCGCATTTTTTCCAGAGCACTCGCTCGTTTATTCACTGGTACCTCGCGGTTTTAATTTCGCGCAATTCGCCGGTTTCAGTTTCCATCAAGACGCATTGAAAGTGTTTATCGCGTGCCCAGCGCGAGGCGCAATCCAGAAGCGCGGCTTTGATCTCTTCGCTTTCACCCTCAAGGTGTTCGAGCCAGAGAGTTTGCGTGAGGCCGCGATGAAAGACAAACGGCTGCCCAAGAACGATACCCTTGAGCTGGCCCTGCACGAACGCGCCGTAGCTCCAGCCCAGTTTAAGATAGTGCTCCAGTGCTTCGGCGCGCCAGCGTGCGCTCCAGCTTTTGATTTCGCGCTCCATGGGATCACGTTCGCGTTCGGCTAGGCGGCGTTTGCAAAACTCGAGGATGATCTCTTTATGCTCGGGAAGGAGGATCACTAAATCCATAAGTGCCTTAATACCACCTTGTTCGGTCCGAGCCAAATTGTTAGGGTAGGAAGGATGTATCATTTCGCCGACGCCTCACAGTTAAAGCCGTTTTCTCCCGCTAAACTCTCCGCCTTATTGAGCGATCTGGAAAAATTCCGCCCCAAAGGCCGGGCGGTCGCGGCGTTCGATGCCGACGGCACTCTCTGGAACACGGACTTGGGGGAAGCGTTCTTTGAGTATCAAATTCGCAAGAAACTCGTGCCCATGCCGGAAGATCCTTGGGGTCATTACAATTGGATGAAACGGGAAGTTTCTCACACGGCCGCCTATGTCTGGCTCGCGCAGATCTTGAAGGGCGTTCCACTCACGCGTGTGCGGGAATGGGCGGAGGCGAGTGTGGCCAGCTCTGAACTCCCTGTTTTCCGTGAGCAGGAAGTGATCTTTCGTAAGCTGCAAGAGTTGGACGTGGAGATTTATATCGTGACCGCATCGATCACGTGGGCGGTGGAGCCCGGAGCGCGCCGACTCGGATTACGCGATGGATTCGTCCTGGGCATTGAAACTGAAGTGGTGGATGGCCTGGTGACCGAAACACCTAAGGGCGTTGTGACTTATCGCCAAGGCAAGGCCGAAGCTATTTTGCGCAAGACGGGCGGCGTCCGCCCCTACTTCTGCGCGGGCAACACGGAAGGTGATCATTGGTTGCTCGAAGCCGCGAGCCATGTGCAGCTAGTAATGTCCGCGGCGCCCGAGGGCACCGAGAATTTTCCTTCGGAGAGTAAGATGCTGGCCCTGGCGCAGGAGCGAGGATGGCACTGGCATAGGTACTTGTGAGTGGGGGACGGGGGGACGTCAGTATGCGGTATGCTGTTAGCGGTATCCGGGATGCTGGAGAGTTCCGTTTTCTGATCCTGAATACAGATTCTGAATACGGAAACATTCGGCATCCAGAATACGGCTAACAGCATACCGCATACTGAAAATCTCCCCGGGCATTAATCCTCTCGATACCCCGGGAGGGTCTTAGCCTCCGGCCTTTGACACAGCTTCAGCGCCTCATCCAGCGCCTTGTGAAACCCCATGCGCGAGGGATTTCCGGATACATGCTTGCGGAAAAAATCCGCCCAGCGAAACTCGCAAAACGGCACGGGCGTTTTATGAAAGCCTTTTTCCTCACGCACGGCCCACGCCAAACTGCGATAGGGATCATCCGCCAAGCCGCGCACGTCGATCGGCAACAGTTCGGGATGATGCGGACCTTTGCCGAATTGGTCCTGCAGCCAAACCCAGCCTTCTTTTTTCATGTGCTCCCAAAATTTGGCGATCGGCATCTTGCTTAAATCGTCACGAATCTCCGTCACGATTTCGGGGAGTCCGACCTCCCACGCCGCGCGCGCGAGATGATGATGGTCGATAATATATTGAGCGCCGTCGGGTGCGAGAATCAAAGGCACCGGATGCTCTTTCAAATAATCGTGAAGAGAGTCGCGCGAGAGATCGCGCAGCTTGGAAACTTTGGTTTCCACCTCGCGCATGCCGACGGCGAATTGGGTGGGACGTAATTTGAGAACTTCAACTTTTGCCATGTCCTTACCTTAACATGACTTATCGATTTCATAAAGATTATCGCAATGACCCTCAAAACGAATTTTGTTAAGTTCGATAAATGAAACTGGAATTCGATACGGATGTCGCGGAGTTTTCCGCCAAAGCACTCCCCTATTTGCAGGAAAAACCGTCACTGCATTCCTTTATCATTAGTTTATTAAATCGCTATCGGCAGTCCGGAAAAACTCCGCACCTAATGGTTCGCGGTTTGCGCGACGGCGTGACCACGATAGTCGGCCTACAAACCGAACCCGATCGGCAACTGATTCTTTCGGACGGGGAAAACGCGGATCTACTGGCCACGCGCCTTGCGGAAAAAGTTCCTTCGTTAAAAGGCGCTCACGGTCCTACGCCAACGGTCGACACGTTCGCGAATCAGTGGAGCGCGGAGCACGAAGTTCCCCTGCGGCTCCAGATGAATCTTCGCCTGTTCGAGCTCACTTCCGTGACGCCGGCGAGGCCTTGTGGTGGACGATTCCGTTTGGCGCAGCCGCAAGATGAAGAATTAATTTTAATTTGGATCAAAGCTTTTATGGACGAAGCGGTTCCCAACGATCCACGGCTTCCTGAAGAAGAGATACGCAAGGAAATTCGCGAATCCACTGAGAAGCAGCAGTATTTTATATGGGAAGACGGCGGTCGGCCGGTTTGTCTGCTGGGTTCGAAACGCGAGACCGCGATCGAACGCTGGATCGCTCCGGTCTACACTCCACCCGAGTTGCGGGGCCGTGGCTACGGCGCAGCCTTAGTCGCCGAAGTGAGTCGGCGCATCGTCGCCGCCGGCAAAAGAGGAATGTTGTTTACCGACTTGGCCAATCCAACTTCCAACAGCATTTATCAAAAGGTCGGCTATTATCCGCTCGCGGATTTTAAACTCTACCTCTTCTCAAAATAGCCGCAGCCATATTCGTCACCACTGTCTACGAACGATTTTTTCCACTGTTCATCAGCACTTGCGTGCGAGTCTCATTTTGAGACGTCAAAAGTCCAAGCAAAAATAGACCGCTGTCGCGAATGGCACGCCTTGCACTCTTTCTATTGCGACAGGAGTTTAATATGAGCTTAAGATTATTAGTCATTATGTTTCTTTTCACCTCAACGGCCTCTGCGGATGTCATCGAAAACCTTAGGAAGAAGGTTAATGAGGAACAGCAAACTTGCACGCAAGAAGGCGAAGCCCACCGCGAGCTGTGCAAAAAGGCGAGCGTGGCGCCGCTCTTCAAATATTACTGTGAGGAACTCAGCGAGTATTGCCAGAAAGTACAGAGTGTGAAGACCGGCAAACGTCTTCCAGATTCCGACTGCCACGGCCCCAATCACATGGAACGCTTAAGCTGGAAGACCCAGAGCACCCCGATTGTGACCGATCCTGATATGCCGGACGCAGAGACTCAGCAGTTAGTCAAAACCGCGACTCGTGAAATGGCTCGCAATGTGAAGGAATTCTGCGTCCTGTAGGAGCAGGAACTCCAGTATACCGTATGCAGTTAGCCGTATTCAGGATGCCGAATTTTTCCGTATACAGAATCAGTATCCAGAATACAGCTAACTGCATACCGCATACTGACTCCCCCGCCTCTGGGCTAAACGCTCTTCCCAATCAACGCTTCCATCTCGTCAATCTCCTTCGGCACTCCCCGGCTCATCACCTCGGAGCCATCATGAGTGACCAGAACATCGTCTTCGATGCGAATGCCGATCCCGCGCAACTCATCAGGCACGGTCGTGTCACCGGCGGGAAAATAGAGGCCGGGTTCTATCGTCAAAACCCAACCTTGTTCCATCATGCGGGGTTCGCCTTTGCTCACCAAAGCACCCACATCGTGCGTGTCGAGACCGAGCAAATGGCTCACACCGTGCGGATAATATTTCATGTACGTGCCCGAACGTTGGACTTCCTCCGGCGAGCCTTTCAAAACGCGCTCTTCAATTAGAATTTCGCACATGCGGTAAACAGTTTTCTTTTGCAGGTCCGCGAAGACCAGGCCCGGCTTCACCATGGCGCAAAGTTCCTTTTGCAACTTCAGGATCTTTTCATAGATGCGCTTTTGCGCCGCTGAAAAACGCCCATTGACCGGATACGTGCGCGTGATATCGCCGCTGTAATATAAATACTCCGCGCCGCAGTCGACGAGCAGCAATTGACCAGCCTGAAGAGTGGCGTCGTTGAAGCGGTAATGCAAAGTCGTCGCGTTGTTGCCGCTGGCGACGATGCCTCCGTACGCTTCACCGAACGCGCCGCGATCCATAACTTCTTTGATAAACAAACCTTGTAGCGAGGTTTCCGTAATCCCCGCTTTGGTGTGCTTCATCAGTTCCACATGGGCTTCGGCGCTGATGGAGCAGGCCCGTCGCATCGCTTCGATTTCTTCTTCGCTTTTACGGATCCGCATTTCTCCGATAAGCGGCATGGAGTCTTCGATCGCCGGCAGGCCCAAACCTTGCTTCGGACGCCAACCGTTGATGCTGATCATCACGCGGCCGAAGATTTCGTCGAACTCCTTATTGCGGAACATGCTGTAATAGACGCGCTCGCTGCCGCGCAAAAGCTCGGGAGCGATTTTCTCAAAATCATGCCAATCGTAAGTTTGGTCGAAACCAAATACGTCTTTGGCGCCTTCCAGACCAAAGCGAAAACCGTCCCAGGTTTCACGTTCGATATTTTTCGGGCGCACGAACATTACGGTTTCCGGAGTGCGGCCGGGGCGAAAAACCAAAACACATTCCGGCTCCTCGAAGCCGGTGAGATAGTAAAGGCTGGATTCGACACGATAGGCATGATGCGAATCCGCGTTGCGTATGGACTCGGGCCACGCCGGAAGTATGAGCGTGCAGCCGGGGATCAGCTGGCCGAGGCGGTGCCGGCGGTTTTTGAAAATTTCCACATTGATTCGCGCTTTACGCATAAATTCCCCTTATTTAGAAACCGTATTTTTGGATCAACGTCGCGGCGGCATTGCTGCCCGCCAATTCACCGGCTGAAATCAAATCTTTCTTTCCGTCAAACTGAACCATGGGATACTGATCCGTATCGACGCTGACCACATCCACGTTCAGCTTGGAAGCCTCGCCAGCCGCGCGTTTAATCTCCTGCCACAGAATAACATAGTTGAGATTGTCGAGTAAACTATCCTGGCCCACGGGCATGGCCGATCCGAGAACGTTTACAAAAATGATCACGTTAAAGCCTTCGCTACGCAGGCGATCAATGGCTTCCACCACCTGTGAGGCGCCGGCCAGAAAGGTGCCTTGCGCTTTAAACAGCGGCGGGAACGGCAGACAACGCTTCATCACATCTTTAAATGGTCCTCGGTTTTGCCAATTGACCACGCCGGTCCAAATCGAGCGCGATGGACAAGCAAATGGAATTTTCGCGCTGCCCACCTCTTCATTGTTAAACGCGTCCTGAAAAAAATCGTCCATTATCTTTACGGAATCATCGCCCAACTTGTGGGAGAAAAAACCGCCTTTGGGTCGCGGCAGATTTTTTTGTTCCATCTTATAAAGTTTCCAGTCCACATCATTGGCCTGGCCTTTCACGGCGTAGAGGCCGCCGATCAGCGCGCCCCACTCGAGTCCAATAATTTTATTTATCGGCACCCGCTGTTGCTGAAACGCTTTGAGTACGCCCACATGAGCCAACGCTTTCGCGCCGCCCGGCCCGAGAATCACGGCGACTTTTTTCGGCTCTTCGCGCGCCGGTGGGGGCGGTGGCGGCTCAATCGGGGCGCCTGGTGCACGAGGCGTTTCCGCCTGAGCGGTGGTGCCGGCGTGTTTCGTCTGCATGTTTTGACAGGCGGTGAGGCCCGACATCACAGAAAGCATGAGTAGCGAAAACAAATAGTTCCTGGTTGTCATTTTCAGAGCCCTCCCGGGGACCCTTTTCGATATCATGAACTTGTGTGTTCATGATAGTGAAGAGCATCATGCGCCGAAAATCATGATTTCTCAAGCGAACACGAAGAACTCCAGATTGCCGTCCTGCCCTTTTAGCTCGCAGGGGAAGTAGTTCTTCACGGAGAATCCATATTTCTCAAGTGCGCCTAATATCTTGACCTTCACTTCATCAAATAATTTTTCATCACGCACAATTCCATTCTTATCCAGCCCCTCGCGTCCCACCTCAAACTGCGGTTTGACCAAAGCCAGCAAACGGCATCCGGGGGGAAGGACTTCCCGCAACACGGGAATAATCTGTAGAAGCGATATAAACGAAAGATCCACGACGCAGATATCCAGTTGCCTGGGAATCACATGCGAGTCCGCTAAACCCCGAGCATTGAGGCCTTCAAAATGCTTCACCCTCGAGTCACTCGCCAACTTGGCGCTGAGCTGACCATGACCCACATCGATACCGACTACTTCAGACGCGCCCGCCTGCAATAAGCAATCGGTGAACCCCCCGGTGGAAATCCCAAGGTCGAGACATTTCCAGCCCCGCGGATCCAAACCCAAGTGCTTTAACGCCGACTCGAGCTTCAGTCCACCGCGCGAAACATATTTCAACGTTTGTGAATTCGGCCGGACGCGAATGGTTTCATGCGAAGGTTCGCGCAGACTCGCGCTGGCTTGCTCCGCCACACGCCAATGGCCGTGCGCAAAAATCTCCACTTCACCCGCTTCGATCATCTGCTGCGCCTTCGTGCGCGAAGGCGCCAGCGCCAAGTCGACAAGCGCTAAATCCAAACGCTTCATACGCGTTCGTTGTTCAGTTGAATCATGTGGCGCAAGGGATCCGCCGTCGCGGGAAAGAGAAAAAGACACTCGAGCGCTTCTTCGTTGGCTTTCGCCAGGCGGGTGCGCGTTTCGGCTTCGCCCAACAAGGTCACGAAGTTCATCTTCTCGGGCTTTTCGGGATTGTAGTCTTGCAGATCATCGGCCAACTGAAACGCCAAGCCCAGATGTTCGCCGTACTCCGCCATGGCCTGTTGCTGTTCGGGCGTGGCGCCGCACAAGACGGCGGCGGCCTCAACGGCGACCTTGATCAATGCTCCGGTTTTAAGCTTGTGAATTTCTTCCAGCAACGCCACATCCGGCGTTTGGGCGTCAATGTCGAGAACTTGGCCGCCGACCATGCCGTGCGGGCCCGCCGCTTCACTGAGCAAGTGCACGGCCGTGATCGCTTGCGGCGATGACGACTGGGCCAATACGGAAAACGCCGCGGTTAACAAACCATCGCCGGCGAGCAAGGCCATGGCTTCGCCATAAACTTTATGATTTGTCGGGCGTCCCCGGCGCATGTCATCGTTATCCATGAGCGGGAGATCATCATGAATGAGAGAGTACGTGTGAATCAATTCCACCGCCGCCGCGAGCGGTAACACCAGTTCGACCGGCTTGCCGAAAGCGCGCGCGGTCAACATGGACAAAACCGGGCGAAAGCGTTTGCCGTCCGACAGCAAACTGTAAAACATCGACTCCCAGAAACGTTCGAGAGCCGCATGCGGCATCGGATTTAACACCGAACGCAGATACACTTCCAAAGCATCGAGTTCGGCGCGGTAGCGGGTGTTCAGCAAGCGTTACTCTTTAATTTGAAAGTCTTCCGTCACGGCCCCGCCACTGCCGTCCACCGACAAAAGTAGCTTCACCTTTTGCTCGGCTTGCGAAAGCTGGGCGTTGCATTCGCGGGAAAGCTTCACACCTTCCTCAAAGGACTTGAGCGAATCTTCTAGAGACAAATCGCCGGCTTCCATTTTGGCCACGATTTCTTCCAAGCGGGACAGCTTTTTCTCGAAATCCATAGTCTACTCCTCCAAAATCTTTTCGACACGTGCCGCGGCTTTGCCTTTAGCGAAGGTGATTTCCAGTAAATCTCCCTTGGCGATTTGCTCCACCGACTTCACGGGTTTGTTATCTTTAAACGTAATCGAATAGCCGCGCGCCACCACGGTTAACGGCGACAGCGAATCCAGCAAGGATGCCAGGCGTGCGAATCTGGCCCGCTGTCCTTCCACGCTGCGCACGAGATAAGCCTGCATGCGCGTTTGCAAAATATCGATCTCTTGTTCGAGACGCAGAATCATTTCCAGCGGCGAAGGCAAGCGGCTCAGCTGAAGCTTCACTTCTTGCGCGCGCCTTTCCAGATAGCGGCGTGTGCAAGATTCCAAACGTTGGGTGAGTTCGTCGCAACGAACCGCCAGGTCTTGTAAGCGGCGCTTGGGATCCACCAAGCGCGCGGTCGCATGCACCATGCGCTGGCGGGCGAGTTGGAGCTGATGTTGCCAACCGCGATACAACCGTTTCTTTAAAACCGTGATGACTTCCGTGATCTCCGCGGCGTTCTTACACACCAGTTCCGCGGCCGCGGAGGGCGTGGGCGCGCGCAAATCGGCGACAAAGTCGGCGATGGTAAAATCAATTTCATGTCCGACGGCTGAAATCACCGGCACGCGGGCCGAGGCGATCGCGCGCGCGACCCGTTCATCGTTAAAGCCCCACATGTCTTCAATGGAGCCGCCACCGCGACCGACGATCATCACGTCGATGTCGGTGAGTTTTTGCGCTAACGCAATCCCCGCGCAAATTGAAGCCGGCGCACCATCACCCTGCACCAGTGCCGGAATTACGGTCACGCGTAAGCCGGCAAAGCGGCGGCCCAGAATATTTAAAATATCGCGAATCGCCGCACCGGTCGGTGATGTCACCACCGCCACGTGGCGCGGAAGTGTGGGAATCGGACGCTTGCGCGCGGGTGCGAACAGACCTTCCAGTTCCAATTTTTTCTTCAGTTGCTCAAATGCCAGTTGCAAGGCCCCGGCGCCGACGGGCTCCATCAATTCGCAAAAAATCTGGTAGGTGCCGCGTGGTTCGTAAACCGTGATTTTCCCGCGCACGATGACTTCGAGGCCGTCATGCGGCTTGAAGCGCAGCCCCTGATTGAAGCCGCGGAACATGATGGCGTTTATTTGCGCCTTGGAATCCTTCAAACTAAAATAAAAGTGTCCGCTTGAGTGCGCTTTAAAGTTGGAAATTTCGCCCTTGATCCAGAGCAGACGGTAGTTATTCTCTAAGGTGGAGCGGACGGCCTTATTGACCTCCGACACCGAGAGAATCTTGGGCTCGGTGGATTTTTCTTCACGTTCTTCAATTTTAGGCTCGACGGCGGTTTTTTCCGCTGCGTCGAAGTCCATCCGCATCTGTTCCATGGACTGAAGAACTTACTCGAAAAGGACGGTCAAAGCCAAAGGTTTTGCAGGCACCATATTGCGCCTGAAACCATGCAAAAGAGGGCCAAACCCCTATGGGCCTTCATTTGTTGGGTGACGGCGGGCGGCAGACGCTTTTCGGCCAATCCGGAAAGCGGCGAATTGAGGGTAAAGGTCATAACTGTGCCGTAAATGAGGATCACAAAGGGGAAAAGCAAGTCAAGTTTCTCTGGGGTCATGTTTGCTTTTCGGAGGTGTTTTCTCAAGTTGTTACAGGACGAAGCTCCAAATTTGTGAAAATCGTCTGCGGCACGCCTTTTGATGCCTGTTTCTTTCCTCTGAGTTTCTGTTAGGCTGATGAAAGTTCTGTGGGCTGATGACAAAAGTAAACCCTACAAGAACTATAATGGGGGCTGTCCCTGATAATGGTGTGCAAGCTCATCTTCGAGTGAGAAGCCTAAAGTTGTTAAATGGCCACCCACCTTGATAAAAACGGGTTTACTTCGATCACTCAGTCCCACAGATTTTTTTTGCCTTCTTTCCATCATTCCGCTCTGGGCTTAGGTGTTGAGTTGTTTTCTTGAGGTCCATTTACCTCCGAATCGGAGGCGGATCACGCGGCCTAGGACCTGGTCTAACTTTCCTCTCTCATAAATATGTCTCAAAATGAGAATATAGCTCTGGCATTCCGGTTGCTGCTTTTTGTTTAGTACATACTCCTCTCGAAGGAGGGAGCCCTCGATGTTTAGGTTTGGTACGGTTGTTCAAGTGTTGGTTTGCATGCTTTCTATACCAGCTTTCGCAAAGGATTCCTCTAACGGTTACGCTCAGAAATCGGACTTTCAAATATGTAAGGAAACACTGCTGGCCGACCCGAAAGATAAGGATTGTCAAACCTTCATTCACAATCACTTTGCCAAAGACAATGGGGAATATTCCTGCCCAGAGGCTCAAAAACTTTACTCGAAGGAACGCTCTAAGTTCGTGGGCGCCTGTGGCGCCATCCCGCAATCCGATGGAAAGGAAACTGGCGACATCGCTTGCGAGTTTACTCTCGCCCGATGCCGCGCCTGCATGGGAACGCCGTCCGATCATGACGATGCTGTTTTTTCCTGTGATGCTTCGGACTACGGTTCCTCCAAGGCGATGGACACGATCAAGCAAGCTTTTAGCGGGTTTATGGGAACCGATACGGCCGGCCAAGTCGACATTGGAAAAGCGAGAAGTCGCTATAACAACTGTCCCGCCATCGGTGCTACAGGCCTGAAGGACGTCAAAAAAGACATGGATGACGCACGGAAGGCTGTCAAAGACGACTTAGACAAGATTCCTGATCTGATCGACAAGAAGAATAAAGCCATGAGCGACATGAATCAAGCTCTGCGCGACATCCGCAAGCAAGGCAATGATGATGCTTCCCAACATCGCAAAGACGTGAGCGAAGCCGCTAAAGATGCAAAAGCCGCGCAAGATAGCATTCAACAACAAATCACTGCGATTCAGGGGCAGATTCTAAAGGCGAATGATGCTCTCCGAGAGGCCCAGCTCGCAAAATACGATGCCGCCACCAAAATGAAGCAAACAAAAGTGCAAGCGGCGCTGAATTGCCACACATCGGCTATCGGACAAGTCACAAAAATGCAGCAAGACATAATGCAGAAAACTCGTGGCGGAGCTTTAAGCACCGATTGGTTGCGGGGGGACATGACGACCTTTATGCAAAATATCGGCCTCTCGGATCGCAAGTCCTGGCAGAAGCAGGCCAATTGGTACTATCAGGAATGCATGAAAGATCAGAGTATACGCGATATCGATGACGGGGCGAACGACGCCTACAATTCCGTCGTCGCGCATTCCAACGCGCAAGTCACCTCGGTCAATGACCAAATTGTCAGTCTGATGGACCAACTTTCAAAGCTTGCCAATGGTGCGGCCTGCGGCACACAGAATTTTGCGCCCAACGGGACACCACTTCAGCCGACGCAGGCGTGCCAAATGCAAATGCAAGCGGCTCAATCAGCTCTTCTTATGGAGCAGGACTATCAGTCCCGTATGGCTCAAACCAGTCAGAGCTACCAGGACGCGCAAAACGACGGCTACAGAAACGCCAACACAATTCAGGATCAAATCAATTCGAAACAGAATGAGATCAACTCGGACAATGCTCGCTACAAGAACGTCCAAGATCTCTACGCTCTGAAGAACGAGTTTGATAATGGTGGCGACGTCACCAAGGATCAACTGGCGAAGGCCCAAAGCCAGCTCGGAAAACTCTCCGGCGCGGCCGATGACATGATGGGTGCATGTAATTGCCACAAGAAATCGAAGGACAAGAAGTGTAAAGAGGCCGAAGCGCTTTTAGCCCTGTTGGGTGAAGAGCCCGATGACGATGCAGCCACCGGTGAGGACATTGAACGCAGTCCGCCGATTCAAATCGCTGGAGCTCATGCCGATCCGACTCCCGCGGAAGAAGGGTCCAAACCAGCACCGCCCGCCAAAACGGCCGGTGCAGCCACTACTCCTGCTCAACCACCCGCTCGCGCACCCGGTGCAACGACGGATACCCCAAACGTCCCTCAAGGATTAGGAGCGGGATTGCCCGAAGCGGTAAGGGGCTTCAGCGCTCCCATGCAACACTAATGAATGGTCAGTGGACCAAAATAATAATTCCGCCCCGCTCCTAACGTTCAGTTTGAGCTGATCTCGCAATAAGGGCGTCATGATGCCAATTCAGTCCATTCACCCGAGACACAACCGCCACCACCAACCCCATGCGCGGCGCCCCAGAAACTACCGCCGCACTCACTCTCGCGCTATACTGGTTTTTCGTTTTTCACCCTGAGGGGATTACGCCTATGCTTTTGCGCACTCGGTATATACTCATCGCGGTCGCGACCGTGGTTTTCATAGGGATTTTAGCGGGCGTCGCCATCTTGGCGAAGTTCAACTCCGATCTCCCGCAAATGATCACACTCGACGACTACAAACCGCTGCTCGTTTCCGAAGTCTATGATCGGAACGGTAAGAAGATTGGCGAGTTCTTCCATGAAAAGCGGATTTTAACACCGTATAAAGACGTACCGAAGACGCTCGTGCAAGCCTTCGTGGCCGCCGAAGACGACACCTTCTTTAAGCATACGGGGATTAATTACCTCGCCATGGTGCGCGCCTTCTTCGCCAATATAAAAAGCGGCCGCAAGTCGCAAGGGGGATCGACGATCACCCAGCAGGTGGCGCGGTCACTGCTCCTCTCGAGCGAAAAAACTTATGGCCGGAAAATCCGCGAGGTTCTCCTCGCGCAGAAAATGGAAAAGGCGCTCAGCAAGGAAGACATTCTCTATCTATACTTAAACCAAATTTATTTAGGACAAGGCGCGAATGGCGTCGGCGCGGCCGCGCAAATTTATTTCCGTAAAGACGTCAAGGACCTGACCGTGCCAGAAGCCGCCATTCTCGCCGGTTTGCCTCAGGCACCTACGCGTTACTCGCCCATCAGCAATCCTTCGAGCGCGAAAGAGCGGCAGCGCTACGTTTTAGGCCGCATGGCTGAAGTGGGATTCATTACCAAAGCGGACGCGGAGAAATACGCCAAAGAACCGGTGAAACTCTACGTGTGGGAAAATTTTAAAGAGCTCGCGCCGTCCTACCTCGAGACCGTGCGCCAAATGCTGGTCGCCGAAGTCGGCGAAGATATGGTGCTCGATAAAGGCATCAAAGTTTACACCAGCCTCGATCTCGACAAACAAGTCAAAGCTCAGGAAGAAGTGCAAAACGGCCTGCGCGCGCTCGACAAGCGCCAAGGTTATCGCGGGCCCGCTAAGAACATCACCGACTCGACGGCCGTCGCCGAATTATTGCTGAAGACCCGCAACGAATTGATCGATGAGTCTTCGCCCGAGCGCATTCTTCGTCCAGATGGCACATTCGAGCCGCGCGAGCCACTTAATCTGACGGGCAAAGATGATAAGGGTAATGCACTTCCCGTGTTGCCGCCCTACATTAAGCTCGGAAAAATCGTGACCGGTGTTGTGACCAAGGTTGACGACAGCTCCGGCCTCACATTTGTGCGTTTTGCCGAAAGCAAGGGATTGAT
>Ga0206968_10136_pt1 | contig 21140 bp, 15 predicted proteins | sample Alteio_BWOrgHeat_22_FD_153254 | JGI IMG/M metagenome (GOLD analysis project Ga0206968, IMG submission 153254) | Enriched cells from forest soil in Barre Woods Harvard Forest LTER site, Petersham, Massachusetts, United States -... | ecosystem: Environmental > Terrestrial > Soil > Temperate forest >... | reverse complement strand
CCATTAATTGTTCCTTGCGGTGCTGCTTTTAAATTTGCTTCACTCATCAACAAATCATTGAAACGAATTTGATCTGGCATAATATCTATTTTCCCAACTATGTTATATGTAACATTTGTATAATCAACTTTTACTTCACTACTAAATAAATTCAAATTACCCTCAATTAAAATTTTATCAGCAGTTCCATGTATTTTTCCTTCGCCCCTAATAAATCCTTGTTTAATGGTTAATAAACCTTCAAGGATTGGATTTAATAATTTAATGTTTAAAGGATTTGCACTAAAATTAATATCAATTGATTCGTCTGTTTTATCAAGATAATAATTACCCTTGAAAGACACATTTTTTACTGGATTTCCCTCTTCGTCCGTTAATCCCAAGGTAGAATAGCCATCTAACTCCAATCTTTTTTCATTGGTTATATAATCACTTTTTAAAATCAATTCACCAACTAAATTATCATTGAATTTAAATTTTGTGAGATCGAGAGAGCTTGTTAAGGTTATGTTTTTACCGGCATCCTGTAATTTAATTGCCCCATTCATTTCTCCGCTTAATTTTATTTTAAAGGGAGTTAAAAGTGGATTGAATTGGTCGAGAACAACTTTTCGGGTAATAAGGCTAAGCGAATCAGTTTGTTTATCAGAGAGTATTCCGCTAATATCAATCGACTGATTTTTGTTTTCAAAACGTAATGGGTTCACAGTAATATTACCACTGGTATCAATTAAAGTAGGATTGCTTGTCACCATTTTCCAGGTACTGTCTTTAGCCGTAATATTAAAATCATTATATGTAAAAGTTGCCAAGTGATTTTCAAATGAAATTTTTCCGTTGAGTTTACCGGAAGTATTTGGTGTATCGTTGCTTTTCCATTCTATATTGTATTTTGTTGCAAGATCTTGTGAAACGATGTACATGAAATAATTATTCAATTTGATGCTATCCGTTAATTGAATATCGCTTCCCTTGAACACTAAATTGATTTTATTATTTTTCGAAAAAGATTCAATTATATTATTATTGAATTTAATATTTGCAGCTTCAATAAGTGGTGATTTCAAATTGAAATTTAGTAAATTGATTGCTGCATCAAAGTCACCGGTCATAATAGTATTTGGACTAATCATTAAACTATTCACAAATAATTCTTTGATGACATCGAATTTTTTGATGGCAAGTTTAAATTTGAAGGCATCTTTGTAAAGAGTCTTTCCTTTATTTTTTGCAAAAAAAGTTGGGTAGTATGAATTTAAAGTTTGATTGAAAGCAAAAGGTAAATCTGTTAGAGTATACTTTCCTTCCATATCTAAATTGAAATAATTTGAAGTGATATGAATATTTTTGTCTTCTGTAGTTTGGTCAAGATTTAAGTCGAAAGTGCTTATTTTATATGTCTTTTTATTGTTTTTGTAAATTGTATTATCAAAGTTAATATCACCGGTTAAATTATTAATATTATCACCTTTTAACGTAATTAATATTTGCGTTGAAAAATCAGCTTCATCTTTAGTGAAGTTGAGTTTTTTCAAGTTCAAATTATTTACTGTTGAAATAAAATCCATCTCTGGAACTTTATTGGTAAAATGAATATTACCATTGAAATCAAAATTAGCGTTAGGATCTGTGCATGCTACTATGCCATTAAATGTTTTCTTTAAAAAGGTTCCATCAACTTTGACGTTTGTATAATTATAACCGTTAAAAAACAAACTGTTTATATTACCGGCTAATGAAGCGTTTATTTTATCTACGCTTACTCCTTTACCATCTAATTTAACATCGCAACTTAAATTTGATAAGTTAGAATTTCCAATTACAGCTCCTAAATTAAAATTTGATGTTTTTATTTTCCCATGATAAACCAAGTCATCGGCGGTTTTGCCTGTTTTTATTGCAATATCTGTTAAGATAGAACCGGCCGATGTTCTTAAATTTCCATAGATATTAAAATCATTTATTAGGCCGTCAAATTTCCCGTTATAATCTATTACTCCCAAACTTTTTAATTGTTTTGGTATCGGCAATTTTTTATTTTCTTTAAACGGATAATTAGGAATTTGAATAAGATCATAATAAGAAGTTGAAAGTCTTTTAGCATTAAAATGCAAATAGCTGTTTTGAAAATCAGGTAAGCCTGAAAGCGTTAAATCACCTACAAACTCAGTATTTTTTTTGTATTTTAATTTAAATCCAATTAATTTAATGTCGTTTACAAAACCTTTAATTTTCCCTGAAAGTTTTAAAGTGTCCTCCAAACCAACCAACTCTTCGGTAAAAAAAGCAATGTCTTTCGTAAATATTTTTGTGTTGGGATTAAACTCAACATCCATATTCACCTTGTTTAAAAAATCGCTGTATGAATTCCAGTCATCATATTTAAAATGGATTTTGCCTTTGACATCAGTGCCCGGAGTTTCAATAACTAAATTATTACACACCAATTCTTTTTCACTTACTTTTACATCACTCGAAAGATCGTTCAACACAAAACCACTTTGCTCATAAAAAGTTAAATGAGATAATTTAATTCCGAATGTATCTGCATCAAATTTAATATTCGAGAACTTGCCGGATAAGTTATTCACCCGAATATTATTGAAATTAACAGACTGCGTAATCTCAGTATTCAAATTCTCATTCTTAAATTGGAAATCAATATTTTTTAAAATTAAATCGTTAAATCCTACATCCCAACCTTTTGTGGTGTCTTTTTCTTTTACACCTGAAGTAAAATAATTAATAAGAAATTGAAAATTGAGAGTACTATCTTTTTTATGAATAAATAATTTGGAAGTTGTATTTGAAACAATAATATTTTCGAAATTAATTTTTTTATTTTTATAATCGAACTTACTCAAATCAACAATAATACTGCCGCCATTAATGAGCGTATCTTTTTGTTGATCCTCCATATAAACACCTTTTAACTCGGCCCTTTTAAAAAAATCAATTTCAACGAGATCTATTTTTATTTTCGTATTTAACTCTGAACTCAAATATGCAGTTGCTTTTTGTGCTAACCAGGTTTGAAAACCATAAGTCTTAACCAAAAAGAAAAGAGTGGTAGTTAACAATAGCACTACTATTGCTAAATACATAAGGCTTTTTAGTATAATTCTTGTAACTTTGCGCATTGGGTCAATCCTCTAAATTAAGGATTTTTAGGAGCTTAAAAACCGAAAAAATGCAAAATCTGAACACATTCATATTGGCGATCGAAAGTAGCTGTGATGATACGTCCTGTGCGGTTTTGCATAATAACGAGGTATTAAGTAATGTTACAGCAAATCAAAAAATTCATGAGCAATATGGTGGCGTAGTACCTGAATTAGCAAGTAGAGATCATCAAAAAAACATTTTACCGGTTGTAGATGCTGCAGTAAAAAAAGCCAACATTTCTCTTTCACAAATTAATGCTATTGCCGTAACAAGAGGTCCGGGATTAATGGGGAGTTTATTAGTTGGATTAAATTTTGCGAAATCTTTGTCGTTATCTTTAAACATTCCTTTGATTGAAGTGGATCACATGCAAGCGCATATAATGGCTCATTTTATTAAGGATAAAGATCAAGCTATTCCAACTTTTCCTTTTATTTGTTTAACTGTTAGTGGTGGTCATACACAACTAGTAAAAGTAAGCGATTATTTAAAATTTGAGTTGATGGGTCAGACTTTAGACGATGCTGTGGGGGAGGCTTTTGATAAAGCGGCAAAAATTATGGGACTTCCATATCCTGGTGGACCATTAATTGACAAGTATGCGCAACAAGGCAATCCGAATCGGTTTAAATTTGCAGATGCGAAAATCCCGGAATACAATTTTAGTTTTAGTGGCATCAAAACTTCTTTTCTTTATTTTATTCAAAAAGAGCAAAATGTAAATCCAAATTTTGTTCAGGAAAACATGAATGATATTTGTGCATCTTATCAATATCACTTAATTGATGTATTGATAAAAAAAACAAAATTACTTTTGAAAGATACCGGTATTAAAAATTTGACAATTGCCGGTGGAGTTTCTGCCAACTCTGAATTGCGAAAGCAAATCAAAGTACTAGAAAAAGAAATAAATATCAATACCTTTATACCGCAATTTGACTATTGTACCGATAATGCAGCTATGATAGGCATTACGGCTTATTATAAATTTCAAAATAAGCAATTTTCAAGTCTTAATATTACACCATTTACGTCCTAAACTCTTTAAAAATCAAAGATAATTGCTTACTTTTGCGGCCTCATGATTTCAGTAAATTCAGTAACGGTTTCCTTTGGCGGATATAATTTATTCGACAATATTTCTTTTTTAATTAATCAGAAAGACAGAATTGGTTTGGCCGGTAAAAACGGAGCAGGTAAAAGTACATTGCTTAAAATATTATCGGGCAATCAAAATCCAACAAAAGGCGAAATCTCAATGCCGAAATCATGCACTATCGGTTATTTGCCACAAGATATGATTCATCAACATGGACGAAGTGTTTTTGAGGAAACAGAAACTGCATATCATGAAATTCAAAAATTAGAATTGCGTATTGATGAAATTAATCATCAATTAGAAACGCGTTCTGATTATGAAAGTGATTCGTATGCAAAATTAATTGAAGAGCAAACAGATGTGTACACACGTTTGGATATGTTAGGTGCTGCAAATAGAACTGAAGAAATAGAAAAAATTTTAAGGGGATTAGGTTTTGATAGAAAAGACTTTGATCGCCAAACTGCTGAATTTAGTGGTGGTTGGCGTATGCGAATTGAATTAGCAAAACTACTTTTACAAAAACCGGATATTCTTTTATTAGATGAGCCAACCAATCACTTGGATATTGAAGCCATTATGTGGTTGGAAGAATTTATGGAAACATTTGCAGGTGCTGTGATGCTAATCAGTCACGATAAAACTTTTTTAGATAGCGTTACAAATCGAACTATTGAAATTTCTAATCAAAAAATTTACGATTACAAAACAAATTATTCACGCTATTTAGTTTTAAGAAAAGAACGGAAAGAGCAACAAGAAAATGCTGCAAAGAATCAACAGAAAATAATTAATCAAACGGAAGTATTAATTGATAAGTATCGTGCTAAAGCAAGTAAAGCTGCTTTTGCGCAATCGCTCATCAAAAAATTAGACCGCATGGAAATTGTTGAAGTGGATGATGACGATAATTTGAGTATGAATTTTCGTTTTCCAAAACCTGCGCATAGTGGTAAAATTGTATTAACAGTTGAAAATGCCGGTAAAACTTATGGTGACAAACGTATTTTTTCAGATGCAACATTTATTATTACAAAAGGTGAAAAAATAGGATTAGTAGGAAGAAATGGCGAAGGAAAAAGTACAATGATGAAAATGTTCGCCAAAAAAATTGAGTTTGATGGAACTGTGCAATCAGGTCACAGTGTGATGATGGGTTATTTTGAGCAAGATCAGGAAGAAAAGTTGGATACAAAGAAAACAGTTTTTGAAACAATTGATGAAGCAGCTGTTGGTGAAGTACGCAAACAAGTTCGTGGTTTATTAGGTTCTTTTTTATTTAGAGGAGAAGATATTGATAAAAAAGTGCAGGTATTAAGTGGAGGTGAACGTGGACGATTGGCATTATGTAAATTATTGTTGGAGCCATACAATTTGCTATTGATGGATGAACCAACAAATCACTTAGACATTCGCTCAAAAGATATTTTAAAAAGAGCTTTGATTGATTACGAAGGTACTGTTGTAATGGTTAGCCATGATCGTGATTTTATGAAAGGAATCTGTAACCGTTTATTCGAATTTAGAGATGGTCACGTAAAAGAACATTTATGTGATATTGAAGAGTTCATGCAAAAACGAAAAGTTGAACGTTTAAATGAATTGGACCTTGATAAAAAAGAAAAGGTTGAAAAGCCGGTTGTTGAAACTCGAAACTCAAAACCTGAAACTTCAAATAGTGAGACTGAAAAAAAACAAATACAGAGTAAATTAAAAAAAGCAGAAGATTCTATTGAAAAGTTAGAACAACAAATAAAAGAAGCAGATGAGAAATTGGCAGATCAAAGCAATTATGATAAGTTAATGAATGATCAGGTATTCTTTTCTAATTATTCCCAATTGAAATCCAGATTAGAAGAAGAATTGATTAAATGGGAGGACCTATCCAATCAATTGAATTCATAAAATTTGTGAAACTTCATTTCCTTACATCCGTATAAGGATTAAAATAATGGCGATTAAGAAACATATACCTAATACAATTACATGTGGTAATTTATTATGTGGTTGTATTGCCATTTTGCAAACATTTGAGGGTAATTTAGTAATGGCATCTTATTTGGTTGGACTTGCCGCCATACTTGATTTCTTTGACGGTTTTTTCGCACGTTTATTAAAAGTGAGTTCTCCAATAGGAAAAGATTTAGATAGTTTGGCAGATATGATAACATTTGGACTTGTTCCTGGTTTGATGATTCATCGGATGTTGAGCATGGGTTATTTAGTAAATCATCAGGCTTATGAAGTAATTATTAATCATCAATGGATGGTTTATATTCCATTATTAATCCCAATTTTTTCAGCTATTCGCTTAGCTAAATTTAATAATGATACACGTCAAACCGACGCTTTTATTGGTGTACCAACTCCGGCAAATGCAATATTAATATGCGCTATTCCATTAATTGTAAATTGGAATACACAATTTGAATTAAAAAATTCCGAATATATTCACTTTTTAATACAACCATATTCTTTATTGTTTTTGTCAGTGGTGATGTCGTTTTTACTTGTCGCAGAACTTCCTCTTTTCTCTTTAAAATTTAAACAGTTTTCATGGAAAGGAAATGAGATTCGTTATGTGTTTTTAATTTTGAGTTTGATAAGTCTCATCTTATTTCAATATTTAGGTTTAGCAATAGCCATAGTATTGTATGTTGGTTTATCAATATTGAACAATGTGTTTTTTAAGCCAACCTCCCAAAGTAATTAACCAATTCAGTTAATTATAAACAATCCCAAAACTCTCATTTTTAAATTGCTTTTAACTTGTTAATTTAGCACTTCTATTTAAAAAGAAATGGCAAAATTCATAGCAAATATTAATGTAATGCCTTTAAAAGCATTATTAGATCCACAAGGCAAAGCAGTTACTGGCTCAATGAAAAATTTAGGCTTACCCGAAATTGAAAACGTTCGTATAGGAAAACATATTACCTTAGAAATTGAAGCAGCTTCAAAAGATGCGGCAAATGTGAAGGTTGATGAAGCTTGTAAAAAACTGTTATGCAATCAAATCATGGAAGGATATGAATTCTCTTTAGCGGAATTAAAATAATTTTTCGTTATTCCTTTAATTCCTTTACATTTGAAAACTTAATAAAATTTAAAACTTAAATCATAAAACATGAGTTATCTATTTACCTCAGAATCTGTGTCAGAAGGACACCCGGATAAAGTAGCTGATCAAATTTCAGATGCCTTAATTGATAATTTTTTGGCATTCGACCCAAATAGTAAAGTTGCTTGCGAAACGCTTGTAACAACTGGTCAGGTAATATTAGCCGGCGAAGTAAAGTCAAAAGCTTATTTAGATGTGCAAGAAATTGCACGCGAAGTAATTCGTAAAATTGGTTACACGAAATCAGAATATATGTTTGAGGCTAACTCATGCGGTATCTTATCTGCCATTCATGAGCAATCTGCAGACATTAATCAGGGTGTAGATAAAAAGAAAAAGGAAGAACAAGGTGCAGGTGATCAAGGGATGATGTTTGGATATGCAACTAATGAAACGGATAACTATATGCCATTAGCTTTAGATTTGGCTCATGGTATTTTATTAGAGTTAGCCGCATTACGTAGAGAAAATAAAGAAATTAAATATTTACGTCCGGATGCTAAATCACAAGTTACTTTAGAATACGATGATAATAATAAACCTATTCGCATTGATGCAATTGTTGTTTCAACACAACATGATGATTTTGATGCTGAACAAAAAATGTTGGCGAAAATTAAAAAGGATATAGTTGATATTTTAATTCCTCGTGTAAAAAAGAAATATCCTAAATACGCACACCTGTTTAATAATAAAATTAATTACCACATTAACCCAACAGGTAAATTTGTAATTGGTGGCCCGCATGGTGATACTGGTTTAACTGGTCGTAAAATTATTGTAGATACCTATGGTGGAAAAGGTGCTCATGGTGGTGGCGCGTTTTCAGGAAAAGATCCTAGTAAAGTAGATCGTTCTGCTGCATACGCAACTCGTCATATTGCGAAAAATTTAGTTGCTGCAGGTGTATGTTCTGAAGTATTGGTTCAGGTTTCATACGCAATTGGAGTTGCACAACCTATGGGTATTTTTATTGATACTTATGGAACTGCAAAAGTAAAATTGACAGACGGACAAATTGCAAAAGTTGTTGAAAGTGTTTTTGATATGCGTCCATACTTTATCGAACAACGTTTTAAATTACGTACACCAATGTATAGCGAAACTGCTGCATACGGACATATGGGTCGTAAAAACGAAACAGTTACCAAAACATTTAAAGCACCAGATGGAAAAACAAAAACAATGAAAGTTGAATTGTTTACCTGGGAAAAATTAGATTACGTTTCTAAAGTAAAAACAGCATTTAAAATCAAGTAATATTTTATTACATATAAATTATAAGAGTCCTGCTTTGCAGGACTTTTTTATTTGGAACAGCTGTGTTTATTAACCGCAGAGGTCGCAGAATGCTTTATGCAAATGGCTCTGCGATCTTTGCGTGTTCTTTATGCGGGTTGGAGATCTTTGCGACCTCTGCGGTTAAATAAGTGCTCAGTAATTTTTGAAGTATTTATTGTTAAAGTAATAAATCTAAATAGATTTAGCTTTAAATTTGTTCTAAAATAAACCGTTTTTAGCATGAAAAAAGTTATCATTTTATTATTTGCAATCTTATTATCTAATTCATTTTATTCTAATCCAGGCGATACAACTTGGGTTACCGCGTTTAATCTACGTAAACTAACATACACGGGAGCTTACGATACTACTGTTGCATTTCCAACAAATTTTTCTTCCAACAAAGTATTAATGTATTTAACTATTGGTAGATATACTTGTCCCGGAAACCCACAGTATTGTGGAAGTTGGGATTATACATTTGATATGATTTTAAAACCTCAAGGAAATGATACAGTACAAATCGGAAAGTACATTACACCTTATGCTACTAATTGGGTGCCCAATGTAAATAAGCATGAGTATGTTTTAGATGTAACTGATTATGCGAAATTAATGAATGGCACAAACGGACTCCAATTTATTTTTGATGGATACAGTTATGGATTTACGGCAACAATTAAATTCGCATTTATTGAAGGTACGCCCTATCAAAATGTAGTTGACATAAAGCGAATTTATAAACGCAATTATTATTATTTTGGTAACACACCAAATCAAATAGAAAATCAATTAACAAACAATGCCGTTTCAACAGGAAGTAATATTTCTCGTTCAATCATTAAAAATTTTATTTCCGGTCATGGTTCTGATAATAATACTTATTGCTTGGAGTTTTGTGCAATGACTTATAGTTTATTAATAGATAATACTTTTAATACTTCAAAATCTGTTTGGAGAAATACATGTGGTTTCAATCAAGTGTATCCGCAAACGGGCACTTGGGTTTATGATCGTGCCAACTGGTGTCCGGGCGATGTTTCATATCCATACATTCACGACGTGAGCTCCATGATCACTTCTAATGCAACACATAGCGTAAATATTGATATGCCAAATTACGCGAACGCAAGTGGGCAAGCTTGTTATTGTTTGGAAACACAATTGATCACATATTCAGCCCCAACATTTTCTAACGATGTTGGAGTAGAGTGGGTGTATGGTCCAAATTCTGATGACGATGCAATACGTGATAATCCTACATGTTCTAGCCCACGCATCCTAATAAAAAATTATGGTTCAAATAATTTAACGAATGCGATCATTACTTATTCTATAAATAATGTCGCGGCACAATCATTTACTTGGACAGGTAATTTAAATTATTTGGATACAGTTTCCATGTGGTTACCAGGCTCTAGTACAATCTTTCCAACACCAAGTTCAACAAATAATATTTTTGCCGTAAACGCAACAACAAACGGAGATCAAAATATATATAATAATAAAATGTTTACATATTTTGAAGCTTCTGCGCAGTATCATACACAAAGGATGGTTATTAATATGTTAACCAATGCATCCATGAATGGTCCTTATAGTGAATCAAGATGGTTTTTATATGATGAAAGCAATAATTTAGTTGCAAGTAGAAATAATGCAAATATTAATACCAACTATAATGACACGGTAAATTTAAATGACGGCTGTTATAAATTAATTATTAATGATGATGGTTGCGATGGCCTCAGTTGGTGGGCTAATTCGGCAGCTGGTACAGGATATGTTCGTTTGAAAGATGCTAATGGAAATGCTTTAAAATATTTAAATGCTGATATCGGTTGCCAGTTAATTGAGCGCTTTAGCATCAATACAAATTTTACCGGTTTACATACATATAATATTAATGAACGAATAGATGTATATCCTAACCCATTCAATTCTACTTTTAATATTCAATTTTCTTTGGCTACATCCAAACAAGTTAAAATGCGTTTGTTAAGTATTGATGGAAAAGTTTTGAAAGAAGAAACGTATGCTAAAGTAATGGAGAACACCGTGAAAATTGATGTAAAAGAATTACCAAATGGAATCTATTTTGCGGAATTAAACGTGGATGGTGTGAAGAGTATTAAGAAAGTAGTGAAACAGGAGTGATTCTGAATAGGAGCTTTTTATTAATAAATTTTTAGTAACTTAGATAAATGAGAAAAGCATCTTATAAAATATTTTTCATTTGCTGTTTATTTTTTAGTATGACTAAATATTTTGCTCAAGATCCTAAACTCGACTTTCATAATTTAAAACCAATCCTTTTTAAAACAGAAAAGCCACTTTTGTTTTTTTCTTCTATTCCGCAACCATCTCTTCAAACGGATCTTTCATTTGCAAAAGCATTTCACGCAACTAAACGACCAATGTTTTGTAAAATGGAAGATAATTTGCACAAACGCCTTAATGTTTGGATAGTTCTGAGAGCCGGAAGTGATGCTGATTACAGAAAGTTAATTGTGACTGAAAAATAAATTTAGAATTATTTAATTCTCATGTCCATTTCAAATTGATCAATATAGTTTTCTAACCCAAATTTTTTCAAAGCACTTATTTTAGTTACTAGCCTTTCTTCAATATTGTTTATTTTGATATTAGTTGAAACTTGGGCTATGCCCCAAAATAGTTTTGTCCAATTTGTTTCTGTATCATTTATTATTTCAAACTGTGCGAGATAACCAATTTCACTATTGATTGCGAAAAAACCAATAAGTTCATTCGACTCATAAGCTTCGTAAAATTTATAATTATCTCTTCCTGCTTGTAAAGCTTCTTTGCAATTATCCCAGGAATAGGAGTCTTGATTTGGAATTTTATCCCATTTAATATTCTCAAATGTTATTTTCTTAATACTAGTATTTCCTGAATTTATTATTTCTCCTTTGAAGCATTTAAGAGTTCTTGTTTTTTTAAAACCAATATCAGAATAGACTTTAATTGCACGGTGGTTTTCTGTTATTACTTCAAGTCGACACATTGAAATCCCACTTTTAAAAAACTCAGGAAAAGCATGTGTATAAATTTGATGAATAATTTTTTGACCTCTATATTCCTTTAGAACACCCGTACCGGTATTAAATGCAACTAGTTCTCCATTTTGGCTATCTATTCCATTAATGATAAAAGCAACCAACTTTTCATTATCAAACATGCCATATGAAAGTTCGTAGTTTACTCTTGCTGCTTTCCAACGTTTTTCATAATAGTATATTTCAGTTGGCATTTTTACAAAATAATCAGAAAATGAAAGCAGAAAACATTCTACGATTTTATCTATTGAGATACTATTAAGATTTTTTATTTTCACTTTTGATTTATATAATGCTAATTTAATTCATGTTTTCGAATTATCTCCTGAAAATAATGGATTTATTATTATTTCTAAATAATTAGGATTTATGAAAATGCTTTTGGATTTTTACGAATAGGAAATTTATAACTCCTTAAACGTATTGAAAAAGAAAATTTCATATCTATTCCCGATCATATTATTGTTCATTTTTGGTAAATCGAATTACTATTCTCAAAACATAGTTAAGAATCCATTTAAACTTTTTGTGATTGGAGATGCAGGTGAAAGGGATACGACGGGATCAACACTTTTAGCACTTAAAAATGAGTTGCTAAAAAATCCGAATAGCGCTGTTATTTTTTTGGGAGACAACTGTTATAAAAAAATTCTTGGTGGAATTGTGAATCTGGAGATGAAAGGATTTGATAAAAGTAAATTGGCTAAAAAAAGAATGATGTCACAAATTAATTCTTTAGAAGGATATAAAGGAGCAGCTTATTTTGTTCCAGGTAACCACGATTGGTGGAATAGGATTTCTATAAAGAAAGGAAAAAAGGTTTTGCTTCGCGAGGAACAATTTGTTGAAAGTGCATTAAGGATTTTCCCTAATTTAAATAATAATGCTGAAGAAACATTCTTGCCAAAGAATGGGGAACCTGGTCCGGTAACAAAAGAATTTGGTAATAAATCCATCCGAATTATTTTTATCGACACTTATCGTTTGATTTTAGAGGAAACGAGAAACAAGAAAAAAAATGAAATTCTCGACAAATTTTATGCTGAGTTAAAAAGCGAATTAGTTGAGGCAGAATTAAAGAATCAGAAAATTATTTTAATTGCTCATCATCCAATTGTTGCCAAAGGAAAGCATTCGCAACCAATGCCTTTCTCACAGAAAATAAGTAAGCGTTTTGCAAATTCGAATATTAATTATAAACCGTATAAAAAAATTGCTGGAATAATTGACAGTCTCATAAAACCTTATTCTAAACTTGGTGTTTATTTTATAAGTGGACACGAACATTCTTTGGAATACATGGTGAAAGACGGAATTCATTATATCATAAGTGGAGCCGGAAGTAAAATTGATAAAGTAAAATTTAATGATATTTGTATTCCCAATGAGTGTTTAATGTGGAATCAAGAAGGTTTTTTTGAAATAGATTTTAATGAAAATAACGAATCAGTATTTTTATTTCATGATAGCGGCGATAAAAAAGGAATAAGTTCAAAATGCGTGCAGGGCTGTGAGAATTGAATTACTGTGATTGCTATAGGTCTAGAAAATAGTTTTTAAAATTTCTTCTTTTTTGGATGTTGTCTTGTATCGTAAAAAACCAAAAGATCTATTTGGTTTTTCTGTATCCGATAAATGAGAAGATTGTGTTTTGTTGCTAAAACTTCATGAATATTTTTTTTACCTGAGCTTTTAAATTTTATAGAATCTGACCCAATTTGATGTATTACTTTTTGGGTATTGAGAATCAATTTTTCTATTTCTTTCTGAGTCCATTCTTTTTCGAGATATTTTATTATTTTATCAAAACTAGTAATTGCTCCGGTTGACCAAATTATTTTTTTAGCCATTTATCATATTTTTTCATGACCTTGTTATTTGATGTGCCTCCACCATTATCAAGTTCCTTTAATGCTAATTGAATATCAGCTTTTACATCGTCGTGGAGTTCATCCCAAAGATCAGCATCCTCAGTTTTGATAAGATTTTTTATTTTTTTAATTAAAGGCTTACTCTCAATATTTAAAATTAATTGAGTGAGTTTTACTTTTTCAGAATGAAGGTTCATGAAACTTGATTTTATTATAATCAAAGATACAAATTTTCAAGTGTATAAACAATCCTATTTTTTCTTTTTTGGTTCCGCACCTTTCACTTCTTTCCAGCCTGTAATATCTCTGATAACAACTGAAGCACAAGTCAAACCAAACACAGCAGGCAAATATGAAATTGTGCCATAAGCCGATTTTTTAAACTTACTACCATCAGTGTGCATAATTGAAAATTTGGCCGGCAACTCAGTACTAAAAACGCATTTTACTCCTTTGTAAATATTCATATAGCGCAGACGTTTACGAACATATTGCGCCATCGGACAAGCGTGTGTGTCTTTTATATCAACAACCTTTAATTTAGTAGGATCCATTTTACCACCAGCTCCCATACTCGAAATAATTTTTTGATTATTCCAATAGGCAGTTTGTATCAAATATAATTTAGGAGAAATGCTATCTATCGCATCAATAATATATGTGAACTTTTGTTTTAAAAAATCCTTCATATCATCAGGTGTTTTAAATTCGTTGATGGCAGTAATATCACAATCAGAATTAATATCTTTTAACCGTGCGTACATCAAATCGGCTTTATTCATCCCGTGTGTACTACTCAATGCTTGTATTTGTCGGTTACGATTTGTTGGATCAACAGTATCCCCATCAATAATTGTCATTTTACCAACCCCGGCTCTGCAAATGGCTTCTGCAGCATAACCACCAACTCCTCCCAAGCCAACAACTAAGACATGCGCGGCATTTAATTTTTCTAATCCTTTTTGTCCAACCAATAATTTGGTCCGCTCCATCCACTGTGTTTCCATTGTTCTATTTTTTTGAAGAAGTTTTTCCTTTAGAATTAATAAGATCTATATCAAAAACAGTTTTAAAATTTTCTTCTATTTGCATTTGAATAATTTCATCATTTACACCCAATAGTTCTCCGGCTTTTAAATACACGTATTTTATAGAGAGATCAGCATTATCCGTTTCTAAAAAAAAGCGTTTACGTCCAATTGCTTTAATGGCTTTGGCGGCCGGACTATCATATGCCAATAAGGCTTTTCCAAAAGAAAAATAATAACCTTCAGAAGTTAATATGCGAGCTATATTTTCGTTATTATTAAATCCGTGAATGATAACCGGAACTTTATTATCATTTAAATTGAGGCAGTTGATCAGCTCATTAAAAGCTTTTACGCAATGAATGATAAGAGGTTTTTTAAGTTCGTTCGCTAATTTAATATGTTCAATAAAAACTTTTTCCTGCAAATTAAAATCTACTTTACTCAATTTATCTAAACCACATTCACCAATTGCTAAACACCTTTTTTCTTTGGCAAGATCTTTTAATTTCTTAAGATCACTTTCATACGTTTTATCAATATACCAGGGATGCATTCCATATGAATAATACCCGGTTCGTTCACCTTTTCCAACATATAAATTTACTAGCTCTAATTGAGCATCATAAATTTCGGCGTGAGTATGTATGTTAATAAACACAGGTAAAAATTAAGAATAAGCTTATTCAAATAAGTCTTCAATATTAGTAAATTACACCTTATTTAATAAATTAAATGAGTGTAGATTATAACAAGCTAACGTCAATAACCTTTCAAAAACTAAAAGAGATAGTTGGTGAACAATATATGTATACTGATGTTGAAAGGCTTGAAAAATATGGATCTGATGAAACAGAAGACCTTGTTTTTTTACCTGAAGTAGCAGTTTGTCCACAAACTGTTGAACAAATCTCTGAAATTGTAAAACTTTGTAATCAACGTAAAATATCTGTTACAACACGTGGTGCAGGCACAGGTTTGAGCGGAGGCGCTTTACCAATAAAAGGTGGTGTTGTATTGAGCATGGAGAAATTCAATAAAATTTTAAATATTGATACACGTAATTTGCAAGCTACTGTTGAACCGGGAGTGATCAATTATATTTTTCAGGAAGAAGTTAAAAAGCTGGGATTGTTTTATCCACCTGATCCTGCGAGTTGGGGAAGCTGTAGTCTGGGTGGTAACATAGCCCATAGCAGTGGTGGACCAAAAGCGGTGAAGTATGGTACAACACGTGATTATGTTTTAAATTTAGAAGTTGTTTTGGCAAATGGCGAAGTAATTTGGACAGGTGCCAACACGTTGAAATATTCCACCGGATATAACTTAACGCATTTGATGGTGGGGAGTGAAGGAACATTGGGTATTGTAACTAAAATTGTTTTTAAACTAATTCCTTTACCGAAGCATGATCTTCTCATGTTGGTCCCATTTAAGAATGCAGAAAGTGCCTGTGAAGCCGTAGGGTCTGTTTTTAGAGCTGGAATTACGCCAAGTGCTATGGAATTTATGGAACGAGATGCAATAGAATGGAGTATTAAATATAGTGGTGAAGTAAATTTTGAAATCAAGCCCGAATGGAATGCATTATTATTAATTGAGGTCGATGGTAATCACATGGATGTGCTGATGAATGATTGCGAAAAAATAGCCGAGATAATGCAGCAGAATGGAAGCGATGAGATTTTATTTGCAGATAGTGCTGAGCAAAAAAATGCATTGTGGAAAATCAGAAGAAAAGTGGGAGAGGCTGTTAAAAGCAATTCAGTTTATAAAGAAGAAGATACAGTTGTACCTCGAGCCGAATTACCTCAATTACTTAAAGGTGTTAAGGATATTGGCGCTAAATATGGTTTTAAATCGGTTTGTTATGGCCATGCGGGTGATGGAAATTTACATGTGAATATTATTAAAGGTGATTTAAGTGATAAAGTTTGGGATGAAGATTTACCAAAGGGAATCACAGAAATTTTTCAGTTATGTAAAGCTCTGGGAGGTACTATTAGTGGTGAACATGGTATTGGCATGGTTCAGCAAAAATACATGTCTATTATTTTTCCCGAATATCAATTGCAATTAATGAGAGATATTAAAAAAGTATTTGATCCTAACGAAATTTTGAATCCCGGAAAGATTTTTGTTGCAAAATAATATAGAAAAAAATACAAAATTACACATGGTCTTATCATTCTCGGTGAAATTTTTTGTTTGCTTTTTTCTTAAAATTGTATTGAGAAATCGCAACCACAAAGAGATCTGTGTTATTTATAATTAAACAAGCTAAACAACTCTCTCCCAAAAAACCATAAAACCAAAATTAACCGTAACAAATCTCGTTTTAATAACATATACTTTTGTATTTTAGCTACTCAATTATTATCCCTAAGTTTATACTATAATTCATTATGTACAGGAATTTTTTTTTAATACTCATTATTTGCACTTCATCTCTTTCTGCACAAGTTGGCATCAAGTATCCAAGTTTATTGTGGAAAATTTCCGGCAATGGTTTAAAAAAGGATAGTTACTTATACGGCACAATGCATGTAAGTAATCGTGTAGCTTATCATTTATCAGACCAATTTTTTGATGCATTAAAAAGTTCTGATGTTGTTGGCTTGGAAACAAATCCTGCTGAATGGTTAAACAACATGGAATTAACCGGTGAGTTAAGTAAGGCCAGTGGAGTTGGTTTGTATAATCCTTATGGAGGAAATTTTTATAAGAGCGTTTTTGGAATGCGCTTTCCTGATAGACAAGTTTACAAATCACTTTTAAGTTTTGACCCGGAGATTATTAATGGATTATTATACAGACATAGTGGTGCTCAAGAAAATTTCGAAGAAAATACTTATATAGATCTGTTTATTTTTCAAGCGGCTTCCAAATTGAATAAAAAGATTGTGAGTATGGAAGATTTTAAACAATCTGAAATACAAGCTAAGTTGGCTGCTCTCCCGGATAGTGATCTTGATCCTTCTCTCAATCCGAATGAAGATTATGGATCATACAATAAGTACGGTGGAGAAAAAATTGAAGATGCGTACCGACAAGGAAATTTGGATGCGGTTGATAGTTTAACAAGATTAACGGAGAGTAAGAATATGCAAAAGTATTTATTGCATAATCGCAATATTTATTTTGTCCATACAATTGATTCTATATTAAAGTCTGGAAGTAATTTATTCAGTGGTGTTGGCGCCGCTCATTTGCCTGGCCAAAAAGGAGTAATAGAAATGCTTCGTGCTTTAAATTATAAAGTGGAACCTGTGATTCCTAAAGAGACGAAGAAAGCGATGAAAGAACAAGATGAAATTGATAAAATATTGAAACCAATTTCTTTCGAAAAAAAGTATGCACCCGATTCTTTATTTTCCGTTCAGGTTCCGGGTAAACTCACCCAAATAATGAACTTTGATAACATCAAGTATTTTATAAATGCTGATATGGTAAATGGTAATTTTTACAATATCGCAAGGTTAAAAACAAATGCGGCATTAAATAATTACAATGTTTCAAAAATGACTAATATGTTAGATAGTTTATTTTTTGAGAACATTCCGGGCAAACTCATTAGTAAAAAAGAAATCGAAAATAATGGTATTAAAGGTTTCGATATCATTAATAAAACAAGAAGAGGTGATTTTCAGCGTTATAATATTTTCATTACCGATCTTGAAATTATTTTATTTAAGTTAGGAGGCAAAGGCGATTTTGTAAATTCAAATGCAGGTAAGCAGTTTTTTAACTCCATTAAATTTGAAACAAAAATAACGAACAGTACTTTATTTGAGCCACCTACTAAGGGGTTTAAAGTAAAAATACCAAATCAATATAGCTATAGTCGCAATGATTATGTTGGTGTTTCGGGCCTAGTAGAGGATTTGAGTGCTTATGACAAGAAAGGTAATTTATTTTATGGGGTCAAGCATGCTATCTATAATGATTTTTATTATTTAGAACAGGATAGTTTCGAATTGAATAGATTATGTTCTTACACGCTCAAGAATTTTCAATTTACAAAGGAAATTAAATCAGAGATTAAAAGAGAGCAAAATTTCCCATGTATTTATTTTTCTGCTACAAATGCGATCAATAAAAAATTTGTAGGAAAAATTTATATCAAAGGCATTCACTATTATCTGGTTTTTGCGATTGATGATGTCGTCTTAAATTTTGAGGATCCATTCTTTAAATCTTTTGAAATAACAGACTTCTACTATCTGAATCCAATTACTGAAATTACTGATAAAGATCTTTATTTTAAAACCAAAGACGAAACATCAAATACTCCCTCTTCTCGATTTAATGAGGATTTCATGAGAGTGTATAAGCATATTAAAGATTCTACAAAAATAAAAAAAGATGTTGCAGATAATTTTGATTACGTTTCACAAACAAAAAATTATTATTCTCCTTCAAGTCATGAATATGTTGAAATTTTTTATGAGAAATATAATGATTACGATTACAGAAATAAAAAGGAATTAATTGAAAAAGTAAATAAAAATTTGGGAGAACTCTTAACAATGAATATTAAACCAATCAGTCAGACTGATAAAGATGGTTTATATACTTATGAGTTTATGATGACAGACACAGCTACTGTAAGAGCTATTAAGGTAAAAGTATTTATTAAGAACGGAGCGGTTTATCAAATTAAAGTGCCTTATGATACCTTATTGGGATTAAAAGGATGGTCGAAGGAGTTTTTCAATTCATTTAGATTGATGGATACGGTAATTGGGAAAGACCTATTCAAAAATAAATTTAAATTGCTGTTGGATGATCTTACAAATGCTGATACTGCTGTGCAAAGAAAAGCGCTTTTTTCCCTGAGCAATTCTATCAGCATGGATAAAGCTTACCGGGATGATTTCATTAAATTTATGGAAAGTGACAACTTGAATAAAATAAATTCAGAGGCCAAAGCACAGTTATTTGTAAATGGTGGTGTTTTAGAGAGCGAAAAAATAATCCCATTATATAAAAAACTATATTCACAATATACTGATAGCGCATACCTTCAAATATGTATGCTCAAAGGATTGGCATATTGCAAAACAAAAGAATCATATAAAGCAATATTAGATCTTTTAAATAAAGAAACACCTTTGGTAGGAGATAAGGATGTTGTGAATAATGTATTTAAAGTAATGCAAGATTCTTTAGAATTATGTAACATTCTTTTTCCATCTGTTATTCCTATGACTCGCAATCCTGAATATTATGAACCTATTTATAAATTATTGAGCTTATTGGTAAAAAAAGGTTTTGTTAAGCAAGAACAATTAGTCTTGGATAAACCTTTTATATTAACTGATGCTAATTCGGAATTGAAACGGTATAATGCATCGTTATTAGGGAAGGGTAAATTATCAACAAACTCAACAAGTGGTTCATCAACGGAAGAAACTATTGAACTGATAAAAACTAATTTGGAAGCAATTGCAGCAAATCAGTTGGTAAAGAATACAAAATATAAAGATGTATTAGGTTTAAATAATCAGCCACTAATATTGAATTTCGCCTATATTTTAGTGCCATTTTATAAAACAGATGAAAAAGTAAAATTATTTATAGATAAGTTGGTGAAGATTAAGAGCGAACAAATTTCTTTATCGCTATTTATTTTATTGAAGAAAAATAATGTTACTTTAAATGATACACTTTCAAATTACTTTAGTAGAAACATATATACACGTGCTTATTTTTATAGTGAGTTGGAAAAAGAGAATTTGTTATCCGTATTCCCCAAAAAATATTCTACCGAATTGCAATTGGTTGAATCGGTAATTAAATCTTACAATCAAGTATCAAACTATTCAAATTATGATTCAGATAAGAACAAGGATAGTTTAATCTTCTATAAAACTGTAGGCGCAAAAAACAAATATGAAAAGGGTACAATGTACATTTTTAAAACACCTAAGAATAAGTTGGGTATTTGTAAATGGTCGGCGGCCTTTGCGCCAAGCTTGTCTGATAATAAATTAACAGCAGATGTTACAATATTTAAATTAGGTGAACTTTATAATGAAACACTTACAGAAACTGAAATAGTGAATGAAATTTTAGATGATTTCTCTTCGGGTTATCGAAACCGAATTATAGCATCAACAAGATCAAGTTATGATTATCAGGAATAAATTTATTTATTAATTATGGCGTTTGGTAATTTATATTTGTTTCCATCGCCATTAAGTGAATCTGATATTCAATTCGTTTTGCCAAAACAAAACATAGATCTCATTTCAACAATCAAATATTTTATTGCTGAAGATGCAAAAATAGCGAGACGATTTTTAAAATTGTGTCATTACCCAAACATTCAGGATGCTGAAATTATTTTATTGAATGAACACACACAAACACAATCTCATCATGAATTTATTGAACCCGCTCTCAAAGGCTTTCCAATTGGATTAATGAGCGATGCCGGTTGTCCGGGCATAGCAGATCCAGGCGCTGAGGTTGTAAAAATTGCACAACAAA
>Ga0206968_10135_pt1 | contig 21220 bp, 21 predicted proteins | sample Alteio_BWOrgHeat_22_FD_153254 | JGI IMG/M metagenome (GOLD analysis project Ga0206968, IMG submission 153254) | Enriched cells from forest soil in Barre Woods Harvard Forest LTER site, Petersham, Massachusetts, United States -... | ecosystem: Environmental > Terrestrial > Soil > Temperate forest >... | reverse complement strand
AACTAGCTCTCGACATAAAAGCAGCTAAGAAAATACGCTTACACTGGTGGGGCCTGTTGTGCGTGATGATTGGCGCGATGCCTCTCTTTTGGCTGTTCGATCATTTTGGGAGACTTGACCTCGGAATGCCAACACTGGTGAGCATTGCGATGCTTGGTTTCGCCATTGCTGTAAAGTGGAAACTGAGGCGGCGTGCGTGGTTTTGGATCACCATGACTGTCATCGCGGCTTTTCAGATCCTATTGATCTTATTTGTTCCCTGGCCCACCAAGTGGGTCCCTGCCGCCGTGTTTGCTGGTCTCGGCAGCGTGGAATTGTACGGAGTGCTCGCGATTCTTGATGTTGTCGAGAAATTCTTGGAATTCCCGGAAACCTCTGAACCATGAGCGTCCTCGACGTTGATCCAGTACCAGGACCCCAGTCTCCGATAACGCTGTTTCACAGGCCCTATCCGCAGCGACGCAAAAAAACAGGCGTGCATTCGACCAACTTCGCTGAGAAAATTGCCCTCAATGCCCAGAAACGTGCTCAAGAACGCTGCCGATACGCTCTGCCGTATGTTCTGTGGTTGGCGTCTAATGTCTTCAAAGAATCGCCTTGTTGAACGTGGCTCCGGTGTTCTTGAAATAGACGTTCTCACGGGCGAATGCTTCTTCGATGAGAAACAAATACGAAAGCTCCCGCTCGCGACAGAACTCCAACTATCTCTTCAGCGCCTGTTAACGGCAAACCGCATTCGAGAACCAATAGTCCGCGCCCGACTCCGAGTAAAGCTTTCGTTTAGCACGATTAATTGGGAAGAGCGAAAGAATGCAGTTGAGAAGTTCCATGTCCACGGTGAACTTATACACCCCACGCAATTGCACCAATGCAAGTTTCAATGTGAAGCAGAAGTCACTCAAGGCGCGCGAATCTTTCGTTCCAACTATGAGGAAATTGAGGAATGGCCGATTGGGTGGCCTGGCGATTCAGATTCGCCAACGGATGCAGAAGCCAGTTACCGATAACCCCGTTCTATAAAAAGGGATGTCAAGACAAATACTTCCCCTGCGACGGCAAAGCGCAGAGGAAATGGTCTTGCCGTCCAGCCCCAGTAATGGAACGAGACGCTGTGAGTTTTCTTTTCCGCAGATTCATCGTGTTTTCGTAACGACGCCCATCGGTTCCCAGCGCAGACAAGCAGAGTGGTTGTGCAAGGCCAACCATGGTTCTATCTGAGGCTTTTCGCCTATCGCTTTTTCTGGTTATCCGAGGGGGCATAGGGTTTCTCGAAAGACTCAGTGCCCGAAGCACACGCCTAACGGGATTATGGATACTCACCCTCGAACCAGAGCGTCTGGAGAACCAACCGGTCATTATCCGAGATGAATCCGGGATGGACTCTCGACAGACGCTCAAGCTGCTTGTTGTTTTAGATATTCGGCGTCGAAGCGGACTCCTTTCTTCCAAACGATCAAAGTGATGGCCGCGATCTTGCGCGCCAGGGTGAGACGCGCCATCGTTGGCTTCATTCCTCGGGCTACTAAACCGGCGTGGAACTCTTGAAACGGTCCGGGAACGGCAGCGGCTCGGGTCGCGGCACCCTTGAAGATGTTTTTCAGATCGTGATTGTGGTTGGCGTTGAGCCCGCGGATGGCCAGGAATTTCCTGGAACGTTTCAGCTGGCCCTCCACGATTCGGTATTCCCCGCTCGTGCAGGTTTTCAAGGCCAAACCACAGTAAGCCCACAGTTGTCGCTTGGTGCGAAAACGATAAGGCGTCTGCATCAGAGCAATCAACAGCACGGCCCGAATAGGACCGATCGAAGGAATCTGGCGCAGCAATTTCATCGCCCTGTGTTTCCGGCCTTCGGCCAACAGGTCTCGTCTTACCTGCTCGCGCAGCGACCGCAATGCGTCCAACTGCTGGTAGTAGATCTCCGCCCGGCGACGCACGCCGGCTTCGCCGATCTTGGCCAGCCACTCCGAGCGATAGCGTGGTGCGTACACGCGCTGCCCCGCGCAGGGAATCGCCCAACTCCTATACAGGGCTTTTAAGCGGTTCATCACCCGGGTGGTATCGCGGGTCAGTGCCAAATAGCTGCGGGCCAGCTCCTTGAGCGGGCGAATTCCGGTTTCGCCGTGATAGACCGGGTTGAGCTTGTCCAGGTACAACAGTTCGGCCAGGTGGCGTGCGTCGGCGCGGTCGTTCTTGTTCCCAGCTTTCATCGAGGCATTCTTGCGCGGATCACACACCAGCACTTGCGCAACCTGCGGCTTCAGCAGATCGTGCAACCACGCCGCGCAGGTTCCTTCTTCCAAGGTCACGTGCAAACTGCCGCGCAGACCACCAATAAACTGGAGAATCGTTTCGGCTTTCGTTTCCAGGATCGCTTCCATCACCAGCGTGCCGGCACAATCCAGAACCGCCACCGAGATCGTTGCTTGATGAACGTCCATCCCAATATACTTGGCGTCATTCATAAGGGTGCTCCTTGTTGTAGGGATTGGTGCGAACGATCAAAACCTACTTCAAAGGGGCGCCCTTTTATAATGCGTTTCTCGGGGAGCGCCGGGTTAAACCGGCATGTTGCAGGGAATGAAAGAGTCCTACAGGAAAGGAGCCAGCGACTCCATCTTGGCCCTCAGTCTTGCAGGCGTCATCGCGAGATGCCGCTTGAAGCGTAGACAGGGGTATCGGTGGGCCGGGCTATTGAGCTTCGAAAAACGGAACATCAGGACGCCGACTCTCTCCTGAGAAGAGGAAGGCAACACGGCTGTTTCGCGATAACGCGAGCGAGCAGTCGGTCCTGCGTAGTCTTAGAACCCGCGCACGCTGAGAAACAACATGCACGAGAACCGGGAGACCTCTGGAGCGCCTCGGCCCGAAAGGGAACGAGGCCGGTCCGCGAAGGCGCAAAGCCAGAAGGCGGACGCGCACGCTCTGGAGGAGTCGGACCGCACCGTACTATCGATGAACCAGACGAACAAAGAAGAGCGATCTTCGGAGGAGACTGGGGAGAAAAGGGTGCGGGCCAAGGAGAACATCGTTCAACCCAACACCATCCCGACACAGAGCGGGGCCCGAGTGTCCCAGGGACTGAGCGGTGTGCGAGAAGCAGCAAAGAAAAGGAGACGAGAACGGTTCACGGCTTTGCTCCACCATGTGAGCGTGGAACTACTCCGGGACAGCTACTTCGCCTTAAAGCGGCAAGCAGCACCGGGAGTAGATGGCGTGACATGGCCGGAGTATGAAACCGGGTTGGAAGGACGGCTTACCGATCTGCACAACCGGGTACAGCGCGGAGCGTATCGGGCGCAACCCTCACGAAGAGTCTACATACCGAAGGCCGATGGGCGACAACGCCCGTTGGGCATCGCGGCGCTGGAAGACAAGATCGTCCAGCAAGCCGTGGTGACCATACTCAACCAGATTTACGAGGTGGACTTCCAAGGAATCTCGTACGGGTTCCGTCCCGGTCGCAGCCCGCACCAAGCGCTGGACGCGCTGACGGTGGGCATCCAAAGGAAGCGCGTGAACTGGGTGCTCGACGCCGACATCCGAGGGTTCTTTGACAACATGAGCCACGAATGGACGATGAAGTTCGTCGAGCACCGCGTAGCCGATCGCCGGATCCTGCGCCTGATTCAGAAATGGCTGAAGGCGGGGGTATCGGAAGACGGCCAGTGGTCGGAGAGTAAGGTAGGAACGCCGCAAGGAGCAGTGGTTTCTCCAATCCTTGCGAACGTGTACCTGCATTACGTTTTCGATCTATGGATCGAGGCCTGGCGCCAGAAAGTGGCTACGGGAGACGTGATTGTCGTCCGATACGCCGATGACCTGGTGGTAGGTTTCGAAAACCGAACGGAAGCCGAGCGATTCCTGGAAGCATTTCGGGAGCGATTGGCCAAGTTTGGACTGGAACTCCATCCGGAGAAAACACGACTGATCGAGTTTGGGCGGTTCGCCGCCCAAGATCGGGAGAAGCGTGGAGAAGGGAAGCCGGAGACCTTTACATTCCTGGGCTTCACGCACTATTGCGGGAAGCGCCGGAGCAACGGAGCATTCACCGTCTGGCGGAAAACGGCGAAGAAGCGCATGGTGGCGAAGCTGCAGGCAATTAAAGCAGAACTACGCCGCCGCATGCACGAGCCGGTTGCCGACGTCGGTGCATGGCTGCGAAAGGTTGTGAACGGCTATTACCGCTACCATGCGGTCCCCGGCAACATCGATCGGTTGAGTGTCTTTGGACAACGCTTGCGACGATTGTGGTGGCTCATTCTACGCCGACGCAGTCAACGACGAAGGTCGTGGGACCGGGTCATCCGGATCTTCCAGCGGTGGATTCCAGCTCCACGCGTTCTGCATCCCTATCCTGTAGCTCGCTTCCTCGCCACTCATCCAAGGTGGGAGCCGTATGCGTAGAAGCGCCCGTACGGATCTGTGCGGGGGGCGGTCAGTGATGATCGTCCCTACCGCGTCACTTGTCTCGGGATCGTCCCCCAATCGGGAATTAAGAAGCGGGCGTGGTCTCCACCAAGGCAGCCTGAGCCGCGACGGTTTGCGTGTCTAAGTCGGTTAGACCGCGCCCAATGACGATCAAACGGTGGAAGAGAAATCCCATTACGATTTTGTTCAATTCCGGTCTTCGGACATTGTAAAAAACAATTGTCGCCAGTTCAGTGGCGTGTCGCAGCTCAAAGTACAAACAATCCCCTCCGTAACACTCTCCGTGCTCTCCCATAAAGGCGTAGCCGACTCGTCCAACTAACCCAGCTCGTGCCCGAGAATAGATGGTGAAAGATGTTGCCCTACAACACTCGGCGTCTCTCATAACCCTTCTCTCGTCAATCCAGGCCACGAGTAACAGAAAGACGAGCAGGGGCGGATACACGCAGAACCAAAGCACAATGAGTGAATATCGTGATGAAAAAACCGAGTTGAGGTAACTAAACTTCGCTGGGCCACTTGCAGCGAGCAACACGAGAACTGTCACCGACAGAAAGGTAGGCACAAACAATAGCCACAGCCTTACAAGTTCGACTCTCACGGCCAAGAGATCGCTTTCTAAAATCGGGCGTCGATCTGCATCAAATAGTCGCACGGCAGTGTGTACGTAATATACTTCCCTGCGCGGATGCATCAAGAAACCCACCAGAGCAGCCACGACGATGGCGAGCGCTATAGCACCTTCGAGGAAGGGCTCATACGGAGTGAACAGTAAGACTCCGGCAACAATCCCCACGACGGAGACAAGCAGAGCAGCTAAGAGTTCGAGTTCCATTTTCGATTCCGGAAGCGCGAAAGATAATAGCAAGAAGCGTGCGCATTCGAAATGGACTACACGAAGTACGGCCAAAAATCGGCGGTTGGTGAGTCGAAAGGGCATCGTGCCTGAGAAGTCCGCTTACCGGAATGTGGCCATCCGAGTTTAATAGGCTCATTTTGGCTGCTTCGATGTAAGATTCCTTGCCGATGTCAGCAAGCCGAGTAATCCCGATCTGTGGTATCTGCGTTCTTGCACTGGCCGCATTTCTGAATTTTGCTATGGGAAAGAAGGGTCAGACCTTTGATGGCGTGCTCGTCCGCGTATTGCCCCGCGAAGAATTCTACTCGGGTGCAACAGGTTGTCCGGTCAGTGGAACGCCCTACTTGCTAGTCTCAAACTCCGAACTCGATCAATCCACACCTATGTCTACTCAGGACCTTACTCGGGGTGTTCAGGGTGCTTGGCGAGTTAGGTTTCGAGGCGATCTTTCGACAATTGGAAGATACGGAAAATATTGGCGCACGGTTCGTGTGACCGCGGTCTACAGAGTCGAGAGACTGGATTCCTGTAAATATATCGAATAACTGATGCCAAGTCCTGGGAAGTCCGGTTATCGGAAACTGGCTTTTGGGGCAGCCACCCATTCCGAGACGACCGTTTGTCGGGCGCGAGCATATTCTCGTGTTGTCTCATTGAAAATTTACTTCCCAAGTAGTTGCTTGCGGCGTAGCCTACAAACTAAGCCAACGCGCTATGAGAAAGCAGTCAAATATCCTGGTTTTTGCAGGGTTTATTCTCTGTTCCCTGACTGGTTTGGCTCAGAGCCAAGGGTCGCCTACCCCTTCTCGTGATCCCAAGCTACCAGTGCTACACGCAACTGCGCCCATCGAAATTATGGGAACGGTTGTCGCACATGACGCAGACGGCGGGATGGGTATCGGGGTAGTTGATGTCTACGCGTATCTAGATGTTCTTATCATTCGTGTCGAAAAAGTGCTTGACGGAAAGCCATCAGGAAAGTTCGTCCGCGCTGATTTTCTCGGGGGCACCAACGAAAATCTGCCCAAATCGCTCTTTGACGGCAAGCCTTGGAAGATCAGGTTATGGTCAGTCCCACCGAATCCTTATTTGACTTGCGCTTGGACCATTCGCCCTAACCCCCCGCAGAATTCACTAGAGCCGAACTGGTGGCCACGGATTGTTCCGGTCGCTGGCGTTAAGAGCTTTCCTGACCCCAACGCCATGTACTGCTATGTGATGACAAGCGACAGTATTCGCTGAAAGTCGGTTTACCAAGGCTAATTACCGGCGACCCGTTTCCAAGTCCTGAGAAGTCCGGATACCGGAAACTGGCCCATTACCGAATATGGGTGCGGGCGTGAAATCCATCAGGAATGCCCGCTTAAAGAAGTCTTTACTTGGATTTATTGTTTTCCGCGCAGACGTACTCCTGAATTTGCCAGTCCGGTTTCAGCTTGAAAGTTCTCTGCGCGGTCCAGGGTTTCGTGTACGCTTTCGGATCGTCGATGGTGTACTCGTCCACCAATGTGTCGTGGTCCACGCGGCGCAAACGTTCGGTGACGTGCATCGCGTCGGAGTGCGGAAGTCCCATCGGGTCCAGCCACGTCTTGTCATTAAATCCGATCGTGTCGATGACCAGCGTGTCGCCTTCATATTTGCCGATCGCGTTTCCCATGTAGGTCGGCTCGAGGTCTTGCGGGTGTCCGCGCCCGTCTGTAAAAATTTGCCGGATCAGAGATTGGTACTCGAAAATCATAATCACCCGGTCGCGTGTCTGCACGATCTCCCACGGAAACGGCTGGAACATGGTCCGCGGTATGCCGGGCGGTATGCATCGCTCCGTCGGGTCCGGCCCGGTGTCTGGTTCGCGGTGCTCGTTCTCATAAATGTGTTTCTTGAAGAGCGCCTCGGCCCAGGGCTGCAAGGGAGGATCTTCATTCGGGAGCATGTTTCTGTGGTATTCATCAATGAACCACACGCCTGAAAAATCGGGTGTACTGGAGGCGGCCCGCGTTTTTGCGGGACCAGTGTGCTGCGCTGTCTGAGCGAAGATCACGAGCGGCAGGGCTAGACCCGCCGCCGCAACGACCGAAAGGATGGAATGATTCCGCACCGTGGACCCCGCTTGAAATATCCAGGCTCGCTCGAGTTATTTGAATCCCTGCCCATCGTACTTTTGGCCATTCGCCAGCGTGAGCGTGATGAGCCGCAGGACCTTTGTTCCGTTCCTTTCGGGGGCCCCATTCACCGTCAACTGGTCGCCAGCCTTGATCATTTCCCTCTTCCAGCCCGTCCGGACCAGCATGTTGGGACTGTTGCCTTCCACGCGCCATTCCGCGACGTTCCCGCTCTCGTCCTTCACATCCAGGAAAATGAACACGTGAGGATTGGTCCACTCAATATTGGTAACGACGCCTTTCATGCTGACCGGATGCTCCATGTCGTATCCTGCGCTCGAATGGTGGGCGAAGATCGCCGGCGAACCCACAAACGCGCCTGCGGCAAAAAGGAATAAGACTGCAAACCTGTTTTTCATGGCGACACCTTGCGATTCGATGATCGAAGCTCCCCGATTAAAATATTCGGCTTGAACTTTACTATACATCAGCCGCGCCGAAAATTCGCGTCGCGAGCAGCGCATCGAGCACGACCGTGCCCCGGCCGCAAATTCGTTGTGTCCCGGGCAAGAGAATCGTACGATGCACCAGCCAAGGATCGAAATCGGAAATTCCGTATGAAGGGATCGATCCTGTCGTATCCGTGCGGTCCGTGTAAAAGCCGAAGAGGAGGTTCACTATGGATGTGAGGCGAAATCGGGCGCGCGCAGCACTTGCTTACCTTGATGCAGCGAGGATGGCGCGCCATTACGTTTTGTTCTCCGCAGGCGCAGGCATCGTCGTGGTGGCGATAGTCGCGTTCCTGATTGCCGGATCGCGCCGAACTTCCGCCGCCCCGCCCCTTCCAGCCAACACAGTCGAAGTCCCCAAGTTCGTGGTCGATCCATCCTGGCCGCGCATCCCGAACGGTTGGACGCTCGGCCAGGTGTCCAGCGCAGCGAGCGACGCCGATGGCAACATCTGGATCATCCACCGCGTCCATAGCATGAAGCCCGGCGTGAAAACGGGGCCGCCGGTTATGGAATTCGACGCAGCGGGCAACTACATCCAAGGCTGGGGCGGACAGTCAGGCGAAGGCTACACATGGCCTTCGACCGAGCATGGAATTACCGTGGACTACAAAGGAAATATCTGGATCAGCGGCAATGGCAATGACGATCAAATTTTGAAGTTCACGAAGGACGGCAAATTCATCATGCAGATCGGCCATGCCGCCCAGAAGAAAACCAACGCGGATACGACCAGTCTTTGGAAACCTGCCGACGTCTACGTCTATCCCAAGACCAACGAAATTTTCGTGGCCGACGGCTACGGCAACAAGCGCGTCATCGTGTTCGATGCGGACACGGGCGCCTTCAAGCGCATGTGGGGCGCGTTCGGCAACACGCCCATGGATGATCCCCCGCGCCCGCCCGCTTTGACTGGCGAGGCCGCAAAAGCCGCAGCAGAAGAAGAGGAGGCCCATCGGACACTGGCCACTGGGTTCGATCCGAAAGACCCCGGCCCCTCGCAATTCGTGCCGCCCGTGCACGGCGTCAAAGTTTCCAACGACGGCCTCGTCTACGTCGCTGACCGCGGCGGAAAGCGCGTGCAGGTATTCACGACGGAAGGCAAATATATTACGCAGGTATGGATCGACCGCTGGTGCCTGGTAGCCGGCGCCGGGTGCAACAACGGCAACACCGCCGCCAGCGTGGCCTTCTCAGCCGACCCGGGCCAGCGCTTCCTGTACGTCGCGAGCCGCAGCCCCGCGCGCATCTGGGTCTTCGACCGCAAGACGCTGCAACCCCTGGACTCCTTCGGCCGCCCCGGAATAGCCCCCGGCGAGTTCGACGTACTTCATCACATGACAACTGACAACAAAGGAAATCTCTACAGCTCCGAAGTCGAAGACGGCCGCCGAGTCCAAAAATTCGTCTTCAAGGGCCTAGTATCGATGCCCGTGCCGGAGAATGGCCTTAAGTAGCACAGGCACTCTTGCCTGTGCGGTTTTGTAGGTTGCATATGCAGGCTACCAATCTGGCGACAATCGCAAAACCCACACAGGCAAGAGTGCCTGTGCTACCAATGACCACCCCCTAAGCACCCGCAATGATTTGGCGCCACCCGCTCCATATCATAGAATCGACCCATGATCCTTGCCTCTTACGCGATGGATGCGGCGAAATCGCGCGGCAGGCGTTATCCCGAGCCGCCCCACCCGTACCGCAATGACTACGCCCGTGACCGCGACCGCGTAATTCATTCGCGCGCCTTCCGCCGCCTCGAAGCAAAAACGCAAGTTTTCACCACGCGCTATTCCGACCATTTCCGCAACCGCCTCACACACACTCTGGAAGTTGCCCAGATCGCGCGCACCGTCGCCGGCGCACTCGAACTCAACGCCGATCTCGCCGAAGCCCTGGCCCTCGTCCACGACATCGGCCACCCGCCCTTCGGCCACGCAGGAGAGCGCAAGCTCGACGAATTGCTGCGCCCGCATGGCGACAGCTTTGATCACAATTTGCAGGCCCTGCGAATCGTCGAGCAATTCGAGCAGCGCTATCTGGATTTTCCCGGCCTCAATCTGACGTTTGAAGTCCGCGAAGGCATCGTCAAACATTCGCGCGATTACGACGCCGCGCAATATCCCGCCCTCGCGGAATATCTGCTCGACCAGCGCCCGCCGCTCGAAGCCCAGCTGATCGATTTCGTCGACGAGATCGCATACAACACCGCCGACCTCGATGACGGCTACGAAGCGCACATGCTGAATATTGAAATGATCCGCGCGGAGGTCCCGCTGTTCTCCCGCTTTTACGAAGAAGTCGAACGCGGCCACCTCTGGAGCCTCGAGAAGTTGAAATTCAACGAAGCCGCCAAGCGCATGCTCGACCATCTTGCGACAGGCTTGATCGAGTACACCCGATCGGTGATCGCGGAATCGGGCGTGCAAAACGTCGAAGACGTCCGTCAAGCCCCGCGCCGTCTCGCAGGATTCAGCGCGTCCCTGGCCGCCGAAAACGCCGCGCTTAAGAAATTCCTGCTCGCGCGTCTCTATGACAATCCCGCAATCGTCGGCGATCGCGAACGCTCGGTAGAAGCCCTCGCCCAACTCTTCGACTTTTACGTTGAGCATCCCAATGCAATGCCCAAAGCTTACGCCGAGCTCGCGCAAAGCGCCCCCAAGCATCGTGTCGTCTGCGACTACATCGCCGGAATGACCGACCACTATCTGCTTCGACAGCACGCAGAACTGCTCGGAACAAAGTCGGCAAGATTCGCGTAGGACGGGCTTCAGCCTGTCCGTTTTTGGATGGTGATCCTGACGAAAAGCAGACAGGCTGAAGCCTGTCCTACTCGTACCTGTTTCGAATCACCCGCGACGAACCGCACAGTGCCTTCCTTGACATCACTCAGGCGGGACTTATAATGTACACTGCACGAAGGTTCAGGGAGATCCGCGCAAGCGGCGAAAATCGATGTTCCTAGACGTAAAAGACCTAGCCGTCCGCAAGATCCGCATCCGGAAGAGCTATGCCCCGGGAACGGTGGACTATCGCACCGGCGACTTCCGCCAGGCGGAGCCTCTCGAGGTGCGCGCGACCGCTGAGTTGGTAGAAGGCCAGATCCGTGTAACAGGTGAGCTGCACACACGCCTCGAGATGGTCTGCGCCCGCTGCCTGGAACCAGTCCATGAGGATATCGCCCGCGAATTTGATCTCTTCTACAAGCCGTTGGCTACCATGACCAAGGAAGAAGAGGAGCGTCTGAAGCTCGACGACACCGAAATCGCGTTTTTCGAAGGCGAAGGCATGTTCCTGGCCGATGTGCTGGCTGAGCAAGTCCTTCTGGCTCTTCCCATGAAGGCGATCTGCCGCAGCGATTGCCGCGGGCTTTGTCCGCAGTGCGGAGTGAATTTGAATAACGAGGAATGCCGCTGTGAAAGTCACGCAGCCGATCCACGTATGGCGCCCCTGGCGCGTCTGAAACAGGACTGGTTCAAAAAGCAATAGGAATCCCAGGCGAAACACCATAGAATGCCTCATGCAATTTGGGGCCACGAGAAGGAGTTTGTATGCCCAATCCAAAACGGCGTCATTCCCACGCGCGAAAGAACAATCGGCGCGCTCATGATTTTCTTAAGGCTCCGGCTCTTGCCAAATGCCCCAACTGTCATGAAATGAAACAGCCTCACCAGGCTTGCCCGCAATGTGGCTATTATAAAGGCCGGGAAGTCGTGGACACCGGAGCCTGACGCCCGGACCTGCACGGCCTCTGTGCGGTTCCCCTACCGGAGTTTGAATGATCACCATAGCTGTAGATGCGATGGGTGGAGACCATGCGCCGCGTCCTGAAGTCGAGGGCGCAGTTCAGGCGGCGCGGGAATTGGGTGTTCGAATCCTCCTGGTTGGCCTCGCTCCTGAGCTAAAGAAGGAGCTGGCGAAGCACTCCCACCGCGGCCTGCCCATTGATATCGTTCCGGCAACCGAAGTCATCACCATGGATGACTCGCCTACGCAGGCATTCCGGAAGAAGAAGGACAGTTCCGCGCACGTCGCGGCAAAGCTGGTGCGCGGCGGCCAGGCCGATGCCCTGGTCAGCGCCGGGAATACCGGCGCCGTGATGGCTGTGGCGCGATTTGGGCTTGGCACGTTGCCTTCGGTGGACCGGGTAGCCCTGGCCGCTCCGTTTCCGACGTCACGTGGCGGGACAGCAGTGCTGCTCGATGTGGGCGCGAATGTGGATTCCAAACCCGCGCACCTCGTGCAATTTGCCGTGATGGGCGAGATTTACTACCGCGCCATTTTCGGAACGCGCCGGCCGAGAGTGGCCCTGTTGTCGATCGGCGAGGAAGAATCGAAGGGCAATGAGTTGACGCGCGAAGCTTTCAGCCGCCTGAAGCTCTCCTCGTTGAATTTCGCCGGAAACGTCGAGGGCCGCGACATTTTCAACGGCTCCGTGGACGTCATCGTTTGTGACGGCTTCATCGGAAATATCGCTTTGAAGATCAGCGAGGGTGTCGCACAGCATATTGCGGCGATGCTCAAGGAAGCTTTGCAGAGCACTATCAGTTCTCAGGTCGGGTACGTGCTCTCGCGCAAGGCCTATAAGAGCTTTCGAAAGAAGATTGACTACTCGGAGTATGGCGGCGCTCCTTTGCTAGGGGTAAAAGGAGTGACCGTGATCGGACACGGCAGTTCGAATTCCCTGGCCATTAGAAATGCCATCCGCGTGGCGACAGAATTGGTTCGGGGTGGGGTTAACGAACGAATCGAGCAGGAGCTTGCCACGATTCCGGTCCCTGTGGAAGCATAAGCGACGAAACGGCGGTTCATTCAATGGGAAAATTGGCGTTTTTATTCCCGGGGCAGGCCTCTCAATACCCGGGCATGGGCAGGGAACTAGCCGCTAACCATGCGGCAGCCCGCAGTGTGTTTGAAGAGGCGGACCGAGCCCTGGGATTCTCGATCTCCGACCTCTGCTTCAACGGCAGCGAAGAAGCGCTGAAGTTGACGGCGAACACGCAGCCGGCGATCTTAACCGTATCTGTGGCCACGTACCAGGTGCTTGCGGAAAATGGAGTTGAGCCGGCCTTTGTCGCGGGGCATAGCCTGGGTGAATTTTCCGCGCTGGTGGCGGCTGGCGGGCTGGAATTCTCAGACGCGGTGCGCCTCGTCCGGCGACGCGGGGAATACATGCAATCCGCGGTGCCCGAAGGCGTTGGCGCAATGGCGGCGATTTTAGGATTGGCTCCCGCTCAGGTCGCGGGGATTTGCCGGCAGGCGGCCGATGGGCAAGTCGTTGCGCCCGCAAATCTGAATTCTCCCGAGCAGACCGTAATTTCCGGCCACGCAGAGGCGGTGAAGCGCGCCGTGGAGCTTGCGTCGGCAGGCGGCGCCAAGCGCGCCGTAATGCTTCCGGTATCCGCTCCCTTCCACAGTTCGCTGATGAAACCAGCGGCAGAGCGGCTGGAAGTCGATCTGCGGGCAACCGCATTCCATACGTTGCGTGTCCCCCTGGTGAACAATGCCGACGCCGAGCTCACGACCAGCGGCGATGAGGCGCGGGAAGCTCTCGTCCGCCAGGTTACTTTGCCCGTGCGCTGGGAAGAATCCGTGCGCGAGCTGATCGACCAGGGCGTCAACACGTTTGTCGAGGTCGGGCCCGGCCGCGTCCTCACCGGCCTCTTGCGCCAGATTGACCGCTCGATTCACGTGTTCAACGTGGAGGACGAAAAATCCCTGCGCTCGACGCTGGAAAGGCTAGCGCAAGCGCAAACCGAATCCGCGGAAGCGTAGCCAGTAGCACAGGCACTCTTGCCTGTGCGGTTTTCGCAATCGCGGCTAGTCGGCAGCCCGTACGTGCAACTTACAAAACCGCACAGCTAGGAGTGGCTGTGCTACACAAACCCCATGTTCAGCCTGAAAGATCGAGTAGCTCTGGTGACCGGCGCGTCGCAAGGAATTGGACGCGCCACAGCTCTCGCCCTGGCGCAGTCCGGCGCGCGCGTGGCAGCCGCCGCGCGGAATGCCGAAAAATTGGCGAGCGTCGTCGCTGAAATCGCCGCAGCCGGAGGCGAAGCGCTGCCAGTCAAGATGGACGTCGCCGACGCCGATCAGGTGAAGGCCGGCTTCCGCCAAACACTTGAAAAATTCGGCAGGCTTGACATCCTGGTCAATAACGCCGCCATTACTCGCGACGGCCTCGCCGTCCGCATGAAGCCGGAAGACTGGGACGCTGTCCTGCGCACTAACCTGACCGGTGCGCATCTCTGCTCGCAACAGGCCATGGCCGTCATGATGCGCGCCCGCTATGGCCGCATCATCAATGTGGCGTCGGTAGTAGCGGAAACGGGCAATCCGGGGCAGGCGAACTACGTTGCCGCCAAGGCCGGACTCATCGGTTTGACGCGCGCACTGGCCCTGGAAATCGCCTCGCGCAATATCACCGTGAACGCCGTCGCGCCCGGCTTCGTCGTTTCGCCCATGACCGACCCGTTGCCGCAAAACGTAAAAGACGCTTTGCTCGCGCGAATACCGCTCGGCCGCATGGGTTGTGACGCGGAAGTCGCCGCAGCCATCGTTTTCCTGGCCAGCGAGGAAGCAGGCTACATCACTGGCGCTGTGCTGGACGTCAACGGCGGCCTGCGGATGGGATAGAGTAAAGTAGCACAGGCTTCAGCCTGTGGGGGTTCGTCCTCCCTCGGACCTGATCCCCACAGGCTGAAGCCCGTGACACCTGAGAATTTGCCTAACACCAGATTCAGAGTTAGGTTGACCTTGGGCGGGACCCTACATAGAATGTCGGCTGCTCAAAATCAGCACCCAAAGCAGTGAAGCAACAAGCCACATGAAGCCGGGATCAGCGCTAATCGGAGGCAAAACAGAATGGCCAGTGTCGATGAACGCGTAAAACAAATTATCGTGGAACAGCTTGGAGTGGATGAAGCCGAAGTGACCGCCACCGCTTCCTTTGTGGACGATCTGGGCGCAGATTCCCTGGACACGGTCGAATTGGTGATGGCCTTCGAAGAGGCCTTTGGAATCGAGATTCCCGACGAAGACGCGGAAAAGATCGCCACCGTGAAGGACGCGGTCGACTACATCCAAAAGCACGGCAAGAAGTAATTCACGGGCCGCTGCAAATCCATCAGGAGAGAGTTAATCAAGTGAGCCGCCGCGTCGTAGTAACGGGTGTAGGTCTTGTCTGCGGTCTGGGGATCGGCACCGACGAAGTCTGGAAGAATCTCCTGGCGGGCAAGAGCGGCATCCGCACCATCACCCACTTCGACACCGCCGGCTTCGATTGCACCATCGCCGGGGAAGTCCGCGATTTCGATCCTCTCCACTGGGCCGAGAAAAAAGAGCTCAAGAAAATCGCCCGGTTCATCCAGATTGCCCTGGCGTCCACGGATTTCGCCATGCGCATGTCGGAACTGAAAATCACGCCGGACATCGCCGAAGTGACGGGCGTGTATGTGGCCAGCGGAATCGGCGGATTCGACGTGATCGAGCGGGAGCACTCCAAGCTATTGCACGGCGGTCCCGGACGCATCTCCCCATTTTTTATTCCCGCGGCGATCATCAACCTGGCCTCGGGCCACATTTCCATCCGCTACGGAGCGAAGGGGCCGAATTCGGCGACCGCTACGGCCTGCTCCGCTTCCGCGCATGCGGTCGGAGATTCCTTCCGCATGATCCAGCACGGCGACGCGGAGGTCATGATTTGCGGCGGCTCGGAAGCGGCCATCACGCCGATGGGCGTCGGCGGATTCGCCGCGATGAAAGCTCTCTCAACGCGTAACGATGAGCCGGAACGCGCCAGCCGGCCGTTTGATGCCGACCGCGACGGATTCGTGATTGGCGAGGGCGCAGGAATTCTCATCCTGGAGTCGCTCGAATACGCCGAGCGGCGCGGCGCGCGAATCCTTGCGGAAATTGTGGGCTATGGAATGTCGGGCGACGCCCACCACATCACCGCGCCTGAGGGGAACGGCGACGGCGCTTACCGCGTCATGCGCGCGGCCATACGCGACGCCCGGCTCGAGCCCAATCAAATCGATTACGTCAACGCCCACGGCACATCGACGCCGCTCGGCGACGCCATCGAGACCAAGGCCATGAAGCGCGTCTTCGGCGAGCACGCCAGGAAAGTCGCCGTCAGCTCGACCAAGTCCATGACCGGTCACCTCCTCGGCGGTGCCGGGGGCTTGGAAGCAGGCATCAGCGTGCTGGCGCTCCGCGATCAGGTCCTGCCTCCCACCATCAATCAGGAGACGCCGGACCCGGAATGCGATCTGGACTATATCCCGAATCACATGCGCAAGGCGGTCCTCGAGCACGCGCTTTCAAACTCATTCGGCTTTGGCGGCACCAACGCCGCGCTGCTGTTCAAGCGCTGGAATTCTCGCTAATGGTTCTAGTAGCACAGGCACTCTTGCCTGTGCGGTTTTGTAGATCGTCGATCGCGCCATGGATGCCTGAAAGTTGAGAAACCCCCACAGGCAAGAGTGCCTGTGCTACGGCGAGAGGTCCGAATGAAGATCGTCGTCTGCATCAAGCAAGTGCCCGCCAAGGACGCTCCCCTGGCCATCACCGATGCAAACTGGATCCGCGAAACCGACATCGGCTTCGAGATGAACGAGCCGGATAGTTACGCCCTCGAGGAAGCCCTGCGCCTGAAGGAAAAGCACACAGGGGAAGTGATCGCCGTGTCGATGGGCCCGGAGCGCGTGAAGCAGACGATCAAAGAAGCCCTCGCCAAAGGCGCGGATCGCGGCGTGCACATCGCGGATGACAAGGCGCACACGCTCGATCCTCTTGGAGCAGCCAAGTCACTCGCGGCGGCAATCGGGCGCGAAAAGCCGGATCTCGTTCTGACGGGCTTGCAGAGCGAAGATCAGGGCTTCGGCCAGACGGGCGTCCTCCTGGCCGAACTTCTTGGCTTGCCGCACGCCACAATTATCATGCAGATTGACGCACAGGACGGCGGCTTGCGCGTGAAGCGCGAACTCGAAGCCGGATGGTTCCAGTGGGTCGAGTTGCCCTTGCCCGCCATGCTGACGATCCAGTCCGGCATCAACAAAGTGCGCTACGCCACTCTCAAAGGCATCATGGCCGCGAAGAAAAAAGAAATCGCGACGATCACGCGCGAATCGCTCGGCGTCACGCACGAGCCGACGCAGCGCATCGAGCGCATCTACGTTCCGACGAAAACCAAGAAGACCGAATTTCTGACCGGCACGCCGAAAGAAGCCGCTGCAAAACTCATTGAAAAATTGAAGCACGAAGCGCGAGTGATTTAGGCGAGGGCCGCCCACGATGAATATTCTCCTGATCACCGAGCAGCGTGACGCGCAATGGAACAAAACCAGCTTTGAAACCCTCGCCGCGGCGCAACAAATGGCCGCGGAAACGAAGAGTCGCCTCGCTGCCGTGGTCATCGGCAAAGGCGTCGCAGCCTTGGCCGGCGAACTTGCAGCAACCAAGCTCGATGAAGTCCTCCTTGTCGAGCACGACTTGCTCTCCGCGTACACGCCAGACGGTTACACCATCGCACTGAAGCAAGTGGTCGCGCAGGCCAAGCCCGATCTTGTGCTCTTGCCGCACACCTACCAGGTGCGCGACTTCGCGCCGAAGCTGGCCGCCTCGCTCGGAAAAGGTATGATCGGCGACTGCGTTGGCTACCGCCATGAAAACGGGAAACTGATTTTTGTCCGCCAGATGTTCCAGGGAAAGACCGCGGCCGATGTTGTGTTCGAAGGCGCCGCGCCATGGTTCGCCACGTTCCAGGCCGGGGCATTCCGTGCGGATCTCGTCGCGAAGGGCTCATCGAACGCGCCCGTAACACCAATTTCCGTCGAGCTGAAGCCGGAACAGATTCGAACTAAACCCCTCGAACTATTCCGCGAAGCCAAGCAAGCCGTGGACCTCACTCAGGCGCCCATTCTGGTAGCCGTCGGGCGGGGCATCAAGGCGCCCGAAAATATTCCCCTCGCCGAAAAGCTGGCAAAACTCCTCGGCGGGGAACTGGCCGCGTCTCGCCCTATCTGCGATGAAGGCTGGCTCCCCATGGACCGCCAGATCGGCAGCTCGGGCCAGACCGTCGCGCCCAAGTTGTATCTTGCCATCGGAATCAGCGGAGCCATCCAGCACGTGGTGGGAATGAAGGGCTCGCGCACCATCGTCGCAATCAACAAGGACCAGAACGCCCCGATATTCGAAGTCGCCGATTACGGCATCGTCGGCGACCTATTCGAAATCGTCCCCGCGCTCAACGAAGCGCTTGAAAAAAAGTAGCACAGCCACTCTTGGCTGTGTGGTTTTGTAGATCGCACAGGCAGGCAACCCGCCCGGGCGACGTTCGCAAAAACCGCACAGGCAAGAGTGCCTGTGCTACTAAAAACCCTAAGTCCTGAGAGAACTTAGCCTTTCGACTCGGCGCAACTCGGGGAAATTCCATGCCCACAGCGCGGTGATGATCAGCGTTCCGATTCCGCCCATGATCACCGCCGGAACGGCGCCAAACCATTGCGCCGTAATGCCGGATTCGAATTGCCCGATTTCGTTCGAAGCGCCGATGAAGATCATCTCCACAGCGCTGACGCGTCCGCGCATTTCATCCGGCGTGGCCAGCTGCACCAGCGTGGAGCGAACCACGACGCTGACCATGTCCATGCACCCGACCAGGACGAGCGCCACCATGGAGAGAACCAGGCTTCGAGAAATGCCGAATAGCACCGTGAATGCGCCAAAACCGCCGACACACCACAACATCGTCACGCCGGCGCGGCTGCGGAAGGGCCGGTGCGCGAGCAGCAGCGCCATGCTGCCCGCGCCGATCGCGGGAGACGCGCGCAACAGGCCCAGGCCCCAGGGGCCGGTGCGAAGAACTTCGCTGGCGAAGACCGGCAAAAGCGCCACCGCGCCGCCCAGAAGCACAGCGAAAAGATCCAGCGAAATCGAGCCCAGGATGATTTTCGTTCTCCCTATGTAGCGGAGGCCTGCCAGAATGGATTTCAGGCTGAGCGGCTCCCTCGGCCGCGGCTTGATATGAAGTTTGATTTGCGTCATCAGGAAAACCGCCCCTGCCGCGGCCAGCATTGAGGTCATATAGACCGGCGCGGGCCCTTTGGCTACGGCATAGATCAGGCCGCCGAGAGATGGACCCAGAATCGTGCCGGCCTGGTTCACGGAACTGTTCCAGGCGATGGCATTCTGCAAATGTTCTTCGGGGATGATCATCGGCACGAGCGAGCGGCTCGCCGGATTGTTGAAGGACCGCACCACGCCCAGCAGAACAACAACTGCGTACATGGGCAACACCGTCCGCAACCCGCTCAGCGCGTAAAAGAGCAGCAGCGCCGAGCACACGCCAAATCCCGCATAGCAGGCCATCAGCAATTTTCGGCGGTTGAATGCGTCCGCCGCGTGCCCTGTGACCAGAAACAGCAGGATGCCCGGCGAGAACTGCGCCAGTCCCACCAGGCCCAGGTCCAGCGGCCGTTTGGTGATTTCGAAAATTTGCCAGCCGACCGCGACCGACTGCATCTCGAGCCCGGCCACGATCAGGAATCGAGCCAGCTGGTAAAGCGAAAAGTCAGGATACGTGAAGGCGATGCGCCCCGCGTTTGAGGAGTTCCCGGATTCGGCCATCTGAGGATACTACTGTGCCATAAAATCTCGATTTGGACGAGGAGAGCGGGGGAGGCGCGGCAGATCGAAACAAAATTTATCAGGCGGATTTCTCCTATGAGCTTCTCAAGGCTAAATTAGCCACGGATTGACGACGAGGACGGAGGGGTCTTCGAAATGTAGAACATTGCGCGTTGCAAGCGTGGCGTGGCATGCAAGGGCGATACCCGCGATCATCGTATCGCGCAGCTCCACCGGGCGTCCTTCCTTGTGGCATGACGCCATCAGGTCGGCGGAGTATTGCGCAGCGGCCGTGTCGAATGGGGTCACCCTCCCCCCGATATCATCCCTTAAGACAGCTTCGAAAGGCCTCGTTTGCAAGGTACGTCTCTTGCCCGCTGGCAAGATTTGCAGCCCAAATAGGATTTCGAAATGGTCACGGAAGTAGTCCACATGGATGTTCGGGCCTGCTTGTCGAGCCATGCAACCACATGCTCGTTAAGCATTGTCTGCATCATCGCTGAAAACACGTTGGTGTCGAGGATAATCATCAATCGAAAGAAACGGGCCTAATCTTGTGGCCGCGCAACTCGGGAATGTCAGTTTTAAGGCCAACCTTTCGAAATCGGGATCGCCCTTATCTGCGCGATGACATCAATCCGGCGAAAACTTGCAGCGGGGCGGGGCAATCGGGTACCGTCTATGGCTGAAGATGAGCGCTAAACCTACGCTCGTCAGTCATTACTAGGAGGACGGATGAAGCGGATGGGGATGGCAGTTTTGGCGCTCGGGCTGTTCGCCTGCGGCGCGAGTGCGCAGCAAGCGCCTGCGAAAGCGCCGGCGGCGCCGCCCGCTAAGGCTCCGGCGGCCGCACCGGCGCCATCGGCCACGGGGCAAACGCCTGGGCAGGCGCCCAGCCTGGCGCCGGGGTTTAAGACGCAAAAAGAGAAAGTCAGCTATGCGATCGGCATGGAAATGGGCAAAGGCGTAAAAGTACAGGGGATCGATGTCGATCCCACCATCATGATGCAGGGCCTGAAAGACGGACTCTCGGGCGCAAAGCCCCAGATGAGCGAGGAAGAACTCCGTCAGGTGATCACCGCGCTGCAGCAAGATATTAGGCAGAAGCAAATGCAGGCCCAGGAAGCTACTGCAACGGAAAATAAGACGAAGGGGGAAGCGTTCCTGACCGAAAATGCGAAGAAGGATGGCGTCGTCGCACTCCCCGATGGATTGCAATACAAAATTCTGACGGCAGGCCAGGGCAAGAAGCCTCTGGAAACCGACACGGTGCTGTGCAACTACAAGGGAACTTTTCTGGACGGGACCGAGTTTGACAGCTCCGCCAAGGCCGGGAAACCGGTGCCCTTTGAAGTGAAAAACGTCATCCCCGGTTTCAGGGAAGTATTGCAACTCATGCCCGTAGGTTCCAAGTGGCAGGTTTTCGTTCCCTCGAATTTGGCCTACGGCGAGCGCGGTGCGGGCGGCGTAATCGGGCCGAACGCCACACTCATCTTTGAAGTGGAAGTGGTCGGCATTCAAGATACAGCGCCGGCACCTTCCGCTAAGCCCATTCCGCCTGCCGGCGGCACACCGAAGTAATGAGATTTTCCTGGAATGCCTGACGCATTTATCTGCGAAGGAGTACGCACGCCCATCGGCCGCTACGGTGGCGCGCTCGCGCAGGTGCGCACGGACGATTTGGCGGCGGTTCCTTT
>Ga0206968_10134_pt1 | contig 21259 bp, 23 predicted proteins | sample Alteio_BWOrgHeat_22_FD_153254 | JGI IMG/M metagenome (GOLD analysis project Ga0206968, IMG submission 153254) | Enriched cells from forest soil in Barre Woods Harvard Forest LTER site, Petersham, Massachusetts, United States -... | ecosystem: Environmental > Terrestrial > Soil > Temperate forest >... | reverse complement strand
CATGGCTTGCAAAAATTGTTATCAAACAAACTCATGGAACCACATTTTAAACATTCTTCCTTTCTGTTTAATAATCTTCGCCCGTAAATTGTGTAACTTATTCTGAGAGTTATATAACTCGTAATTGTTTTTATTGTGAAACTTTACAAAAGAACAATAAAAACGTGCTGCTAAATAAAGCATTGTTCAATTATAAATGAAAACCATAATTGCCAACGCATAAAATAATGAAACAAAAAACAAAAGAATGGTTGAAGAAATATTTACTTGCAGAAATTGTAGGTACAATAACTGCTGTTGGTGCTGCCAGCTATACTCATACAGTATGCGATAATTTAATTTTTACTGCTTACATGGGTTCTCTTGGGGAAGCAATTGGTTTTTATTCAACTTTATTTATTCAGAATTTAATTGTTATACTCCGGAGATTTAGCGTTGAAAATAAAACTTTTTCTTTTATTGATTTTTCTACTATCCTTGCAAGCATTGTTACAGAATTTGGCGTAACCGGAATTTGGGATGGACTTTTATTACGTCCGCTTTTTATGTACGTTTTTCCGCTTTTTATAAAAGATTTTATGCTCGGACTTCTTGTTGGAAAAATTGCAGGAGATTGCACTTTTTATTTTTTAGTGGCTCTCTTTAATGAAATAAAGAAACGTAGAAATAAAAATCCTATTTCAGCATGATACCAAAGGGAACGTTAATTATAGTTGGTGGCCATGAAGATAAGGGGGAAATTATTGGCGAGAATTTAATTATTCATAAAAAAAAGAAATCACAAACACGCTTTGAAATTTTAGGCAAACTTATTTCAAAAATTCCGAGAGTGCATCATGCTATTGAGATCATTGCCTCGGCTTCATCTATTCCCGGGGAGATGGAACAGTTGTATATAAATTCTTATAAGCAAGTAGGATTTACCCATGTAGGATTTATAAAAGCAGAAAATAAAAAAGACACACATAATCCCGCATCCATTAAACGTATTAAAAGTGCGCACGCTGTTTTTTTTACAGGTGGTCATCAAACTAAACTTATTGACCTGCTCGACAACACACCATTATTAAAAACGATTAGAAATAAATATTTTTCTGATAAACATTTTATTGTTGGCGGAACAAGTGCGGGAGCAATGGTAATGCCTGAAACAATTATCACAGGTGGTTTAATAAGAGATGCACTTTATAAAGGAGATATTAAAATTGCGAAAGGATTTGATTTAATTAAAAATATAATTGTAGATACTCATTTTATTAAACGCGGGCGATTTGCAAGGTTAGCACATGCAGTTACTTTACATCCCACTTGCTTAGGTATTGGCCTTGGTGAAGATACTGCTTTAATTATTTCGGAAGGAAATATAGCGGAATGCATTGGCTCCGGAATGAACATTCTTATTGATGGAAGTGATATTAAAAAAACAAATGTAAAAGTCGCAAAAGGCTCTACTCCTATTGTGGTTGAAAATTTAAAGGTGAGTATTATTGCTGAAGGAAGTTGTTATTTGCTAAAAGAAAGAAAGTTTACAATAAAAAAAGAGCCGCAAAAATAATGCGGCTCTTTATGCTTTTTAAAAATTAATATTATAGTACAAAAGGATAAGTAATATTATCAATAGTTACCGTTGCATTTAAATCACAACTTCCATTACCATAATCAACAGTACGAGATGATTTACCTGCAGGCGTATAAATAAGTGTACCTTGAATAAATGGATGTTTACCACCAATTGAGCAAGCTCCAAAATCGCGGATCAATTGATTTCTTACACTTACTGTAAAGGTCTCACCATTAGATCTTGTACCGCTTGCAGAGCCATCAATACCAACTCTTGCCATTGCCCAGTTAATTGGTGTTGACGAGTTTGAATAAGTTGTTGCAGTATTCAATAATGTTTTCACACGGTTACAAGTCCAGTTAATACTTCCACCAGCTGCTAAATCAATTGTAATAGTTGCAGAGATACTCCATGTTTCATTTGTAGTTAAAGGATTAAAGCCAACCGGTGTTGTATTCGAAATTGTTTTATTGCCAATTGTTACTGTATTACCATCTACCGCATAACCATTAGATGTAACAGCTAAATTAAAACCAGGGTGACGGTAACGTTTAGCACCATTTGTTGAAGCAGAATAATTATAAATTAAACTACCTGTTCTCACTTTTCCATCTAAACAAGTGCCACCATTAAATGTTACAGTAACTATTTTATTAATAGTATCTCTTGTAACTGTTGCACAACTTAAAATAGAAGTATTGTCAGGACGGTAATTAGTTAAACTTCCATTTGAACCGTCGCATGCTTCACTACCCATTGATTCAATATCGCTTGAAGTACTTTCAGCGGTATTATTAGCTGAAGAGCCTGACTGATCAGAGTCAACTGTTTTAGTTGGTTCTGGTGTTGTTTCTTTCTTTTTACATGATGTTACTCCTAATGCCCCTACAATTATAATTGCGAAAATGGCTAAACTTATTTTTTTCATTGTATATATGTTTTTTGGTTTTAAGTATTAGAGTGCCATTTTAACTAAAGGTTTAATGGGATTTAATTTTTTAACATTTTTTTGAAAACGGTTTTACTTTTAACCTATAGCGAAAGCTTGAGCGTTTAATGTATTATTAAATATGTATATTTAATAAACCGATAGGGATGATAAACATGCTCCAATATTGCTAAATTAACAAGATTGGCACAAGTTTATGGCTCCTATAAGGTAGTTATGGGCAATGCTGACAGACCCAACCTACTGAACTCAGCGGACAGAAATAATAAGAAAATGATAGTAAAGAAACTTATTTTAGAAAATTTCAGAGGTTACAAGTATGTTGAAATCCCTTTTCAAGACGGAATCAATATAATCATTGGACGAAATGATGTTGGAAAATCAACCATACTTGAAGCAATGGACATTTTTTTTGGTTCTTCAAAAGTATCCATAGATTTTTCAGACAGATGCATTGATTCGGACGGAGATATTGCAATCACCACCTTTTTTAAGGTTGACACAACCAAAGAATATCTAATTGACACAGATATTAAATCAAATCTTAAGGATGAGTTTCTTTTAAATAAAGATGGATTACTTGAAATCAGAAAAGAATGGGATTGCTCAAAGGGAAAACTTACTGCAACAAGTTTGAGTATTTACCTTAATGCTGAATATCCGACTGCATTTAAAAAGAATCCGTTGCCGACTTTAAAGATTGACGAACTCAAAAAAGTTTTAGAAGATAAAAAGAGTGCTGTAGACGTAATCAATCTTCATACCTATATTACGGACAATAAAATTGATTCAATTGATATTGAAGCTTACAGTTCTGATACGGATGAAAAACCTGAAATTAAACTTGATAAGCGCAAGCGTTCGTCAATCAGAAAAGTAATTTATGAAGTATTAAAAACTCAACAGCAATTAGACTTGGAAACAACTCTTATTCCAATGAATAAGGAAGATGGCAAAAATATTTTTGAAGCGCTTGAAAAGGATTTCCCTCTTTATGAATTATTTCAATCAGACAGAGAAAATAAAGACAACGACAAAGGAATTCAAGATCCTTTAAAAATAGTAACCAAACGAGTAATCAAAAAATCACAAGCTGTAATTGACGAGCTCATAAAAACTGTTGAAGCGGAAATTGAAACAACCAGTAAAAATACTCTGGCAAAGTTGAAAGAAATGAATGAGGATCTTGCAAATGAACTTTCAGCAGAATCCATTACTAAAGATTTTTCAACTCTTTTTTCTTATTCATTCATAAGCGATAGGGGAATTCCACTCAATAAAAGAGGAAGTGGAATAAGACGACTAGTGCTGTTAAACTTTTTGAGAGCAGAAGCAGAAAACAATTCTTTGGAAGATGACAATATTATTTATGCTTTAGAGGAACCTGAAACTTCACAACATGCTGATCATCAAAAAATGATAATGGAGGCATTCAAAGCAATTGCAGCCAAACCTAATTATCAAGTGTTTATTACAACACACAGCACAAATTTATTGAAGATGATAAATCCCGAAGAAGTAACTTTTGTAAAAAGAATTGACGGATTCCCAACAGTGATTGAAAGCGAAAATCTGATTTACCAAATTGCAGAGAATCTTGGAACACTTCCCAACTTAAATAGCAATCTTGTTGTAATTGTTGAGGGAGTAACAGACAAATATTTTATCGAAACCATTAATCAAGTTATTCCAGAATTCAAAGAAATAATTGATTTAAGCATTGCTAAAATTCCAATCTTTTGGGTTGGTGGCTCAAATGTTACAAACTGGGTTGCAACTAGACCACTCAAAGACTTAAACATGATTGAATTTCATATTTACGATAGCGATGGGGAAAATCACTACGCTGATGAGATCCAAAAAATTAACGCATGGCAAAACGGTAGCTTCGCCACCGAAACTGCTATGCCCAGTATTGAAAATTATATCCATCCTGATATTGTTTTACAAGGAAAGGAAGACGAAACGATTCAGGAGTATTTTACTGCCAACCTAAACAACATCAAGCAAAATTTGGCTGCAAAATGGAATGATGAAACTTGGAATGCGATGAAAGCAAATTGGATAACACATAATAAAGTTGCGACAACATTAAAGGAGTTAGGTTATAGTAGTTCTAAAAATTATTTGACAGAACACTTGTCAAAAAAGATGACAAAAGAACATTTGGAACAACTTAATGCGTATGACGAACTGAAAGGTTGGTTTGAAAAAATTAAGGAGCTAAATGACAAATATAATTAGGACAAAAGCACATGCCCATAACAGCGGTCTTGCGACCATTTTTGCGTGTTAACAGGTGATTATATATGTGTTTGACCCAATACCTTAAGAAATTGATTATTCCGAAATTGAATAGTACTTAAGAACAAAATCCAAAGAAGGTGGAGGATTAGTCATATCCTTATATGAAGAATCAAGAGGAGCTAATAACGCTATAGCAAATAAAGTATCCTCTTTAAGACCCCTATATGTATTTAAGTTAATATCCTCAATTAAATATTGTTCCTTTGTTTCCTTATGAGTTGCCGTATGTCCCTTGTACTTATTTCTCAGTTCGTCTAACTCTTTTTGGTTACTTACATTCATGTTATCTGCTTTTTTCTCTTTTGACTTCGGATTCCCCTTAAAAGATGCCTTCATTATATTTTCAAAAAGCTGAGAAGCTTCCTCTGGTTTCTTTTCTTTAGCCATAATCAAATTTACAAAAAATCCTTTACATCCACTTTCAATACATCAGCAATACTCTTTAAGATAAGTAGGTGTGGATTCGTTTTACCTCTCTCAATGTAGCAAATTGTATGTATATCTACATTGCATCTGATTGCTACTTTATGCAAGGTTAATTTTTTAGCTCTCCTTTCAATTCTAATTTTTTTACCCATTTCGGTTAAATATTCCCCGTGTGTCATTATTCAGCGATTAAGGCTTTATATTGTAACGTACCTTCACAGTTAGTTAATGCGTTTGCAAAACGTTCGTCTTGCGCCAATTCCTTACTGTTATATCTAAATGCAGATTCATCGCAATAGCGTTGTAAATGTTTAGAGCTTACAAAATGATGGATACCGTTAATTTGTTTTTTCAAAATGTTCCAATATCCTTCAATAGTATTAGTATGAACTATAATAGATTCACGTCTTACGTATTCTCCCTTTGTATGGTTAACCCTGTGATGTTCGTATAAGTGTTTCACTTTATTGTAAGCATCATGAGTATCAGTTACCATAATGCTATTTGGAGCAACAAACTCTTTTATAGTGTTGGTAACATTTTCAATAGTAGTTCTTGGAATAACTTTCGTTTTTACTTTTCCGCCTCGCTGAACTGCGCCAATTACCATAATTTTTTTACTTGGCGCACCTTTAGGTGTGCGTTTACTTCTATGCTTATTTGATTCCTTTCCGCCATGATAACTTTCGTCAACTTCGCAAATCCCCTCCAATAATTCAGGCGCATTATTACTCAGCATCTTTCTAATGCGATGGTTTAAGTGCCATGCTGATTTTTGAGTAATACCCAACCAACTTGATAATTGCAAACTGCTAATTCCTTTACTGTGTACTGATAAAATATAAGTTGCTAAAAACCATTTGGTCAACGGAATCTTTGAATTTTCGTAGATCGTACCTACTGTAACAGAGAATTTTTGCCGGCATCCTTTTTCTCTACACTTGAAAGTCCGATTGTTGGTAGCAAACCTATGCACATTTATAGAAGCACAATGAGGACATGCCGGTGTACCATTCCACCGTTGGAGTTCAAGAAACTCCCTGCACTTCTCATCTGTGTTGAAATGTTTTTGAAATTCGACTATGGACTTAAATGTTTTCATTGCTTGCCGTTTTAATTCTATACGACATAGACCATTCAAGGTTACTTTCGATTAAAAAAAATTTTGAGGATTTTAAAAAGGGAATGATATGAGATCAATTTAATTTAACGTCCGTACAAAGACATCAAATTTTCCCATTCAGATTGTATGATTCCTTTTGTCTGACCTTTAGCAATTAGGTTTTTAATCTGCGCAGGATCGACACCCGTATTGAGATTTTTCAAAGCTTCCTCAGCTTCTTTTGTTTTATCTTTTCCTTTTTCTGTTGCCATGACTTTACAAAGTTAGTTTAAAAATATTCCACTAAGAAAATTAATAATCCCTACTTATGAAAATCAGGAAAATAACTAGATATATTCACGCTATTTAGTAAAACATCGCAATAAATAATTCCACCTTCAACCTTTGTCGGACTAGATAATATTATTGTTTGATTTAATAAAAGTCCTTTAAGTCTTTCTATTGCAACCGACTGAACTACTGTTGGAGGTAATGATTGAGAAGACAAACTATAACCATTAATAACTACGGTATCACCTGTAGATCCACCCCAAGTCCAAGTAGGTGCTACTTTAAGTTTTTTTCCGTCAATTATTTCTTTAACTGTCCACATGTTTGTTCTAATTTTCTTCGGGGTTTGTAGTAGTTCCACCATCTGCTTTTATTGTTGTATTTAATGCTGCTTCTTCTGTTTTATGTTCTACAACTATGCAAACTAGAGTCCAAAGTCTCCATAAAGCATAACTGAAAAATATAAAACTTATACTTAGAGATAACGTTCTATAAAGCAATGTAGTATGTTGATTGAACGTTACTCCATAAACATGATATTTACTTACATAATATGCAGCTATTAAACCAATAGACAAAAGTAAAGATATAAAGATATGCTTAATCTGCATCTTCAAAGTTAGTATCCTCAAATTTCGCTTTAATTTTTTAATACTTTTATCAAAGTCTTTAGTAGATTTTTCACAATCTTTATCAACAGATTCTTTAAACTGCTTTTTTAAAGGGCCCTCAGGCATTTGATCTAACGATGCTTTATATTGATCTTTTATTCCATTACGAATTTGTTCTGTTACTCTTTCTTTGTCAATTATACCAGCTCTAATAACAGATATTTTACCGCCTAGAATAGGTAATAAAAGTGTTACTGTTGGAGCAATAAAACCTAAAACGGCAATAACAGTCTTCGCATATAAATCTACAATATGAACCAATAGTCTTTAACCTAATTAAGTATAAAGATATAAAATTAAGACTAACAACCAAATGAGCTTTGTGGAATTTATTCCTTAAAGTGGGTAAATGGTAAAGTAATTAGTTTAAAAATCCTTTCATCAACTTGAAAATTTTATCACTTATCGAAATCTCTTCACATTTAACACTGTTTGCAATTCCTATACTAAACAATAATTCTCCGGAAGTTTTATAAACCGTTTTGTAGCAAACATCTGGAATATTCAAACTACCTGACTTCGTTCCATTGTATTCATTATAGCAAACAATTACAACAGTATCCTTTTTAGATAATTCCCTAACATATTCTTCATACTTTTTCCATTTACCTCTATTCAATTCTGGAGTTTGTGGAACACAATTAAAATAACTGAACGTTAATCCCTGCAAACTATCTGAGTATGCGAAATCTTCTGCTGCAGCTAAATGACCTCGATCATACCCTGACTTTGAATAATCTTCACCAGTTAATGTGATTTTTAAAGTATCATCTTTAAACCGATCATTCTTTCTGCTTGCTTCGCCTCCTCCATGAAATAAAGTATATGTAACTGTTACCGGTTCTTTTATAGATAGATTGAAATAACTTCTGTAAATACCTCTATCAATTATCGTATCATGCTTTACCTGAGCCGTAAATACAGAAGTTATAAATATCAAAAGGATTAATCTCATTTGGTTGAGAGATTTACGTCTCCGATAAATATACGCTTATCACTCCGGGAAGGTTCATAGAAAATCTTTCCTTTATAGTTTGCTGGTATTTGATAAACAATGTTTGTATTCAATGTGTTTAAGGGATTAATAGTAGCCATCATTATTCCCCAACCTTTTAACATTACTATTTCAGATTTTTCAAATACGTATTCTTTACCTTCTTTTATAAGAATGAGTTTACCGTCAGTGATCATTCTACTTTCTTTATCTGTATTTGTAAATGAAGCTTCTAAAACTGCAAATACATTTCCTTGATCCGCTTCTTTATTCGTGAACTCATTTCCTGTTTCTAATTGACTTGTTGAATAAGCTCTTTTAATAATTACATCAAAATATTCTGAATGTAATGTCTCTCCTATACCTATTGGTTTATTATTTATTTCTTCTGTTACCATTCTTGTTGCTCTTTCACTATCGGTTTCTTTTCTACCGCATTTTACAATAGCTATTAAAATAATAACTGCTACTACACCGATAAATACTTTTTTACCGATTGACATTTTCTTTTTTGGTTCATTGGGTGTTTCCATTGCTGTTGAGTTTTTTATGTTACTTACTCCAACAGTAACGGTTATAAAAAATCAGCGTGGAGTACACCTCCATTGCACCCGCGTTCGACCAAGAACGCCTTACAAATAAAGATAACCCCACGCCTTTGCTGGTGCGGATTGATTATTTGTAAGGCTTTGTGCGTTAAATTTGGTCGATTCGGGTGCAATAAAAGCCGCTAATGTTTTTCTACTTTTCTATTTCAAATTTTGTTCATCTTAAAAATTTCCATTTAAATTTTGTTGCTTATCAAAATTAGATTTTAGTTTTTGTTTTTCTTCAAAATTTTCTCATATAAATTTACGATTTTCCTATTGTAATTACATATCTTTGATAAAGAAAATTTAAAAAGCCTAATTAGAATTAGGCTTTTTAAATACTCCGTTAAACTTGTCAGAAGGTTTCGGATAGATCAGCGAACTCACCTAAACTTGGGTTACAGCCCCATCTTATGGTGTACGAGGGTCGGATTCATAACCCGAAGAACTCCAGTTGATCTTTTATTACAAAGGCAGAGTTAGTAGCTCTGCTTTTGTTTTTGTAAAGGTAGTTTATTTTTTAATTGGTAAAACATAACATTTTATGTTTTTTATTTATACGTTATTATGATATTAGTAGTTGCAATTACGTTTGGTCAAAGTTGTATATAGTTACCTGTTAACACCCAAATGCATAACTTGGACTTAGCAAAAAACCGCGCAAGGCCGCCATATGTTAACAGCAACCTATAAGGAAATTGCATACTGAAAAGACATATATAATGACAGACACTGAAAATATCCCAAAACAAATCTTACACCTAGACCATTTTCAAGAAGATGTTAGCATTTTAATTGGCGAAAACGGTAGCGGAAAAAGCACACTGCTCAATAAACTTTCAAAATATTTTTTAGATAATGGTAAAAGTGTCGTTGCTCTTGCAAACTCTATCCACGACAAATTTGACAGTGGCCATAGAAATTTCAAAACATTACGAGGCAGGTCTGGAAGAAGACAGACAAGAGAAACATTGAAAAATGCTCTTGAAAAAATTGGACCAAATGATTTGCAGCGACTAAAAAATGCTTCGAGGGCTTTGCAATATGTTGGTTTTGACCCAATGATTGGTTTTAAAATTGACAAGTTAAGCCCTAACTACAATAGTTTAATTTTAGAATCTGACTTATCCCTAAATGAGAAAGAGCAGTTAAATTATCTTCTACAAAAAACTATACGGGAATCTACAACAAATGAAATTATTTGGCTACAAGTTGAGGATTTTAGTTTTTCGGAACTTGCAAAATCATCCCTAACTGAATTATTTCAATGGGAATCTGCTTTAAAAAAAATTAGAGCGATTGAAAGAATAGAAGTTTTCCTTAAAAAGGAAAACATAATAATTTCAATGTTAGACGCAAGCTCTGGCGAACTAGCATTAATTACTTCAATTGTTTATTTATCAACAATAATTACGGAGAATACTGTAATATTAATTGATGAGCCTGAAAATAGCCTGCATCCTAAATGGCAAAAGCAATATGCACAAGTTCTTTTCGACATCTTTTATTTATATCAACCCAAAATTATTATTGCGACCCATTCTCCACTAATTGTAAATGGTGCTGAATTATTTACTACGGAACCAAAGATTTTTAAAGCGGACAAATTTTCTTTTGAATTACAGAAAAAAGAACCTCTCAACGTAGAAGAAATACTTTATAGATTTTTTGATGTTACAACTCCTCAAAATAGATTTCTCTCCGATGTTGTGGTACGTTTACTTAATTTTTTGGCAAACGGAAAAATTTCCCTTCAAGAATTTAAAACAAAAATTGAACAAATGGAAAACAATGCTTACGACCCAAAACAAATACAAGTTTTAAACTCCATTGTAAATATTGCTTCAGAAATATCACAACCACCTAGACAATAAAAAATGTCCTTAGAAATAACACAGGAAGACCTTAATAATATTGAAGCTGCAAAAGCGGCTGGTGGCGACATTTGGAACCACCAATTAGTAAGTACCTTCAAAGACAAAGTAAAAACGTACTATCGTGAAATTCAAAATGAACAATGTTGTTATTGTAGAAAAAATTTTGAAGGAGAGTTTAAAATGGTTATAGATATTGAACATATCCTTCCTAAAGGTACATTTGAAAACCTAATGTTCACTGACTACAATTTGAATGTTGCTTGTAAACGCTGCAATATGAATGTGAAGGGAGTTAAAACTGATTTCGTGACAGACCTTAATGCCGTTAAGGCTAATCCTCAAGACCGGACACTTTATAAAATAATTCACCCAAATTTTGACGACTATTTTTCGCATCTAAAATTTCTGACAGTTATAGAAAATCAATATAAGTTAATTAAATATCAAATTGTTATTGATAGTGCAAAAGGACAGTTTACTTATGACTATTTTAGACTTAAAGAATTAGAAGTAGACACATTAAATCAAGCGCAAGGACTAAAAGAAAAAGAAGAGCTTTCCTCAAAAATTCCTGACAATGTTGCAAAACGCATTAACGACAATTTGGAAAAACTTTAATATAAGAAATGGCAGCAGCTAATAGCACCTACAAGCTATGCGGAGTTTGTGCAAGTTGCAACTTTATTTTTTCAGTGGTATAAATTTATTTTTAAAGTTGCAATAAAGTTCATTACATTTAATTCAGTTTTTCGGTTAAGACAGTTTTTGCGCTTTTAAATCCGCACAGCTTGTAGCTGCAAACCGTCCAAAGTAAAAAACAATTCAACAAAATTGACAATTAATTAATGTTTAGACACAAAGGGAAAGCCAGGACATTACAACATAATTTGAAAATTGCTTCTTTGTTATCATTTGTAGCAGGAATTGTGAATGTTGCCGGTTTTTTAGCAGTTCAGCGCCTAACAACAAATGTAACTGGACACTTTGCCTTTTTTGTGGACGAAATTTTCAAACTCAACTTCTGGCAAGGGTTTATCTATTTTCTATACATATTTTTCTTCTTGTTAGGTTCATTTGTATCGAACTTTATTATCGAAATGGTATCAAAAACAAGTGACAGATTAATTTATATAATTCCGACAATTATCGAAAGCCTTATTTTATTTTTTGTTGCGCTATTTGGAGAATTTCTAATTTCTCGAAATCCGAATCTCCTAGCCTTTTCTTTACTATTTGCAATGGGGTTACAGAATTCACTGGTAACTACAATTTCAAACGCAACCGTGCGAACAACACACCTAACAGGGCTATTTACAGATTTAGGAATAGAGTTATCTCAATTGTTTTTTTACAAACAACAAGATCAAAAAGACAAACTTTACTCTTCAATAAAATTGCGTTTGACCATTATAAGTTTTTTCTTTTTAGGCGGACTTATAGGTGGTATATTCTATTCGACAATGAGGCTTTATATTTTAGCAATTGCCGGAGCAATTTTACTTATTGGTATAGTGTATGACGACCTAAAATTAATTATGCAAAATTGATATCTAAATGATGAAAATAAAAAGGGTATGTAACACACGGTTTGCTCCAACCTTGCATACAACAAAGCATTTGCAAAAGCCGTAAAAACGTTTTTAATTTTTGTTTTGCAAATGCATAGAAACAGTTATCTTTATTTAAACATTTCGGTAGACAACGGTTTCAAAAGGTTGTATCTTTAAATAAATGTTTGTTGGTTAAGAGAGATGATGCTTCGAAAGTCCTCATACTCTTGCTTGCATTGCAAGTTAAAAAAACAAATTATAGACAGTAAAAATAGAATCATATGAGAAAAATAATTTCATTTATGCACATATCGCTTGACGGCTTTGTTGCAGGACCAAACGGAGAAATGAACTGGATTAAAGTTGATGAAGAAATTTTTGATCATGTTGGTAAACGGATAAGCGAAACCGAAACTGCTTTATATGGTCGGGTAACTTATCAAATGATGGAAAATTACTGGCCTAACGCAGGGAAAAAGCCTAACGCGAGCAAGCACGACATTGAACATTCAAAGTGGTATAACAACGCTCAAAAAGTTGTTTTATCAAAAACAATGAAAGACACGAATTTGACTAACACAACAATTATTAGCGACAACCTTTCAAACAGAATAAACGAAATAAAACAACAAGCAGGTAAAGAAATATTGCTTTTTGGCAGCCCGACAGCAACACACGCACTTATTCAACAAAACTTAATTGACGGCTACTGGCTATTTGTTAATCCGATCATTCTTGGACAAGGTATTCCCTTGTTTGTAAACATCAAAGACAAAATAAAATTAAAACTATTGACTACTCAACAATTTACCAGCGGGGTAACTGAACTGAATTACATAGTAGACAGACAATAACAACAAGCGTTTTAGTAAATAGAGAAGTGACGTTTCAAAAACCGCACTGTAAAGGCTGTCGAAAAATTATAATAATATACATATCTTCATATCCTAAACTAAATAATAATAACAGCAACTATGACAACTCAAGAAGTAGCAAACAGATTAGTAGAACTTTGTCGTAAAGGACAAATGTTAGAAGCACAACAAGAACTTTATGCAAACGAAGTTACAAGTCACGAACCAGCACATTCGCCAACACCACCCGCAATAGGCAAAGAAGCAGTGATAGTAAAAGGAAAACATTTTGCTTCAAATATTATGGAAAGACATGGCGGCTCATTTGGCGATCCAATTATTGGAGGAAATTATTTTAGCGTTGCATGTTCACTGGATGCTACCTTTAAAGAAAGAGGTAGAATGCAGATAAATGAAATTTGTGTATTTGGAGTAAAAGACGGCAAAGTTATTTCGGAACAATTCTTTTATTAATTGTTACTGTAAATTTATTTTGTAGTGTGAATGGAAGCTTCTTATGTTGACAATAAGATTAATGGGATTGAGAAAACTTACGAAGATGTCAAATGATTTTTGAATAGTTGTGAAAATATTTTGCCGGTTTCACTAAAAAAACATTTATCTTTAAATAACCTTTTGTAGGTTTATACACAGGAAGCTTTGAAAGCCAGGCTGTGGCTGCTTGCAAAATGTAATAAGTATTCTCACTCATCACATTTTGTATGACAAAAATAAATCGTTTAGCATTATTAATAGTAATAATATTTGGACATAATTGTTTTGCACAAGAAGACAGCATTTTATATAAACAGGGCATAATTTATTTCGACAAAAAAGAATACAAACCTGCTGTTGATTTTTTTACCAAAGCTATCACCTTAAACAAAGACTTTAAAAAGGCATACTCTGCAAGAGCAATATCATTTATCAATTTAAATGAATATAAAAATGCTGAACTCGACTTCGAAAGAATTTTAAAAATTGATTCGCTGGACAGTAAAGCATATAATGGACGAGGTATGCTTTATTTTAGACAAAAAAGATATAGCGAAGCGTATTTAAATTTCAATAAGGCTATTCAACTTGACTCTCTTAATTGTGAAGCCTTTAATAATAGAGGCGTTTATTTTTCTTATCAAAATAATTATAAATCTTCACTAAGAGATTTTTTAACAGCAATTAGAATTGGAAAAAAAACGAATTCGGTAAAATATTATTTTTATTGTAATCTGTCAGATACTTATTTCAATCTTAAAGAGTATTCGCAATCTATTGTTGAAGCTAATAACGCTATTGAAATTGATAAAGACACAAGGGACGCTTATGAGTGTAGAGGGGCAGCTTATGACAAGTTGGGAAATCGTGATGAGGCAGATAATGATTTTAAAACAGCAAAAAAATTTAAAAGAACTAGATTGTATAGTGGTGACTAATCTATAACATCTTTTAAATAAACAGAAAAGCGATGATCAAACCCATTCTATACAAGCTGCCAACTCTTATACCGTAAACAACAGAACATTAATAGCATGAAGTAATCTCTCAGATCCGCAAATAAAATTTAACCGCAATACATGAAAAAGCATTATTTTTATTATTTTATTTTTTTATTACTAGTCATTTTTACTTCTTGCAATGGGCAAGTAAAAAATAGTCCCACACAAGGCAAAGAAGCAAGAACTAACGAGCAGACAAAATTACCAAAAGCCCATAGCACATTTACAGGTGCTTGTGTTAGTTGTGCTATGCAGGATAAAGAAGGAAATATTTGGTTGGGAACAAATGGTGAAGGGTTATTTCGTTATGATGGAAAAACATTTACCAACTTTACTGAGAAAGATGGCCTGGACAATCTCTTTGTTTATTCAGTATTACAGGATAATGCAAGTAATATTTGGGTCGGCACTAAAACCGGACTATGCAAGTATGATGGAAAAACTTTCAAGCCTATTTCGTTTAATGAACCTCATACTTCCAATTTCACTGTCAATAATAACCCACCTTCCAAAAATCGTGTGTGGAGTATAATGCAGGACAAAAGCGGAAAAATTTGGCTCGGAACAGACGATGGTGTTTATTACTACGATGGAATAAATTTCAGTTCTTTTTTAGATAATAAAAACATTATCAATAAAGACAGTTTGCATTTGAAAGGTATATTTTCATTTATAGAAGACAAAAAAGGAAATATTTGGTTTGGTTCCTGCATAGGCGAAGGTCTTATTCGTTTTGATGGAAAAATACTGCAAAGAATTTCACCAAAAGGTTATGCCCGAACTCAAGGGCTAGTGGAAGATAAAAAAGGGAATATTTGGTTTGCCAGCATTGGTAAGGGCATGTGTCAATACAATGGAAATTCAATAATGATTAACTTTTTTAAAGAAAAAAACACTTATGATTTACTTTATTTAATTTTAAAAGATAAAAACGATCATCTTTGGTTTAGTGAGCCAACTAACAACAGGCCATTGTGTTTTTATGATGGAAATGCGATCCATAGTTTCACTGAAATAAAAAACCTTCCTGACAAAAAAATATATCCTGTGTTAGAAGATAAATTAGGTAATATTTGGTTCACTGCCGAGGGAATGGGCTTATACAAATGGGATGGGAAAACATTTATCAAATTTTCAGAATAGAAAACATGGCACAAATCCGTATTAATGCACACAACAAAATCCCTTAATGCTAGTATAATTTTATGAAAATATTCACTTTAGCAATAGCAGCCATTTTAATTCTTTCGTTTACAAAAGAAAAAATAAAACATAAAGACTGCTTTTCCTTTCTTTTTTCCGGGTGTTGTTACAGGTAATTCATTACGGGAAATTAAAGTGTTAGATAAAAACGAAAAAGAAACTACTTTATATGTTACGCATCGCACCGGAGTTCGTGTTACAAAAAAAGATGGGAAGCGGAAAACGTTTTACTTTGATACATTAATTATTCAGGACAGTTTAATAACAGGTAAAAATGATCACTTTTTAAGTATAAGCATTAAACCAATTAATTTGAATAATATTTCTAAAATAGAATTGCAGAAGTAATTGATTATAAAAATTGAATGGGCTCAGGGAAATAATAAAAGTTTAAATAACTGGCATTTCGGAAAACAAATTCGCGATTCAGAATAGAAGTTGGACCGAATACAAACAGGGGTTTTAGTTGGACTATTTTTCATGAAGATTTTAAAAATGCGGTTCACGGTGATTCAGCAGAAACAATTGAAAATGCAAAAGAAAAAAACGATTGGTTGGTTGATTAATAATTCGTGCATAAAATTATAAATGGGTCTTGAAAAGAATAAGAAATAATAGTTTAACCCTATATGAAAGAATTTATCAACTATATTAAACAAGCTGATAAACGTAGGTTTCTCATCTACCTTTTTTCATTCGTTATTTATCGTGGACTTAATAACTCGTTTTCAAATTCAGTTTTATATATACTTCATGAGGACTCTTTTAGAATGCGGTGGACAGATCATACTATACCATGCGGGGACACACCAACTTTATTTTTAATTTCATTTCAGGGATTCAAAATTCTACTTTTTATTCTGTTTGTTAGGTTAATAAAGCAAAATCCCAAAGGACTTTTAACCGAATTTTTTATCGCTTACTTTATTTATGACTTAGTTTATATTCTTTCTTACTTTTGGGATTTAATTCCTTTTCCCTTTAAATTACATTCTCATTGGATGCTTTTTTCTAGCGGGCAAATATTTCTTTGTCGCTATCTTCCCTATCTCGATCTTATTTTTGCCGGATTATGGTCAACGGTGTTATTCATTGTTTTATTTAAGCAAAATAGACTTTCCTTCAAATTTCTAATAAACCGATTAATTATTATTCCAATATCGGTTCCATTAATTTCTTTGATTATATTTTTCATCCGCAAACTATTTTAAATATTAACTCGTCAGAGAGGATAAATTTAGCTCATCAATTTCATAAGATAAAGCAATATTAATACTTCCAAAAATTTACTATCTTTGTTATGAATGAACCTAATAACGTTAAATATAGATAGTATTAAAATGCTTTGTGATAAATATCACGTTAAATCTTTATTTGCATTTGGGTCTGTGACTAGAGGTGAGCTTAAAGCAAGTAGCGACATTGACCTGCTTGTTGATATCGATAGTAATGATCCCTTATCATATACAGATAATTACTTTGGTTTAAAGTTTCAATTAGAACAATTACTTAAAAGACAGATTGATCTTTTAGAATTAAGGGCGATTAAAAATCAATATTTGAAACAAAATATTGATAATTCTAAAGTTCTTGTTTATGAAAAAGGAAATTAAGGTTTGGCTATCTGATATTAGTCAAGCCATTTCTGAAATAGAACAGTTTCTTCCTGAAAAGAAAATATTCTTGGAATTTCAAAAGATTTAAAATCTAAAAGAGCTATCGAAAGAAATATTGAAATAATTGGAGAGGCAGTAAATAGAGTTTTAAGTCAAAATTCAAGTATTGAAATAACAAATTCCAGAAAAATTGTAGACACCAGAAATAGGATTTCCCATGGTTATGATAGTGCTTCAGATGATATCATCTGGTCAATTGTAATTCGTGACATTCCAAAACTTAAAATAGAAATGGAACTCTTATTGGGAAAAAACTCACAAGACATTTGATCTTAAATTTTCATCATTTCTCCACAACAAACTTCTTCGAATATTTAAAATTTGCTTCATCACGCATATTTAATATATACGTTCCGTTTTGTAAACCAGAAATATTTATATCAATTGTTTTTCCTGAAGTATTTGCAGAACCTTTATAAATCAATCTTCCGGTAATATCTGAAATTTCGTAAGTGTAATTTTTTAATTTCGCATTCTCAATACTAACTGCTATTTTTTCTGAAGCAGGATTTGGAAATAAATTAATTTCGTTTTCTGTTTTAGCGAAATCAATAAAGCCTGTTGGTGTTGTACTAATAGTTCCTGTCTTCATTCCATTACCAAAACTCGTAACCCAAACTTCTTGCGAATTAAACGGATTGAAAAATACACGTTCCGGTTGTTGAAAAGGATAACTCTGCACTAATGTAAAAGTTGGAGTCGCAGAATTTATATTGTTGGATGTCCACAAACCATTTGTTTCAGAAGTTAAATAAATTTGATTGGCATTATTTGGATTAAATGTACAGGATGTTGCGCGATCAATATAAGTAGTACTCGTTAATTTTGTCCAGCTTGTGCCACGATTTGTTGTTTTGTACAAACCACCTAAGCCATTTGGCGGGCCACCCCAACCACTGAATACGCAAGCATACCAAGTGTTTTGAGAAGCGTCGTTTGGATCTATCACAATATCTTTTGTCCAATATTGCATTCCCGGATCTGAAACATCTGTCCACGAATTGTTTGAAGGATCATAAATAAACACACCGGAACTTGCAGTGAAAACTCCACCTGAATTTCTTCTTCCAGAAAAAGTACAAACCATTTTTCCATCATTCAAAACAACAATACTTGCAGGATGTTTTTCTGTTCGTGGAGGATTTGGTAAAAGAGTCCATGTTGAAGTTCCTAAGTTTTGAAGATCATTTGAAACATAAATTCCACCAACACCTGTTCCTCCATTATAATGAATAACACTTGCGTAAGCGCGATTCACATTATTTGGATCGAGAGCAACCCAAAAAACAGGATGATTAAATACATGAAGATCTTGCCAGGTTGAACCACCATTCGTTGAACAAATTAATTTGCCGTGTGCATCCGTTGCATCTAATTGCGCATCTTGCAAACGTGTGCTTTGATACATATCATGGATATCTGAAGTTGCTGCATACATATTTCCGTTAGAACCTTGAGCGACTCTGTATGTTGAATTCGCGCTGTTACCGGTATAATTAAACGACCATGAATAACCTGCATCGGTACTTCTTATTCCTTTGATATCAGAAAAACAAGACCACATAAAATTTGCAGTATTCCAATGCACTTGCCAGCAAGACGTATTTTCTAAACCACAACTTTGGTAATTTTTATTTGTTGGGGTGTTTACACCAGCAGCATTTTGTCCTGATGGATCAAGATAACCTTGTTGCCAACTTATGCCTGCATTATTTGTTTTATGCAAAAAACCAAAGTCGCCAAAAATAATATTATTAACGCTGTTAGGTGCCAAAGCAACACCAAAAGCACATTCGCCATAGCCCCAATTACGATCTCCACCTTGCCCACTCCAACCGGTAATAATATTTTGATTAGAGGTAGTATTAAAAACATGACTCCAATTTCCACCGGCATTTGTCGTTTTAAAAATATCAGGGTAGCTTGAAGAATTACTTCCTGCTAAATACAGTGTATCAATATTATTTGCAGCCATCCCAACAAACATTGGAAAATCGTTTGTGTAATTAATTCCGGTATTTTTTGCAACCCAATTTCCGGAACCATAATCACAAGAGTAAACACTTTTTGGATAATTAAAATAATCAGACCCAACTACACCAACATATATATCAGCCACGTTTGCAGTTAAACAAAAGAAACGAGTAGTTGCTCCATTTTTTGCGCCGGCAAAAGACCAAATACGTTCACTTGCCGCAATACCTGTGAGAGTTGCAGTTGCCCATGTACTTCCTGCATTTGTAGAAACTAAAACACCATCGTTTGTACCGATGTAAATATTATTGGAATCAAAAAAAACACCACTTACAACATTACCTGCCGAAGTAGAAGCTGTATGAATACTTGTGAAAGTTGTACCATTATTATTTGAATAATAAATATTATTGTAATACGAAATAATTATTCTACTTGGATTATTATAATCAGCATCAATGCTAAAAGTCTCTTCCGTATTATCTGGGTTACCGCTTAAGGCTGTCCATGTAACACCATTGTCGGTACTTTTCATTGGCACAATCATATTATTCGCATAACTAATTGTGTACAGCAAACCATTCGTAGAAGTAAAACAAACTTTTGAATTATGGCCACCAATTACTTGTTGAAAATTTACTTGATCATAAGTGGCGCCAAAATTAGTTGTATGGAATAATTCACCCATATCGCAAGAAACATAATATTCATTGTGATTCGCAGGATTAATGGATAACGCAAAAAGTGCACCTCCGCCACCAATACCTTTTGACTGAAATGAATTGATTTGTGCATGCGACAAACCAAAAAATAAAATAGCAATTACAAGTAGATGTTTTTTCATAATAATTTTCTTCTATATCAAATTTAAAAAAAATTGAGTACAAAGTCAATAAATTTGAGATGAAACGTTTTAGATGAAATTGGGCAACTAGAGACTCTTCCAAAGTTTAGAACTTTGGAAGAGATTATTTTGTATTACCTTTAACATCATGAGAAAATTATTTTTTCTTTTTTCAATTATTTACAGCGCAAACATTTCTGCGCAAAACAATTCTCCTTTTAATGTTCACTATTTTAAACCCGTTCCGAATATTTCAATTCGTGCATTATCAGCTTTAAGTGAATCGAAAGCTTGGTTTGCCGCTAACCGAGGTGTTTGGGGATATACAGAAGATGCAGGAAAAACCTGGTATACAGATTCTATAAAAGTAGATTCTATTTATCCGCAGTTTCGTTCCATCGCTGTTTTAAATGATTCTACCGTTTTGCTTTTAAGTATTGCCTCGCCGGCTTATCTTTTTAAAACGGCGAACAAAGGAAAAACATGGAGATTAGTTTACAAGAACTTAAACAAAGATGTTTTTTTTGATAGTATGATTTTCTCTGATTTAAAACAAGGCATTGCAATTGGCGATCCAATAGAAGAATGTATTCAGATCATTAAAACAAATGACGGCGGAGAAACGTGGAAACAAATAAATTGTGCAAACATTCCGAAAGTAGAACAAGGTGAAGCTTGCTTTGCTACAAGCAATACTAACATTGATGTTTATGAAAAAAATATTTGGATTGCTACCGGCGGAAAACGATCACGCGTTTTTCATTCCACCGATTTAGGAAATCATTTTGAAACTTATGATTCGCCAATTCCACAAGGAGAAAAAATGACAGGAATATTTTCCCTCGATTTTTACAATGAATCAATCGGAGTTATTGGCGGTGGTAATTATGATAA
>Ga0206968_10133_pt1 | contig 21342 bp, 20 predicted proteins | sample Alteio_BWOrgHeat_22_FD_153254 | JGI IMG/M metagenome (GOLD analysis project Ga0206968, IMG submission 153254) | Enriched cells from forest soil in Barre Woods Harvard Forest LTER site, Petersham, Massachusetts, United States -... | ecosystem: Environmental > Terrestrial > Soil > Temperate forest >... | reverse complement strand
CTTGAGAAAATAAGCCGTATAGCTTTGGCTGGAGAAACCTCTGATATAAACCAAAATAAAAAGACAGACTCAACCAAGTCATATAAATAACGTGTATAATGATTGGCTTCTCCATTTTTTGTTAAAAAAAAATGCCACCCTAAAAGATCTGACACCAGGCCTATAAAGAGAAACCCTATGAATAATTTAATCTTAAAATCCCTTTTTATTACCTGTATGGTGCCAACTAACAAAGGTGGAATTACCGATAGGGTAGAAGCAACTTGCAAGAAATAAAAAACAGTTTCATTCATGAAAGCACAGATGCGATTTTAACGTTATCCACAAGATACAAGCTTATTCCTGTATCTTGAATTGAATTATGCTCATCAATGCTTTCTAGTGCCAGTTCCTCCGGGTGGAGGAGGCCAAGAGGTCTCCACAATTCCACCACCGCCATCTTTAATCCCCCCAAGTATATTAGCTCCTTTACTATCTACAGTCATAAGAATTACTCGGATTTTATTGGGCTTTGCCGCTGAATCATATCCAAAATAATATCTTACGGCATACGGATTATTCTTCAAGAAATTTCTCATCACTTTATTCTCTTTGTAATCAAAATAGCTATATGGGTATTTGCATTGAGAAATGTCTTTTGGATTGGTCTCAATTATTTCTGCAAAAGCCTTGAAGCTTTCCTTATATCCACTGACTGTGTCGGTACTGACTATTCGATTAGTTTTGTCCGTATCTGCATTGTCACTAACAAATTTTTTTACCGTTTTTTTATCAATTCCATTTTCAGTATAAATTATTGTTTTGTTTGGCCTAAGTAGTGTTCCACCAGTTGGTTGAAGGATACCTGCAATGTCAGTCTTGCTATACTGCGTAATGGGTTCCCAGGAAAGAAATAACTTAGGTAAGTTTGAGTCTTTGAGATTAAAACAATACCAAAATAATATTCCGCTATACTTCGGGGTGTCGAGTAAAAGATATTTGGTATCTATCGTTCCTCCAACTGCATATTTTTTTCCAATATTATTAAGAACTGGGATACTGAGAAAGTTGGAAATCAAATGGCTTGCGCTGTCTAATGAAATGGCTCCAGATCTATCTCTCTCAACTTTAGCATTTCTTATTTGTCCAATAGATTGGGTTAGTCCAGCCCACGAAATAAAAATGACTGCTACTGCCGGAAATTTTAGTTTTCTCATAATGTAGGATTTAGGTTAAAAATTATAACAAACCATTTAGGTGACACTAAGTCAGCATATCTAAGCTCTGAATTTAAATCCACCAAGCCCCTTTCCAGCGTGACCAATACTTCGAGTGAGTTGAAATTGAGCCTCCCGCGGAGAGGAAACAGTAATTGAGTATGAGTTTCCTGGTGGCCCCTTAACAAACCAGTGAATAATGTACTCAATTCTTTCTTCCAATTCCATAGTTATGACTTGCGCATCTTCTACAATCTGCACATTATCTAAGTACACTAACAATGTGCCTTTACTTATAAAAGAGGATACCACTAACTTTGTCATCTTTTACTGGAATCATACCGCTAACCTAATTTAGAATCTTTGATTTCAATAACACTATTCAGAGTATAGCCGTTTTGAATGAGCTGCCGGTGCAATTAGCCTAGAAACCGGATCAATGTTTTTGCAATTGCCTAAGAAATTCCTCTTTACGTCTACGCGAAACGTCTATTTGTGAGCCATCGGCCATTTTTACAACTCCACCCTCGCCTTTGAGATATTCACTGATGTACTCAAGATTAATCATATGAGAATTATGGATCCTAAAAAAGCGGTAGCCACTAAGCATCTTTTCCACTTCTTTCAATGTTTTTGATATTATGATCTTACGCTTGTCTATTATAAAAAAAGTAGTGTATGTATTGTCGGACTCGCAGCGTACAATATTTTTTACGGCTACATAAAGGAAACCGGTGATCGTAGGCAATGCAATTTTATTGTTCGTATCAGAAGCTGCTCGCTGGAGGTTGGCTAAAAGATTTTGGATATTGGCTGAATTGTTCTGATTCGTTTTTCTCTCCTTGAATTTCTCAATCGCTTTTACAAATTCAATATTATCGATCGGTTTCATCAGATAGTCAATAGCTGAAAGCCGGAATGCCTGAACGGCAAATTGATCATAAGATGTTATAAAAATAATTTCGAAATCGATTTGCTTTAGGCTATTTAACAATTCAAATGATGTATTAGAAAAAATCATAACGTCTAGCAAAACAAGATCAGGTTTGAATGACTCAAGTAGATGTTTCCCTTCGTTGATTGTGGACGCAACCCCAACCAGTTTAAATTCAGGGAAACTATTTAGCAATTTTCTCAGGGATTCCTGCTGATGCAACTCATCTTCCACTATTACCACTCTATATTCCATAAATCAATCTTCAAATGGTATTTCTATCGACACGCGTTTCCCGTTCTTTCCATCAGGCCGATCAGTTATTTCAAATCTGGCGTGAGTGCCATACAATGTATTAACGATCTCCAGACGTTCACGAATTATTGTCAAGGCCATAGAGGTTTTCTTTACTTTAGGGGAAAGATCTCCTTCAAATTTGCGATCATTTTCTATCCCATTGTCTTCGATTACGCACTGAATATGCAGATCATCTTTTTCAGAAAAAATGATATTGATTTGACCATTTTCCTCTTGTTGATTAAGGCCATGCCAAATGGAGTTTTCGATAAATGGCTGAATGAGCATTGGTGGAATTAGAGTTGATTCAATGTTAACGTCATCACCGACACGAATAGTGAATTCGAATGAGTGGTTGAGCCTCAACTGTTCTAATTGCATATAATTCCGATTAGCATCAATCTCATCTACCATAGGAACCATACGCAATGAGGAACTTTCGAGCATGTGCCTTATTAGTTGCGAAAATTTTACGAGGTATTCACCGGCCTGAGCGTGATTAGAGTGCATGAAATGGTGAATGGAATTCAAGCTATTAAAAATAAAGTGCGGATTCATTTGCACCCGTAACGCCTTCAGTTCGCTTTCAGCAATTCTTAGTTTAAAGTCAACCTCGCGTTGTTTAACAAAAGACTCACGCCTGGATCGATAGAAGACAAAAACAAAAAAAGAAAATGCTACTATAACAGGGACAAGGATCATTAAAAGAGTGCTTAAAACCTGGTCATTTTGCTGTTGAGGCAGCACACTTAGATCGGCAAGGATGTCTAGTGGGATAGCTAACGATAAGTGACCCCGAGGCATTATTCGAAATTTGGAAAAGTTGTCTAATAAAAGCTTAAGTACTATATGAGAATTAAGATACAGATATTTACTTAAACAACTAAATTAACTATCAGGCTAAAATCTCATCGTTGCACTCGAAGTGATGTAAAAATTGCAAACGTATTTAACTTGATTACAATACAAGTTCGAACACAGTTGTAAGTATATCTTAACTTATTCGATCTAGCCAGCCTCTTAATGAAAATTGTCATTCACTATCGAATACACGCCAAACTCTAAGCCTCCCTTTTCTTAAGCATTAGACGCAATTAGATTTGATACACAAACAACAATAAAATATGGCAACAAAACTAACCGAGTCCTACGTCGATGACCATATAGGGATGATCGACAAATCTGCTCATGAAGTTGGGCAAAGACTGAGTTATCTAATTCTCAGGGAAGTAAAGGAACAGTTGACATCCAAAGGCTCAGCCGAGTCTTTGAAAATCGACGCTACGGTAACCGTGAAGGCAAACGAAGCCGTGTGTCTTGATGTAACAGTTTGCCTACCAATTGTGGGATGTGCAACGGTCCATATAGGTGTCTAATCTAAAAACTTGAAGCCCAGCTTTGAAACTGGGCTTTCATTCTCGTTAAAGAGATCACCACTTATCAACTATAACCTTAATGTTAGAATAATCTCAAACTGAAACCTATGAAAACTCACATTGCAAGACTCACTATTCTCATACTGATATGCTCCGGCTTTCAATCTAGGGTAACCCCAAAAATCCAATCTGGTTTGAAATACGCTGGTCGGTTTTATTTTGTTAGTGCTCACGGCTATGTTTTGCAGGCCCACACTGATGGAGAGATGCATGCTAGTCAAGAAGTGCAAAATGTTGGAGAAGAAGAACGATGGAATGTTTATGTCTGGCCAGATGGTTTGGTATCGCTTCAAAACTTCAGAACAAATCTCTTTCTATCGGCTCAGCCAACTGGTCAGGCTATTGCAAACCGCCCTCAAGCTGATATTTGGGAGAAATGGACTCTTCATGGTGTTAACGGACGAGTAGCATTTCTAAGTTACCATCACAAATATCTTTCGGCAGCTCCTCCTGGTCAGGATACGCGATTTGGAGGCGAGGTCATCGCTGACAGAGATGTTTGTGCGGACTGGGAGCACTTCTCAATGATTCCCTCTGATGGAGTCAAGGAAGTCAATAATACGTGGTGGAATTCAGTTACAAATGCAATTAATGTCGCTGCTCAGCTTGCTCCAGTAGTTATTCCAATTATTCCTTGATTCTTATTTAGCCATAAATCAAAAAATATATGAGAAATTTAATTTTAGCATTGATATTATTTGTGGGTAGCGTTACCACAAGCTCCGGCCAGCTTGTAAATGGTGAATTTGCATTTGTTGTTTATGAACATGAAGATTTTTCAGGAAAAACTATTAGAAAAACGCCAAGCGATTGCGGCAATTCTTGCCTTGAACCAAAGTTGTGTAATGGATGCTGCATAGCGTTTAGGGGGTATTGGGATTCTTGCCTAGAAAATGATTGGATGTCGTCCCTTCAAATTGCAAAAGGATTTAAAATAATTTTATATCGAGACTGGGATTATGGAGGAGATCATATAGAAATTATTGGGCCCAAATCACTCAATAAAATGCCCGGAGGGTGGAACGACCAAGTTAGCTCCTTTAAAGTTCTGCCTGACCTAAGCAACAATTAAAACACAATTGAAATCGTGACTTCTATTTCACGGGTGGTTGGAATTTTATAGGAGTTATTCCTATTTCTAATATTTGTTACAGGTCATTTTCAATACTTTAACATTAGTATGACAAGCTAAGACAATTGCTATGGTCAATAAAATAAATGGAATAAAGGTATTTTGCTTTGCATTAATAATTTTTGTCGCGTGTAATCCAGACACTAATAATAATGGAGGAAATGTTAATCTAAACCCCTCAAATGTTGGAAACCCTAGTCAAGTAACGTCCAATTTACAATCAATAGCAAATGATCTTGTAGCTAAGTATGGAATCACAGGAATGGTTGTCTCCATTAAGGACAGAAACGGGGTCGTTACGTCGGCAGCGGCACATCCTGGTTCCGCCATAATCCAATGGGTGGATGTAAACAAGCAGTTTCGGATTGGTAGCATTAGCAAAATGTTCACAGCAACATTGCTTTTGATGCTTCAAGACGAAAACTTAATAAATATTGATCAACCCGTTTTACCAAGTGGCGTAACCACGAGGATGTTATTAAACCACACGGGAGCTACTGGAGATTACATTACAAATCCCCAATTAATGTCTCTTCAAAATTGCTCGGAACCGCCCGTTGGCCCTGCTAGCTCAAGTCAGCCATACCTCCCTTATCAAGTGTGGACCATGCCACAGTTAATATCATTTTCACTTGTTAATTCAATCCCAGGAATCTTCGCCTATTCTAATACAGGTTATATGATCGCGGGTAAACAGGCCGAATATGTGGGAAGAGTTCCAGCAGACCCTAACGCAACACCCCATCTTAATTCTTTAATGGCTTCTAGAATCTTCATTCCTTTAGGAATGGTTAGTACGGTGTTTCAAGAAACTTTCACAAAGCCTATAAATCTTGTCTCAGGCTATGACGTATTTTCTGACTGTAACTTGTATGATGTCACCAATATAGAGCCTTCCCTTTTCAATTCGGCTGGATCAATATGTACTACTGCGTCAGATTTGCACATTTTTTTAAGTGCTTTGTTCGGAGGGAAATTGGTATCGAAAAGTGGCCTTCAGCAAATGTTAACTACAGTGCCTATGAGTCAAACCTCATATTACGGTCTAGGGATTAAGGTCGAATACTCACCAACCGGAAAACTAATTTACTATCATGACGGAGCGGTACCTGGGTACGAATCTCTAGCAATCTACTATCCCGCATCGGGTATTTCGATTGTAATACTTGTGAATACCTACACTACTCCTTGGTCTACAAGCGCAATTAATGAGGCTTATTCGATCGTAGATCAACTAGTAAATTGAGGGGGCCTACGATCTGGAAATTCCAGGCAGGTGACCACTTCTTTTCGCGACCCTGCAATAATCTTAATTGACTGGTTATTAGCGCTTACACATGGTCACCTTCATACAGAAAAAAACTGATCCGGCTCTGCGGAATTTCCCTTGCGCAGCCAGTAGCCTTATTCAAAAGCGATGGAGCGGATTTTGAATTTGCCGGCGGTGGCTTTCACCAGCATACGGCTTTGTCCTTTTGCCAACAATACGCCTTTGACTTCGACTTTATGCCACTGGCCTCCGGCAGCAACTGCTACCTCGAACGACTTGCCATTACAATCAATAATTATCTTTCCAGGCTCGGCGTTGGCGATCGAAAGAACAACGTTGAATTTTTTCTCAACCGGTAAAATGAGCGTGTATTTTAACCATTCACCGGACTCAAACGAATCAACAAACATGCTATTATCGTCACGGCCAATATCGACTCCGTCGTTGCGGTACATATGGCCCTTGTTGCCGTCACTGTGCTTGCCGCCGTTGGCAACCCAGTAGTTGGCAGTGTCTTTGTCAAAATATGCATAGCCATTGCGGCCAAGATCATAATCAATTGCCGCTATCAACGATCCTGATTTAATGATATGATTTTTGAATGGCAAAGTCTCGTTTGTTTTCGTTTGCCGGAACATCGCGTCAATAATGTCCTTGTGGTAACTGCAGTTTTCGAGTTTCAGGTTGTTGACCAATTCATTCAGACCACGAGTTGCTTCTTCGGCTGAAGGTTTCTCGCCTTGGTCACTCCAGTAGTTCAAAATTTTTCTGAAATCGTTAGGTACTTTGACTTCCAGCGGATTATTGAATCCTAATTTTTTCATCGGCCACCACGCCCAGCCAATTTCATTTTTTTCAGCAAGGTATATGGCATCTCGAAACCAGACGTTGGAATTTTCACCTGACTCGCCCAACCATATCGGTGCATTGTTTTGTTCTCTCAGAATGAGTACATCCTGAATGGATGCTTGGTCGTTGTAGTTCCAATATTTGTGAAAACTGATTACCGTGTTTTTGTCCCATAGTGGTAGCACGCCTCGGTAGTTGTTTCCCCAGCAATTTCCCTCGACAATGATGATATGGTTTTTGTCGACTTCGCGGATCGCGCCCGTTATGTCGGTCATTATTTTTTTAAGCGGTGTATTGGAATTTTCCGCGCAACCGTTTTTGTCATCAAATTTTTCAAAGCCCCAGTTGGGCTCGTTGATGATGTCGTAAGCACCGATCCATTGACTGTCCTTGTAACGCTTCGCGAGCTCGCGCCACAATGCGATCACTTTTTTTTGATTGCCTTCTGACTGCCACAGCGAAGGTTTTGATGGATCACGATCGGAAATGTTCAGGTCATTTCCTTGGCCGCCAGGTGCAGCGTGAAGATCGAGGACGAGGTACATATTGTTTGCAGCGCACCATTGCAGCAACTGATCGGTCATCGCAAAACCTTTTTCAATCCACGTGTTCTGTCCCGCAACGGGTTCTTGCTCGACTGGCAGTGTGAATAAATTGTAGTGCATGGGTAGGCGAACGGAATTAAATCCCCATTTCGCGAGGGAGTCGACATCAATCTTTCGTGTGTGATTGGCCAGCCATCCATTGTAAAACGCTTCCATTTTTTCCTTGCCGACTAGCTCCTCAATTTTTTCACGAATGACATGTTGCTGTTGCCCGATACCGTGCACCTGGAGCATATATCCTTCCTGCAGCATCCATCCGCCCAAACCAACTCCGCGAAGAATCACTTTCTCGCCGCGTGCGTCGACGATGAATTTCCCATTGGTTTTTAGAAAACCCTGGCTTGAAATATTATGGGAGATTGTTGATACCAGTACGAGCAGGAATAGCAACCTTTTTAAATTCATAATGTATCGCAATAATTTCAAACTTAACGATTTCATTTCGGTTTTTGCATTCAGTTTTGACGTGTACGATAGGAAATTTCAGTGAATAAGTCTTAATTTTCCGAGATGAATAGCGGCTGTGAAATGTTAAAAAGTATGAAAAGACAAGTTTTAATTTGTTGCATTGCAGCAATGTCTTATCACTCCTATGGTCAATTGACTTTTGGCGTAAAAGCTGGGGCCAACATTAATACAATCACATCTTCAAATTCGAACGTTGGAGAAACCTACAAAACGAATGTCGGATTTCATCTAGGTGTATTTGGGCAGTTGGGTTTAAAAAAGAAATTCTTTTTAATACCAGAACTCCAATACACTCAAAGAGGGGCCACATTTAATGGAGCTCCAAATTCGGACATAAAACTAAATCTGAATTACTTGGAGCTCCCTATTTTACTTTCGTACCGACCTATTAAGCAAATTAACATTGACTTTGGACCAAGTGCATCTTATAAGATTTCTTCAGTAACGATCGATGGCAGTTCACGTGTTAATGTTGATAACATATACAATAAGAAAATCGATTTTGGGATTTCAATGGGGGCTCGCTTTAACGTTTCAAATAAATTTTCAATCATTGGCCGCTATTATTATGGCGTTGTGTCAATTGCAGACATAATCTATGCTGACGTCAATAATAATCGGACAAAAGTGACATACTATAATAGAACTATTCAATTGGGACTTTCTTATAGGATATTGAATTGAAGAACTTCAGCGGCGAAGGATTAAATAAAAAATCATGATCAAAAAAGTAATTGTATTTGCAAACATTTTGTGTCTTAGTGTAATAATTTCTAATGCCCAAGAGCTTAGCGTGGGAGTTAGAGCAGGCTTGAACTTCTCCAACCAAACCCTTACAAACTTACCCCAACCATATCCCTCTGTTAGAACAGGATTCCTGCTCGGCGGATATGCGAAGTGGATGGCTACTCAGAAAATTGGTATTCAATCGGAGCTATTTTATTCTTCACTTGGCGCTATATATAATCCTTCAATTACTGAGGCTTATAATTACTTATCATTGCCGATAGTCTTTCGATATAACCCCAATGACAATTTTCATTTATTACTTGGGCCACAGATAAATGCCTTATTAACTGCAAAAGAAACTGTGTCAGGGGCGACTCTCGATATTAAGTATCAATCAAAAACGATTGACTTAGGTGGGGTTGCCGGAATCGGTTTTAATATTGGTGCTTTTGATATTGGTGCCCGGTATTATTTAGGCCTCTCAAACAAAATTAAACCACAGAATCAAACAAACGGGGAGTCAATTAAGAACACTTCATTTCAAATTGTCGTTGGTTATAGCCTTTGGAAGAATAAATGATTCCCGGACTCTATATGTTACATCGATTAAAGTAGGCTTGCTTCTTCCTCAATTCAGTTGATTCCTTAAATTGCAATAATTCACAAAAAATATCGAACTAGAATTAAATGTCAGGGCAATGGTTGCGAAGCTAACTATATCAACTTTGCTTTTGATTTCAGCTCAATTGGTTCTTTGTCAAAATTTGGTACCCAACCCAAGTTTTGAGTGCGGAACTGATTTTTGTGACTACAACATAGACCCAAATCAATTTTCTATTTACGCTTGTCGGTGGACAGCCCCCACCAGGGGATGCCCAGATTTGTTCTCCACGTCTTTAAGTGCGAGCTGTTTTGGTGGCCAACCCAATAGCGGCTTTTTGCAAGAACAGCCCGGTTCCCAACTGCCTCATACTGGAAAAAGATTTGCAGGAATTTTCACCTATGGAAATACAACTGGCGCCCCTCTAGAGTACCGGGAGTATATCGCAACAGACTTGATTCAGCCTCTTGCCGTTGGATCATACTATAGGGCATCCATGTATGTATCTTGCGCAAGCCGTATGGCCTTTGCTACTAATAATCTTGGTATGTTTTTTTGTGCGGCGAGTGACTGGATTCCAACCGGTTCAAATGAGGCGCAAACATTTTATCAGCCGCAGGTAGTTGAGAAAAACGTTATAACCTCTACGCAGTGGGTAAAGGTCTGCACGGTGTTCAAAGCCACGACTCCCGCTACATTACTTGTTATCGGCAATTTCTTCGATGACAGTTCGACACAAGCTATCGCAAGGGGAGGATTCTCCAATGATAGTTATTATGCGAGCTCGTATTACTACATTGATGATGTCGATGTAGAAGAAGTCCCCAATCCTGATTCTCTTACCATGATCGTAAGCGGAAGCAAAACGATATGTCAAAATCAATCAACGCCGCTAACGGTTCAGCAACATTTTGATAAAATAACATGGACAACCTTGGCGGACACAACTACTGTAATTTCTTTAGATAGCTCGTTTTTGGCTAAACCATTATCGACCATTACATACCATGTTGAGGGCAAAAGTTGTAACATCACCGTTCGGGACACTATTACGGTCCATGTTAACCCAGCACCCAAAATCAGCTTAGGAAGTGATACCACACTATGCGTGGGAAGTGTTTTATTGTTAGACCCAGGCCTGGGGTTTTCTAGCTATCTATGGCAAGACAATTCTTCAAGTCAAAGTTTCACTGTTAACGGCCCAGGAAAATATTCAGTAACTGTGAAGAATCAGTATGGCTGCTCTGACCAGAATTTCATAAACATCTCGTACCTCGCTGCTCCATCGGTTTATCTGGGAAAAGATACAGTTGAATGCTCGACAATAGCGCCCTTGAATGCTTCAAATAAGCGATCAAGTTACCTCTGGTCCTCCGGCTCTACTGACTCCGTTTTTATACCTTCAAATGGCGGGTTGTACTGGGTTACTGTAAAAAACCAATGTGGCAATGCTACTGACAGTGTTAAGATATTTTCGCTTAACGACGTGTTTATTCCAAATGTAGTCACAGATAATGGTGATGGGCTGAATGACCAACTTAGAATACTCGGCTTAGGCAAAAATGCTGGAGCATTAAAAATTCTGAACCGATGGGGAGAGATTATATTCTTTGACGAGAGGTATAACAACTCCTGGCCAGCTGCTAAACCAGGACTTACCGAAGGCACTTACTACTTTTTATTTCAGGTTGTTGGTTGCCCAGATAAAAAAGGCTGGGTACAACTATTAAGATAAGTTAAATATAAATTTCCTGACAATGCAGGCTATTGTTCCAAACTCAATCAAAGTCCCTATCAGTAATCCTAGCAGTTGAAAATATCCGACATCAACCGCATGAAGTGTCATGCTTTTAAGTTATAATTAATCTACTTTGTAGATTTTCAGCGACATTTACACCACCTCTATTAGGCTACTAATTGTTTGATCTAAAAGGCCCACCAACTTCGGTGAGGCTTCGAACTAGCAATACCCTCTCAAAGAGCAACCGTCCATTTATGTTGACCTGTCTTGTCAAACAACGTGATCACATTGTTCTCTGTCCATTTGATTGAGCCTAAATAATAACTGAACAGAGCCTCGGGCTTCTCAGTGAAAAAAATTTTTTCCATCTGAGTCCCATTCATCAAGTTTTTGATGACAGCAACAGTCTGAAGATTTTCTAAATCCACTTTCAATTTCACAGTGGCTGAGTACTTATTCTTTGAGAGCAGGTTCTCTTTTAGCACCAGCTCATTTTCAAGCTTGGCCTCCATGCACTTTTGATATGCCTTTTTAAATGGGGAAAAGTCTGCCATCGTCCCTTTTGAAAAAACCTCAAAGCCTTGCTGAATTTTGTTCAGTACCATCTGCTTCTTATTGTATTCATCTGTTTTTTCGTAAATCTCAAAATCAAAATGTAAGAAAACTTCACCAATCGATAGCATGTTTTGAAATACATTTAATTTTAGCCCAGTCGATGAAAATCGATCTTGATCATCCTTACCAATCAAAATGACATTGAGTTTTTTTATGAAATCATTTTTGTATGGAATCAGATTTCTTAGGTACAAATCTTCTATGCAATGAGTTTGCCAGTTAAATCTAACCACGTTGTATGAGCTATTTGGTAGGCCGCTTATTGAAATATCTTTGAGGAACATAAATTTTTGACGCACAATCACTCTGTCACAATACTCATATGTCTTGGCCCCTTCGCCTCAATCAGATTAATGCCCGTCAATTTTTCTTTCACTATCGCTTCCTTCAGCTTTGATGAGATGATAAATTCATATGTTACTTTTGTATTGAAGATATCTAGATTATCATCAAATCCTTTGGCGAGAGATAGTTCTTCTATGTTAAACACCGACTTTGAAGAGACTTTCTCGTATTCTTCCGATGAATTGATTTTTAAATACTCTTTTCCTGTCAACTCAGAGCCTCTATAGAAAATGGAGTTCGGGAAGTTAACAGTGTCGTAACTAAGTGTGGGAAAGTATACTAACTGGTACAGAATAAATTCTTTTTCATTGATATACACCTTGGCAGGATATTTTTTGTGCCTTGGTAAATTATGCTGTTCCAAAACTCTCACTGCCTTTTCACTCATTAGAAAGTTTGCACCAAAGGCCTCCGGATAATACACTAAAAAATCAGTCAGTTTTGCGCCCTTTCTTTGCCTTACGCACTCCAATGTAAAATCAAAGTCAGGTATTTTGTCCAGCTTTGACCAAATCGATGAGTCTCGTTCTGCAAAAAAATCATGATACTTATCATAATTGGATTTGTCAGAAAAACCTTCTCGGTAAATTTGTACTTGTGAGCCTCCATCTTTAACACCAATTATTTTGGGGTCAGACGGGCCTCGCATTATAAAATAACTTGGATTCATAAGCCTAAATCTTTATAGTATTGATTGAGCTTTGACGCGCCGGTGGAATGTATCCTCTGAATCTGCTTTGACATTTCAGTTTGAATGTCAATCAACTTATCTAAGGTTACTGTCTTTAGTTTGCCAATTTCGTTCCTAACATATCTCGTGGAACTGCCGGCCGGATTATCAGTTTCTAGGTGGAGTCACTTTAACATGAAAAATACTGGTCAATGCACCTCGGGATCTCCATCCTGAGTATTCAACTAATAGAAATTGAGTCACTCATTTTATTCCCGTTTTTTTAAGGTCATTATTCTTAATAAAAAGAATTGATCTCCTGTACTGGTCTTCACCGTCATTTATGAACTCATGGTAAAAAGCGGTAATGTCATTTGGTGTACCTTCCAATTTTTGAATGATTAAACTATGTTGAATTGTAAGCTTAAAAAATTTAAAGTCTTTTGGGAAAGCATAAATTGATGGGGGTGAATCCTCCAATTCTTTTATCATCATTTCCATTCCTTTAAAGTTAATTCCTTTATATTTTGAGAAACCCTTTAAAGAAAATGCCAAAACAATTAATAAATCAGGGGCAACCTTCTTTCCACAATTAATAGCTTCCTCAAAGAAAACAAATCCTTTTTTGATCCATTCCGACTTCTTAATGGTTTTATCCAATTGATCAATATGTATATCATCGAAAGAATTCCAACTCTTTTTAGTTGCTACTCTATTCAGCCACTCTTTTAGTAATGCATTCATAAATTTATTTTTAGTTAAGGTAGTCTCCATCCATGAGCAGACAAAAAGGTCTTTTCAGCATTAGTTAATATGCGCCCTCCGTGCTTCCATGTTCCATCAATGTTTAAGGCATTGTCATCAGTAAAGTGAACATGATCTTTTTCCCCTAAAATCTTACCAGTATCTGCCCTTTCTATCGTTTTAGGAGCCTGCCCTTTTCTTATAGCAGAATTAACTCTATTTACTGGGGATTTTGCAGAGACGGTTCCATGAACGTCCAAAACCGTGGTAACGGGAACGACAATAGGTTGTGTTATTGCGATTGGCCCTGAAGGTGTAACAGCTACTGATCTTGGAATTGTCATGGAACCAGGGCCCATGCCTCTTAATCCAAGCCCCCCAGCAACAAGGCCCGCAGTCTGCATTTGTTGTTGTATATTATTTTGCGGCATTTGTAACTCGATCGCACCTCCAGTTAAAGTATGATTGACCGCATTAGCAAAATAAGCTGTATTGTTTAGACTCTTGTTTAGATCAGTCAACGAACTTGTTATACCGGAAATCGCTGCATTTTTAAAACCATTAAGTTGGCGAAGCTCGGAGGCAAATAATGATTCGGTGTTGCTTGGCATTTGTGTGGCGGTCACCACTACTTCATTTAAAGTAATTGGAGTATTCCAATGCGTGACCCCGAAGACCTCATCGCTATTCAAAAAATCAAGAAGATCGCACCACGGACAACCACCATCAGGATCGCTCAAACTCACCGGATTGTTGGCCATACCAATATAAGGCGAGTCGCCTATACCATAAGGATCTGGAGACAACCACCTTCCAATGCTTGGATCATACATCCTCAGTTCAAAAGCATTCCACTTTGTCACACTGTCCATTGCGGAGTATTGACCTTGATAACCGTAACGATAACTTTCGCGAGTAATTGATCTGTTCTCCATCGGCATTCCGAACGGATAGAAATCCGAGCCAGCAACCACGGGTGATCGCTTGTGATTAATAGTGAGGTCATCAAAGTAAACTTCCATAGGAGTACCAGAGTTCACTGCTGTTCTAAAACACCTTAATGAATTTTCTTCAGCCAAAAGAAATATCCGTCTTTGGAAATTATTAAATCTTTTTCCTCGGTTAAAAGAAAAGCGTGCTCTGGTATTTTTCTAACCTTGCCGCAATGCACCTCGATGACGTCAACATTTTCAGATGTTATTCCAAGGGTTCTAGCTGACGTTCTATAATTATAGTAGAGAAATTCATTAGCCTTAGCCTTTCTCGCATTGTAAAGTGCATGCTTGCATGTATCTCCAAATGCCTTTACATAATTACTCTCCAAAAATATTTTCCGACCAACGTAGGCTTTGGCCTCCTTATCTGTTATGGCTGAAATTTCACCAGGCTTAAACCGATAAACTTCCCACGCTCCAAATATATTTTGGGAATAGCTTGATGTGAGCGAAAAAAAAACAATCAGAAAAATTAAAATTTTCATAATCACCGTTTAACTTATCGTCCTCTAAAGTACAATCTTGCTTCTGCAGACCTTCTTCTTATCAGTCCATATGATTCCTGCTTAACTCCATTAATAACTACTTTATTCCACGCTCTAATCGCATTTGAAATTCGACCTCGTGTTGCAGTGCCTGAGTTAATTAGTTGCCTAGCAGCTGATCCCACAAAATTCCCTCGACCAATGTTATAAATAAGACTTGTTATGGCATCAAATTGATTTTGATTTAACGTGACATCGATTAAATCATTAACTGCATCAGCCGCATCAAGTGCGCGATCTTCCAAAAGTTCAAATCCTCTGCCGCGAGTTATTCCATCTTTAAATTCCTGAGGTTCACTTCCATTTATGGGGCCCATATGCGCTAAAGTTCCAAAACCAATTGTTGCATTATTAGCTATGTCATTGTATAGTGATGAACTAAATCCTTCCCACTGTGCTATAAATTTTATTCCTGATCCACTTACTGTTGTTGCTGGTGCGGGAACCGTAGGTGTTATGAGCCTTGCGGTTGCTGCTGCAACATCTATTGCAACACTTGGGCTTACAAAACTAAAATTCCCTCCCACACTTCCTGCAAAAGCATTTGAGGCTGCTGTACTTGCAGCGCCTCCAGGATTTCTTCCCGTTCTTCCGATGCCAGTGAGATCGTAAGTGGAAGCATCATAGATCGCTCCACCCAAAGCACCCAACCCTGCACCTCCCATTGTGTAGTCATACCAATGCTTGGGATCAACAGCTAAACCGATACCAGTACCTACGGCGGCACCGATGAGCGCGCCAGACAAAACGTCATCGAATCCGAACAATCCACCCGTGGGATCAGTACCCATGTGCGGCAAATTTCCCATCCCAACATATGGGCTTGCAAACTGTCCATAAGTATCTGGAGATAACCACCTTCCAATACTCGGGTCATACATTCGAAGTTCAAATGCATTCCATTTCGTTACACTGTCCATCTCAGAATATTGTCCTTGATAACCGTAACGATAACTTTCACGAGTAATTGACCTGTTCTCCATCGGCATGCCGAATGGATAAAAATCCGATCCAGCTACAACTGGTGACCGCTTGTGATTAATAGTGAGGTCATCAAAATAAATGTCAGTCAGGTTCGGATCTTCGTTCGAAACAAAGATGTACACATAGCCTGGCTGAGTTATCGTCATTTGTTTACTCAAGTGCTCGAACGGTGTACTAGTTGGCGGAATAGGCGTGTTGGGTTGCAATGCCAGCGTGGATATCTGCTGAAAAGTAGTGTTAGCACTAACAAGGTTATAGTTGTTATCAAAGGTGAGTATTGTCAAAAATCCTTTCGGTGTACCATCGCTACTATAACCACCGCCGGCTATAAAGCCACCATAAGCATTCAATGCACTTGCTGCTGTGCCAGTTTCTCCAGTAGCAGGTGCAGACAGACCAAAGGCACTTAGTAATGATGTCGCGAAGCCAGTAAGGTTGCTGGCATTGGTACTTGCATTCCAGTACTTGGTGTAAACTAAATGCCCTCTAAAACCCATCCATCAGGCTTGTCTTCAATATCCGAAATATCAAGGCCATCAATTAGAGTATAGAGCGGTTCATCTGGAAAATCATTAATTCTTAAGAGGATGATCTTTTTATCATCTTCAAAATAAAAATACCTACTGTTTAGTGGATGCTTTTTCCAAAAAATCTTCTCTTTCCATAAAATTATTTTACCCTCCATATCTTGCATTTATTTAATGTTAAACAATGAATTGACCCCCGCATTGGGAGTTGCTGAACCTTTTATTATCTTTTCCCATAAACCGCTACCCGAATAGCCTTGTGCTGAATACTTTTCAATATAGTATTCAATAGGTCTTATTGGATCTGTTTTTGCAAGCACAGAAGCAGCGGCTCTATCTGCCATCATGTTTCGCGCCTGCACTTTTAAAGCATTCCGTTGGGCGTGTAAGGCAACCGCATTTCCTTCAGTGAATTCTACGGAAGTGTTTAATAGTTTAAGTTGATTAATATACCAAGCCCGTGTTGCTGCATTTGAAAGCCCTTTGGAGGCTAACCCACTTAGTACCTTACCACCAAGGTTCAAAGTCACTTTAAGCCCCGCACCAGCTATTTCTCCAGTCGCATAACCTACACCAATATCATAAATAAGTTGCTGACCTGCTGTGGAGAAATCCTGCATGCCTTTCGCGTTCGCATTCTTTATATCATTGGTGTTCCCCTGATTCTCCCAATTGCCTTTGTTATAAGTTTGAATATTGCCAGTATTCGCATTGTAGTTTGTCCACACATTGGCTTGGCTCATAAAGGTGGATGACCCATCGGGCTCAAACCTGAACAACGCACTGGACACAGGGGCAAGCAGTGATGTTAAAGAAGGTGTAAATCTTGAAGCAGTAACCGTTACTTCATCAAGTAAGAAACTCCCATCTTCTAATATCGGGCACAAGGGACAGCCACCATCAGGATCAGTCAAGCCGACAGGATTGTTGGCCATACCAATATAAGGCGAGTCGCCTATACCATCAGGATCCGGAGACAACCACCTGCCAATGCTCGGGTCATACATCCTCAGTTCAAATGCATTCCACTTGGTCACACTATCCATCTCGGCGTATTGCCCCTGATAACCGTAACGATAACTTTCGCGAGTAATTGATCGATTTTCCATTGGCATTCCGAAAGGATAGAAATCCGAGCCAGCTACTACTGGGGATCGCTTATGATTTATCGTAAGGTCATCAAAGTAAATATCTGTGAGGTTCGGATCTTCGTTCGAAACAAAGATGTACACGTAACCCGGCTGAGTGATTGTCATTTGTTTACTCAGGTGCTCGAACGGTGTACTCGTCGGTGGAATTGGTGTATTGGGTTGCAACGCCAAAGTGGTGATCTGCTGAAACGTGGTGTTTGCGCCAACCAGGTTATAGTTGTTATCGAAGGTAAGTATTGTCAAGAAGCCTTTCGGCGCACCATCGCTACTATAACCACCGCCGGCTATAAAGCCACCATAAGCATTCAATGCACTTGCCGCTGTGCCAGTTTCTCCCGTAGCAGGTGCAGACAGACCAAAGGCACTTAGTAGTGATGTCGCGAAGCCAGTAAGGTTACTGGCATTGGTACTTGCGTTCCAGTATTTCGCATAAACATCAACGCTCACTACATCGCCAGGCATAACGGATAAACTTTTCGAGAGGCCTATTTGTCCGGCATATCCGCCATTAAGTAATTGCGCATAGCTGCCTCCGGGAGTGTGGTTGAATAAATTACTATTGCCACTTGTTCTGCTATAGTCAAAGAAGGTGGCTTGTTCGGTCACTTGAGAATTGTCCTCCAGTGTTGCCGTATAGGTGAGCGGGCTGGGGTTGCCAATCACTCCGCGCACGTTGCCTAAATGGTCGGTAACTTCGTAGAAATAAGTATACTCCAAAGGCTTGTACAAACCAAGTCGCCCAGAGCCATACATTGAAACCTCAGTAAGCTGAATTGGCTTTGTACCATTACTTTCATAAACGGCCATCGCATTGCCCGAAGCATCGTTCACGTAATAGGTTGTGTGTTTAACCGAGCCATCAGTATTGTAGGTGGTTTTCTTTACGCGGTCGCCGCGGTCGTCATAAGCAAAGGTGGCTGTAAGTGCGTTGTTGACATCCCGAATTTCTTTCGTGAGCCCATAGGCGTTGTACGCAACGTTCATGGTATTGGAACCTTGTTGCTGTTGCAGCACCTGACCGATGGTGTTGTATTGATAGGTGTGGTATGTGCCGCCACCGTTAGTCACTTGCGCCAACTCGTTGGTATTCGTTTTGTAGGAATATCCATAGTTGGCAAGGCTGTTACCCGTTTGGCCATTGCGTGTGAGTGTGGAGATATTCCCATTCTTGTCGTAGCCACCAATTGCCTCTTGATACGCAGATCCCGCAGGTGAAAAAGAATAGTTGCCCGATGAGCCTGTCACCGAGCCCCAGTTGGCTGCACTAAATCTGTTAAGGTTATCATAGTTGTAGGCATACGCACGCTGTATATGGTTGTCTGCCTGGCTGTGCCAGCGCTGTGTCTTGATCAGGCCACCAAACTGATCGGTGTAACCCGAAGGATTTAAACTTCCAAAGGTGTTGGTGCTCGCAGGCGTGTAGTCGCCATTGTAGTAATCCAGCGCCATGCCAAAAGCATCCGGCAGGAAGGCATTGGCAATCCCATCGGCACCGGGATCGAGCAGCGGATCAGGGTGGTTGATCGCTTTCAGCGAACCATCGATATTATACGTATAGTCAATGCCTTGAAGGTTGGCGTTGGTGCCAAGTTCCACACGCTTGAGTGGTCCATGCAGGTAGTAGTAGTATTTGGCCTGATCAGTCTTAGTGGTGCCATCAAGACTTGTTGATACATCAATCAGCTTATTGTCGGCATTGTAGGTGTAATAATGATAAAATGCATCACTTTGTCCTTTCTGATAAGTCACTTGTAGAACGTTACCGAGGAAATCGTAAGTGTAATCCACTGTTTTATTTCCAAGACCGACAATGTTTTGCATTGTCCACTCGATGCGACCGAACTCATCATAACTGTACCAGGTGGTGGCATTTACATTTTTAGTGCGCGCTATCTGACCAACGAGATTATTTTGCACAGTATGAATTCCATCAGAAACAAAATCAGATGCCGGAATATCGTATTGTATAGATGTCACATCAGTGCAATGGGTGTCTCCTGTAAATCCTGTGACACCGGTATAACCAACATTGTCGACAATGTTTAAAACACTATTAGCGGATGGCGGATTATAAGCAGGATCAAAAGCATAATCACCAACTGTCGCATAGGTATATTCTCCGGACTCAATTAACCTCCCGAGGTAATCGTAGTTGGTGTAACTGAATCTTTTGTTTGTGGCAATTCGCTGCTCCTGGTTTTGCGAGAAACGGATTTTACTGTCGGTGCTATACACGAATTGTGAAGTGCCTTCATCAGGTGACGTGGTTTCTATTAATCGGCCCAGTTGATCATACCTATAGGTCGTAACAAAATTCGGTTGAGCCGTACTTGACGTGTTCACTCCGTTGGGAGCCACCGAAGCGAGAAGTTGTCCGAGATCATTGTAAAAGTTATAGCTCCAGACGTCATAGGTGAACGTTTGGTTGGGTGCTGTTCCGCTAACTGAAGTTACTAACGCAGTTGCAATTGTGTTTCCATCTGTATCGCCTGTTGTTACAATAAATGTAAACTCCGTTCCACAGCTGACAGTTAATAACAACACGCCCTCCTTTTGTTCAGGTCACGGCCAGACAAATATTTCATTGAGTTCCAATGTCCCTTCCGGGATTACTTACAGTTGGACAGTGACCGCCACCAACATCTCGGGTGCTTCGGGAGCAACTAATTCAACTTCAACACTTATTCAACAATCGCTGACCAGTACTCCAACAAGCACACCATCTATAGCTACTTATACAATAACTGCCATCTATACTTCCAACAGCCTGTCCTGCTCAGGGCAAGGCTCCACTGCTTCAGTAGCAGTTAATGTGAGCAACCCGACTCCTCCGGTAACGCAGGCTACCCCGGTGCCCTCGTTTTGTGAATGGGACACCTTTGCGTTTTCCGCTACTCCATCTGTAACTGGAGGAACGATAAACTGGTACGCTACGTCTCCCCCGACTCTCCTTTTCAATGGCAATACCTACACACCAACTAATCTGAATATTGGAACCTACACTTATAATGTAACCAATGTTGACTCTTACGGTTGCGAAAGCCTGTCCGTACCCTATTCTTTTATCGTGAATTCCAACTGCGACAATTATATTAACTGGCAGGAAGGCATTACCTATACGTATGGCAGCCCAACTGATTTTACCGGCACGGTTGCCGCCGACAGTAAAGTATATATCGATGGATTTGGGAAAGCCATACAATCGCAGACAAAATCAATCACCAACAGCCAGGTATTTGCAAGTGAAAACATTTATGACAAACTCGGAAACCAAACGTTGACAACGTTACCTGCACCTATTAACTCGAGTTCGTTTGAGTACCGTTATCGATTCACAACGAATCCATCGAATGCAAAGTATTCATGGACTGATTTTGACGTACCACCCACGACAAACAATCTTGCAGGAGAAGTATTTAATCCCAATGCGGTAAACAATAATGGCCTCGGAACCCTTGGTTGGTATTATTCATCGGCCAACACATCTGAGCCCAATACGCCAACGACC
>Ga0206968_10130_pt1 | contig 21739 bp, 14 predicted proteins | sample Alteio_BWOrgHeat_22_FD_153254 | JGI IMG/M metagenome (GOLD analysis project Ga0206968, IMG submission 153254) | Enriched cells from forest soil in Barre Woods Harvard Forest LTER site, Petersham, Massachusetts, United States -... | ecosystem: Environmental > Terrestrial > Soil > Temperate forest >... | reverse complement strand
ATTATAAAGCATTAGAGTTTATTAATAACACAAAAGAAATGTTTTATTTTAAGCAAGTAGGTACGAGTTTGGGTGAGATAAAGCACCAAGAGCTTATCCCACATCATTTTTTAGCACTTTCTAACCATATAAACGCTAAAATTGAAACACTCGAAGTTTCTAAAGGTGAAGTAATTAAGTATCTAAAAAAGGAAGTGTTTGGGTACGATAAATGCAGAATGGGTTTAAAACTCGTTACGCATAAGGGTTTTGGTATTGGTTGGGCTAAAGTTTTGAATAATAGAGTGAACAATTATTTGCCTCAAAATTGGATGATTTTTAATAAGGAAATTGGTCTCTCAAAATAGCATGGGTAAAGGATTTCCTCACCATCAAAAAATAATTCTAAATATTTCGTTTTTTATTTTGTTTAAACAAATTAATTAACTAATTTTGCAGTCCCCAAAATTAATGGGATTGTTCTTTAAAATTAAAACAATTTAAAAGCCGAAGTAGCTCAGCTGGTAGAGCCACTGATTTGTAATCAGTAGGTCGGGGGTTCGAGTCCCTTCTTCGGCTCTTGTTTGTTGAAAGGGGATATACCAGAGTGGCCAAATGGGACAGACTGTAAATCTGTTGTTTCGACTTCGGAGGTTCGAATCCTCCTGTCCCCACGTTGGCCGCCGCAGCATTTGCGAAGGAGGTCAGGCTTAATCATCCTATGCTAGGCCTGGGGATGAGAATAAAAGCGAAAGTAGCTCAATTGGTAGAGCTCCAGCCTTCCAAGCTGGAGGTTGCGGGTTCGAGACCCGTCTTTCGCTCTAAAATGGGATAGGAAGGGAAGTTGAGATTGAAAGAAAGATTGAGGAGAGAGATAATACCGTTTAGAACGGACAAAGCATTAAAGAGGCTTGTGTATCACGGTCGAATAGGCTTTGAATGTCCCCAAAATGAGGGACTTTTCGTGTATCTAAACATACAGTTCTTTAAAAGTAAAATGTTGATGAGAGAAAGATTGAGTAAAAGCTGTTGTAGCTCAGTGGTAGAGCACCTCCTTGGTAAGGAGGAGGTCGGCAGTTCAATCCTGCTCAACAGCTCATTGAATTAGAATAAGCAATTTTTAAATAAAATATAAACAACAAAAGTAAAAATAACAACTATGGCAAAAGAAAAATTCGACCGTTCCAAACCCCATGTAAACATTGGAACTATTGGTCACGTTGACCACGGAAAAACAACATTAACTGCTGCAATTACAACTGTATTAGCTAGCAAAGGTTTAGCAGAAGTTCGCGACTTCTCTTCAATTGATAATGCTCCAGAAGAAAAAGAACGTGGTATCACGATCAATACTTCTCATGTTGAGTATTCTACTGTTAACCGTCACTACGCTCACGTTGACTGTCCAGGTCACGCCGACTACGTTAAGAACATGGTTACAGGTGCTGCTCAAATGGATGGTGCAATTTTAGTAGTGGCTGCAACAGATGGTCCAATGCCTCAAACTCGTGAGCACATTCTATTGGCTCGTCAAGTTGGAGTGCCTCGTATCGTTGTATTCATGAACAAAGTGGATATGGTTGAAGATGCTGAGTTATTAGACTTAGTTGAAATGGAAATTCGTGAATTATTAACATTCTATAAATTTGATGGTGATAACACTCCTATCATTCGTGGATCTGCATTAGGCGGATTAAATAACGATCCAAAATGGGTTGATAAAATTATGGAATTAATGGAAGCAGTTGATACTTTCATTCCATTACCTCCACGTGAAAAAGATAAGCCATTTTTGATGCCTGTTGAAGACGTATTTACGATCACTGGTCGTGGTACTGTTGCTACAGGACGTATCGAAACTGGTGTTATCAACTCTGCTGAAGAGGTTGAGATCATTGGTATGGGTGCTGAAAAACTAAAATCTACCGTAACTGGTGTTGAAATGTTCCGCAAGATCCTTGATTACGGTGAAGCTGGAGATAATGTAGGTTTATTATTACGTGGTATTGAGAAAAAAGATATTAAACGTGGTATGGTTATCATTAAACCAGGTACTGTGAAACCACATTCTAAATTTAAAGCTGAGGTATATATCTTGAAAAAAGAAGAAGGTGGACGTCATACTCCATTCCAAAATAAATATCGTCCTCAATTCTATTTCCGTACAACTGACGTAACTGGAGAAATCGAGTTAGAAGCTGGACGTGAAATGGTAATGCCTGGTGACAACGTTACAATCACTGTTAACTTAATTGCTCCAATCGCGATGGACAAAGGTTTACGCTTCGCTATACGTGAAGGTGGTCGTACAGTTGGTGCGGGTCAGGTTACTGAAATTTTAGACTAATTGCCATAGTCATAAATATAGGCAAAATGGCTCCCCGCAAGGGAAAGCCATTTTGCCGTTTATAATAGGTAATAAAATTTAAGGTTATACGGGCGTAGTTCAAGGGTAGAATTACGGTCTCCAAAACCGCAGATGGGAGTTCGAATCTCTCCGCCCGTGCATTAAAAACAAAAAAGAAATGAGTAAATTTTCTGAATATATAAGCGAAACAAAAAACGAGCTTCTAAACAAAGTGAGTTGGCCAACTTGGCAAGAATTGCAAGGTAGTGCAGTGGTGGTAATGATATCTTCTGTGATCATTGCTTTAATTGTTTTTTTAATGGATCTAGGCTTTGAGAATTTAATGAAAGCCGCATATAGCTTGGTTAGTTAATAAATAAAGATTTAAAATGGCTGAAGTAACTAAAACCGAAAATTCAATTGTTAAAAAATGGTACGTAGTACGTGCTATTAGTGGGCAAGAAAAAAAGGTTAAACAATATATTGAAGTTGAAATATCGCGTTTAAAATTGAACGATTACGTTTCTCAGGTATTAATACCTACAGAAAAGATCATTCAAATACGAAACGGAAAAAAAACAACTAAGGAACGTTCTTTTTATCCTGGTTATGTTTTAATCGAAGCTTCTTTAGCTGGGGAAGTCCCTCACATTATTAAAAACATTACAGGTGTAATTGGCTTTTTAGGTGAAACAAAAGGAGGGAACCCTGTACCAATGCGATTAAGTGAAGTTAACCGTATTTTAGGTAAGGTTGATGAATTAACTGAAAGTGAAGGTACAATGGCAACTAATTATATGGTTGGCGAATCAGTTAAAGTAATTAATGGTCCTTTCAATGGATTCAATGGTATTATTGAAGAAGTAATGGAAGATAAAAAGAAAATCAAAGTTACCGTGAAGATCTTTGGTCGTAAACAACCAGTTGAATTGAATTTTGGGGAAGTTGAGAAGGAATAAGAATTAAAAATTAAAGAAATTGAAGATTGATTAGTTTCCAGTTAAAATGAGCGCTTTGCTGCTTCCAACTCAAAGTAAACTTTTTCTCGAAACAAAAGGTCAACAATAAAACAACAAATATAAAAACAACAAAATGGCAAAAGAGTTATCGGCAATAGTAAAATTGCAAATCAAGGGTGGAGCTGCTAACCCGTCTCCTCCTATAGGTCCTGCTTTAGGTGCCAAAGGGGTTAACATTATGGAGTTCTGTAAGCAATTTAATGCTAGAACTCAAGAACAACCAGGTAAAATTTTACCGGTTATCATTAATGTTTATTCCGATAAGTCGTTTGATTTTGTTATCAAACGTCCACCAGTTGCAGTTCAAATAAAAGATGCTACAAAAGTGCAAACAGGTTCTGCTACCAGCAATCGTAAAAAAGTTGGTGCAATTACCTGGGATCAAATCAAAAAAATTGCAGAAGATAAAATTGTTGACATGAACTGTTTTACAATTGAATCGGCAATGAGTATGATCGCTGGTACCGCTCGTAGTATGGGAGTAACTGTTTCAGGACAGAAACCCGCAACAATGAAATAAATTATTAATCAATTAAAACGCTTTCAAAAATGGCAACGTTAACTAAAAAAAGAAAAGCTTCTGAAGCAAAGTATGATGCTACAAAAGCTTACTCCGTTACCGATGCATCAAAAGTTGTAAAAGACATTACAACTACAAAATTTGATGCCTCTGTGGATCTTGCGATCCGTTTAGGAGTTGATCCTAGGAAAGCTAATCAGATGGTTCGTGGTACTGTTACTTTACCTCATGGAACCGGAAAAACAATGCGCGTATTAGCCATTGTTACTCCGGATAAAGAAGCTGAGGCAAAAGCGGCAGGTGCTGACTTTGTAGGATTAGACGAGTACATAGAAAAGATCAAAGGTGGATGGACAGATGTAGATGTGATTATCACAATGCCTTCAGTTATGGGTAAAGTTGGTGCTTTAGGTCGTGTATTAGGTCCTCGTGGTTTAATGCCAAATCCTAAAACCGGTACTGTAACAATGGATATTGGTAAAGCAGTTACTGACGCAAAAGGTGGTAAAATCGACTTTAAAGTTGATAAAGCCGGTATTATTCATGCAGCAATTGGAAAAGCATCTTTTGATGCTGAGAAGATCGCAGAAAATGCAAGTGAATTATTACAAACCATTGTGAAGTTGAAACCATCGAGTGCAAAAGGTGCATACGTAAAATCAATTACAATGAGCAGTACAATGAGTCCTGGTATTATCATTGACACAAAATCATTTAACTAAAAACTGCTTAAAAATGAATAAAGTTGAAAAAACAAAAGTAATAGATGAGTTGGTTGGCGAATTAAACGCTAACAACAAAATTTATTTAGCAGATTGTTCTTCATTAACCGTTGAAAAAGTAAATAGTTTCCGCAGAGCTTGTTTTGCTAAAAACATTTCAGTAAAAGTTGTAAAAAACACTTTATTGAAAAAAGCAATTGAGCGTGCTGGCGATTCGCGTTTAGCAGAATTAATTCCGGCTTTAAAAGGTGAAACAGCTTTAATTTTTTCAGAAGTATCAAATGCTCCTGCTAAAGTTATTAAAGAGTTTCGTGGTAAAACTGGCGATAAACCTGTTTTAAAAGCAGCATTCGTTGAGGAAATGGTTTACCTAGGTGATAACAATTTAGATGCATTAGCATCATTGAAATCGAAAAACGAATTAATTGGCGACGTAATTGCATTATTACAATCTCCAATTCAACGTGTAATAGGTGGCTTAGAAAACAAAAAAGGTAAAGAAGATGCAGCGGCATAATGCCAAGGCAAAACAATCAAAAAAGGTAAAAAAATTAATTAATTAAATTTAAAATCAACAATAAAATGGCAGACGTAAAATCAATAGCTGAAACATTAGTAGGCTTAACAGTAAAAGAAGTACAAGAATTAGCAACTGTATTAAAAGACCAATATGGAATTGAGCCAGCTGCAGTAGCTGTTGCAGCTTCTGGTGGTTCGGGTGGTGGCGAAGCTGCTGCTGCTAAAACAACTTTCGATATAATTTTATTAGAAGCTGGTGCTGCTAAATTAGGAGTAGTAAAAGTTGTAAAAGATTTAACAGGGTTAGGATTAAAAGAAGCTAAAGATTTAGTTGATGGAGCTCCAAAACCAGTTAAAGAAGGTATTAGCAAAGAAGAAGCTGAAGCTATTAAAAAGGCTTTAGAAGACGCTGGCGCTAAGGTAGAAGTGAAGTAACACTTTTCCTTAAACTTTAAGAAAAGGAAGAGTACTTTGTACTCTCCCTTTTCTTATTACTGTTTTAACCAACAGTATAAACAAATAGTCCTCTTCATTGTATTAATTTAACCAAACATTAACCTTGGCAACAATTAAAAATCAGAAACGAGTTAATTTCTCGTCAAACAAGTTCCCGATCGAATATCCAGATTTTTTGGATATCCAAATCAAATCTTTCCAAGATTTCTTTCAGCTAGAAACTACACCGGATAACCGTAAAAAAGAAGGTTTATTCAAAGTGTTCGCTGAAAACTTCCCTATCTCTGATGCGAGAAATAATTTCGTGTTAGAGTTTAAGGATTACTATATTGACCCACCACGTTATGCTCTTGATGAGTGTATCGAACGTGGACTAACCTATAGTGTGCCGTTAAAGGCTAAATTGTATCTGTACTGTACAGATCCTGAACATGAGGATTTTGAACCTATTATGCAAGATGTGTATTTGGGAACAATTCCTTACATGACTCCAAAAGGATCTTTCATTATAAATGGTGCAGAGCGTGTGATTGTTTCTCAATTACATCGTTCACCTGGTGTATTCTTCGGTCAAAGCCGTCATGCTAATGGCACCAAATTATATAGCGCCCGTGTTATTCCGTTTAAAGGTTCGTGGATAGAATTTGCAACCGACATCAATAACGTGATGTATGCTTATATCGATCGTAAGAAAAAATTACCCGTAACTACTTTGTTACGCGCTATCGGTTTCGAAAGTGATAAACAAATTTTAGAAATATTTGGTTTAGCTGATGAAGTGAAAGTTTCTAAGGCTGGTTTAAAACGTGAAGTTGGTCGTAGATTAGCTGCACGTGTACTAAAAACCTGGATCGAAGATTTCGTAGATGAAGATACCGGAGAAGTTGTTTCTATCGAACGGAACGAAGTTATTATTGATCGTGAAACATTATTAGAAGATGAACATATCGACCTGATCGTTGATTCAGGAGTAAAGTCTATTATTCTTCATAAAGAAGATGTAAATAGTGCTGATTACACAATCATCTATAACACACTTCAAAAAGATTCAACTAATTCTGAAAAAGAAGCGATTGAATTTATTTATCGTTTATTACGTAATGCAGAACCACCTGATGAAGAAACAGCTCGTGGTGTAATTGATAAATTATTTTTCTCTGATAAACGTTATGACCTTGGAGAAGTTGGTCGTTACCGTATCAATAAAAAATTCGGTATCGATATTCCAATGGAAATTCGTGTATTGACTAAGGAAGATATGATCCTGATCATTAAATATTTGATTGAGTTAATTAACTCGAAAACAAATGTGGATGATATTGATCACTTATCTAACCGTCGTGTTCGTACTGTTGGTGAGCAATTGTATTCTCAATTTGGTGTTGGTTTAGCGCGTATTGCACGTACTATTCGTGAACGTATGAACGTTCGTGATAACGAGGTGTTCTCTCCAACCGATTTGATTAATGCAAAAACATTATCATCTGTTATTAATTCATTTTTTGGAACGAATCAGTTATCTCAATTCATGGATCAAACAAATCCATTATCTGAGATCACTCACAAACGTCGTTTATCGGCACTAGGGCCAGGAGGTTTATCTCGTGAGCGTGCAGGTTTCGAGGTTCGTGACGTTCACTATACACACTACGGTCGTTTATGTACAATCGAAACACCAGAAGGGCCAAACATTGGTTTGATTTCTTCATTATGCGTGTTTGCGAAAGTAAATAAATTAGGTTTTATTGAAACTCCTTTCCGCAATGTATCTAATAGCAAAGTTGAGGTTAACAAACCTGTTGTTTATTTAACTGCTGAAGAAGAGGATCAAAAGAATATCGCTCAGGCAAATGTTGACTTAGATGATAAAGGAAACTTTATTACTCAAAAAGTTACATCTCGTCGTGAAGGTGATTTTCCTATATTAGATCCAAGTGCTATTAATTTAATGGACGTTGCTCCAAATCAAATTGCATCTATTGCAGCTTCATTAATTCCTTTCTTGGAACATGATGATGCCAATCGTGCTTTGATGGGATCTAACATGCAACGTCAAGCAGTTCCATTATTACGTCCACAAGCTCCAATTGTTGGTACCGGTATCGAAGCACGTGTTGCAGAAGATAGTCGCGTATTAATTAATGCTGAGAATAATGGTATTGTTGAATATGTTGATGCAAGAGAAATTGTTATTCGTTACAGTCGTTCAGAAGAAGAAAAATTAGTAAGCTTCGAAGGTGATGTAAAAACATACAAATTAACCAAATTCCAAAAAACAAATCAAAGTACATGTATGAACTTAAAACCAATCGTAAAGAAAGGTGATAAAGTTTCTAAAGGTCAGGTGTTATGTGATGGTTATGCTACTGAAGATGGTGAGTTAGCATTAGGACGTAACTTAAAAGTAGCGTTCATGCCTTGGAAAGGTTACAACTTTGAAGATGCGATTGTAATTTCTGAAAAAATTGTTCGTGATGATATCTTTACATCTATTCACATTGATGAATATACTTTAGAAGTGCGCGACACAAAACGTGGTTTGGAAGAGTTAACTCCTGATATTCCTAACGTAAGTGAAGAAGCAACTAAAGACTTAGATGAAAATGGTATTGTTAGAGTAGGAGCAGATGTAAAAGAAGGTGATATCCTTATCGGTAAAATTACTCCAAAAGGTGAAACAGATCCTTCTCCGGAAGAGAAATTGTTACGCGCAATTTTTGGTGATAAAGCCGGTGATGTGAAAGATGCTTCTTTAAAAGTTTCTCCATCTATCAAAGGTGTGGTAATTGACAAAAAATTATTCTCTCGTGCTATTAAAGATAAAAAAACAAAAGCTGAAGAGAAACCAATGATTGAAAAGTTGGATGCTGATCACGAAAAAAATGTTTACAATTTGAAATTAAAACTAGTTGATAAATTATTTGTGTTAGTGAATGGCAGAACCTCTCAAGGTGTTACAAATATTTTAGGTGAAGAAATTATTCCTCGCGGAACTAAGTTCACTCAAAAATTATTAGAGCGCGTTGATTACTCTGAAGTAAATCCTAGCAACTGGACAACCGACAAAGATAAAAATGAATTGGTTGAACGTTTGTTACACAACTTCATGATCCAATACAATGATCTATTAGGAAAATACAAACGTGAGAAATTCCAAATTTCTGTTGGTGATGAATTACCAAATGGAATTGTGAAATTGGCTAAAGTTTATATCGCTCAAAAACGTAAGTTAAAAGTAGGTGATAAAATGGCTGGTCGTCACGGTAACAAAGGTATTGTTGCTCGTATTGTAAAAGACGAAGATATGCCATTCTTAGAAGATGGAACTCCTGTAGATATCGTATTGAATCCACTTGGTGTACCTTCTCGTATGAACTTAGGTCAGATTTATGAAACAGTTCTTGCATGGGCTGGTCAAAAATTAGGATTGAAATTCTCAACTCCAATTTTCGATGGCGCTACAATGGAAGAAATTGATGACTACACTAAAAAAGCCGGACTTCCTCAATACGGACGTACTTTCTTATATGATGGTGGAACAGGCGAACGCTTTGACCAACCTGCAACTGTAGGTATCATTTATATGTTGAAATTAGGTCACATGGTTGATGATAAGATGCACGCTCGTTCAATAGGTCCTTATTCATTAATTACGCAACAACCTTTAGGTGGTAAAGCACAATTTGGTGGTCAGCGTTTTGGTGAGATGGAAGTTTGGGCGTTAGAAGCATACGGTGCAGCAAATGTGTTACAAGAATTATTAACTGTAAAATCAGATGATGTTATTGGCCGTGCAAAAGCTTATGAAGCAATAGTAAAAGGCGAAAACATTCCAACTCCGGGTATTCCTGAATCATTCAATGTATTGTTACATGAATTAAGAGGCTTGGCGTTAGATATTACAATGGACTAGAAATTAAAGCCTCACCCTAAATCCCTCTCCAAAAGAGAGGGAATTTTAGAGGCAGCTTTATTCAAACCCAAACAATAATTAAAAAAAATAAAAATTTAAACCAGTATTATAACATGGCTTTAAGAAGAGATAACAAACAAAAATCAAATTTCTCTAAGATTACTATCAGCTTAGCTTCTCCTGAAATTATCTTGAAACGTTCAAGTGGTGAAGTTCTAAAGCCTGAAACAATCAACTACCGTACTTACAAACCTGAAAGAGATGGTTTGTTTTGCGAGCGTATTTTTGGTCCTGTAAAGGATTACGAATGCCACTGCGGTAAATATAAGCGTATCCGTTACAAAGGTATTGTTTGCGACCGTTGTGGCGTTGAGGTTACTGAAAAGAAAGTTCGTCGCGAGCGTATGGGACATATTAATTTAGTTGTTCCTGTTGCGCACATCTGGTATTTCCGTTCGTTACCAAATAAAATTGGTTATTTGTTGGGTCTGCCAACTAAAAAGTTGGATATGATTATTTACTACGAACGTTATGTAGTAATTAATGCAGGTCTTGCTGCTGAAAATGGTACAAGCTATTTAGATTTCTTAACTGAAGAAGAATATTTAAATATATTAGATACTTTACCAAAAGAAAATGCTTCTTTAGATGATACCGATCCTAATAAATTTATTGCGAAGATGGGTGCTGAAGCGTTACAAGAATTATTATCTCGCTTAGATTTAGATTCGTTATCATATGAATTACGTCACAAAGCAAGCAACGAAACGTCACAACAACGTAAAAACGAAGCATTAAAACGTTTAAATGTTATTGAAGCATTCCGTCAGGCTAACCAAAATGTGGTTAACAAACCTGAGTGGATGATTATTAAAGTTGTACCTGTTATTCCTCCTGAATTACGTCCACTCGTTCCATTGGATGGTGGTCGTTTTGCAACATCTGATTTAAATGATTTATATCGTCGTGTTATTATTCGTAACAATCGTTTAAAACGTTTGATCGAAATTAAAGCACCAGATGTAATTTTACGTAATGAGAAACGTATGTTACAAGAATCAGTTGATTCGTTGTTCGACAATTCTCGTAAATCAAATGCAGTTAAAACAGAAAGTAACCGTCCTTTAAAATCTTTATCAGATTCATTAAAAGGAAAACAAGGCCGTTTCCGTCAAAACTTATTAGGTAAACGTGTAGATTATTCGGCTCGTTCGGTAATTGTTGTTGGACCTGAATTAAAATTACATGAGTGCGGATTGCCAAAAGAAATGGCGGCTGAATTATTCAAACCATTTATCATTCGTAAAATGATTGAACGTGGTATTGTGAAAACAGTAAAATCTGCAAAGAAAATTGTTGATAGAAAAGAACCAATAGTTTGGGATATATTAGAGAATGCTTTAAAAGGGCATCCTGTTTTATTAAATCGTGCCCCAACCTTACACAGACTAGGTATTCAAGCATTTCAACCAAAATTAATTGAAGGTAAAGCCATTCAATTACATCCATTGGTTTGTACTGCGTTCAACGCCGATTTCGACGGTGATCAAATGGCTGTGCATGTTCCGTTAGGACATGCTGCAATTTTGGAAGCGCAAGTATTGATGTTAGCTGCTCATAATATTTTAAATCCATCTAATGGTGCACCGGTTGCGGTTCCATCACAGGATATGGTTTTAGGTTTGTATTACTTAACAAAAGGTAAAAAGAATTTGAAAGATGATGCAGTTAGAGGAGAAGGAAAAATATTTTACAGTGCTGAAGAAGTAAATATTGCATTGAACGAAAAGCGTGTTGATATGCATGCAAACATCAAAGTAAAAATTACAAACTCTTTAGAAGGTGATAAATTAGTTACTAAAATAATTGATACTACTGTAGGTCGTGTGATCTTTAATACGGTTGTGCCACATGAAGTAGGATACATCAATGAATTATTAACTAAAAAATCTTTGCGTGATATTATCGGTAATGTTATTAAACGTTCTGGTATGGCTACTGCTGCTAAGTTCTTAGATGATATCAAAGAAATTGGTTTCAAAACTGCATTTAAAGGTGGATTATCATTTAACTTAGGTGATATTGAAACACCTGCTGAGAAAACAAAAATCATTAAAGATGCGCAAGAGCAAGTTGATGAAGTAATATCAAACTATAACTTAGGTTTTATTACCAACAATGAGCGTTACAACCAAATTATTGATATTTGGACACATGCAAATTCAAAAGTAACTAAGAAAGTATTAGATAAATTAAGTACAGAAAGACAAGGTTTCAATGCCGTGTATATGATGCTTGACTCTGGTGCTCGTGGTAGTAAAGAACAAATTAAACAGTTAAGTGGTATGCGTGGTTTGATGGCTAAGCCTCAAAAAGCGGGTGACACAACTGCATCTATCATTGAAAATCCGGTATTATCTAATTTCCGTGAAGGACTTTCAATCTTAGAATATTTTATTTCAACTCACGGTGCACGTAAAGGTTTGGCCGATACTGCATTAAAAACTGCCGATGCCGGTTACTTAACCCGTCGTTTAGTTGACGTTGCACAAGACGTTATTATTAATGAAATGGATTGCGGAACCTTACGTGGTTTAAGCATGACGGCATTAAAAAACAACGATGATATTGTTGAATCACTTTACGATCGTATTTTAGGTCGTGTTGCTGTAAACGATATTTATCATCCAACTACAGGAGAATTAATTCTTCCTAGTGGTGAATTAATCAGTGAAGATATTGGCGCTTTAATTGAAGCATCTCCAATTGAAACTATTGAAATTCGTTCAGTATTAACGTGTGAATCAAAAGCAGGTGTATGTTCAAAATGTTATGGACGTAACTTGGCAAATGGTCGTCAGGTGCAGTTGGGTGAAGCTGTTGGTGTTATTGCAGCGCAATCAATTGGTGAACCAGGTACTCAATTAACGTTACGTACATTCCACGTAGGTGGTACTGCGAGTAACGTTGCAGCGTCAAGTAATTTAATGGCGAAGTACGATGGTATTGCAGAAATTGATGAATTAAGAACTGTTGAAAGAGTTAATGCTGATGGTAAAAAAGTAAACATTGTAATAGGTCGTTCTACTGAAGTTCGTATTGCAGATGTAAATACTGGGATTACTTTAACAACAGGAAATATTCCTTATGGTTCAAACTTATATATAAAACCGGGCGCTAAAGTTAAAAAGGGCGACATGATATGTGATTGGGATCCATACAATGCAATTATCGTTTCTGAATTTGGTGGTACAACTGAGTTTGAACACATCAAAGAAAATGTAACTTTCCGTGAAGAGTCTGATGAACAAACAGGTTTCCGTGAGAAAGTGATCATTGAAAGTAAGGATAAAACAATGAGTCCGTTAATTAAGATCATTGATAAAAAAGGCGAGACTCTTAAAACCTATAACATTCCGGTTGGTGCGCACATCGTTATTGGTGAAGCAGCTAAAATTGAACCAGGAACTATTTTGGTTAAGATTCCTCGTGTTACTGGTAAAACAGGTGATATCACGGGTGGTTTACCACGTGTAACTGAATTATTTGAAGCGCGTAATCCAAGTAATCCTGCTGTTGTTTCTGAAATTGATGGTATTGTAACGTTTGGTAAAATTAAACGTGGTAATCGTGAAGTTGTTGTAGAAGCTAAAACAGGAGAGCAGCGTCGTTACTTAGTTAATTTAAGTAAACATATTTTAGTTCAGGAAAACGATTTCGTTCGTGCTGGTGATTCATTATCTGATGGAGCTGTAAGTCCTGGTGATATTTTATCTATCAAAGGACCAACTGCTGTTCAGGAGTATTTAGTGAATGAAATTCAAGAGGTATATCGTTTACAAGGACAAAAATTAAATGATAAACATTTCGAAACCATCGTGCGTCAAATGATGCGTAAGGTTGAGATTGTTGATCCGGGCGATACTATGTTCTTAGAACAACAATTAGCAAACAAAATCGATTTCATGTATGAGAACGATAATGTGTTTGGTAAAAAAGTTGTTTTAGAACCGGGAGATAGCACTGAATTAAAACGCGGACAAATTATTACTGCTCGTAAACTACGTGATGAGAACTCAGTATTAAAACGTAAAGATTTGAAAACTGTTGAAGCGCGTGACGCAGTTCCTGCAACAGCTAATTCAATCTTACAGGGTATCACACGTGCATCGTTACAAACTAGTAGTTGGATCTCAGCGGCATCTTTCCAAGAGACAACAAAAGTATTGAACGAAGCAGCTGTAAACGGAAAAATAGATACACTAAAAGGCTTAAAGGAAAACGTGATCGTTGGTCATTTAATACCTGCAGGAACCGGTTTACGTCAATACGAAAAACTAGTTGTTGGAAGCAAAGAAGAGTACGAGCGTTTAATGGCAAGTAAGGAAGAAATAGAACAAGAAGCGTAAGCTTAAATATAAGTTTCATAAGAACCCCTACAGAAATGTTGGGGTTTTTTGTTTCATAAAAAATGGGTAGTTTTAAATAGAAAATGAAATTTCAAGTAAAATATATTTTAATCGTTTTGTTTTTTCCAATATGTACTGAATATACTTTGGCGCAAAAAGATATAGATACCTTGGAGCTAGTTAAAAAACTGAAGCAAGCTCCCAATGATAGTATTCGATTAATTATCTTAAATGAATTGACCTCGATTAATAGAGATAATAATAACGTTGGAATTGATTATGCAATGAAAATGCTAGCAATTGGTCCGAAAGAAAATAAAGAGGATTATGGTTATGCCTTTTTGCACTTGGCAACTATATATAAATCAAAAGGAAAGCATAAATTAGCGGAGGAGTATGCCATTAAAGCCAAGGAATTTGCAACCACTTATAAATTAGTTGCATTAGAAGCCAGGGCATATGGAACTTTAGGAAATATTTACACGCAAATAGGCGATGTTAAAAACAGCTCAATCAATTTAGAGAAATCTGTTTCATTATTTGTGGAGACAAAAGACACTATTGGAATAATGCTGAGTTCATCGAATTTAGGAGGATTTTATTATAATGAAAATATGTACGATAAAGCACTTTCATATTTTAGAAAGGTACTGGCATATGCAATTAAAAAAAACGATCCGTATATGTTAACTCAAAGTTATAATAATATTGGTGGAGTTTGTTTAAATACGAATCAATTTGACAGTGCATTTTCCTGCTACAAAAGTGCTTTAAAGATTGCCAAAGAAAATAAATTTAAGAGCTTGGCGAATACAATATTGGGAAATTTAGGTGATACAAGAAAAAACCAAGGAAAATGGGAGGAAGCTCTAGTTTTTTATTTTCAAGAATATGAAGAGGCGAAAAGAGAGGATTTATACAAAGGTATTTCCGGTTCTCTATCAGGTATTATAGAAGTTTATAAAAAGCAAAAAAAGTATGATCTAGCTTTAAAGAAGATGGAGGAATATAAGAAACATGCCTCCGATAATAATGGTATTTCAGATCTAATTGAAGTTTATGGAAATTCAGCTGAAATCTATCTTGCAAAGGGAATGTATAAAGAAGCATATGCGGCAAAGGACAGATATTTTAGCCTTAAAGATAGTATTGGAAGTGATGATATAAAAAAACAAGTATTTGAATTACACGAGCAATATCAAGGCGAAAGAAAAGATAATGAGATATTGAAAAAAACAGCAGAGTTAGAAAAAGAGCAATTAGTTACAAAGCAACGTTCGTCTGAAAGGAATATACTTTTAATCATTGTAGTATTTGCTGTGGTAATGATAGGGTTTGTTTTAAGAGGGTATTTTCAAAAAAAGAAATACAATCAAGAAATTACCATGCAGAAAAATGAAGCTGAACAACAAAGAGAATTGGTAGAGGAGAAGAATAAGGAAATTTTGGATTCGATAAATTATGCAAAGCGGATTCAACAAGCAATACTTCCACCGGATAATTTTATTCGTAAATATTTACCAAATAGTTTTGTTCTTTATCAACCAAAAGATATTGTTGCAGGTGATTTTTATTGGATGCATATCAGTAAAGAAAATATAATTATTGCAGCTGCAGATTGTACCGGACATGGAGTTCCCGGAGCACTTGTTTCTTTGGTATGTTCTAATGCATTAAATAGAACTGTTAATGAATTTGCAATTACTAAGCCTGGAGAAATTTTAGATAAAGTGAGAGACTTGGTTATGGAAACGTTTTCAAAAAGTGAAAATGAAGTAAAGGATGGAATGGATATTTCTATTTGTTCTATCAATTCAAAAACAAAAGAAGTATTGTGGAGCGGTGCCAATAATCCTTTGTGGTATTTATCAAATGGTGTTTTACAAGAAATAAAAGCCGACAAGCAACCAATAGGAAAAGGGTATATTGAAAAACCATTTACAACTCATAAAGTAAATTTGGCTATTGGTGATATGCTATATTTATTTACAGATGGGTATCCTGATCAGTTTGGTGGACCAAATGGCAAAAAGTTTAAGTATAAAAAGTTACAAGAACTTATTTCAAACATTTATGATAAATCTGTTGAAGAGCAAAAAAATATATTAGAGAATTCCTTTAAAAGTTGGCGCGGTGCAATAGAACAAGTTGATGACGTTTGTATCATAGGCATTAGAGTTTAATTATTTTTTGGGTACCACGATAAGGTCAAAACTTTTTAATGCATTAGTTGCAGTAGTATTATTGGAATCATAAGATAACACTTTTCTAAATAATTTTTTTGATGTTTTAGCATCACGAAGATAATAGTAGCATCCTCCTAATCCATTCAAAGCTTCAACGTTTGTTGAATCTATTATTAAACAAAGTTTAAACTCTTCCATTGCTTTTTTGTAATCTCCTTTATTGCTTAACTCATTACCTTTATCTTTATAAATATTTCCAGCGACATAATAATAGTTTTGGAGATAGGGATTTTTTGGATAGATCATTTCTGCCATTTTCCAATAGTATAATGATTTTTTTTCTTGACCCAATTTGAAAAATGCTAAACCTAAATTTAAATAACCATTTACATACTTTGGATGAAGTTCAATAGCGTGTTCCAAGTATTTTATTCCTTTATTCAATGCAGCTTCCCGTTTGGTTCTGTAACCACTTTTTTTTACATCTTCATCAGATATATGAAGAGCTCCGTTATAATCATTAAATTTAGTAGAGTCTTGGCCCGGTATATTAATTCCTGTTATTTCTTTAGTGTCTGCAAGATCAATCCATCTTGCTCCAGCATTACCAAGACAAAGAACGCTATTTGGTGCTTTATCCACATCCTTTAAAAATAGAGTCACATCATTGCTCCAATCTTTATTTCGTTCAATAACTTTATATCCAAAACCTATTACTAAAATTAGTAAGATAAGATTCAATGCAATTTTTTTAATATTCAATCCAATGGTGATTTTATCCAAAAACTTAATCACTAACCAACCAATGATAATTACAAATCCAACGGTTGAATGAAAGATCAAATGCTCGTTCATTGTTGTACCTATTGGAAATAAAATATTTCCAACAATCAATAAAAATAAAAAATAAAACAGAATCGCAAAGCCAACAACATGACGTTTTAGTGTAAGTCTTATTCCAACAATAACAAACGTTATATTAAGTATTAATGAAACAATAAACTCCAAATCGGTAAAATGTTTTGGTGAGATACTATTATAGGAATAATCACATATTAAAGTTGCCGGATATATTAATAGCTTAAAATAATATAGAAAAATAGTTGCTTTAGTACAAAAGCGTTCTTCCCCCGTTGAAAATAGATACGGATCATTTAATATTTCATCATCGTGTACATTAATAAATAATTGAACAGCATTTAAACGAAGGATGATATAAAAAATAAAAGAAATAAATAAACCTATCATCAAGCTAGAAAGATTTCTTTCTATAAAATGAGATTTAAATATGGCTTGTGAGAGAATAATAAACACTATCAAAATAAGCAGGCCGGGAATAAAGAATGAGATTGATGTTAAACCAATTCCTTTTAAGATAACTAATAGTATTAAAGAAATTATAAATGTGAGAGTAGGCCAGAGAAGTTTTTTAAAATTTATTTCTTGTTTTAATAAAGTGTAAGCACCAATTGGAATAAGCAAAAGTAATACAACGCCATATTCTTTTGAGAGCATTGCTAAAAACAATCCGATTGAAGATAAGATGAGATTAGAAATTTTCTTTGTTTCCAGATATCGAAATGAAAACAGCAAGGTGAATGAGACAAATAAAAGTGAAAGAATCTCATCCCTTCTGCATATAACAGCAACAGACTCACTATTCAACGGATGAATTAAAAATAATAATGCAGAAAGAAAAGCCATGTCCTGATTATTTTTGAAAACATATTCTGAGAATACAAGATATAAAAGAATGATAGCAAAAAGATACATCCAAATATTATCAAAGTGTCTTACGCCGGAACCATAAACCTGGCAATCTACTTCATTGAATACGCCATCTTTATTTAAATCTTCATCAAAATCGTTTTTGAAATTTTTGTTAAGATCCCAACAGGCATAGCACTCTTTTCCCTGAGCAATCCCATCGTTATTTAAATCAACGAAATCATTGTATTCGTAATTTACATATTTATTTTTTCCATCAAAATATTCAACCTTGTCATTATCGAGTTTATTGTTGTGATTTAAATCATTCACTTGCACATAATAACCTGACCGATATGTTCCTAAAAGTTCTTGTTCTAATGCGAATGTTAAAATGGGAAGCGGTCTGTATCTCCCACCATTTAATTGATCTGTGGCATTCATTCGTCTGTAAAAACTATCGTAATTGTCTTTGGTAAGAATATCTTTGAAACCATTTATTCCTCTTAACACATAACTATTTTGGTGAATGTTTATTCCATCATCATATACAGTTTCGTTGTAAACACTATTCCAATAATAAGCACATCCAATGATGATCAATACTAAAGAAGATTGAATGATGTTTTTAAAGGGAAAATATTTAAATTTTGGTACGACTTTTATTTCTAAGTCTGACTCGTGAACTTGTTCCTTATTTTCCATATTTAATTTCTTGTTGCAAAGGTTGAAATACTTGTAAGCGCAGTAGTAGTATTTGCCGGTAATTCGGCGGCAGCAGTAAATTGATTTAGTGTAGCCAAGTAAGTGTTGCTTGAAACAGTTAGAGTTGTATCTTCATTATTGTTTGCTGTTTTGCCTGAATGTTTTTCAATGTTAAGAGTGCATACAAAATCGATAGCTATAATTATCGCAACTATTGCAAAGCCAACAGAAACGGCTTTAAAGCGATTAAAAATAAGATCAAAAAAAGACGTTCTTTCAGGTAATTCTTTTTTTCTAGAGGAAATTAATTTTAAAGTATTCTTATGAAGTTTTGGTACAGATTGAATTTCATCTATACTCATTTTTTGTTTTAAGAAATTATCGATGTTATTATTCATGATATTAATTATTTGGATTAAAATATTTTAATTTTTCTTCTAATATTTTTAATGTGTAATGTAATCTTGATTTTACGGTTCCAATTGCACAATCTTGGATCTGAGCTATCTCCTCTATAGTTTTATCTTCCTGATATTTTAAAATAAAAGCTTCCTTTTTTTCGTGCGATAATTCATCTAAAATATTTTTAAGCATCATATTAAATTGGATTGAATCAAGTTTTGCTGCCATAGTCATAAACTCATTTTCGGAAATAGAACTATTTAAATATTTTATTTCACTTTCTTTTTCTGCAGCAATTGATTTATGTCTGTAGAAATTTTTACATTGGTTTGAAGCAATTGTGAAAACCCATGTTTTAAAAGAACGTGTATTATCAAACTTTTCCGGACTCTCTGCAATTTTCAAAAAAACATCTTGCAAAGCATCTTCTGCCATCGTTTTATTATAATTCAACATTTTTATAAAATACCCAAGAAGTCGTTTACTATAACGGTTGTAGAGTTCTTCAAAAGCCTGATCCTCTCCATTAATAATAAAATGCATAAGTTGCTCGTCTGTATAGATTGCAAACTTATTCAAACGCTCATGCATATATTATTAATGGTTGACATGAATACTAAACAATTACGTTAGTGATGAGTTAATACACCTAAGAAAGGCAAAGGTTCATTTATAAAGTAAATAATTTGGGCACTCTTAATGGCCCGTCAGATTTATAAAGGAAGTTAAATTAACATATTTTCGGTTGAAAGAAGGATAATAGGATGCAAGAGGCATGACGAAAAAAGGCATGACCTAAGCCTAAGAATTCTTATGCACATTGGTCTTTCTTCCTTCCGTCTTGACTCATGCCTCTTTCATCATTTCCCTATTACTTCAAACTTACAACTAGCATTTTCTCCTTCGAGATCTGTAATTACGAGAGTATGCTGACCAACACTAGGCAATAAAGATAATTGATGAAATTTTTGTGTACTTCCAATATATGTTCCATCTAAATGCCAGAAGAGAGTTGTGCTTGAATTTTTATGAGTTGCTTTAAAAACACAGTTACCTTGCTTTCCATTTTCACCAATTGGTATATAAACTTTAAACCCTTCACGGGGATAAATAATATCCAACTGGCGAATACTTAATTCACTTTCGCAAGCCGGTAAATAATTTGGAACACTGCGATAAAATAAATTATGCTGTTTGAAAAAATATTCTTGTGCCGGAGATGTTACAAACCATGGAACATGCTTCATTTTACTTACCTCATAGCAATTGCTGTTTACGCGGTATTGACCAGTTTCATCTAAATGAATTAATTTGTGAAAGGGACATTGTTTTGTTTTTTCTGAACCACTAGGACATTCTTGTAAAATTGGTTCCGGGCAAATTTCAGAAGCTTTGTACCCACTTTGTTTACAAACTTTTATTTTTATCATATCACTGCTTGGTTTATTAAACCATTTTTTTTGTGAGAGAATATTAAAAATATTAAACATAATTGGTGCAGCGGCAGATGTATCAGTAAGATTTGGTCTTCCTTCACCATCTGCATTTCCAACCCAAACTGCAACTGTGTATTTGGCATCTAAACCAACAGCCCAGGCATCTCTGAATCCGAAGCTGGTTCCAGTTTTCCAGGCGACTCTGTTTTTTGAAAGAAATTGCATCCTCCCAATATAATCTTGCGGACGTAATAATTCCGTCATTGCATTAAACGTAAACCAAATGCTGGAAGCTTTTAAAACATCTGATTTTAAATTTTGTTTTATTTCTTCCTGCTCCTGATTTTCAGAATATAAATAATTTAAAGGATGATAACTGTTAGTTGCATATTTATTTTGAGTATTCGAATAATGCATTAATGCTCTTCCCATCGACGCATAAGCAGAAGCAATTTCAAATAGGTTTGCTTCACCACCACCAAGTATTAGCGATAAACCATAATGTGTTGTCGGTTTTATAAATGTTTTAAACCCTAATTGTTTTAATTGGTAATGGAATTTAGCAGGCCCATATTCCTGCAACATTTTTACTGCGGGTACATTTAGTGAGCGAGCAATAGCTTCGTTAGCCGGCACTAACCCATCATAAGTCAAATTGAAATTTTTTGGTCCGTACGAACCAATTTGTGTGGGAATATCTTCTACTAAACTTTTTGGTAAGAGTTTATTTTCATTGAGTATAAATGCATATAAAAATGGTTTTAAAATACTTCCTGTGCTTCGAGGAGAATGTATTATATCAACATAATTTTGATGCTCGTTTTTATACGAAAAAGAATTTCCAATATAAGCTAAAATTTTTCCTGTTCCTGAAAAGTTTTCAAAATGTATAACTGTATTTGAAGATGAATATTTTTATTATCATCCGGGCGTTAATCCTGTTGCTATTTTTAAATCGGTTAAACGAAATTTTAGTGCCGGAAAAGTTAAAAGCGGTGGAAGTACTATCACCATGCAAATTGCGCGAATGATGCGAGGCAATAAACAACGCTCTTATTTTCAAAAAATTATTGAATTGCTATTAGCTGTTCGCATTGAGTTATCTTACAAAAAATCAAGTATCCTAAATATCTATTGCAGCAATGCGCCGTTCGGAAGTAATGTAGTTGGCTTACCTGCCGCTTCCTGGCGCTATTTTGGGAGGAGTCCTGATAAATTAAGTTTGGCAGAAAATGCCTTGCTTGCTGTTTTACCAAACTCACCGGCATTAATTTATCCGGGCAAAAATCACCAGGCATTAATTATTAAACGCAATCGTTTACTCAAAAAATTATTTGAGAAAAAAATAATTGATGAATCTACTTATCAATTATCGTTAGCAGAAGGTTTACCAGATAAGCCTTTTCCTCTACCACAAAT
>Ga0206968_10122_pt2 | contig 21779 bp, 17 predicted proteins | sample Alteio_BWOrgHeat_22_FD_153254 | JGI IMG/M metagenome (GOLD analysis project Ga0206968, IMG submission 153254) | Enriched cells from forest soil in Barre Woods Harvard Forest LTER site, Petersham, Massachusetts, United States -... | ecosystem: Environmental > Terrestrial > Soil > Temperate forest >... | reverse complement strand
TCGGTTTTCTCGGCGTGGGGCTGGACGGCGACGGCGAGCATCGCGTCACCCGGACCGAGCATTTCCTGCTCGTGGGCGGCTCGGAAAGTACCCACGATCACATGCAAGACACCGCGGTCAAATTCAACGAAGCCCTCACTCGTCTCGGCCAGCCTCTCCAGCAGCTCCCGGTCAAAGAGGTGATCGATCTCTTGCGCGAAGCCCATGAGTAGTTGCCAGTTGTTAGTTGCTAGTGGCTAGTGCAAGTGATCGAGCGCCATAAGAAGCCACAGAGACCACAGAGGACACCGAGTATGGAAGAAGCGTTTCTTTTCTCTGTGTTCTCCGTGGCTAAAGCTTCCTGAAACTTCCCCGGCGATGGCCGGGTATCTTCTCTTAAGCAGCGGTCAATAGGCAACGTGGCAACCGAAGAAGCGGCTCTGGTGCGTCGCTGCCTGCGGGGAGAGCCGGAGGCCATCCGGTCTTTGGTCGACCGCTTTCAAACCGAAGTGTTTAGCCTGTGTGTCCGCCTCCTGAGCCATCGTCAAGATGCCGAGGACGTGACCCAGGAAGTGTTTCTGCGGATTTTTCGTAGCTTGAAACGCTGGGACTCCGCTCGGCCGCTGAAGCCTTGGATCATCGGCATCACGGTCAATCGCTGTCGCACCTGGATGTCGCAACGGGCCCGCCGGCCGGAGTTGGCCGATTATTTGCAAGAGACCGTTGCCGCGCCCGAGACGGACGATGCCCCCGAGCTACTGAGCGAGATTCACGCGGCTCTCGGACGATTGCGACCCGAATACCGGGAAGTGTTTGTTTTGTTCCACGAGCAGGGTCAACCTTACGATATTATCGCGGAGGCGGTGGGACGACCGGTCGGCACGGTGAAAACCTGGCTGCACCGTGCCCGCATGGAGGTGCTGGAGCGGTTGCGAGAGCGCGGCATGGTCTCCAAAGACGAAGGGGTCAGGGGTCAGGGGTCAGGGGTCAGAAAACAGAAGTCAGAAGTCGGAGGTCAGAAGTCGGAAGTCAGAGAACCAAACGTTCACCGATAATGAAACCGCATTCGCTTGCGGTTTAGCGTTAACATATGAACTGTGCAGAATTTCAAGAACTGTTGCAGCAACGTCTCGATGGCGAACGGATCGCCGATTCGGACGAGATGAACCGCCACCGGACGGCTTGCTGCTCTTGCCGGGAGCTGGAAACGCTTGCATCCCGGCTGATGGGAGCGTTCGGCGCACGATCCGTGCCTATGCCATCGGAGAAATTGAGCGATCAAATTGTTTCCCTGGTAATGGCCGAGATGGATTCGCAACAAGCTCGGCGGCGATGGACTCGTCGGGCTTTGGCGGTGTCTTCATTCGCGGCGGGTCTTCTCTTGGCGGCATTTTTGGCGTATTCCTGGTGGAGACCTGACCGGTCGCGGGATTTTCCAAACGCTAATCTTGTGACGAAAAAAGATGAACCGCCGGCATCTGCCCCGAATCAACCTCGATTGAACTTTCAGGAAGCGGGCAGTACGCTGGTCGCGCTGGTGAATCGCACGGCCGACGAAACCGTGGGTCAGGGGCGAGTGCTTCTTCCGGAAGTCCCGGCCCCCCGTTTGACGGTCGCGGATAATTGGCAGCCTGCTTTGTCGCCTCATGCCATTCGTGACGCCCAAGATGGAGTGGCCGTTGGTTTCGAACCCGTCACCGATTCCGCCCGGCGAGCGGTGAATCTGTTCCTGCGCGAACTTGCTCCGACGGAAATCCAGAAGCAGTGAATGGACAATTTGCAATTTGCATTTTGCAATTTGCAATTTGAAATCGGTCAAATAGCAGAGGAAAATTGCAAAATGCAAATTGCAAAATGCAAATTGCAAAGGGACACGAACCGCTGGCCGCTGGCCGCTATTCTTCTCTCTGCTCTGGCACTTCCGGCTCCGGCAAGCACGCCGCGAGACGATCTGCTCCGTCTGGTTCCGGAAGACGTCGGCTTCTGCTTGGTGGTTCAGGATCTCCGCGGCCAAGCCGAGGCTCTCAGTCGATCTCCCTTTATCAAAAAATGGTGGGAATCGCCGGTCGGCAAAGCGATCGCTCAATCTCCGGAACACAAGAAGTTCGTGGAATTTGAGACCCAGCTTCAAGAGGGGCTGGGTGTGCCGTTGACCCGCCTCCGCGACGACATTTATGGCGACGCCGTGATCTTCGCCTATCGGCCGGGCGGTCCCGGAAAAGAAGATCAGGAAGTGGGCTTGATGCTCGTTCATGCCCGCGATCCAAAACTGTTGGCCGAGATCACCTCGCGCTTCAACGACATTCAGAAACAATCCGGCGATTTGAAGGATGTGCTGGATCGCGAGCATAGCGGCGTGAAATACTACTGCCGAGTCGAGCGGCACTCGCAGAATTATGCCTATTTGCACGGCCCGCTCTTGGCCTTCAGCACTAACGAGGCAATGATTCAGCAGGTCATTGATCTCGAGCAGAAGCCACCGAAAGAGTCCGCCGTTTTGGGTCATCTTCGCCGGCTGGGTGCCGAGCAGGCATTGGCGGCGTTGTGGGTTAATCCTCGTGCCTTCGACGCGGCCTTCGATCAGAAAGCGAAGCAGCTTCACGGCGCCGAAGCGACGATTCTGCAAACCGTGCAAGGGCACTGGAAGGCCGTGGATGGCATCGCGCTCTCGGCGAAGGTGAAAGAATCCGAGGTGGAGCTGTCCCTGGCCTTGTCGGCCAAAGCGGACGAGCTGCCCGCGCCCACCCGAGCGGTCTTCACCGGCGAGGCAAAGCCGTCGGACGTGTGGCGTGCGGTTCCCGACAACGCCTTGCTGGCGGTGGGCGGACGTTTCGATGCGGCCGCGTGGAATGAATTTCTCAGTGGCCTGTTGCCGGAGGAACAACGGAAAATGGTTCGCGAGGCGGCGCGCCGTTTCGCGGGCCCGGCTCTCGGGAAAAACGTCGCCACCGACGTGCTGCCTCTCTTGGGGCCTGACTGGGGCGTCTGCGTTCTCGCGCCACGCGCCGGCGACAAGGGCTGGTTTCCTCACACGATTTGGACGCTGCGCATTCAACCCGGCGGCATCGATCGAGCATTGCTCAACGCTCTTAATTCGCTGGCGCTCTTGGCCGTGTTCGCCTACAACGGCAGCCACCCGGATCAAATCACTTTCCATACGCTCGACAAGATGGAAGGCGGCTATTTGAGCAATGATGCGGAATTCCCGGCAGGTTTTCAGCCGGCGTTCACCCTCAAAGACGGCTTTCTGATGCTAGCCAGCTCCCCCGAAGCTATCGGCCGATTCAATCCGGGATCGGCGAGCGGGGCGAATGATCGGCCCGGTGGTCCCCGCACCGGCGAGATTCCTTTGTTTCGAATTTCTCTTCGCGACTTGTCTCAGTATCTAGCGGCCCATCAAACCGCCTTGGCCGACCATATTGCCAAGAAGAACCAGGTTCCCAAGTCCGAAGCGGCCCACAAGCTTGAGGCACTGACGCGGCTCTGCCAGCTCTTTAATCGAGTCGAACTTATTCAGCGCTCAGGTTCCGGACAGATGACCCTGACGCTTCGCGTTCAAACCGCAGTGCCGTTAAGCCATTCAAGTCAACGATAGAGTTGACTGCCCTCCACTTTCATTTTCCTCCCACCCGACGCGTCTGAAAGCGGCGCAGATAATCCTGATGCAGGGGGTCGTTGGGATAGTGCTCCTCGGGACCGTAGGGATATCTGGACATCTGATGGAACGGCAACGGCTCGATGGTGTCGCCGGTGGCGGTGAATAACGAGCAGTCTTTGCAATAGCCCCAGGTCTTCAAGACGTAGCTGCGTTTCCAGCCGGCGGGAAGCTCGGGGAGGCTTTGGGCGTCGAACTCCACCGTCAGGTCGTCGCCCGGTCCGAAGATGACAAAGCGGTCGTCGCGGTCGTGGAGCAATTCCGTCACATCGCCGAATCGTGTCATCATCCCGGCCAATCGCGCCACGGGAATGGATTGAAGCCGGTCGTAATCATAGATGGTCGGCTGCTTGCCGTCGGGTGAGAACTCTTGCATGCAGCCGCGGGCGGCGAGATTCGCGCGGCTCACTTCTCGGACCGACATTCGGACGTTGTCGCTCCCGTTGACAGGGAGACGGGGAGACAAGGAGACAGGAAGACCGGGAGACATGGAGACAGGCAGAATCAAGCTAAGTTTTTTTTCACCCTGTCTCCGCGTCACCGTGTCTCCGCGTTTCCCTGTCTCCACGTCTCCCGGTCTCGTCCTTAGCACTTGGATTACGGGGGCGACGAAAATCTGATCCCAGTAGACCTCCATGTTCGTTCGGAGGCGAATCACGCAGCGTGGCCCCGTAAGTTTGCCGGTGACGTCGAGCGTCATCATCCGCGGCAAACCGGCCGGGAAGCCGGCGTCGGCGATGAGCGTTTGCCATTGGCCTTTTTCATCCAAACGTTCCAGGACCGGCGAAATAAGCGGCACGCCCGCCTGCGTGGCCGCCCAGATCGATTCCGGATAGGGGTAATCGGTCCATCCTGCCAAGCAAAGAATCAGTCTGTCGTTCCGGCCGAACTTCGCCAGGCGATCACTAAAATCCAGCTCGACCCAATGTTCCTCGGCATAGCCCAGCCAACTGCGCTGGGCGAAATCGTTCACCGTGTCGCGGTCCCATTTGGCCAGCACCTTGGTCACATCATTGCCTCGATGATCTCTGGTCTTGACTGGGAAAACCTCCTCACGAAGCGCCAGTAAGTCTTGCGTCGCGGACGAGTCGGAAGTGAATCGCTCGTCCGGATAGACGCGCACGTCGGCGGGATGGTCGAGAACCAGGAACTGTAAGCGATCGAGATAAGTGGCCTCGTCCATCGGCTCGGCGATCTTGAGGACATACTTTCCGTCCTTGGGGACCAGTTGTTCGGCCTCGATTTTCACGGATTCTTCCGGGCGAGGGGGTCGGGTACTACGGTCGGGCTGCAACTCACCCATCGAGCCGGCGCCGAGGAAATCCGTCACGAATTCAAACCGCTGACCGTCCCAGGAGAAAAGAATGGGACAGGAAGTTACTTTACGATTCGATTCTTGAATGCGTGTCAATTGACACGCCGGTACGTCCATCTCAGCTTGAATGACATTGTCCGGCCAGCGAAGGCGAATGACGTCCGGCTGCTGATGGCGCGCGAGTCCGAGCACAATAGGTTGCCGGGATTGCCCCAGGCCAGCCGATAGGGTGGTGTATTCCAGTCCGGTCCAAAAATCTTCCACTTGAGCGGAAGCCCGTAGGCCAAAGCCATCCGAGTTGCAACGGCACTTTTCGCCGGCAGGATCGACCCGCCGGTGACCGCTGACTTCTAATTTAACGGCGAAGTTCTCATTGCCTTGATTGAGATAAAGCTGGAGGCCACTAGTTTCCGACCAAATGATGAGATCTTGATACTTGCCCAAGCCAAACCGCCCGGCGCGGACGGCGACCAAGTCCTTGGGCCAGCTATTTTCGGCGGCCAGGCTGTCCTTCTTGTGGACCAACTTCTCACCGTCGTTTTGCAGCCACACCGGCACATGTTGATCGGATAATCCGACAATGTCGGTCCAACCGTCGTAATCCAGGTCGATGGCCTGAGCCTGGATCAGCGGCGGTGAATTGGTATTTCCTAACTCGAAGGATTTGCGGACGTCCTTGTCCCAGGGATTGGACTTGTTCAGCAACAAGACGGGACGCTGACCCGGGCCAATGACAAACAAGTCCGATCGCCCGTCATGATTGGCGGCGAAAACCAAAGCGCCGTTCCACCGGCCGGGGGGCAGGAACATTTCCGGCATGGTGACGCGATGAAAACGCAGCAGCCGATCGTTTAAGACCGCTGCCGGCGATTGCCGATCCAGAAACACGAGCAGGTCCAAATCCAGGTCGTCATCCATGTCAGACACGGCCGCGCTGACGGCGGGACCCGGAGGTCCAATCAATTCGGCGGAGGATTCTAGTCGGCGAAACTTAGGTTTGCAGGGCGGAGGGTCCAAGGTCGGGCGGGTAGCGGGGACTTCACCGACATTGAGGAAAACGGCCATGCCGCCTTTGGACGGGCCTTTCGCTTCGCCTCGCAATTCGGCCAGGGCTTCTTCGGGCGTGGCGGCGTATTGAGCGATGAGCAAATCCAGATCGCCGTCCTGATCGAGATCGACAAAGGCGCTGCCCAGACAAACGGAGGTGAGTTTGTCCAGACCGGCCTCGGCGGTCACATCTTCGAATTTACCTTTGCGGTTATTGCGAAAGAGCCATTGACGGCCGATGCCCGTGATGAAAATGTCGGGAAATTCATCATTATCAAAGTCGCCAATGGTGCATCCTAAGCTGGCCCGAGGTCCTGCCAAGCCTGCCTCGGCGGTCACGTCGCTGAAATGCCCGTCCCCTTCATTGCGTAGAAGCAAATCGCGCACCTTGCCGTCTTCCACCACGGCCGCGAGCAACAACAGGTCGGGCTTGCCGTCGCCGTTGTAATCCAGTTCGACCATGGTGGCGCCAAAACGATTCCGAACGGCGGAGATCACATCTCCGTGAGGCGATTGCTGAATGTCCGTTCGGCGCGCCCACTTGGCGCCAGGCGCGAGGTGAACCTGAAAATGCTCGCCCGGCAGGAACAAGGGCACCGGACCGATTCGCCGCGGCGGGACCTGCTTGACGTCACGACCAATGACCTCGGCGTACTTGCCCATTTCCGTGTATCGGGTCTTGGTGGAATTGCTCCATTCCGCTTGGGTCAAAGCTTGGAACTCTTTAAGAAGCTTTTCTTTTCTCTCGGGATTCTTGACCCCCAGATCCTGGGCCAGTTGATAGACGGCCGCCCCCATATAGGGATCCAATTCCAGAGCATGCTGAAAGCACTCGATGCGCTGATCCGTCATGGGTGTCAATAAATTGCCGAGCTCTAGCCAACTGTGGGCATCGTTCGGGTCGATCCGCGTGACCGCCTGAAAATGGGGGATTGCCTCATCGATCAGTCCCCGGTGACTCAAGAGTTTTCCTAAGCAGAATTGCGCGTAAGGATTGCTCGGCTCTTGATCTACGATTCCCTGAAACAAATCGATGGCCCGGGATCGATTTTGCTCGTTGTCGATATTCAGCAATGCAATTCCCAAATTGATTTTGCCAGGCAGCCAGTCCGGGGCCTTTTCCGTGATGCGGTCAAAAGTCTCCACCGCCTTGTCGTAGTCAAATTTCTCCATGTACCCGATGCCTTTGTTGTTCTCTCGGAGCACGGCCGGCATATCCAAAGGATGCGGATTGTAATTGCGCGGGGATCGCTGAGACAACCACCAGAAAGTCAGGTAGCCGGAAGCGATACCAATGCCGACGATGACCAGGGTGCCCCCGAGTATCGACATGCGGGTGGGGGCGTCGACTCGAAAAGGCATGGTTTTCCCTCCCAATAATCGCGGGCACTAAGCTGGGGACGTCAGCCCCCTGAGCCGGCATGATTTTACTGATTGAGTGTTGACTCAGGGGGCTGACGCCCCCCGCTCAGGCCAACACGGCGTGATTGCAATCGAACTTTTCCGGCGGCGATCGCCTCCTCGTTGCCGGCAATGGTCAGATGCTTCCTGTCCTGCGCCAGACTTCCGGGATAAATCTTTTGCTGGTACGCGGCATAGGCTTCCGTGCGGAGATGGGCAAGCATGTGGTGGCCTCGGCGGCGCTCGCGCTCGGCGCGAAGCGCGGCCAAGTCGATCGGTCCGACGACGATTTTTTCGCCCGGACCGGGATCGGCCTGAGCCAGGATGCGACCGTCATAATCGACGATCATGCTGCCCCCCGGCCAGGAAAAGGGTGGATAGTGGTCGGCGCGCGCGCCTTGATTTGCCGCGACCACGTAGGCGAGGTTCTCCAAAGCCCGACAGCGATTCACCACCGTCCACCAATCCATAGGCGGGGTCGCTCCCCAGGGGTCCATGTAAGCCGACACGCGCACAAGAACCTCAGCTCCGGCCAAAGCCAGTTGCCTGATCGCCTCGGGGAACAGCCAATCGTAACAAGTCGCCGCTCCTAGTCGCCCAATCTCCGTCTCGGCCACGGGGAACATTTCCTCGCTGTATCCGGGCAGGTCGTGCGGACTGGCATGCACTTCCCATGGAATCCAAGGATGCACTTTGCGATATCGGGTCAGCAGTCCATCCGGGCCTATCAAGCAGGTCGTGTTAAAAACCTGACAAGGATAGCGGTCGTCCTTTTCCAAAAAGCTGGCGGTCTGGATGTAGATGCCGAGCTCTTTGGCTTTTTGGTGATAGCGATCCGTATGCTCATTGGGGATTGCCACCGCCAAGCGATCCAGCAGCTCTTCGACGGTAGGATAGATTGGGGCCGCATGCCCGAACTCTGGAAACACCACCAGCCGCACGGGAAAAAACGGTGCGTAGCCGACCACGGCCCGCTCAATCATGGCCAACATGTGGCTCACTTGACGAGATATGCCGTCTCGTTTTTGCGGGTTGGCCAAATCAGTCTGGCAAGCCGCCGCATAATAGCGCGAATCCGCGGCCATGAGATGATCCTCAGAGCCACAGAGAACACAGAGCCTCTTTCTCGGTGTTCTCTGTGACCTCTGTGGCTCTTCACCACTCACCACTCACCACTCACCACTCGATCTGCTTCATGTTACGAAATCCGATGAAGAAATGATCGGCAGGCGTCAAATCTTCCTTGTTTTCCCCAAATCCCGGATATTTGGGAAAAACCGAGGGCAGACTGGTTTGTCCGGATGCTTTTTGCCTTGACAGGGTTGGGTGGAGCATTAGTCTGAATGCTTGAGCTAATCAGACTTGCACCCAGGAGGTTACCTCATGAGCAGCGAAGATCTGAATTCGTCGCAATACGTGATCACCGATCGCCGCCGTAACGCGGGCGAGCGCCGCAAACGCAGCATCCCGGTGGCCCTCGACCGGCGCAAGAAAGGCGAGCGCCGAGGCGAGCGAGGTGAGCGACGGCGGCAAGTGGATCCCACCACCTGCGAGCGGGATTACAACGATGAGGAAATCGCTTTCATGAAGGCCATGGATCAATACAAGCGCGATAATCGCCGGCCGTTTCCCACCTGGAGCGAAGTCTTGGAAGTGCTCCGCGCCCTGGGTTATCGCCGGGTGGCCGAGCCGACCGCCCTGCCGGGGTTCGCGGAAGCCGCCTCGTTGCCGCCCAAAGGATAGACAAGAAAACTTGGCCGCGTAACTTGCTCCGTGCGGGACAAGCCCCGCGGCTAAGTAAAACTCATAAGGCATGGATGCCGACGCACATCTTTATCTCCGCCGGCGAGCCCAGCGGCGACCTGCATGGATCCAATCTGGTTCGGGTCCTTCGTCACCTTCGTCCTGAAATCGACTGCGTCGGATTTGGCGGGGAGAAAATGGAGTCGGCGGGATGCCGACTGCTTTATCCACTCTGTGAGTTGGCGGTGATGTGGTTCGCGCGGGTGTTTGCCCGTGCGCCCTTGTTCCTTCAGCTTCTTTCCCGAGCCGATCGCTACTTTCGACATCAGCGGCCGGATGCGGTGATTTTGATTGATTATCCCGGTTTTCATTGGTGGCTGGCGCGGCGCGCTCACTTCCACGGCATTCCGGTTTTCTATTTTGTGCCGCCCCAGCTTTGGGGATGGGGCGGCTGGCGCGTGGAGAAGATGCGTCGATGGGTTGACCACGTGCTCTGCGCGTTGCCTTTTGAAGAGCCGTGGTATCAAAGCCGGGGCGTCTCCGCTCATTACGTCGGTCATCCGTATTTCGATGAGCTGCCCCGACAAAAATTGGACGACCAATTCTTCGCCGTAGAGCGGGCGCGTCCGGGAACTATAATCGGTCTCTTGCCTGGCTCGCGCAATCAGGAGCTGGAACTCAATCTCTCCATGTTGATTCGGGCAGCGAGTCTCATCCACGCCGCTCGGCCGGAGACACGCTTTCTGGTGGCTTGTTTTAAGCCCGCCCATCAGGAACACGTGAAATCATATCTGGACCGTTTTGCCCCGACGAGCAGCGAGAGGCTTTCTATTCAAACTTGCGTCGGCCGGACGCCGGAGGTCATCGAATTATCGCATAGTTGCATCGCTGTTTCCGGATCGGTCGGGTTGGAGCTGCTCTACCGCAAGCGTCCTTCGGTCGTTTTCTATCGCATCGGCCGGATCGATCTTAAGGTTTGCAAGCTTTTCATGACCGCTCCGTATATCAGCCTGGTGAACATGCTGGCGGGCAGGGAATTATTTCCCGAGTTCCTGACCGATCGGTGCGAAGCACACGCCATCGCCGGTCATGTGCTCGGCTGGCTCACTGAGCCAGAAAAGTATCAGAAGCTTCGAAGAGAACTGCAAGAGCTGCGGGATCAAGTCGGGCAGCCGGGGGCCTGTGAAAATGCAGCTGAATTTGTTCTTTCAAGCGTGGAAAAGATGGAGTCCTTGGTCTTATCACCCGGCCTCAAGGCTTCTGCGTGACAAGGATCGCGTCTAGAACCGAACGCCAAATGTCAGCAGCAGATTCACATCTTGCAGCTGGGAGTTGAGCGGCTGGGCTAAGTGAGCATTTCTCGGTTGCAGAATGTCCATCCAAGTGTAGTCCCACTCCACCCGAAAACCGTAAGTAAACGTGCAGCAACCGTAGGGGACCTCGAGATCGGTGTGCAGGGCGATCTCCAAGCCATAGATGGTATCGGTTTTGTGTCCGAGTCCTTCGTTATTCTGGCCGATAAATCCTTGATTTGGCTCGAGAGCAAAGTCAGCGAGGCCCGAGCCGATGCGCCCGCCAATATCGAAACCGGCCCGCCATTTCCAACCCGCGGCGTTGGCGGGAGCGTTGAGATACCACTCTCGGCCCAGCGCCGCCGTGACGAAGGTTCGGTTCAGGTCCTTGACGTGACCTTGGACCTGGACTCCTGGCCCAGCTGGGAGGCCGACGGGTGGATTACTGATGTCGGCCGTCACGAGCAATTTCCGATTCGCCTGGCCATGATTGTAGAAATACAAGAGGCTGAGGTCAGCCGTCCAGGCGGCATCGACTGCGGGATTAAAGAACATGCTGCGGCCGCCGCCTCCGACCACCCAGCCGGTGTCCAAAGCATGATGCAAAAAACCTCCGGCCACTGGCAGCGTTGGTCCGGTGGTGACGTACAGCTCGGTATTGATCGGCCCGCTGCCTCCGATAGGTCCGCAACAATCGGTTTGATTATGAATAATCCAGCTGGACATGGGCGAAGTGAGGCTTGGGGCTACCGGCGAGCCTTCGCCGGGCTGAGGCGCCGGCGGTGCGGCCGTGCCTCTCGGGGCGGGCAAGACTTCCTGAGGATTAGCAGACTCCACGCCAGCAGCAATTGGCACCGCTCCCTCCTGGCCGCGCGCGCTCCAGAGACCGGCTAGGGTCAGTAAGACAGCTGGCAAACTTGCTTTCGCACTCATGCTGGCCTCTTGAAGGGGGCAGTGGCCCCGACACTGCATCACGACGTACTGTTTATTCTTCGGAAGAAAAGTAGAGCGACCTTAACGAGAATAGGAATTAGGCCGGTTGTAGCGAGCGCCATGCTGGGTCTAGGAAAAATCCTCGTGCGAAGCAGGGAGGCAGAGGCAAGAGCGAATTGGCAGTCTGGGTAATCCCGACCGAAGTCTTGCGACTTCGGATCTACTTAGGCAATTCCCATTGCTCGCCGAAAAATCCGGCCGTGACGACCTTCCCCGGCCCGCGCGATGATGGCGGCGTGTCAATGTCCACGATGGCAAAGTCCGGCAGCTTCGGAACTTGCCGGGCGTTGTTGAGATAATCGTACTCTCGATACGTGAAGCCGCTGTTGATCACCACATACTTATGCGGATTCAGCGGATTGGGATAAATCAAAACCGGCACGTGATGCCCCGGGTCATAGGACTTTTCGCCCACCCAGACACCTTTGGCGTCCCAAGAGATCGGCAGTTTCGCGGCAATCTTGGCCAGCACCTGATTGCTGCTCGGATCGCCCCAGAGAATCAGATTGTGCTTGGCAATGTCATCCAGTGACACCTCGTTATCATTCTTGACGCGGGCATCCCCCCTGAACTGTTTGCGCCAGTGTTCGACGGCGTGCGTCATCTCCGCCTTGGCCCATGTCCCTACCTTGTCATTCATGGGCGTGCCGGTCGGCCGAACGAAGAGAAAGCTGTCCATGAAAGCATCATCGATTGGCCCCTGCAAGCCGTGCCGCTTCCTGAGTGACCCATCGTCCACTTTGTCGACGACCTTCCATTTGTCCCCCTCCTTGCGCAGGTGAACTTCCCACGAACGATCCGATTTCGCGGGCGGGCCTTGGAGTTGTTGTTCGTCGATAGTAATGAAGATCATTCCCACAGGCGGGCTGGGGATCGTCCGAGGGACTCCCGGATGTGCAAACTCTGGCGTGGGTCGAGGAAGAGAAAACTTCCCCGGACCAAACGTCAAGGTGAGGGCGTCTATGTTTTGCGTGAAGATTGTTGCTTCTCTCGGTTCAAGGAGATCGGCCATGACACTGGCTTTATCCCAGTGGCGCCGAAGTCCGTCGACACGCAACCAAGCCATGCGACTATAGCGGAGAGTCCAGGTGGAGAAATGAATCGAAGTCGGCGAGCGCTCACGTCCACGCTCCGCCAGCGCGTCGATGCGTCGATTAATTTCTTCTTTGGCGGCGGGATGGTAGCGATGCGGAGTCTTGGGCCCGATGATATGAACGAGCCGAATGCCTTCTTTCTCCAACGCTTTCGCCATCATGTCCGCGGCTTGTTTCTGCGGGTCAATCTCGCCGCTGTAGGCGACGGTGGGGCAGTTATAGAGGTTCAGGGCGTAGTCCGTGCAGTCGTAAAGATGCCACAATTTCTGTTCGTACCAGGTCGGCTGGACATTTTCTTTTTGGAAGACGTGTAAGAAGTCGGCGGTTTCAGCGAACCCGGCTCCCGGAGCGGCGGCGCACCACATGCCGGGATAGTGCACGGCAAAATGCCAACACGCCGCCCCGCCCATCGAGAAACCCCGGGCCACGATCCGGTCGTCGTCGATAGGGTAGTGCCTCTTGACATGCTCCAGGGCCTCAAGAGTGTCAATTTCACCCGCGAACTTGTTGGCGTTGCAGTACCGGCCATAGGGGTGAAGCACGAAGGCGTGAGACGGGGTGAACTCGCCCGGCGACTTCTGCCGCTGATCGATGAAGTTGAGCTCGCTTAATGTTTCGCCGCGCCCATGCCACCAGAGGTCAAGACGATGGCGATAGGGTGACTTCGCTTGATACGATTCCGGCACGACCAGCCCATAGGGCTGCACCGATCCGTCGATCTTGCTGACATAGCCCCTAACTACCAGGCCCGTGGCGGTGGTCCATGGCGTCTTGCCGTTGCGGAGCGTGAGGGCTCGTTCCATTCCTTGTTTGAGTAGCTCAGTGGCAACGGGAATTTCACGGACATTGAAGAACTCGTTGTAATCGAGCGCGTAGCGGACCGCCTTCTCATAAATCTGCACGTCCGGCAGCAACTCGAGCAAAGCCGGCTTGAAGTTGACCTGTGCCGGCAGGTCCGCGATTTCACGTTGCAGTATTTCCAGGCCCGCCTTGAGCCGCGCCAGATCCGGCTCCGGCAGGGCAATTCCCGCTGGCGGAATCGGCCGAACCTTCTCCGCCACGTTATCGCTGGGCCCGTCGGCTCGGGCTGCCAAGACTGTTGCAAACCACATCAAAACACAAATGCGGTGTGCGTCCATTATGAGTGTCCTCTGGAATCGATTTGGTTTGCGGGCATCTGGTAGCCAATGTATGTCCACCCGCAAGCCTCAGCCACCTGGCCGATTTCACAAGGTGCGGAGGGGCCTTCCGCTAATCGAGGCAATTGGCGGAAGGCCAAAAAAGCACGAACATCAAGCATGAATTCACTATCCTCCCCCCTCCGCCAGCCAAATGAATTGGCGTAAGGGGGCGTAAGAGGGTCTGATTCCCGAGAAAATTGCTGCGAGTTAAACGACATACTTCCGCGTTAACGCCAGGCAGGAACGAGAATGCAGCCGCCTGGAGGTACCGATAGCATTTTGATAAAATCCTGTGGTAGCCTGGCGTTCGCAAAAGGAAGAGCGAATGGGTCTTGAATTCGAATGGGACGAAAGAAAAGCCCGCGAGAACATCAAGAAGCATGGCGTTTCATTTGAAGAAGCCAGTACGGTTTTTGCCGACCCTCTTGCCTTGACGATTTACGACCCGCTCCACTCTAATGAGGAGGATCGGTATGTGACCCTGGGAGATTCTGAGAAAAGGCGACTGCTAGTTGTTGCCTTCACGGACCGGGAGGACAAGATTCGCATCATCAGCGCACGCGTGGCCACACGCCGGGAGAGAAAGGACTATGAAAAAGGCGACAAAAAATAGTCAGAAAGCCGACCTTCTCGACGAGTATGATTTCAGCAAAGGCGTCCGAGGGAAGTACGCCAAGCGCTATGCCGAAGGGACAAACGTTGTTGTCTTGGCTCCCGATGTGGCGGCCGTTTTCAAAAACTCCCAGTCCGTCAATGAAGCGCTGCGAGCGATCATGAAAATGGCACGGCAAACAGCAAAATAACCGCTGCCCCTCACGGACTCCCCTTGTTAAGCGTTGCGAGTAAACGCAGCGGTTAATCCGACCGCGGCACTTCCAGTCGGCAGCAGCCGAGGTTGAGGAATTCCACGCCTCTTTCGGTGAGATGAAAGCCGGGGGTCAGCGAGTAGTAAACGAATCGCCCGCGTTTGCGGCTGCGGACGATGCTGGCCTGGCGAAGCACGCTCATGTGGTGGGCGACGTTGACCGCAGCCGTGCGGAGCACGGCGGCGATTTCCGTGACGTTGTGGGGCCCGTCGGCCAGGAAGCGGACGATTTTGATTCGCTCGGGCGCCGCCAAGGCGTTGAGCTTTTCCGCACACGGGCCCGGTTTGATCGGGTCGGCTTTCCGCATGGTCATTCGATCCATTTCTCAAAACGGTACGGCGATCATTTTATAGGATTCTCGGCCAGACACCATGCGGCCACGCATGAGCGACAGGATAGGCGGCGCGCCTCCTTGATCGTCAAGCCAGCATCCGTAATATCATGACTACAAGGCAGGTGTCATACTGTCATCCTCACCCTTGAAAGACGCCATTTTTTCTTTTCTTCTCTTGGAGAGGCGCCATGAAACACCGAAACGCATTCACCCTGGTGGAACTGTTGGTCGTGATCGCGATCATTGGAGTTTTGATCGCTCTTTTGCTTCCGGCCGTCCAGAAAGCTCGGGAAGCGGCCAATCGGACGAGCTGCAAGAACAACCTCAAGCAGCTCGGGCTGGCGCTGCACAACTACGAATCGACGACGCGGCAATTTCCGCCCGCCTTTCCAAGCAACGCCGGGGCCTCACCCATTTTCGCTGGGCTTCCTGCGTACTTCTTTAGTTGGAGCGCCCTCGCCCGGCTCAACCCTTATTTGGAGCAGACGAACATTTACAACGCCATGGATTTGACCCAGCCCATTTACATGCCGCCCGCCTTCAATATCTCGCCGGCTAATCAGTTCGCGATCCAGCAGATCGTGCCAACTTTTCTTTGCCCCAGCGACCGCATGGAACCGGTCTCGGTGGCCTATGGCGAGCCGATCATCGGCCCGACCAACTACGCCGTCTGCCTCGGCACGGGAACGACCAACGGAGGGTCGCCTTTCGGCTCGCCGTGGAAGGCCGACGGCATGTTTCAAGCCAAGAAAGCCAATAAGATTGCCAGCATCTCGGACGGCTTGAGCCATACGGCGGCCATTTCGGAAAGTTTGCTCGGCGACGGTGACGAGAACGCCTTCGGCCCGATCCCAGGCGATCCGCAACTGGTTTATGCATACACCGGATTTGGGACACCTCTGAACGATGCCAATTGCGCCAACGCCAACTTGTGGAACGTGGAGAACCGCCGCGGCTTCATGTGGGCCACGGGTGAGATTCGCTGCGCTTCTTACAATCACTACTACACCCCCAACGCCAAGATCTACGATTGCGTTACCAACGATTTGACACCGGGCGAGGGCATCTTCACAGCCGTTGGCTTTCGGGCCGCCCGCAGCAGACACCCGGGAGGTGTGAACGTCCTCTTGGGAGACGGGTCGGTTCAATTCATCACGGATAATGTGGACTTGACCACCTGGCGAGCTCTATCGACGCGCTCAGGCGGCGAGGTCGTCACTGAGGACTTCTGAGGCCCTGCACACGCGGAACGGAGCAACCCCAAGCCCAAAGCCCAGACACTAGCAGCGGCTTTACGTTTTCTTAAAATCCTCAATCGGTAACTACTCCCAACACATTCCAATACAGGTAGACCACGGAGTTTCCCCTTCATGTCCCAACCGGCCGCATCGCTGAAAGCTCGCTGCCTGGTTGAAGTCTTGGGAACCTTTTTGCTGGTCTTCTTCGGTTGCGGGGCGGTGCATGTGGCGGTGCTCGGCAACCTGTCGGGTTTATGGCAGGTCGGGATTGTCTGGGGAATCGCCATCATGCTGGCGATTTACGTGGTGGGAGCCATCAGCGGGGCACACATCAACCCGGCCATTACCATCGCCCTTTCAGCCTGGGGGCGATTCCCGCGCGGCGAGGTTCTGCCCTATATCGGTGGACAATTGGTTGGGGCGGTGCTTGCCGCGACCGTGCTCTTCACTTTTTTCAGTCCCTTTTTGGGCGAGAAAGAAAAAGACCGTGGCGTCATTCGCGGCCAGCCGGGAAGCGAGATCACGGCCATGTGTTACTGTGAATATTTTCCCAATCCCGGCCGTCTGGCATCGATTGAAGGAACTATTACTCCGGAGCATCTCAGACAACTGAACTTCTTGGTTCCGGAGCCGGTGGCCGTGGCGGCCGAGATCCTGGGGACGTTGATATTGGCGCTGGTGGTGTTTGCCGTGACGGATGAGCGGAACAGCGCGGCTCCGACGGGCCGTATCGCGCCGGTGTTCATCGGACTCACGGTGACGGTGCTGATCTGCGTGATCGCGCCTTTGACGCAGGCATGTTTTAATCCGGCGCGGGATTTCGGCCCGCGATTGGTAGCCTGGGTGGCGGGCTGGGGCTCGGTCGCCTTGCCGGGCCCGCGCCCGAGCGGGTTCTTGACCGTTTATATCCTGGCCCCGATAATCGGTGCCGTGGCCGGCGGCGGCTTGTACACGCGCGTCATTCGGCCGTGCTTGCCTCCGTTAAGTGAAGAAAGAAGCGCATGAGCAAACTCATTGGGATTTCGTTGGGAGTAATGATAGCTCTTGGAGCTGTCAGTGCGGCTGAGTCGCTCAAACTCGACCCGAATCTTCCCTACCAAGCCAAGAAATCCGATCCGGTAACCTATGATGTGGATTTTTCAGTTGTGGTCACGCCGCCTTATCATTCGAAAGTGTTGAAAGTTTGGCTGCCGCTGCCGCAATCGGACGCGGCACAGGAAGTGGTTGAGAAGGAGTTGACGTCTTTCCCTAGCAAGGTCAAGCCGCGCGTGGGACAAGAAGAAACGTACGGCAACAAGTTTGCTTATTTTGAATTTCAAAACCCGGAAGGCGCTCAGATCGTTCGCCACCGATTCAAAATTACGGTTTGGGAGCTGCACTGGAACCTGGATCCGGAGCACGTGGAGAAAGTGGAACGCTGGCCGCCCGCCTTTGATCGTTACCTGCGCTCGGACCAGAGCGTCCTCGTGGACGATCGGTTTCTGAAAATCGCCCAGGAGGTCGTTCCGGATCGGCATGGGCCCGCGCGCGACCTGGCCACGGTAATGAATTGGGTGAACGGCTACATGAAGTATGATCACGCGGCCGCATCACTTCGGGCCAGCTCCGAGCATGCCCTGACAAACCACGCGGGCCACTGCAGTGATTATCACGGACTCTGCGCGGCCGTCGGTCGGGCTCTAGGATATCCCACGCGCATCACCTATGGCATCAACGCCTTTCCTAAGAACTCACCATCGCACTGCAAGGTCGAGGCCTTTATTCCTCCCTATGGTTGGGTGAGTTTTGACGTGTCAGAAACGCAAAACCTAATCAACGCCATCAAGAAGAGCAAAGACCTCGACGGCAAAGAGAAGGACAATTTAATCCGGGCGGCGACGGAACGGCTGGCGAGCGGCTTTCGCGACAACACCTGGTTCCTGCAAACCCGCGGCACGGATTACAAGTTGACGCCGCCCGCCGCCAAACGCGTCCCGGTTGTCCGTACGATTTACGCCGAAGCCGACGGCGTGGCCCTGCCCGACCCCGATCCCGCCAACCCGCACAAGCATGAATTCTCCTGGATGACGATCCATCAATATACGGCGGACAAAAAGGTCCCGTATCCGTTTAAGGACTGGAGCACGCTGAAACTGAAGCCTTGATTCTCGACCGGCCTCGCTTACGCTTCGGGTTGGTGTGGGGTTGGTGTTGAACCGTATACTAACCCGAAGCGTGAGCGAGGACAACATAAGGAGACGCAACCATGAAACGACTTCGCTTCATTATGATCGGCGGGTTTTTGGGCGCGGGCAAGACCACCACCATCAGCCGATTGGCCCGCCATTATCTCAACCAGGGTCAAAAAGTCGGCCTGGTGACAAACGATCAGGCCCAAGACCTCGTGGACACGAACAGCCTTCGCGCTCAGGGATTTTCCGTGGAGGAAGTAGCCGGGGCGTGCTTCTGCTGCCGATTCGATGATCTCATCGGCAAGGTCGGCAAACTGCAAGAAGGCGAACGGCCCGACGTGATCCTAGCCGAGCCGGTCGGAAGCTGCACCGATCTCGTCGCCACGGTCGTTCAGCCCCTGCGCGATCTTTATGGCGAGCGATTCGAGGTGGCACCCTACCCTGTTCTCTTCAAGCCCAGTCACGGTCTGAAGATTCTCAAGCGCGAACCTGACGCCGGCTTTTCTCCCAAGGCTGCTTACATCTTTCGCAAACAACTCGAAGAAGCGGACGCCATCGTCATTAACCGGATCGACGAAATTACGCTGGCCGCGTTGAAAGAGCTGACGGACCTTGTCACCGAGGAATATCCCGGCGTGCCGCTCTTGCAGATATCCGCCAAGACGGGACAAGGGTTCGAGACTCTGGCGGAACTGCTCGATCAGCAAGGTCCATTCGGCCGCAAGATTCTGGACATCGACTACGATATCTATGCGGAAGGCGAGGCGGAGCTGGGTTGGCTGAATTCCGCTGTTCGAGTGAACGCCGATCAACCTTTTGACCTGGATGCCTTGTTGCTCGACATTGTGGGTGCTCTCCGCGATGAGTTTCAGGAAGCCGGCGCCGAGGTCGCTCATCTGAAGGCGATCGGCCTTCGCGATTTGTCATTCGGTGTCGCCAATCTCGTGAGCAGCGCGAGCGATCCGGAGCTGTCTCTCCCGGCCCGAGGCAAGGTCACGGAGGCGGAAGTGATTGTCAACGCCCGCGTGGCCGCCGATCCCGCGACCTTGGAAGAGCAAGTCCGGAGAACGCTGCCCGAAGTGTGCCGAAAGCTTGGCGCGAGGGTCGAGTTCCAATCGATGCAGAGCTTCCGCCCCGGCCGGCCGCAGCCGACGCATCGGTATGCCGTGGCGAAGTAAAACCCCAAAAGGACCTGTTTGGACTCTTGCGAGATCAGGACTGTGGATAACTTGGATTAATGATACGCGACAAGTGCTCGACCACCGGCGGATGTGATGGCGGACAAGATTCCTGACGAAGCTTTGGTGGTGCGAGGAGGAAAAAATAGGCCCGAAGATATTGTCCGGGGAACTGCGACACATCCATCCGGCGTAGTCGGGGTATCAGTGGAAAGCGCGGCCGGTTTGTCGGCTGCTGAACTGGCACGGTCAATTCCGCATGGCCAGGTCGGAGTTACCACGGTTGGAGCAGTTCGGGCGGCCGGCGGCGATGTGGTCAGAACAACTGGAAGAACCCCGAACCACGCTACCTTAACTGGCTTGAAACCAGAAGAAGCGAGCAAACTATTGACTCCAACGATTCCAAACCCTTCAATGGCTAATTAGAGATGGGAGACTTCCCATGATGAAACCTAGAGTATTCGCGGACTTCCATAACGCTGATCCCCAAGGGCGTCTTCGCCTGAATTGTAATGGAACATTGGAGGATCTTACGCAACAAGGAATAGAGTTGAAGGAAGGAATCCCCCTCAAGTTGTATAGCGAAGACCTTGAAGCTGACGGAGTCGTTCAATTCTCCCCTGAAGAAAAAATCTGGGTAGCGGCCATCGATTGGAAGGCGATTGAGAGACATTAGAAAAATGAGTTCATGATGAGCACAACGAAGTGTGTGACGACCCTCTTGGTTTTGCTTTTTTGCCTTCCGGCCTTGGCCCAGGAATCTAAGGACGAATTCCTATCGGCCGCGCGGAAAGGCGACGCGAAAAAAGTCGAGGCGCTCCTGGCCAAAGGCGTGGACGTGAATGCCAAGTCCGATTACGGCGCCACGGCTCTCCACTTTGCCGCCGACAAGGGACATCTCGAAGTCGTCAAGCTCTTGCTCAAACACAAAGCGGACGTCAACGCCAAAGACACATTTTATCAAGCGACGCCGATGACCTGGGCCGTCTACCGCGGCCATGTGGACGTGATCAAAGCACTCCTGGAAGCAGGGGCCAACGCCGATGAAGCCCTGCCCAGCGCCGTGTCGATGGGCCAAACCGACGTAGTCCGGGCCGTTCTGGAAAAGGGCAAGCTGAAACCGGAAACGCTTAGCGCCGCCCTGGCCAGCGCTTCTTCGCAGCCGGAAATCGCGGAGCTGCTCAAAAAGGCCGGCGCCAAGCCCGCTCCTCCACCCTCGGTCAAAGGGGCCGACAAGCTGCCCGACTTCGCGGGCGCTTATGAAAATCCCGACGGCATCCAAATCAAATTGGCCGTCAAGGAAGGGCAACTCGTCGTCCTGTTTCAGGACAAGCCGCTTTATACCTTGACTGCCGTGGACGCCGTCACTTTCAAACCCGCCGGGGATGATAACTCCAAACTCACCTTCAAGCGCGAAGGCGAAAAAGTCGTCGGCTTCACGATGAAATCGCCGAACACCGAATCGACTTACAAGCGGGTCGAGCCGGGCAAAGATCCGGAACCGAAACCGATTGCGGCCAAGATTGACGATCGGCCCATCAAGGTCGTGACGCCCCGGAATTGGCCTTCCTTCCGCGGTCCGAACGCCTCGGGGATCGGCGATGGGCAATTTCCGCCCACCGCCTGGAACGCCACGAAAGAAACGAATGTTTTCTGGAAGACCGCCATCCCTGGTTTCGGGCACTCCAGTCCCGTCGTCTGGAACGAGCGTGTGTTCGTCACCACGGCCGTCAGTGGCGATCCCAAGGCCAAGCTCAAGGTCGGTCTCTACGGCGACGTGGATTCCGTCAATGATCAGACCACGCACACTTGGCGCGTCTTTTGCCTCGATAAGCGCGGCGGCAAGATCCTTTGGGAGCAAACTTGCTCTACCGGCGTCCCCAAAGTGAAACGGCACACGAAGGCCAGCCACGCCAACGCCACCCCGGCCGTCGATGACCGCCATGTCGTCGCCTGCTTCGGCTCCGAGGGACTCTACTGCTACAACCACGACGGCAAGCTGCTCTGGAAACACGATCTGGGCGTGCTCGATTCCGGCTGGTTTTACGATCCGGATTACCAATGGGGCTTTGGCAGCTCGCCTATCATCTTTCGCGACCGCGTCATCGTGCAATGCGACGTGGGCAAGAACTCGTTCATCGCCGCCTATGATCTCGACTCCGGCAAGGAACTTTGGCTCACGCGACGCGAGGAGATTCCGTCGTGGGGAACGCCTACGATGGTCGAAGCTTCCGGACATGTCGAGCTGGTGACCAACGCCACCAAGTTCGCCCGCGGTTACGATCCCATGAC